>Ga0187879_10001069_pt1 | contig 18590 bp, 17 predicted proteins | sample June2016WEW_19_1_FD_132423 | JGI IMG/M metagenome (GOLD analysis project Ga0187879, IMG submission 132423) | Peatland microbial communities from SPRUCE experiment site at the Marcell Experimental Forest, Minnesota, USA - June2016WEW_19_10 | ecosystem: Environmental > Terrestrial > Soil >... | reverse complement strand
TACTCGCTGCGCGAGACGGCCGCGGGCTCTGGCGCGCGGGCAGGTGTGGCCGACCTGCTCGCCTCCTTTCGTGTCGACGCCGTCGTCACGACGGTGCTCGCCGCCGGCAGCTTCGCCCCCGGGGGAGCCGCCGCCGAAGGCTGGGAGGAGCAGGCGCTCGCCTCCCTCGGCGTCCCCGTCCTGCAGGCGATCGCCTCCACGAGCTCTTCGCTCGCCTGGGCGGAGTCATCGGCCGGCCTCGCCCCGTTGGACGTCGCCTGGCAGGTCGCCCTGCCCGAGCTCGACGGCCGCATCATCGGCGTGCCCTTCTCGTTCAAAGAGATCGTCGACGACGGAGATGACCTCGGCAGCGCCGTCGCCGCCTACCGGTGCGTGCCCGACCGGGTCGAGCGCATCGCCGGCCTCGCCTGCCGGCTCGCCTCCCTCCACCTCGTGGCTCCGGCCGACCGCAGGATCGTCGTCGTCCTCTCCGCCTACCCCACCTCCCGCAGCCGCCTCGGCAACGCCGTCGGCCTGGACACGCCCGCCTCCCTCATCGACCTGTTGCGCGAGCTGCGGGCGGCCGGCTACCGCGTCGACCGCATCCCCGAGGATGGCGACGCCCTCATGGCCGAGCTGGCCGACGGCCTCGCCTACGACACCGAGGAGCTCTCGAGGGAGGCGGCCGGGCGGGCGCTCGGGACGATGGGGGCCGGCGACTACGGCCGTTTCTTCGAGACCCTGCCGGAGGACGTGCGGGCGGACCTCACCAAGAGCTGGGGGGAGGCGCCGGGGAGGGTGCACCTGACGGCCGACGGATCCCTTGCCTTCTCCGGTATCGACCTCGGCGGGGTCGTCGTGGCCATCCAACCGCCGCGGGGTTTCGGCGAGGCGCCCATCGCCATCTACCACTCGCCCGTGCTGGCGCCGACGCATCACTATCTCGGGTTCTATCGCTGGCTCGACCGCGGCCTCGGGGCACACGCCGTCATCCACCTCGGCAAGCACGGCACCCTCGAGTGGCTGCCCGGCAAGGGGGTCGGCCTCTCGGCGGCCTGCTACCCGGACATCGCCCTCGGCGACCTCCCCTTCATCTACCCCTTCGTCGTGAACGACCCGGGGGAGGGCGCCCAGGCCAAGCGCCGCTCGCACGCCGTCGTCGTCGACCACCTCGTCCCGCCGCTCACGCGAGCGGACGCCTACGACGACATCGCCCGTCTCGAGCAGCTCCTCGACCAGCACGCCCAGGTGGCCTCCCTCGACCCCTCGAAACTCCCCGCCGTCCGCCGCCAAGTCTGGGATCTCCTCGTGAACGCCGAGATCCACCGGGATCTCGGCCTCGACCGGCGGTACGGGACCGACGGTCCGCAGTGGGACGGCCAGGACTTCGACGAGCTCGTCCTCGAAGTCGATGGCTACCTCTGCGAGCTGAAGGACGCCCAGATACGGGGCGGGCTGCACATCCTCGGCCGGGCACCCGAAGGGGAGGCGCTCATCGATCTCGTGCTGGCACTCACACGGCTGCGCCAAGGCGCCGTGCCCTCGTTGCGCGCCGGCGTCGCCGGCCTCCTCGACGTCGATCTCGAGTCGGCCGGCCGGGTCGAGGTGGACCTCGTGGAGGCGGCCTGCCGCGCCCTCGTGGAGCAGTTGGCGGCAGCCGGCTGGCCGGCGGGTGGCGCCGCCTCGCCGGCGGAGGTGGTTGAGGTTGTTGGCCATATGCGCGAGAAACCTCCATCACCTCGCCCCCTAGAGGGCGCCCATCCGGACCTCGAAGCGGTCACGACGACCTTGGCCTGGGTGTGCGACGGCCTCGTGCCCGCCCTCGAGGCGACGACGGGCGAGATCGCCTCCGTCCTTCGGGCGGCCGACGGGCGCTTTGTCCCTCCCGGTCCGTCGGGCGCCCCCAGCCGGGGGATGGCACACGTGCTGCCGACGGGGCGCAACTTCTACTCGCTCGACCCGAAAGCCGTCCCGTCCCGCATCTCGATGGAGGTGGGGGAGACGCTGGCATCTCGACTGTGCGAGCGCCATGTCGCAGAGGAGGGCGAGCTGCCCCGATCGGTTGCCATCGTCGTCTGGGGAACGGCCGTCATGCGCACCGGTGGGGACGACGTCGCCGAGGCGCTGGCGCTCCTCGGGGTGCGCCCGACCTGGTCGGCCGAGTCCGGCCGGGTGGAGGGGCTCGAGGTCGTGCCCCTCGCCGAGCTCGGACGGGCGAGGGTGGACGTCACCCTGCGGGTGTCCGGCTTCTTCCGGGACGCCTTCCCGCACGTGATCGCCCTCGTCGACGAAGCCATCGAGCTCGTCGCCGGCCTCGACGAACCGCCCGAGCTCAACTACCTGAAGGCGGCCGGCACGGCTGACCCGCGCATCTTCGGCCCGGCACCCGGGGCCTACGGGTCGGGCATCCTCCCGGTCATCGAGAGCCGCAACTGGCAGAGCGACGACGACCTCGCCGCCGTCTACCTCGCCTGGTCGGGTTGGTCCTACGGGCGAGCCGCCATGGGCGCCCCCGCTGGGGAGGCGCTCGCACGGCGCCTGGCGGGAACCGAGGTGGCCGTCAAGAACCAGGACAACCGCGAGCACGACATCTTCGACTCCGACGACTACCTGCAGGACCACGGCGGCATGGTGGCGGCCATCCGCTCGCTGCGGGGCGGCGTCGCCCCCTCGGCCGTCTTCGGCGACTCCTCCGACCCGGCGCGTCCCCGCGTGCGCTCGCTGGCGGAGGAAGCCGCCCGCGTCGTGCGCAGCCGGGTGCTCAACCCGAAGTGGATCGGGGCGATGCAGCGGCATGGCTACAAGGGAGCCTTCGAGATGGCCGCCACCGTCGACTACCTCTTCGGCTACGACGCCACCGCCCAGGTCGTGGAGGACTGGATGTACGAGCGAGTCACGGCTGCCTACGTGGGCGACGCCGAAGTGCGCAAGTTCTTCGAGCGCTCGAACCCGTGGGCGTTGCGTGCCATCGCCGAGCGGCTCCTGGAGGCGGTCGAGCGGGGGATGTGGGACGCTTCAGAGGCGGCTCTCGACACGTTGCGCCAAGCTGTTCTCGAGGGGGAAGGTTGGGAGGAGGACCGGTGAGTGAGGCTGCGGGATCGACCGGGTTTCCGTTCGCTGCGGTCGTCGGGATGGAGGACGTCAAGCTCGCCCTCCTCATCGGCGCCGTGGAGCCTCGTCTCGGCGGCGTCCTCCTGCGGGGCGAGAAGGGCTCGGCGAAGACGACGCTCGCCCGCGGCCTGGCAGCCATCATGCCGGGGGAGCCGGCGCCGCCCTTTGTCGACCTTCCCATCGGAGCCACGGAGGACCGCCTCGTCGGGACGCTCGACCTCTCCGCGGTCCTGCACGGCGGAGAGCGGCGCTTCGCCCCCGGGCTCCTGTCGGCGGCCGACGGGGGACTGCTGTATGTCGACGAGGTCAACCTCCTACCCGATCACCTCGTGGACGTCCTCCTCGACGTCGCCGCCTCGGGTGTGAACCGCGTGGAGCGAGATGGCGTGAGCGTGCAGCACCCCGCCCGTTTCTTCCTCGTGGGCTCGATGAACCCGGAGGAGGGGGAGTTGCGGCCGCAGCTGTTGGACCGTTTCGGCTTGGCGGTGGAGGTGGCGTCCTCGACCGACCCGCTCGAGCGGGCGGAGGCGGTGCGCCGGCGGCTGCAGTTCGACGCCGATCCCGCCGCCTTCGTGGCCTCGTGGGCGGAGGAGACCAAAGCGCTCGCTGCCCAGCTGGCCTCGTGCGTGCTCGCCTGCGTGCCGGCGCCCATCACCGAGGTGGCCGCCCGCATGGCCGTGGCTCTCGGGGCCGACGGCTTGCGGGCCGACCTGGCGTTGTGCAGGGCGGCTGCCGCCTTCGCCGGCCTGGAGGGTCGTTCCGAGGCCCTCGTGTACGACCTTCGCACCGTCGCCCCCTTGGCGCTCGGCCACCGGCGCCGCCGAGGGCCGTTCGACTCGCCCGGCGTCTCGCCTGAAGAGCTCGACGAAGCCTTGGAGTCGGCCCTGCGCCAGGCGAGCGGCGGAAACGCCGGCGCCGGCCCGCCCGGGGAGGCGCCCGCGGAGGTCGGCCGCCAGGACGGGCCGACACCGCTGCACGAGGCCGGCGAAGGGCCCTCGGGCCGCCGTCACGAGACCGGGTGGCCCGCAGAGCCGAGGCGGCAGGACGAGCCCGACGGCAGCTCCTTGTCTCGCCCCGACGTCCCGCAGCCGGCGAGCGAGCGCCCTGCGGCCGAAGGCCCCGGGGCGGATGGTCCGGCGGCGGAAGTCCTCGCCATCGGGCTTCCGCAGCAGGCCGGCCGCCAGAAGTCGTCGTCGGCGTCCTACACCGACATCGGCGCCAGGCGAGGGCGTCACCCGACGGCTGATCGCCTTCCGAGCGGCTCAGGACGACCCATCTCCTCGCGACCGGCGGAGGCGGATGCCCGTCGGGTGGCACTCGTGCCGACCGTGCTGGCCTCGGCCGCACGCCGCGACTCGCACCCGGCCGGCGGCCCGAGCGCCGCGGACGGCGACGGCGCTCTCGTGGACGTCTCTGACTTGCAAGAGGTCGTCGCCGAGCGCCGCCTCTCGCACCTGATCGTGCTGTGCGTCGACGCCTCCGGCTCGATGGGCGCCGAGCAACGGGCGACAGCAGCCCGCGGCGCCGTCCTTCGACTGCTCACCGACGCCTACCAGCGTCGTGACCGCGTGGCCGTCGTGAGCTTCAGCGGCAGCGGCGCCCAGTTGATCCTTCGCCCCACCGGGAGCATCGAGGTCGCCCGCAGCCGGCTGGCTGCGGTGCCCACCGGCGGGCGCACGCCGCTCGCCGAGGCCATCCTCTGTGCCCTCGACGTCTGCCTCGGACCGAGCACGCGGGGTTTCTCACCCGTGCTCGTCCTCATCTCCGACGGCCGGGCGACGGCCGCCCCGGACGGGCTCGACCCCGTGGCTGCGGCGATGTCGGCGGCCGAGCGCGTCGGGCGCGCCGGGGTCCCGGCGCTCGTGGTCGATGTCGAGTCCGGTGCCAGCCCACTGCGGCTGGGCGAGGCGATCGCCGAGCAGATGGGCGGGCGCTACCTCCGCCTCGGGACGATCAGCGGTGAGGGGATCGACCACGCGGTCCGTTCCGTGCTCATCGAGCTGCAGCCGCGCACGTGAGGGCGACGCGGTCGTGTGCGCCGGAGCGGCTCAGCGGGGGGCTTGGTTCACCTCACCGTGGAACCCCCAGTGGTTGGCGACGGCGGCAAGGCCGAAGAGTGTCACGAACAGGATCGTTATCCACAGGGCCGCCTTCCACGTCGCCGGTTCGCCGTCGGGTCGGCGCCCTCTCGGAGTGCTTCGCACGAAGGCGATCGTCGTGACGGCCAAGAGCCATCCGAGGCCGAAGAGGAGGCGGCACGATCGCTTCCACGGGCCAGTTTCGTGAGCGGCCGGACGACTCTCGGGCACCGTGCTCACGCCCGAAAACTAGCAACCACCGGCGACCTTGGGCGAGCGCCTCGGCACGAATCGGGCGGTTGTTCTGATGGGTGACACGCTCCGGCGTCGACGGATGATGCAGGCTCGTGGCGGAGGAGGGCCGAGAGCGTTGCGAGCAGCCCTTCGTCACGGCGTCGGCGTGCTGTTCGTGACGGCCGCCTGCCTCGCCGGCCCGCTGCCGGCAAACGCCACCGCCCTGCCACGGGCTGTCCAGCTCGCCGCCGACGTCTCCGCCGCCCGCCCGCACTCAGAGGGCCTCATCGGCGTCCTCGTCGAACCCTCCAGGCTCGGGTCGGCCGGCGGCATGAGGGCGATCTACGACTTCGTGCTCTCGGCGAAGAAGTCCGTCGACATGACGATGTACGAGTTCATCGACCCGACCATGGTGAAGGACCTTGGCCTCGACGTGAGAAGGCACGTCAAGGTGCGCGTCATCCTCGACACGAACCTCGAGCGCTCGAGGAACACGGCGACTTACAAGGCGCTCAAGGCCGAGGGCGTAGGCGTCGTATGGGCAGACACCGCCTTTGCCGCCACGCACCAGAAGACGATCACGGTCGACGGCAAGGAGTCGCTCGTCATGTCCTTGAACCTCGACGACGAGTACGGGTACTACACGACGACGCGCGACTTCGGTGTCTTCGACACCTCTCCGAAGGACGTGGCCGCCATTACGGCCGTCTTCGACGGCGACTATGCCCACAGGCCGATCAAGCCCTCTGACGGCACCGACCTTGTCTGGAGCCCGGGCTCGCAGCCGCAGATGCTCGCCGTCATCAACGGCGCCCGAAAGACCCTCTCGATCGAGAACGAGGAGATGGACGACGCCGCTGTCACGGGCGCCATCGTGGCTGCTGCCCGCCGTGGCGTGAAGGTCGAGGTCACCATGGTGGCCGACCGCTCCTACGACGGCGCCTGGTCGTCGATCGTGGCTGCCGGCGGTCACGTGCACCTCTACGCCGACGGATCGAGCGACCTCTACATCCACGCCAAGGTGACGATCGCCGACGCCGGGCTGAAGAGCGAGAGGATCTACGTCGGCAGCATCAATTTCTCGAGCGCCTCCATGAACTACAACCGCGAGCTCGGCATCATCACGGGCAATGCCACGATCGTAAAGGACATCAACGCCGTCGTTTCGAAGGACTTCGCCGACTGCTCGCCGTCGACGGACTGCACCAACTACCGCTAGCGCTCGTACTACAGCCGGTCGCCAGCCGTTCCCGCCTGATCGTCACGCTCACGGACGGCGGCCGTCGATTCCTGCCTCCAGGCGCTGTCGCGCTCCTCACGCACGGCGATGAGCACCTCGAGCTCGACCCTGTCGGTCGGGCGGCCGGCTGCCCGCTTCATCCGGATGAGATCCTCGAGGTCGCCGACCGGGACGACGAGTCCCTTCCCGAGGTCGAAGTCGGTGGCGTTCGCACGCAACTCGTCGAAGCCGCCTCCGATGCCCGCCGGCTCGCCGAGCACGTCGAGAGGCCCGGCATCGGTGTCGAACCTGCAGTTCTCGCCGGCTGCGAGCGTCGCCCCCTCCAACCGGAGTGACACGTCGTCCCGCACGTCTCGCCATCTGGCACGCAACTCTCGCAGCGCCCCCGCCAGACGATCGAGGTTCTCGGGTTCGCGTCTGCAACAGATCTCCGTGACGTTCGTCATCGTGGGAGAGCCCCACAGTCGAGCGGCCACGCCGCCGATGACGACGAAGCGGACGTGACGGCGCTGCAGAAGTCGGAGCGCCCTCAGCGGGTCATAGGCCACGGCGGCCGACGGGGTGGGCCTCGTCGAGGCGCCTCAGCGTGGCGGCTTCTTCGATGAGGCAGGCGACGCGCTCCTCCGGGGTCATCGCCAGCAGGCGCCGGATGAGCGTGCGGTCGAAGTCGACCGCTTCCCGGCGCATCACCTCGAGGGTCTCCCCGCAGGCGCCGAGCAGCCGGTCGAGGGTGTCGACCCGCGGCACGGCCACCCCGAGCTCGATGCGGGCGATCGTCGGCTGGGCGACACCCGTGCGCTCCGCCAGCTGGCGCTGGCTGAGGCCGGCGCGGCGGCGGGCGAGGCGAAGGAGGCGACCGAAGTCCACCCCCTCAATGATAGCGTCAACACTATCGCAACCATTCAGCCCCAGAACGGGCTCAGCGTCGTGGCCTCGTCCTCGTCGACCCCTGCTTGGTCCGCCTCGCTGTACTGCCACACGACACGGCGGCCTGCACAGGCGGGAAAGACAGCCGGCAACGGACCGCTCGAATAGGCGGGCGCCCGTCCCGGCGGCGTCGATTCCGCCGCGTCCGGCTCGCTCTCGCTCGCCCACAGGAAGGACGTGCCGACGAGCGGATCGGTCGCCACCGCACGGCAGTAGGCGGCACCACCGTCCTCGCCCGGCTCGGCGTTCAGGTAGTAGCCGGGTGCGTAGCCTCCGGCGGCGACCGCCTCGTACCAGGCGACGATGAAAGCGGCGTTCTCCCGGCTCTCGTTCTCGAGATCCTTGAAGATCGCCACGCCCGGCGGGACGCCGAGTGCCCTGGCGGCGGCCACAGCGGCTCGGCCGTCGGCCGCACCGGCGCGGCGCCCGACGTCATGGCGGCCGCTCCGATCCGCCACCACCAGCAACAGCCGCACCCCCTCGCCCAGATCCTGGCGGGCCTCCGCCCGCGTGAGGTCGTGGCCGCACCGACCCCGGCAGTCGCTCAGGTACCTACCCCAGAACGACGGGGTGGCGTCGTAGGTCCGCTGCACGGAGGAGAGTCGCGAGCCCATCGTGGCGACGGAGTCAACCCCCCAGTACGCCCCACCGTCGGTGCGGTACGTCCCCGGCGGTGACGCCGCAGGCCAGACGGCCCAGCCGAACAACGCAACGGCGGGTACGACGCCCCAGAGGGTGGCGCGCCATCTCCGTCGGCTGGAGCGGCTCCGACCTCGAGGGCGAGCGAGCGCCCGCCGCCGGCGCTTTCTCAGCGGTCGACTCCGGGCAGGCTCAGGCCTCCACCGGGTGCATGGAGGCAGGATCCCAGTAGGCGAGCTGATCGGCGATGAGGCCCTCGTCGTCGATCGTGAGGATGTCGTAACCCTCCACCTGCAGGCGGGCCTTGCCCTCGCCCTCGCCGACGTCGATCTGGATCGTGAAGAAGAACACCCCGCGGTCGCCCGCCACCACGACCCGCTCGGGCACGAACGAGACGGGCGTTCCGAGACCGAGCACACCGTCCCAGAAGGCGGAGGCGCCTTCGCGACCCTCGTGCGTCGGACCCGGGTAGGGGTCGGTCACGCGGGTGTCGCTGCTGTAGCACGCCATGATCGCTTCCTTGTCGGCTGCCGACACGGCAGCGGCATAGGCGGCGATGGCGCCGTGAACCTGCTCGCTCGTGGGCATCGGTCTCCTTCTTCTCAGGCCCCGGTGGCGTGGAAGCCACCGTCGACGTGGATCATCTCGCCCGTCGTCTTCGGGAAGTAACCGGACAGCAGCGCCACGGTTGCCTTTGCGACCGGCTCGGGGTCGTGCACGTCCCAGCCAAGGGGTGCCCGTCCGTCCCAGACCTCCTCGAAGGTGGCAAAGCTCGGAATCGACTTCGCCGCCATTGTCCTCACCGGACCGGCGGCCACGAGGTTGACGCGGATGTTGCGCGGGCCGAGATCGCGGGCGAGGTAACGAGTGAGCGACTCGAGCCCGGCCTTGGCGACTCCCATCCAGTCGTAGGCCGGCCAGGCGACGGTGCCGTCGAAGTCGAGGCCGACGATCGACCCGCCCTCGGGCGCTTTCTCGAGCAGGGGGGCGAAAGCGGCCGCCAGCAACTTCAGCGAGAACGTCGAGATCTGCAGCGCCATCGCCACGTCGGCCCAGTCGGCTTGCAGGATGTCCCCGCCGAGACAGCTCTCCGGGGCATAGCCGATGGCGTGCACGACGCCGTCGATCGAGCCCCAGCGCCGCTCGAGCGTGCTGGCGAGGGCGGCGGCGTGCTCGGGCAGGGTGACGTCGAGCTCAAAGACGTCCGGCTCCATCGGCAGCCGCCGGGCCGTGCGCTTGGTGAGGGATAGGCCGCGGCCGGCGCCCGTGAGGACGATCTCGGCCCCCTCCTCGATCGCCAATCGGGCGACGGAGAAGGCGAGGGAGGCGTCGGTGAGCACCCCGGTGACGACGATGCGCTTGTTCTCCAGTAGCCCCACGACACCTCCCGCAGCCCCGGTCCCTGCCGGTTCCAGGGCAGGCTAACGCGCCGCGTTGGCGCCATCAGGGGTTTTCTCAAGTCTGGGGTATCTCGGTCAACTTCCGGTACAGGGACGCTGTGTCAGGGTGCACGATCTCGATGGGATCGCCCGACCAGCCGAGCACCTGAGCCAGCGACCGAAGAGCGGACTCGACACCACCTCGGTTGCCCGCGGCGTCGGCGGCCATCATCAAGAGGCGATAGAGCCGTTCGTCCCAAGGTGTGAGGGTCAGCCCGCGGCGGATCGCCCATTCGGCGCCGACAGGATCGCCCGCCTCGAGGAGGTGCGCACCCAGGCGCCCGGCGACGTCCACGATGCCTGCCTCAATGGTCGCCGAGAAACCCTCCAGAACTGTCCAATCGCCCTTCGCAAGACCACCGAACGGGCGACCGCGCACGAGCATGAGTGCTTGGCGCCAGCTGGCGGGTCCGGAGTCCGGTCCGGTGAGGGCCACGAATCGCGCCCAGTCGGTCCTCACATCGGGGGAGAGCAGATGGCGACCTCCCGCCCGAACCAGGCGCGGTTCGCCGTCGATGGTCGTACCGAGCGCCCGTCTCGCCTCATGGAGCCGGTTGGACAAGGTTTGCGGAGGGACGCGTCGCTCGGGCCACAACACCGTCGCACAGGCTTCGCCGCTCGCGCCTTCTGGGTGGAACGCGAGGTAGGCAACGAGCTCTTTGAGCAGAGGCCGTCCCTCGAGGCTCTCGGCGGTACCAGCGATCTGGACCGGACCAAGAACGAGGACGGCGACTCCATCGGAGTAGCGGTCCTCGGCCGGCCGTGCCATGACGGTAGCCGTCTCGACGTGGGTCGGTCGGAGGGAGATGTCCGGTGTCGGTGCGACCGGACGGTAGGCCACGCGCAGACTGCTCCCAGTGCGCTCGGCCCAACCCTCCGGCGAGACGATCGCCGACAGCCCAGCGCGGCCCCTCACCTCAAGCCGGACCGTCTGACGGTGGGCGGCGAGGTGCCAGGTGCAATGCGCTTGCACAGCGTTGTCGCAGCAGATGGCGCCGGAGAAGGGCGTCTGTTCCACGAGCCGAAGCAGGCGTCGAAGGGCGGCACGACGCTGCTCGTCCACCGGCATGGGCGCGATCACCAAGCATCGTGCGGTCCCTTCGCCGAACCGATCCACTCCGGTCAGCAGGGCGACGCCATCCTCGACCGATGGGAGATAGCGGACGTTCTCGAGTCCGTGCATTTCGCGGCCGAACCCGATGAGCAACACCTCATCCAGATCCGACCAGCGACGTGAGGCGAGCTCGACCACAATGTCGGACACCGTGTACCCCACGGCTACCGGCGGCCCGTCGAGCGCCACGGTACGTGCCGCAACGACGTCGAGGAGGCAGCGCGACTGCTCGTCATGCCAAAGCGTCACCAAGCCCGCACGCGTGCTGGCTCGAACGACTGCGCTCGGAGATACGCGCTCGACCAGTCGGGAGTCCCTGTCGAGCCACCAGCCAACGTTCGATCGGTGGCGTACGAAGGGAGCGGGTGGATCATGAGCCATGTCGACGAAGGCGGCCGTCCCAGCCGGTCCGAGGAGCCAGGTCAGCGGCATCTCGCCATGCGGGGCAACGGAGGCGGCGAGCCCGAGCAGGGCTCGGCTCCACTCCGGCTCTTCCAGGTGTCGGAAGGTCGCGGGCAACGGGACTGGATTCGGCGACGGACTCAGCGGCGGTGGCATCCCGACGGAGGCAGGGGCTGTGGTCGACGGCCCCGTCACGGCTGGGCCGACTAGCGGCGGCCCGGGCAGTGCTCTCCCCTGCCCGAGCGAGGGTGAGGCGGCAACGTGTGCCGGTTCACCAACCGGCAGCTCGGGCGTCTCGTTTGCGCCGGGGTGGTCGCCCGAGGGCGGCCCGGTTCTCGATCGAGGCTGGTGGGATTCGATTCCAGCCTCGTCACGCCGTCCGGGGCGCCGAGAGGCGGGGTTTCCGTCAACGGTCGCGGGAATGGCCGACATTGTGGCAGAACCCGTGAGCGACGGCGCAAGTCGCCTCTGCCGTCGCGACGGACGTGCCACGGTGGCCGTGGTGGCCAGGACCATTGCTACCCAGGCCGTCCAGCACGTGCCCGCCAGCACTGCCGTGAGGGCGCCGTCATCGAGACGGCGTGTCGGAGCCGTCCACAGAGCCACAAGGGCACCGAGGCTGTGAACGGGAGAGCCGGCGAGGCGGTCGAGCAGCAGAAGTGACAGGAGTGCACCGAGGCAGACGGACGCCCGCGCTCCCGTCCGAGGGGACACCACGCACCTCCGAGGTCCGGGCGCATTGGGGCGCATGTCAGCCGTCGACCGCCCTTGCACTTGCGGAGGCGGTGATGGAGATGGACGAGACCCCGGCGAGTGCCAGGAGAGGTGTGCTCACTCGAAACGCCGCAACCGTTGCCGTCACCACTCCATGAGAATCCGTAGCGGTGCCAGGGTGTCCGCTGAGGGCCATGAAGTTCTCGGCGACGGCGACCGCCTCAGGCCCGGCGCCCGACGTTCCGCCAGCCCGCAGTGCGGCAGGGGTCAGCTCGGCCGCGCCAGCACGAGCGGCCTGTTCGGCTTCGGCGACAGCCGTCTCCCGGGCGCTCAGCACGAGGCCGCCCTCGGAGACGAGCCCAACGAGGCTCGCGAGGCAAAGGCACAGCAAGAGCACGAAGGCGCTCACGGACCCCGCCTCGCAGATGCGGTCATTCCGGTCGGCGGGCGACTCGATCACGGACCGACCTCTCGGTACGGCTCGAGGTCGCCCCCTCGCGTTGCGCTGAGTGTGACTGATCCTGGCACGCCGGCGAACGCCAGGCTCGAGAAGCGCACGACACATGTCACTTTCACCGAGACGGTCCCGCCGGCCACGAAGTTGGACGTGTTCGTCACGGTCGACACTCGAGCGCATAAGCCATGATCGGCGCTGAGCAGGACCAGTGTCGTGAGGCTGGCGAGGTCATTCGCCTCCGGACCGTCCGGCATCGTGACAGCCGCTTGCAGCGCCGTGCGAGCGGCGTCGTCTACCGCTTGGCGCGCCAGTACGAGCCGTCCGACGAAGAAAACGCACCCGAACACTGCCACGAGCAAGGGAGTCAAGAGCACGAGCTCAGCGCTTGCTGAGCCACGGTCTTTGCCGGACCGCGGCCAGGAGGGAAAGGGCGGAGGTTCGACGGGGTTCGGTTCGGTCATTGCGATTCCACTCCTCTCGATCCGATGACGCCGGATACCAACGGTGCCCGCCTGTCATCCCGTGGCTCGGAAGCCCTGCACTGGTCCGGTGCTCAGAGCCGACACATGGAACTGCAGGCCGGGAAAGATCGTCGGTACTGCACCCGTGGCTGACACGGCCACGAAGTCGTCCGGAAGTCCATGGATGGCCACCTTGAGCGATCCCACCAGCGAGCCGCCTATGGCGCCTACGTCCCTCTTGACGAGGGCGGTGGCCTCCGGAGGGCTTCCTAGCTGCGCCCTGGCGGCGGCCCCGCCCTCGGCCACTCCGAGGCTGAGCGCGTGCGACGCCAAACCCCACATGGCGAGCTGCAGTCCGAGGACGAGCAGAGCCATGAGAACCGGCAAGACCACGACTATCTCGGCCGTCTCTGCTCCCCGATCGTCGAACACCGGTCGCCGTCGGCCCGTATCTCGGCAGGGAGCGGGAGCACTGGCCGCCGCCGGGGTCAAGTGAGCGGTCATCCGGCGCCGGCGATCTCATTGGAGATCTTTGTGGCGTCGCCGGTGACGGCGTGGGTGATAAGGAGCCCGACGGCAATGGCGAGGGCGACGAAGACGCCGACGATGACGATCTTCTCTGCTACGTCACCCCGCTCGGGCGCGAACCGAAGCTCCGCCACCCGTGAGGTGACGAGGTCGACGACGTACTGGATGACTTGAATCTTGAGCACTGGTGTCCCTTCGTGTGGTCGGACGCCCGGTGGGCGTGCCTGCAGGTGGGCGCGAGCGGTCGCGCGAGACGGGGCGGCTACATCACGTGAGCGAAGCTGACGCCGGCAGGGAACATGATGAAGACGAGGAACCCGATCATCAGCACAATCGAGGGAAGAAAGAGTCGTTCTGTCGTGGAGTTGGCACGCGACTGCGCCGCAGACATCTGGTGTCGGCGCAGCGATTCTGACTTCGCCCTGAGGCTGGCGCGTATGCGAGCCCCCTCAGAGCCTGCAAGGCCCAGGCTGGCGGCGAGCTCGTCGAGCTCGTCTATGCCGATCGCAGACCCGAGACGTCCAAGTTCGTCCCACGGTGTCACGCCCGAGTGGCGGGAACGCTCCAAGGCCTGGCGGATGCGGGCGAACCCAGGAGCCGGCGAGATTCGCCCGGCAGCCTCGAGGGCACTCTCGACTCCCATCCCGCCCGCCTGAGCGAGGGCAACGAGCTCAAGCCAGCAGCTCAGCTCACGACGGAAGCGCTCACGGGCCCGGCTAGCCGATTGGCGCAGTTCCACGGTGGTGACCGCGAGTCCACCGAGCGCCCCGAGCCCCGCAAGCACGAGCACGGCGAGCGCCCGAACATGCCACCCCATTGCTACGAACGCTCCCGCCAGCACGATCGGCGCCAGCACGCCCGTAAGAGCGGCGACCGCCGTGACGACGAGGTGCCGATCGTGGGTGCGATTAGTGATCGCGAGGTCGCGGCTGAGTCGGCCGGCTCGCTCCTCACTCGCGCCGAGATGCTCGAGCCACCTCCCGACCGTCGTGAGTGTGTTCATGCGCCAATCTCGCCTGGGCGATTCCTGCCCGGCACGTTCCGCCGGACGCCCGTACCGCCTCATCTCATCGGCAAGGCGCGGGATTCGTCGCATCAGTCCTGCGACGATGAGCACGAGACCGGCGCCGCCAAAAAGGCCGAGGAGAACGAAGTTGGTTGTCATAGCGCTGCTGTCGCCCGCGTCCGTAGGCGAGGGAGGCTCTTGGGGCGAGTCATGACCGCCATCATCCAGAGTCCGAGTCCGTAGAGGCAGCCCACAATGGCGAGCACGAGCTGACCTTCGGCTGAGCTGTAAGGGCTCAGATAGGCGCGGGCGAACACTGCCATGAGGCCAAGCAACCCGAACGAGAAGCCCGTTATCATCTTCACCGCTGTCCTGGCCGAGGCGCGTGATGCCTCGATACCGAGACGCATCGCCACCTCGTCTCGTGTGGCCTCGGCGAGCGCACCCAAAAGGTCCGTGAGCCGTTGCGCCCGCTCGGAGGCCGCCATGATGAGGCAGGCCACCACGGTGTCCGCCGCTGGGTCCCCGATATCTTCGGCCAGCTGGGCGAGCGCCGGGACGATGGCGACGCCAGCGTTGAGGCGAGCAGCCAGAGCCGCCACAGAAGGGCGCAGGGGACGCGGTGCGATGGGGGCGGTCGCCATGACGGCCTGGGTCAACCCGGCCGCTGCCGCAAGCGTGTCTCTCAACATCTCAGTCCAGGCGGCGACCGCCTCCAGTCGTTCGATCGTGGTCTTGGTCGCACCTCCTGCAACTCCACGGCTTCCGAGGACGGCGAGGGCAACAAGTGGTACCGCCATAGGCCAACGGGTGACGACAAGAGCAACCAGACTGCAAACGCCGGCCACGGCGAGGTCCCGGCGCGGTCTGCGCTTGCTCGATCGCGACCCAGGACGGGTCTCGCTCCACTCGTCGTCGGCGAAGCGAGGTCGTGAGGGGCAGAGCGGCAGCAATCCGATGCCGCTGGCGACGAGCACCAATCCGGCGCCGAGGAACGTCCCGACAGTGGCAAGCACCGCGATGATCACCATGACCTCCCGCGAGCGAACCGCCGGCTGTCGTAGCCAGCGGCGGCGAGGGCAGCGGCGGTGACGTCGCGGAGAGGCGCGGCGGGGCGGGCGCGGCCATCGGGCCCCGGCCTCCAGACCTCGTTCGAGATGATCATGGCGCCTTCGGCATCGATGACCTCACGCACAGAGGCCACCTGACGAAGGCGAGGCATTGAGCCGATACCTTGCTGTTCCGCCATCGGAGCGTCGCCGACCTCGACATGGACGACGAAGTGGATGGCGCCGGCAACGAGGAGGTTGGTGGCCTCTAGCGGGAGACGTTCGGGAGCTTGGACGGCGTAGGCGGCGATCCGGCGGAACACGCCGGCCGATGAGTCGGCGTGGATCGTCGCCATCGAGCCAGAGCGGCCCTGGCTCATGGCGTTGAGCATCGGGATCACCTCGTCACCGAGCACCTCACCGACGATCACGCGGGTGGCATTCATTCGCAGCGATCGTCGGACCAGTTGCGCCATGGGGATGGCGCCGACTCCCTCGATGTTCGGGAGGCGCGCCTCCATGGCGACACAGTCCGGGTGACGCTCGCTCTGGCGGTCCAGCCCGAGCTCGAGGGCTTGCTCGATCGTGACAATGCGCTCGTTCGGCGGTATCTCCGCCGCCAGCGCCCGTAGCAACGTGGTCTTTCCGGCGTTCATGGCACCGGAAACGAGCAGGTTTCGCTTCGCCCGGACGGCCGCTCGGAGGAAGGTGGCGAGCTCCTGATCAAGCATCCCGAGCGCCATAAGATCCTCGAGACCGTGATCCTGCAGGCGATGGCGCCGGATGTCGATGACTGGGTGCTCCGTCACGCCCATAACGGCCGAAAGACGGCTCCCGTCGGGAAGGCGGAGGTCCAGCTCAGGCTCAGCGTTGTCGAAGCGCCGCTCCGCCAGTCCGAAGCGCGCTCCGGCGGCCCGGATGGTGGCGATGAGCTCGTCATCGCTCTCGGCCACGGGCCCGACCAGTTCCTTCCTCCCGTCCGCATAGGTGACATAGGCGCGTTCGGCACCGTTGACGTCGATGTTCTCCACCAACGGGTCGTCAACGAACAGCTGCAGGAGACCGAGCCCGAACAGCATCGCGATGACGAGGTCGGTCACGGCACGCTCCTGGCCGGGTGCTGGCATGTTGCCACCGGATGCCAGAATGTCCGCCACTCGTTGGTCGAGTGCTCGCGCCGCCAGTCGTCTCACCGTGTCCATGGACGCCGGCGCGTCGACTCGATCGCCGTCTCGTGCGGCCAACCCCTTTGTTGCCAGGGACTCGGCAACCTCTGCTCGTATCTCGCGGGCGAGGCGCAAGACGTTGAGATCGAGCTGGGGCGTCCAGCTTGCAGCCACTGCTGTCATCCGAGGATCACCGCCCGCCGTCGAAGGCGGCTGATGACAGTGCGGTCGGAGTCGGCGGTCCGGGCGCGAATGCCGGCGGCAACGGCCCGCATTGTCGGGGCTCCGGCCCCGACCCTGTCGGCGAGCCTGCGGGCGATCGCGTCGACGTCTGCGCGCAGAGCCTCTGAGCGCGCCTGCGTCTCGCCGACACGGAAACGGGGAAAGGCACCCCCCCGCCCGAGCAGCGACAACACCGCGGCCGGGTCGTAACGCACTGCCCCCAGCACCTCGGCCTTCGTGACATCGGCGATCTGAGAAAGTCGTCGTCGGCGCGCGCCGGTGACGATCACGGCGAGTGCCCGGCCGGCGTTCTGGGCCGATTCCACCGCTGCCTTCGTGTGCAGCAGCGACGCCACGCCGTCCGTCGTAACCAGCAGGTTTGTCACTGCTGCCTGCCACAGCTCGTCATGCCGGCCGTCGACGCCACAGCGCCCTAGGTCGGCGATGACGACAAGAGAGGGATCGGTGAGGAGGTGACCGAGGTCTCGCCAAATCCAGCTGAGGGCAGCGCCCTGCTCAGGTCCGGCGACGCCGAGCAGGAAGCGCAGCCCGGGTCGCGACGGTTGGAACTGGGTGTGAGCCAGTAGGAGGTCGACGGTGAGGCCGTGTCGTCCGGCGAGGGCGAGGGAGGCCATCCCGGGCACGCTGGGAAGGCCGAGTGTCGGAGCGAGATCGCCGCCTGAAATGTCGCATTCGGCAAGCAAAGCCGTGCGACCCTGGCCGGCCGCATCGGCGAAGCTACGTCCGAGTAGCAACGCCACGGTCGTCCCACCTGGAGCACCCTTGACTGTGGAGACCGTGACGAGAGTCACGAGGGTGCCTTGGTGGAGATTTCGGCGAGACTGACCTCGCTGGCCGCACTCGCGGCAGTCACCTGCGCCGCCGCCGCGGCAGGCACCTCGAGCGTCACCGCCTCGGTGCCTGTTGAGCTGGCTGCATCGGCTGCAGAGGGGAGGGCGACGGCGTACACCGTTCCTACTGCCACGATGTCCGCTTCCGAGGGCGACGACGAAGGAGCCGTCCCCGAGGACTCTGTGCTCGTCGGGAGACTGGAGCTCTGGCCACCAAGCACGACGAGCACGGAGTCGCCCGCTACGAGTCCCGCCGGAGCTTGATCAGTCTGGAGGCTCGTGCCGACCAGGGCCTCGCTCGAAGCTATCGGCATCTCGGAGGTCAGGTCGGCTGGCACGAGCAAACTGCCCGGCTCGAGTGGCTCGCTTGCGCGCCGTCCGACGACAGTAGGTGACTCAGCAATCGGTACGGCAGCCAAGCCGCTCCCAGCGGCGAGGCTCACGCCGGTGAGATCGCTCGACGTGATCACCGAGCCTTGTGGCACGAAGGTGGCGACCGCGAGATAACTCGATCGATGGTTGAAGTGCGCCGCTACCTCCGCACCCGATAACGCGCATCCGAGCACGATGAGTACGCCGAGCGCGCTCAGGATGGGTCGCCGCGCCTCGGGGCTCGGTGCTCGCCAGCCGGGCTGCGCGGGCTGGTCGGCGGAGTCACCGAGCCGGAGGTCGTCGTGGATGCGCTCCTCGAAGCGCGGACGATCCGGCGTTGCGATTGGCATGACCGCATCCTCCGCTGTCGACCTACCGATCCACCTACCGGCGCTGGACGGACTTATCCACCTACGCGTTCACAGCCCTCCGGTGCTTTGTAATCGCGAGAGGGAGTGCCCTCGAAGTCATTGCAGCGACAAAGGAGATGGAGATGGAAGAAGTCGAAGGGGCCGAGGCCCTTGGCGGTGGGCAGCAGGCGGTGGCGCCGGCGACCGACGGTATGCGGGGGCCGCGACGGCGTGCACCCAGGCGACAGGCC
>Ga0187879_10001068_pt1 | contig 18594 bp, 19 predicted proteins | sample June2016WEW_19_1_FD_132423 | JGI IMG/M metagenome (GOLD analysis project Ga0187879, IMG submission 132423) | Peatland microbial communities from SPRUCE experiment site at the Marcell Experimental Forest, Minnesota, USA - June2016WEW_19_10 | ecosystem: Environmental > Terrestrial > Soil >... | reverse complement strand
TTTGACAGCCATGATACAACGGGAAATAGAAAAGCCCGGATGCCAGTCCGGGCCTCAAATCTCGCACGCTCACGGCAGATCATGCCATAGGAGTGTGTGATGTGCAACCCCCTACCAGTGAAACCCCCCTACCAGTGAAATTTGCGAATCGTCATCTTCTCCACGTCAAGTTTTAGATTGTGCGCCCCAAGGTAGGTCGCATCGCAAGGGAATGTCTTTTCGACTTGCGCTAGCCTCCGCTTTATTTCACTATCGCTCGTACTGGCGGTCCAGTATGTATATATGGCGTGGAGCCGCCCGCAGTTTTCTTGGGCACATCCGCACGTTATCTCCCACAGAACCGCTAGTTCCGCACTGTGGTCCAGCACTGGCAAAAAATCATCTTGGACAGTATCAAGCGAACATTCGCACAGTTGCCCGTAATCAATACATAAAAGCTTTATGGGCCAAGCTCCCGTATCTCGATATTCTAGAACTTCGCATATTCCTAATGGGCTTTGACGCGGGAGAACAATTCGCGACCCGCAAGGTGGACACCGAAACCAGTAGCTTTGTCGAAGTTCCGTCATGGGATACCTATTTTCTCCGTCAGGCAAGTAAGCTGGATAGCGGCCAAATCTCCGAAGCGATCCCCGCAGCCATCGCAGGCGTTATCCGCAGCGATGAATGTACGCGGCAGAAATTATAGTGCGCGAAGTGCAAGGCGCAAGCCGCTTTCAGGTGCGCCAGCCGCTTCGAGAAAGCGTTCGTGAGCCGCGTGAATCTCCTCATCTGCATTCTCAGGGTCAAATTGTTTCTCTCGACATGGCTGGTACAAATGCGGTCGGGATCGGGCCGCCCATCAACGACCTTGGATATGATCTCCGAGATTCTTGGTGGGGAGTACCTCCCTTCGGATGTGGCCTCAAACTGGCCGTAGTCGCCAAACAACTTCACAAGCTGCGCGAAGTCGGCCTGCCCCGCAAAAATGCCCTGAATCGAGCGATAGAAGTGCCAGCCGTCCGTGGTGATCTGAAAGCGGTCATCGCTCAAGCACCGTTTCAAACCCCATAGAAATTGAATCGGGGCCTCGCGTGTGCGTTTGCTGACCTGATAGTAGGGAACCAGTTTGGTTTCTTCGTCCAGTGCAATGAATACCCACTGGTCGCCCAGCTCTGGAGAGTCCTCTTTGCGGACTCGGCGCTGTTTCTTGCCCACATAAGTCCATATCTCGTCGCATTGCAGAAAGCCGCATCGGAGATTCTGCATACTGTCGCCTATGATTCCGGCGCAGCGGTCGCCAGATCGCAGCAGTAATGATGCGATAGTGTTTCGGTCAACATCAGTCATGCGATTGATACTGCGGATGCTGTTACCTTCAAGCAACGCGGAGATTACCGCGAGTTTCTTTTCAGCAGAGAGTGTGTACATTTCGGCTCCTCAAAATCCCTTGACGGGAAGGTGAGGCAAGCCGATAATCTGGAATTGAGAGGCCATGATTACGGCTTGCCGTGGTTGTGGTTTCAGGGCCGCTTAGGTGCTTCAACACCTAGCGGCTCTCATCATTTGCGGCGTCTGTCATTAGTGGTGGCGGCAATGTTTCACACTCATTCCTTCGCCCGTTCTTTCAGCGAAATATATTTGTCGCGTTTGTCCTTCCTGATTTTGAAAGTCTCAGGATGGCGTTTCAACGCAGACTCCATTGCCTGACGATTGGCATTCGGTATTTTGACAGCTCCGAAGAAATCTTCCATCTCCGCAATCCGCGCCTCCGGCACGTATTGGAGATACTCCTTCATTGCTTCCCAAAGGGCTACGTTCTCCCGTAACTGTCGCGGAGAAAACGACGTTGCTGAATTTATCGCGGACCTCAATTCCGAGTCCTCTTCAAAAATCCGCGCTATCTCTTCAACCCCAAAAACGCCAAGGATGCTGTTTGCGCGCTTCTCTCGTCGGGAGACCTGTCCAAGTTCATCAACGACGCGGTGATAGGCTTCGATGTCAGCCTTGATTCGCTCACGACTGGCCGCTATGCTCTTGCATTCATGCAAGAGACGTTGGCGCATCCGTTCTGCGATCTCGAATCTGTCCGGCACACGATCACTATATAACCGTGAGTGTACCGTGTCAACAGAAAAAGTTATGTCGCGGTTTGTTTTTGTGCCTTGTGTTTGCATTTGCGTTGATTTCTCCTTTTATGTTCGGGTTTTACTGCTGTGGAAAACCTTCCAAATTCAAATTCAGCCACTACCAAGCGCCGCGGTAGTGTCTGAAATCTGCGTGTAAGAAAAACAGCGAGCGGTTGCTTTCCGCTGTTTCCAGCTTTATCGTGGGGGCATGTCACAGCGGAAAGAACTGACAGCCCTAAAAACCTTACTCTCTGAAACTGATCTGATCCTGTCCACCACGGAACTGCCAGAGAACCGCACCCCCCGGTGCCGTGAATTGCTCCACGCTGCTCTGGCTCTCACCGACGATCTACTCTCCCAATCCAAGCAAAAGGCAGCCGTTGCTCTGGGACGCAAAGGCGGTTCCGTCATTGCCAAGCGCGGCAGTGAATATTTTCGGCAATTGGCTGCGAAGCGGAAGACCAAAGCGGGCGGAAGACCAATAAAACCAAGAGATTAGCCGCAGCCACCATTTACAGATGGGCCAACCCATCTTCCCCATTGACTCCATCCCATTTGTGAGCGTAAGATGGAATCACTATGGCAGACAACGATGTTCTTCAAGCAATCCAAATCATTGACGATAAAATTGCCTCTCTGCAAGCTGCGCGAAACCAACTCGCCCAAGCGTTCGGCATCGAATCCAAATCGCCCAAGCCCGTTCCGGCTGTAATCGCGGCACCTCCCACCTGGCATCCTCCCGCTCAGTATGGTGACAGCGCCTCCAATGGTAACGGCCATAAGGCCCCCAGCGGTCGCAAGGTGGAATTGGCAAAATTTCTTGCCGGCAAAGGTGCGACCGACCGCGCAACCATCATCGCGGAGTCTGGTCTCCCCGAGGGCACGATCAGTTATTGCCTTAACGATAAGCGCTTCTTTGAGCAGGCTGCGGATGGCAAGTGGGCAATTACCGAATATTCGCGTAGGGGCCTAGAACGCGGGTCCAAGACCGGTACGTTCCAAGCGGAGGCGCATTGATTATGCCGTAAGCGATTCGAGGACCACCAAGTAAAATAAGCCGCTAGGTGTCGCCACCTTTCGACGGGAAAGACGGCACCTCGCGGCTCTATATTTACGGTGACGGCTTGCTCATTTGGTGAGAGCTGCGGACTGTTAATCCGCTCCTTGGCCGGTGTGGGGGTTCGACTCCCCTCCGTCACCCTCCAACTTACTTATGCGGACGTGGCGAAAATAGCAAACGCGGCGGTCTTTAAAACCGCTATCCTTGACGGGGTTTGCGGGTGCGAATCCCGCCGTCCGCACTCAACCTGAAGATACTACGGGAGTTTTGCCATGTAAATAATTATCTCGGATGGGAATAACAATAGTCACAAATACCGCTTGACAACAGCGAGCGCTCGCTGTATTATTGGGTACATGGTAGCCCAAACAAAAACAGAGCAATCAATAGGTTGCGCGACCTGCAAGGTTCGTTGTCAACGCTTTGGGAAGCACAGAAATGGGTTGCTAAGGTTTCGCTGTCCCATCTGTAAAAAGACCTACACGGAACCCCATGAGCGGACGTTGGGAACGATGTACGTTTCGGCAGATCGGGCCGCGCTCGCACTGCAACTGCTGATTGAGGGCAATTCGCTGCGAAGCACGCAACGCATCACCAAATTGGACATAAACACGCTTATGTCCCTACTCGTTCGCGCCGGAGAACGCTGCCAGTCTCTCATGGATTCCAAGATGCGCAACCTCACCCTCAAGCATTTGCAGTGCGATGAAATCTGGACCTACGTTGGAAAGAAAGCTCGTCACGTTCGCACGCACGATTCTCCCGAACTTGGCGATCAATGGGTGTTCGTTGCTCTGGACGAAACAACAAAGCTGGTGCCCTACTTCGAGGTTTGCAAGCGTACCAGAGACAACACGATTCACTTTCTGAACGGACTAAAGAACTGCCTGAGTGAAAAACGCTTTCAGGTCACTACTGACGGATGGCACTTCTACCGCTCGATTCAGGGCATTTTCGCGGGACAAGCGGACTTCGCGCAACTCATAAAATTGTTTGGCGACTACGGGCAGTTTGACACGCCCGAAGCGAGGTACTCCCCACCACGAATCTCGGAGGTCATATCCAAGATCATTGACGGACGCCCTGACCCTGACCACATTTCAACTAGCTTTGTCGAACGCCAGAACCTCACGATGCGGATGGCGATCCGCCGATTCACGCGGCTGACAAATGCTTTTTCTAAGAAACTGGCGAACCTAAAAGCAGCCGTCGCGCTGCACTTTGCCTATTACAATTTCTGCCGCGTCCACAAATCTCTGCGCGTTACTCCGGCGATGGAAGCTGGATTAACGGACCACGTGTGGACACTACAAGAACTGCTCACAAACTGACAAATTGGAATGCCGCACGGTTATCAATGCGGGAGCTTTTCCGCAAGAGTCCCGACGCTGGCAGCGCACCTTTGTATGCCGAACGTATTCCCGTTAGAGATACCACAAAGACCTAAGCCAGAAGTGTCAATTCCCGCCGCTTTCGCATCCTCTAAAATCTGAGCGACCGGAACTGAAAAACGGACCTGATACTCAGCCGCCGTTTCCCTCATCCATTTTTCGTAGAGTTGCGTAAATTGCTCGTCCTGCCGTCGCGAGTCCTCCCTTGTTGTCGCGCTTGTCGGTATTGGAAATGTGGGTTGACTCTTGGTTCTATCACCAAGAAACATGAGCATGTCATGCGATACCTGCAAGGCTCTCTTCTTTGGAGAAGGCTGCTGACTTTTTAGTTTTTCCAATTCTGTATCTTGTCGTTGCAATAGCTTCTCTATTTCTGGATCGGGGGGCACTTGTATGATTACGGGGCGATCCTTGGCTCCAAGCTGGCCTATCAAATTGGTATTCGTTGTGCTTAACTGAGAATTGACGCTAGTCAAAATGGCCTTTTCACCTATCAAAACTGCCGCATTCTGATGCTCGTCCATCCATGCTTCGTAAGAGGCAACAAACAGTAAAAGACCAACACTCCACCAGATCACAGGACGAGGAATTGGGACCGACGCATCCCTTACTTTTTCGATTAGACCGATGATTGTCAGAATGCCCCCGATCCATGCCAGATGGTGAGAAAACACATTAGACAAGAAAGGGAAAATTGACATCGCGCGTACCTCCACAGGGCCAAGGCGTTATTGTTGACCCCTGAAGAATATGCTTTTTGCCGGGTTTTTGGTTCAACGCACATTTCAGACACTACCAAGCGCCGCTTTTTAACCGATTTGTAACAACCCTCTGCTACCCTCAGCACGGAATGTCTAATCAAGCCCTGCCCCAGCCGCGCTTTAGCGCTCCCGAGCCGGGGCGGGGTTCAAAGGCCGCCCTGAAAATCGAAGTCAGAACGACGCCGTTGTTGCAGGGGAAGGTCAGCGAAATCCCCGACGTTGTTTTTGGCTGGGCGATGCGTTTTTGCGGCGTTGCGGTCGTCGCACTGCTGGGCTTGATCGTATACCAGTTGGTGGTGGGCTCCCAGCTCTCCTGGCATGCTTTTGGCTGGAAGTTTTTCGTTCAATCGGACTGGAACCCGGTTGAGGATCAGTACGGCGCGCTGCCGTTCATATACGGCACGATCGTGTCCTCACTGCTTGCGCTGGTAATCGCCGTGCCCCTGTCTCTCGGCGTGGCGGTTTTCATTACGGAGATGTGTCCGATCCGTCTGCGCGGAATTCTCTCCTTTACCACTGAACTCCTGGCCGCCATCCCCAGCGTGGTCTACGGGCTTTGGGCAATCTTCGTTCTGGTGCCGCTAATTCGCGAGTACGTCGAGCCGTTTCTTGCCCAGACGCTCGGCTGGACGACCCTGTTCAGTGGACCGCCATACGGCATCGGCATGCTGGCGGCGGGCGTGATTCTGGCGATCATGATCATTCCCATCATTTCGTCGATCACCCGCGAAGTGCTTACCGTCGTTCCGCAGCATCAGCGGGAAGCGGTGCTGGCGCTGGGTGCTACGCGCTGGGAAATGATCCGCATGGGTGTGCTGCGCAATGCGCGGGCGGGGATCGTGGGCGCCATCATTTTGGGCCTGGGCCGCGCGCTCGGCGAAACCATGGCAGTCACCATGGTGATCGGCAACCGTCCGGAAATTGCCAAATCGTTGTTTGCTCCCGGATACACCATGGCCAGTGTATTGGCCAACGAATTCACCGAAGCCACCGGCGATCTTTATCTTTCCGCGTTGATCGAGATTGGCTTGGCGCTGTTCTTTGTCACCATTGTGGTCAACGCGCTGGCCCGGCTTCTGGTGTGGAGCGTTACTCGAGGCCAGCCGTCGAGAAGCATTGCCTGACGTGATATGCCTGATACCAACTCCAATACGGCGGCCGTACCCGTCAAGCCCATCAGCTTGCGGCGGCGTGTGATGGACCAAGTGATGACGGGCGCCTCCGTGCTCACGGTTCTCCTCGTGCTTTTACCGCTCTTCGCCATCTTTGCCTATCTGGTTTACAAGGGCATAGGCTCGATCAATCTTGCCTTCCTGACCCAGACGCCAAAGCCGGTAGGCGAACCCGGCGGCGGCATGGCAAACGCCATCGTTGGTTCGATGGTCATTCTTGCCATTGCCAGTCTGCTCGGCGTGCCCCTCGGCATCGGCGCGGGCATCTTTCTCTCCGAATACGGCCGCAACCGCTATGGCGATATCGTCCGCTTTGTCTCCGATGTGCTGAACGGCGTGCCCTCGATCGTGATCGGCATTGTGGCCTACGGCCTCGTCGTGATGCGCCAGAAACACTTCTCGGCGCTGGCCGGTGGCGTGGCGCTGGCCATCATGATGATTCCGACCATCGCGCGAACCACGGAGCAGATGCTGCTGCTGGTGCCGCAAGCCATCCGCGAAGCCGCCTACGGTCTCGGCGTTTCCCGCTGGCGCACCACGCTCTCAATTACGCTGCGCACGGCCACCTCCGGAGTCATCACCGGCGTCATGCTGGCCTTCGCCCGCGTTGCCGGTGAAACCGCGCCGCTGCTGTTCACCGCCTTTGGAAACCAGTTCTGGAACTGGAAGACGGACCAGCCGACCGCAGCCCTGTCGCTGCAAATCTTCACCTATGCCATCTCGCCCTACGACGAGTGGCACCGGCAGGCATGGGCAGGAGCGCTGGTTTTGATTATCCTTATCGTCGGCGCGGTAGCCGCGGTTCGCATCGCAGTAAAGCACGGAACTTTAGCGGGAGCATAAGCAGCAGGAGCTTAGCGATCTATGGGAGTCGGAATCACAGTCGAGCACCTGAACGCGTTTTACGGCAAGACTCAGGCCTTGTTCGACGTCAACATCACCGTGCTCGCCAACCACGCGACTGCGCTCATCGGCCCCTCGGGCTGCGGTAAATCCACGTTTATTCGTTGTCTCAACCGCATGCACGAAACCATTCCCGAGGCGCGGGTCGATGGCAAGGTACTGATCGGCGATCTCAGTGTTTATAACGGAACCTCGGCCACCCAGCTGCGCCGCCGCGTGGGCATGGTGTTTCAGAAGCCGAATCCGTTCCCGACCATGTCCATCTATGACAACGTTGCCGCCGGTCTCAAGCTCAACGGCTTTCGCAACCGCAAACAATTGGATGAAGTAGTCCACAAATCTCTGCACGCCTCCGCGCTGTGGGACGAAGTAAAAGATCATCTCCACAAGAAGTCCGGAGCCAGCCTCTCCGGCGGTCAGCAGCAGCGTCTCTGCATCGCCCGCGCTCTCGCCGTTCAGCCCGAAGTTCTGCTCATGGACGAACCCTGCTCGGCGCTCGACCCCATCTCTACCGGAAAGATCGAAGAGCTGATTTTTCAATTAAAAGAGCAGTACACAATCGTGATTGTGACGCATAATATGCAACAGGCGGCCCGCGTGGCGGAGTTCACCGGGTTTTTCCTGCTCGGCAAGATGATCGAGTTCGATAAAACGGAAAAGATATTCACCAATCCTTCCGACAAGCGGACGGAAGACTACGTCACAGGCCGATTCGGATAAAGATAAAAGAGGTTCGGATAATGCGCACGCGCTTTCAGCAGCAGATGGAGGATCTCCGGGAGAAACTTCTCCGCATGGGCGGTCTCGCGGAACTGGCGGTGGATCGCGCCACCCAGGCGTACACCGAACGCGATCTCACCCGCTGCCGCCTGGTCCTCGAAAACGAGAGCCTGATCAACGCCGCCGAGCGCGAGATCGATGAACTGGCCTTCGACATCCTCGCCACGCAGCAACCAGCGGCCGTGGATCTGCGCTTCATTCTCGCGGTGACCAAGATCAACGCCGACCTCGAGCGCGTAGGCGACCAGGCGGTAAATATCGCCGAGCGCGTCATGGATTTGATTGACTTGCCAGCCGTCGAATTGCCAGTGGATATCGCTCGCATGGCCACTGCCGTCAGCGCCATGGTACGTCGCGCCCTGGAGTCGTTCGTGGAAGGCAAAGCCGAACTGGCCCAGGCCGTGCTCGAAATGGATCACGTTGTCGACCGCATGCGCGACGAAGCTTTTATCATGCTCGTGCGAAAGATGAACGAACAGCCGCAAGTAACTCAGCAGGCGCTGGATGCTCTCCTGGTAGCGCGCAATCTCGAACGCGTAGCAGACCACGCCACCAACATTTCCGAAGACGTAATTTTCTGGGTTCTCGGAGCCGATGTCCGTCATCATGCGCAAGCAGCCTCCGCCGCCCAACGTCCAGAAAGACGCGAACAATAGGTGTAGCGCCGGCGTCCCGCCGACCCTGGTGGCTTCGAGCGCATCGTGGCGGGGACGCCGGCGCTACACCCCCGCCCTCCACCGGCAATTCGCGATACACTGTTTCAGCCCATGAGCCAGAGAATCAGCGTTTTTGCCACCTGCGACATCGGAGACGCCCTCAACATTCTCCGCCACAAGGGATACGACCTCGAAGTCTATCCCCAGCCCGAAGCTCCACCGAAAAGCTTGATCGTCGAAAAGGTGAAGTCCGGCGTGGATGGCCTGATCACCACCCTGCGCGATCCGATCGATGCCGAGGTTTTCGCCGCCGGAGCAGGCTCGTTAAAAGTGGTAGCACAATACGCCGTGGGATTTGACAACATCAATCGCGGCGATGCCAATAAGTACAGAGTCCCGTTCACGAATACCGCCGACGTCTTGACCGAAGCGACCGCCGAGTTTGCCTTTTTCCTCATGGGCGCGCTCGCCCGCAAACTCTGGCCCGCCGAACATCTGACCCGCGAAAATCGTTGGGGCTACTGGCACCCGTACCTGCCCTTTCTAGGCGACGAAGTCACCGGAAAAACTGTAGCCGTAATCGGCACCGGACGGATCGGCCTGGCCTTCATCAAAAAGTGCGCCGGATTCGACATGAACATCCTGTGCTTCGACCCAGCCTATGAAAACCACGAATACATCAAGGCCATCCAGGAAGTAAAAGATTTGCGCTTCCAGCGCGGCATCAGCCGCGAGCGAGCCACCATTCGCTACACCACGTTGCACGAAGCGTTGCGGAGCGCCGATTTCATCAGCCTGCACGTTCCGCTGCTGCGCGAGGGCGAGAGCACGACGCCAACCTATCACCTGATCAACGAAACCACGCTGCGCATGATGAAACCCACTGCCTTGGTCATCAACACGTCACGTGGTCCCGTGGTGGACGAAGTGGCCCTGGCGCGAGCTTTGCGCGAGAACTGGATCGCCGGCGCGGCGCTCGATGTTTACGCCACCGAGCCTTTGCCCGCTGATTCGCTGCTGCGCGATCCTGCGATTGCCGACCGCTGCCGCCTCACGCCCCACTTCGCCAGCGCCGCGCGCATCACGCGCTTGTCATCCGATCCCAACAAAGGCATGGCCGGCCGCTGTGTGCAGGGGTTGATTGATGTGCTGGAAGGGAACTACGGCGGCGACATTACCAAGATGCCCTACGTGGTAAACAAGGAAGCCTTCGCGAAGTGATCTCCTGAGTTAACAGTTGACCCACGAACGAAATTGACACGGCGCGTTCCGAAGCATAGTCTTCGCGAAAACTGAGACCTGAGCAGAGTGCGATCGCCGCGGCTCGGTCCAGCAACCGTCAGGACGGTCTGCCATGAAGCAGTTTTTGTTGCTCCTCGGAGTCATCGCAGTAGTGTTTGCGGCACTTCTTTACAGCTTTTACATTCTTGACTTGATGAAACTGGCGGACCTCGTAACCGATCTGCGAAAGTTGATCGAAATTGCGGGAATTGCTGCGGTCGCAAGCGTGTTGATCATGCTCCTCGTCAGAGCCGCTAAAACGTAAATTGAGATCACGCAAATCTGCCTGCCCCTTCTCCCAACTTGTCGCCGCCCAATCCCACCTGCTACTCTCGCCATTCACTCACCCATGTTCTCCCACCGCACAAGCTGGCGGCGCAGTCCGAACGCTCTAACGCGCGCGATCGAAGAAGCGCGCGCGTCGGGGCAGGAAATTCTAGACCTCACCGTCTCGAACCCGACCGAAGCCGGCGTCCGCCCCGATCCTGAGATCGTGCTCGCCGCACTGGCGAATCCGGAAGCGATGCATTACGACCCCCAGCCGCGCGGCCTACTGGGAGCGCGTCAAGCCGTGTGCCGCTACTATCGCGAGTCGCACGAAGTTTTCGATCTCAATCCCGAGCGCCTGATTCTGACCACCAGCACCAGCGAAGCCTACTCGTACGTCTTCCGCCTGCTCGCAAATCCCGGCGACGAGATCCTCGTACCCAAACCGAGCTACCCGTTGTTCGAGTTTCTCGCCGATCTAGCCGACGTCAAGCTGGTTCCGTATCCGCTCCTCTACGATCACGGATGGCAAATCGATTTCGATTCGCTCTACAAAGCAGCGACCGCCAGGTCGCGAGCCGTGATCCTGGTGCATCCCAACAACCCAACCGGCTCCTACGTTTCGGCTGCGGAAGCTCAGGCGCTCAACTCTTTCTGCCGCGACTACAGCCTGGCGCTGATCGTGGATGAGGTTTTTCTCGATTACGCGCACGACGGCGTGCCGCGTAGCAGCTTTGTCACCAACGCCGATGCGCTCACCTTCACGCTCAGCGGAGTTTCCAAGATTTCCGCTCTCCCGCAGATGAAGCTAGCATGGGTAGCCACCAGCGGCCCGGAAGAAACCGTCGCGGAAGCAGGCGCGCGCCTGGAAATCATCGCCGACACCTATCTCTCCATGAATGCTCCCGTCCTGCTCGCCGCCCCGGTGCTGCTCAATCAGCGCAAGCAGGTCCAGCCCATTCTTCTGGACCGCGTGCGCGTGAATCTCGCGGAACTTGACGCCCAACTCGCCAGCCGTCCCTCCTGCGCAAGATTGCAAGTCGAAGGCGGATGGTACGTTGTGCTGCGGGTTCCAGCCCTCGAAAGTGACGAGGATCTCGCCATCGATCTCTTGCGCAAGATGGCTGTCATCGTGCACCCGGGCCACTTCTACGACTTTCCAAACGAAGGCCATCTCGTGCTGAGCCTGATCACCGAATCGGCCACCTTTCGCGAAGGCGTCGCGCGCCTATTGCAGGTGGTGGAGTGACGGGCGTGTTGCCCGTTCCGCGCCCCGGTCAGGCCGCCCTCGTTGGCATGTCAAACAGGGAAGCCCGGTCGCCGCAAAGTCGCTTCCACTCCTTCCCACCGGGTGTACAATTCTCTTAGAGGGACCGCTAGGGACCGCCGCTTCACGGGTTTTTATCCTCGTTCGAGGCTTGCAGATGAACGTTCACGTCAGTTACAAGGTCCACAAAACTCCCGATATCGAAAAAGAAATCAGCCGCCAGATCGAGAAAATTCAGAAGCGCCTGCACGTCTTCCGGCCCGAGCTGGTCCATCTGAAAGCCGTCATCGAGCAGAATTCGGCGCGCGAGGGAACGCTCGTCTCTTTGAATCTGCGTTTGCCCTCCGGCCAACTTGCCGCCCAGGCCAAAGCTCCCAGCCCCACCGCCGCCATCAAGGCTGCCTTTGACGAGCTCATCCAGCAGATCGGCCGGCATAAGGATCTGCTCCGCTCCAGCCATAAATGGCGTCGCTGGCGCGGAGGGCCCCAAGAGTCTCCCGAACCCGGCGTTCCCTTCGAGCAGACGCTGGCAGCGGTTCTGCCGCCTACCATTTCCGCCGACGACATTGGCTCCTATGTCAATGCGAATCTCTCGCGGCTCGAGCGTTTCGTGGACCGCGAACTCTATTTCCGCCGCTCCGACGAGGAAATTCCTGAGGACGGCCTCTCCACCTCCGAGGTCGTGAACGAGGTCATCGCCCGAGCTCTCGGTGACCACGACCGTCCGGAAAAATTGTCGCTCGAACCGTGGCTTTACCGCCTTGCCCTGCAAGCCATGAACGAGATGACGGCGCGCCTCCACGAACTGGAGTCTCCCGCTCTTCTGCACCTCGAAGACAGTCGCCGCCGACAAAATGTCGAAGCCTCCGACGAACCCGGTCTCCAGTTCCATCAGCCGGACGAGGGCTGGACGCGTGAAAGCGCCATTCCCGATCGCCGCGTGTCCACTCCTGAACAGGCTGCCTACTCCGACGAAATGATCGCTTTGGTGCAAGCCGCACTCCGCGGTGCCGACCGCACTGACCGCGAAACTTTTCTGCTCCACGGCATCGAGGGCTTTTCCCTCGTCGAAATTGCCGCCATCACCGGCCTGCATCCGGAGGCTGTGCGCGAGTCCGTTCAACGGGCGCGCGACTGCGTTCGCAACGCGCCTTCCATAGCTAGCGAATTCCACCAGGCACTCTTAGTCAAGACTCGAATCTAAACCTACAAGGAGCGTCGAGATGATGACCCGGGACGAAATCCGTGAGTTGGCGACTTTTCAGGCGGACGAAACCAAAGGGGCGTGCGCCCTGAGTTTTTACTTTCAACCCGATCCTCCGCAGGATCGTTCCCATCGCCGCGAGGCAATCGTCGCCAAAGATGTCGTGAAGCAGGCCTTGAAAAGTGCTGCCGCTAGCGGTAAGAACGGATCCCTTCACGCCGACCTCGATCGCGTGCTCGATCTGGCCACGAACCTGCGCGGCCCTGCCCGGGGAAGGGCAGTCTTCGCCTGCTCCGCTCAGAATTTCTGGAAGGAGTACGAACTGCCCCCGCATCTCGGAGCCACCCAGATTTATCTCCAGCCCCGCTTTCAGTTGAAACCGCTGGCCGCTTTGCTCGGAGCCCAGCCCGCGCTCTCGGTTGCCATGGTCGACCGCCAGCGCGCCCGTTTCTTCGACCTTCGCCTGGACGACCTGCGCGAGCGCGGAGCCATTGTCCACATGCTCTCGCGCAACGCCTCCAGCTACGGCTACAACGGCTACGAAGGCGGCCATGCCGAACGCCGCGTGTCCGAGGAGGCGCTGCAGCACTTCAAGGCAGTTTCCGAGCGACTGCTTGCCGATTTCGAGAAGGGTATCTGGGAGCGGCTCATCGTAGGTTGCCAGGATGCCAACTGGCCCGAGTTCGAGTCCAACCTTCACCCATACGTCAAACAGCGCTTGATTGGCCGATTCTCAGCCGACGTTGCCAGCGTCTCGAATGAAGAGATTCGCGATCGCGCCCGCGCCGTCCTCGATCAATGGATCGCTAAACGAGCTTCCACCAAGGTCAGCGAGGCGCTGGATTTCGCCAAGTCTAACGGACGTGGCGTCACCGGCCTCCGCCGCGTCCTGCAAGCGCTGGAGACCGGGGAAGTGCAGGCCATCTTCCTCACCGAAAACTATTCTGCTCGAGCCGTCGAGTGCACTAACTGCGGTCACCTCGACGCCCACTTGGTCCCGTCGTGCGTCGCTTGCGGAAAACCCACTCGCGAACTCGCCGACATCTGCGATGCCATCATCCCCATCGCCATCCGCCGCGACATAGAATTGTTCTATCTCAAAGACAACACCGATCTGGATCGCGCCGGCAACATCGCAGCCCTCCTGCGTTTCCGCTCCGATCAGAGATCAGGACAGACAGCAGCGGCATCGTAGCTGCCCTCGGGGCCCGCGGGTGCGCCACTTCTCGCGCTTTTCTTGGAAGCGAAAAAGAAAACGGCCGGGGAAAACTCCCAGCCGTTTTCAACAGGAGCGTTACATCTTTGTTCCCAACGGAGCTATTTCAGTCCCGCCTTACCGCTCTTAAAGTCGGAAGCTATTCCTTTCGACTAGAAGTCCCAGTCTTCCGGCGTGCAGCTGCAGACTCCAGATCCGCTGCCCAGACCGGCGGCGTCCTCGGTGCCCACTATAAAGCCACACTCTTCCGGCAACAGGGATTTTTCAACCGCTCCCAGGTTCGCGTCGTTGGCATTGGTTTCGGTAACGGCCCAGTCGAAAGAACCACCGGGGTCACTTGCGCCAAAGAACTCGTACTTCAGCGACTGAATGTGCGTCGCCGATACGCGGAGTCCGGCCGTCGTCTTGATCGCGCTGCCAGCGTCCCAACCGTTAACGTTCGCGTCCGAAATGATCTTGATGACGCCACGGTGGTTGATCTTCCCGGTCAGGGAGTTGCTCAGGAGTTCAGTATTCACGGATTCCGAAAGCAGGCCATCCTTGGATACGAAACAGCCGCAGCACTCTTGCAGTTCCTGGCTGTCATCGAGTACGTAGATGTCAGCGTACAGGCTGTTGTCTGTGTTGCCGTCGTTAACGATACGCACGGTTGCATCCGGCGCACCAGGGTAGTTTGCATTCGAGTAGTAGGTGGTGAAAAACACGCTGTTGTCTTGAGCCAAGGCGCTTCCCCCCAGCATCAAGGTGATCGCCAGAATCGGAAGCAGCAACAATCCGAGCTTTTTCATTTTTGGATCCTCCTAGGTTTTTGTTTCTTGTAGCGCCTGACGCTGGGGAGAGTCAGCTCTCGGCGTTGACGAAACTTTACCCGTTTCTGATTGCTTTACAATTCCCCACGTGTTCTAGCCAGGAAACACTACGTTCCGCGAACTACTGCTTTTGGACTAGAAAACCATTACTTATGGAGTTATTCACTAACCCGGGCGGGTAGGCGACTTTAAACATAACGCGCGCTTGTCTCTTAACTAACATTGACCGAACTAACATTGACCTTAATAACTGGGGGTGCGCCACTTCTCACGCCTTTCGAGAAGTGGGAATTGTGGTTACCCCCTCCGAGCGTTTCCTTGCAAGCGCAGACGCGACGCCGTCGATGCGGCATGCTGTTCGTCCCTTGGCGGGGACCTCCAACTGCCACCCTCCCGCAAAGCTGCTCTGCCCTATATGCCACACTTGAACTACTCCAAAAGCAGTAGTTTCCACTAGCTAATCCACCTAGGTACTTGTAAAGAACGCAGCAAAAATCGATAGTAGCGCAAGCGCTGAAAGCGGACGGCCCCCCCAGCGCCAGGTATTCGTAAGTTATCGAATAATCTTGCAGCAAGGGGGATCGCGATGCGTAGGAATCACGTTATAGCAGCTCTTGTTTCGGTATGTGCCGTCGTCCTGAGCGTCTCCTTGATGCTCGCTCAATCCTCATCTTCTGCGTCCTTCCCCGCATGGTTAAGCGCTGCTTGGCAAAACGCTCTTCAGGTGCCTGTGCTCACCAACATTCTGTCCGGACGCGTTCCTGCCGTCTTGCCGCAAACCACCACCACTCTCGATGCCTATGGTGAAACGTCCACCTACTTTCCCGCGGGCCCAGTCCCCACCGACGGCAACCCCTTCTTCACACCTCTCGGCACCAACGGCCGCACCTGCTTTTCGTGTCATCAGCCTCAGGACAACTGGTCCATCACTCCCTCGACGATCCAAGCCACTTACCTCGCCACCCAAGGCCAAGACCCTGTCTTCGCCCCGGTCGACGGCTCCAATTGTCCGAACTTAGGTGCGGCCGCCAATTCCTTCGGCAGCCAGTTTGTCCAGGCTCGTAGCCAGCTTTTCAATTTCGGCAATTTCCGTATTTTTCTTCCGCCCCCGGCGAACCCGCAATGGGCTACCGTCTTCGTCTCCAACGACCCCACGGGCTGCGAACTCAGCTCCGAGTATGGCATTAATAATGTGTCGAACCCCCTGTTCTCTTTCTACCGCCGTCCCCTTCCGGCAACCAACGTCGTTTATCTGACTCCTGGCGGACGCGGTCCCGTGCCCAATATTATGTGGGACACCCGCGAACCCAGCCTCGCCAGCCAGTTCATCGACGCCACTCTCACCCACGCCCAAGCTCGCACCGCTCCGAGTCTGACTGTGGCTAATCAGGGTGTCGCCTTCCAAAGCGGCAGCTTCACCGCGCAATCTTTCGATTCTCTTGCGGGTGACTTGACTGGCGCAGACGGTAGTGGCGCCACCGGCGGTCCCCAGAATCTCTACAACTACTCCAGCACCGTCCCCTTCACCGGTTTCCCCTTTGCTCTCTTCGAGGGCGGCTGCTTAACCAACGCCAAGCCTTGCCCTGGTTCCGTTGTCCCCCAGGCGGGCCCCTTGGGTTTAAATTTAGTTGAAGGGGACGTGTTTAATGCCTTCGCAGCCGGTTCCGCCCAGCGTGCTTCTATTTATCGCGGAGAGGTCATCTTCAACAACCGCCCCTTCGCGATCAACGGCGTCACCGGCCTCAACGATCTTTTCGGGGCGAATCCCCTGACTGCAAGCTGCGCCTTCTGCCACAATAACGGTAATGTTGGCAATGACCTCTTCAACGATCCCAAACACATCGGCGTCGCCGACAACAGTTATCTCAGCGCCGCTCAGTCTTCTGCCAACGGCTCCAGCACGCTTCCATTAACTCCTGACCGTCCCGTCTTCAACTTCTTATGCCCGGTGGGTTCAATCACCTATTTCAGCAATCCGGTCACGATCACCCGCAGGAGCTCCCTCTACAATGGCGTCACCGGCACCTTCGACTTATACCAAACTTCCGACCCTGGAGTCGGCTGGATCACCGGCAAGTGCAGCGACCTCGGCAAGTTCAAGGTCTCTTCACTCCGCGGCATTGGCGCCCGCGCTCCCTTCTTCCACGGGGGGCAGGCCGCGACGATGCGCGACGTCGTCCTTTTCTATAACAACCGGTTCAGTATTGGCCTCAGCGAACAGGACATTGAGGACCTGACCAACTACCTCAACGCCCAATAACCGGACGTCGTCTTGCGAAACATCAGGTGCGCCGCTTCTCGTGTCTTTCGGGAAAGCGGGGCTCTTTTTGGCCGACGCCCCAACGAAGCCGAGGTCGATAGCCGAAGGATGCCTCGCCCCCAAATTTTTGAGGATTGTAGAAATTACCGTGTAAGTAATACCCGCTTGTGCCTGTTTTGCCACACACGGCTCCGTGTATTATCAACGACTTGGGCGGGGCGGTCAGCCATTTATGATGACCAACAGTCACTAAAAACGACCGGCCAAGCCCCCCCCCCTAGTTTCGCTTTTTGTACGCCCAAACGCCTCTGAATATGCTCCCGATTGTACGTACACATTTGTCACGTTCCACGTGGAACACTGTACGTACAACTACGGGCGGATCGCGACCAGTCTGGCGAATTGTCCCGCTTTGAGCGAAAATGAGCGAAAATGAAGGGATGATCCACAAGATCCTCCCCGTAGGCCCGCTGCAATGCAACTGTTCCGTCATCGGAGATGAGACCACGCACCAGGCCATGGTCATCGATCCCGGCGATGACATTGAAGACGTTCTCACCATCGTCCGCCAGCACAAGCTGGAAGTGAAGCAGATCGTAATCACTCACGCCCACATCGATCACGTAGGCGGAGCCATGAAGCTGCGCGCGCTGACGGGCGCGCCAATCCTGCTCAATCAGAATGACTACGCGCTGCTGAAAATGCTCGACGTACAGGCGTCATGGCTCGGCATGGCCGCGCCGGGAGAGGTTGCAATCGAAGCCAGCATCGCAGACGGCGAATCATTGCGGACGGGTAACCTGACGGCCAACGTTCTCCACACCCCCGGCCACACCGAAGGCAGCGTCTGCCTGTATTTTCCCGCGGAAAAATTACTGATCGCCGGCGACACCCTGTTCGCCCGCAGCATCGGACGTACCGATCTCCCGGGAGGATCATTCGAGAAAATCATGCGCTCCCTGCACGACCGCGTCCTGACCCTGCCCGACGATACCGTCGTCATTCCAGGCCACGGCCCCCGAACCACCATAGGAGTGGAAAGGGAAGAGAATCCCTTCCTGGCGTGATACTCCGCGGCCGAGAACTAGCGTGAGGCCTGATCTATTTCTGTGTGGGCGCCTGGTTTTGCGGAACGGTCGGCGGTGCGGACGGCGCGACAGGAGTCGCTGGCTGCGATTTCGTCTGCGTCGGCTTCACTCCCGAAAGCACGGACGTTGGTCCGGATCGGCGCGCTGCAAAAATCGAAAGCGTGATTGAGGTAAGCATGAAGATGATTGCGGACCAGGTCGTCGCCCGGGAAAGAACCGAAGCCGCGCCCCGCGGACCAAACGCTGTCTGGCTGCCCTGACCGCCGAAAGCCGCGGCCAGGTCGCCGCTCTTTCCGCTCTGCAGCAAGACGACCGCAATCAAAAAGAAACAAACGATAACGTGAACCAATGTAATCAAAATGGTCATTGCA
>Ga0187879_10001067_pt1 | contig 18609 bp, 17 predicted proteins | sample June2016WEW_19_1_FD_132423 | JGI IMG/M metagenome (GOLD analysis project Ga0187879, IMG submission 132423) | Peatland microbial communities from SPRUCE experiment site at the Marcell Experimental Forest, Minnesota, USA - June2016WEW_19_10 | ecosystem: Environmental > Terrestrial > Soil >... | reverse complement strand
TGTCATCACCGCACGTCCGGCGCGCTCTCGATCACCTACCTGGTGTCCGGCTCGTCAATGGTTATGGTCCCACAGAGAACACGACATTTACTTGTTGTCATACCATACGCCGTGAAGATGCCGAACCGGGGCGTACGATTCCGATCGGACGCCCGATCGCGAACACCACGGTCCACGTGTTTGACATCGATGGGCGTCCTGCCCCAGTGGGATTTCCCGGAGAACTAGTTGCAGGCGGCGACGGCATCGCGCTCGGTTACGTTGGCCAACCCGAGCAGACCAAGAAGGGCTTCCTCTCCGACCAGTTCTCTGGTGCCAGACTTTACCGCACCGGCGACCGTGTCCGATGGCGGCCGGATGGCTTGCTTGAGTTTCTTGGTCGCTTCGACAACCAGGTCAAGATCCGCGGCCACCGCGTCGAGCCGGACGAAGTGGCGGCCTGCCTTGCGGAACATGACTCCGTCCGGCAGGCCGTCGTCACCTCGCAAATCACCGCCGCCGGAGCTACTCAACTAGTCGCCTACGTGGTGCCAAAAAGCAAAGACTACTCCTCGCTAGAACTACGTGAGCTGCTGATCCGCCAAGCCACCGGACGCCTGCCAGCTTACATGGTACCGACAACGTTCCTTTTTTTGCAGGAACTCCCGCTCACACTCAACGGAAAGCTTGATCTCGCTGCGTTGGAAAATGCAAAACGTGCCTCCAAACCCGCACGGAAAGACGCACCACTTAGTTCGACCGGAACCCGTATACTTGCGATCATGCGGGATGTCCTGCACTATGAAAACCTCGGCCCCGATGATGATTTTTTCGAAATGGGCGGAGATTCGCTGCTCACCTTAACGTTGACGTTTCGCCTCGAGAGTGATTTCGGGAGAGACGTTAAAACACACCTCATAGAGGGAAAGTGTACCGCCCGCCGGCTGGCGGCCATCCTAGAGAGCCCATCGAACCTAAGCGCGGCATATCCAGCCGGTGTTGCAGAAATTAGGGCGGGAACTACCGGCACTCCGCTTTTCTTTTTGCCTGGCATGGATTCCACCGCCTTACAATTCCGCACCTTAGCAGCGAAGCTGCACACTGGTCGCCCGGCGCTGGCGATCGAACTCCATAATCTCGAGGTGGGACCTGCTGTACTTGAGTCGATTGAAGAAACGGCAGAGGCCATCATCGGACGCATGCGCGAGGTGCAACCTGCGGGGCCGTACGCCATCATTGGTTACTCGTTTGGTGGCAATCTCGCGGTCGAGGTGGCTAGACAACTGACTGCCAATGACCAGGGGGTTGAATTGGTTACGATTCTTGATGCCTACGCGCCCGGTTCGCTGCGGAATCCCAGCGGCCTAAGCAAGCTAGCGACGCACTTGCGGATCATCGCACGACAGAACCTACGCGAATCTTACGGGTATGTTTCTTATCGCATACAACGACGATTGTTCCGACGATCGTCGAACACAGATCCCGTCCCTCAATTGCCCGAATCCAGAACCGAACGGCGATTAGCAGAGGTCACCAAACATTGCCTTCGCGCGTTTCATAGCCACTCGCCCAAAGCCTTCACTGGGCAAATTGTGCTCTTGAGTGCTACCGATCGCGGCGATTGGACGGAACTCGCTGATCCCGACGGAGCCCACGGATGGCGCTCCATATGCACGGACGGTGTCCACGTCATTCCTGTGGCCTGTCGCCATTTGGATCTCTTAAAAGAGCCTTATGTCACGGATCTCGCAGGGCACATCAACAATTTGTTGAGCGCGATTGATAGGGTCGACTTCCGTCACATCAGCGAATCTCCAAGATCATCTCCTGCCTCACGTGCGCGTCTGCTTAGCACTTAGATGACTGAATGGTGTCGTATTGGTGCCTTTTGTATCCTGCCAAGTTTCGGCCTCTTTGGTAAGATTTTGTTCGGAACGGCGCCGATCGGAGCTGACGGCACAAAAAACTGCACTTCTCGCGCAGATCACACTAGCTGCGATTCGGTTACCCCGATTGACACTTTCGGTAAAATGTCTTCAGAAAATTGGACATTAGTACCGCTGCTAGCCCAAAAAATAGCAGCCAATCGACCAACTGCGGCACGAATAAGAAGGTTGAATGCCCATTCGCATCTCCATTCAACCACAGCGTCGCAAAAATAGTCGCAAAAAGTCCAGCTTGAATCTTGCGTTCCCTATCATCGGTTTTTACCGCTGGCCAGTCCTGCAGCTGTGGCACACACAGCAACAGAAACATCAACCGATAAATGAAATTCGTGCCTAGCAGAAACGTCCCACAATAAATGCCGCTGCCAAAGAGAAATGCTGTACCGGCCACGCTGTTCAGGACCACACAAAAAAATCGTCCGTATTGGAAATTAATCAATGCAGTTGCAGCGGCCAATATGAGAATAAGAATAGCCAGCGCTATTGGTATCCAGGTGTCAGCCAATGCAATAGCATTAAGCCCTGCTTCGGCGCGCAAATGGTCGAGGCCGAGAAAAACGGCTTTATACCCATAGGACAGGATAAAGGTGGTCGGCACGTTACGCCGAATGAGAACCACATAGTGGGATATATCTGCCAAATAGATCAGAGAGAATACAGCGATAAAGGCTACAAAAAGCAACGTCCGCCGGCTGAAACGCGCGCTCGCGGCGACACAAAACAGCGGAAATAGTTTTAGTACGGTCGCGAGACTGATTATCGCGGCGGACCACAGCGTTCGGCCTATTCTTTGCTCCTGGTAAATTAATGCCGCCGTTCCCACCAGAGCTAATATCAATAAATCGAGATTGCCCCGCTCAACTCCCATCATGACTGAGGGCGATAGAATAGCCGCCAGCGCGACCGCTCCGTCGATAGCGGAGCGACCTTTGAACAGAGCAATCATCACTCCAAGTGCTGCCGCGATGATCGCAGTCGACAACCAAGTGGAATGCGACCCGTTAATGCCGAAATAGCCGAGGTACAGCCAGATTGGCGGAATATTGAAGTTATCCTGATTGCAGGACTGGGGAATATACGCATCAAAGCCCTTCGCGGCGCAAGCGGCATAATCCGTAATGACATGCATGTCGAAGAAGTGGGGTTGCAACGGAGTTACGCCGAGGCTGCGCCAGGTCGGATCCCATCCAACCGTCTGCCCAAGGCAAAGGAGTAGTATCACAGTGATTAGCGCGCCAACCGCAATAACTGTCCCTGATCCAATGAGCGGCAGATGCTGAACCGATGGTGTTGACAAGCAACCTCCGGAGTTTCCTGGCCTCGATTTAATACCTCGGACGGATGATCTTCCGGCGCGTTGGCCGATCGCGGCCTGTAGCGGCAGCCCGAAGTTGGTAAGGTCTTATTAACCATCCGCCGATAGGGTGATGGCAAGTTATTTAGTTTACACGTGTTTTTCCGGGACGCCGCTGTCGTCCCAAGCCTGCCGCGAGGAAGCGGATTGGCATGCACATATTACTAATCGAAGATGATAGGGCCGCGGCGCAGTCCATCGAGTTGATGCTCAAATCTGATGGCTTCAACGTCTTCACCACCGATCTCGGTGAAGAAGGGATCGATCTCAGCAAGCTGTACGACTACGATATTATTTTGCTCGACCTTAACCTGCCGGACATCTCTGGCTTCGAGGTTCTGCGCAGCGTGCGCCGATCGAGAGTGAAGACGCCGATCCTGATTCTTTCCGGTCTTGCGGGGATCGAAGACAAGGTCAAAGGTTTCGGCTTCGGCGCCGATGACTATATGACCAAGCCATTCCACAAGAACGAATTGCTGGCGCGCATCCGCTCCATCGTGCGCCGGTCCAGGGGTCACGCCCAATCCGTCATTGCGATCGACGACCTCGTCATCAACCTCGACACCAAGACGGCAGAGGTCAATGGCGCGCGCGTGCATCTCACCCTCAAGGAGTATCAGCTGCTGGAACTCTTGAGCCTGCGCAAGGGCATGACAATGTCCAAGGAAATGTTCCTCAACCATCTCTACGGCGGCATGGACGAGCCGGCACAGAAGATCATCGACGTGTTCATATGCAAGCTGCGCAAGAAGCTCGCCAACGCCTCGGGCGGCAAGGACTACATCGAAACAGTGTGGGGTCGCGGCTATGTGTTGCGGCAACCCACCGATGAAGAACCGGCGAAGATATCCGGCTGACCCCACCGTCTTAGCGGCATTGCCGTCGCACACCCGAGATCCGTAATGAATTCAGATCAAGCCCGGCAACGCGCCGAACAACGCTTCACGCAGAAAGTTACCACGCCCGATAACCGAGTGGCGCTGGCGCTGAGCGAATACGAAGTCCAAGCTCGCACTACTCGCGAGAAGATCGCGCGTTTGAAAGCACTGCGATTAGCCAAGGAAGGCCAGATGCGCGCCGATCAGGCGGCGGGAATTTACAACCCAAATAACGACATCAACAAACTGCACCGCACGCGCCACGACAAATAAAAACGATTTGCATAGCAACTTTACCCTTGCGCTTCGCTGCTACCACAATTTTCAACAAATATTTGTGCGTGGGGGCTTTTCTTTTGCCAAAGTTAGAGCTACAAGCCGCGGCCCCTTTGGATGGAGATTCTCATGAAAAATGGATCAAAAAAGAGACGTGCCTGGACCGCCGTACAGGTTCGTGAACTCAAAGCGCTGGCGCGCAAGAAGACGCCGGCGAGAATAATCGCCAAATCCCTGAAGCGCACCGAGGGCGCCACGCGACAAAAGGCGTTCGCCATTGGGCTTTCGCTCGATTCGCGCGCTTGATGCATTGAAGGCTTTAAAACCCACAGTTTCTGTCGAGTCTCATCGCGACCTCAAGCCCCGCCACTTAGGTGCGCGGGGCTTTTCAAATCCGGGGCTCGAAATCGGCAGCAGCCGGCGAACTGCCAGCAAACCCGTGCCGCCGTTGTTTTGTTCGAGCCCGCAGGATATCGCCGCGGTCCGGTGAAGAAAGAAACCTTCCACTAACTTTTTGGCACCTCCGAAACGTCCCGTTATCGGTAAGCCATTCCGCAACTTATCGGGACGCCCGATCGGCATATTTTATGGCAAATCGAACATCAAAGAAGGGGGGGATAAGGATAATCCCCGGTCCCGAAACCTGTTCGATAAATTCCGGCATGCCCGGCCAAAACCCCGCCGCCGTCCCAACCCAAGGCTATGTTCAAGGTTAGAACAACGGCGCCCGAAGGGTCGTTTCAAAAGCCCAACAAACCCAGATCGTCGGCGCGAAAAACAGACCGAATGGCAACCGACTGGTCGCAGCAATGGGGCGCCCAAAGGCGAATTGCCGAACGAGGTAAAGCAAAAGCGCGGCGCAGGCAGCAATCTCGACCGCAAGCGGCATCATTGACCAATCGAGCCAGGCGCCGGCGACGCCAGCGAGCTTGACGTCACCGAGGCCAATGCCATCGCGGCCACGCAACCGCTTGTATGCATAGCGGATTAGAAGGAAGACTAACGCCAGCACGGCACCGCGTAGCACGGCAACCGCGACAGCAGCCAGCATCGCCTCCGGCTCCGCAGCCCCGGCATGCACGATCGCCAGGCCAAAGCCAGCTCCAGTCAGTTCGTTCGGAATGACAAAGCGACGCCAATCGATGACGGCGATTGTCAGCATCAGGAGTGCGAGCGCCGCGCCCAAAATTCCGACTGTGCCGGGTGCGCTAAGGAAACTCACGATGACAGCTGCCCCGGCGAGCAGCCCGGCCACCAATCTTGTCCTCAGTCCAGCCGTTGAGTAGCCGTCAGCAAGCTCCTCCATCCAGCCAGGCGATGCTAATTTGCGTGCTGAAGGGCCGGCCACGGCCTACCAATGAACTATTTTGTACAACACGCCAGGACTTTCCCGGGGGGCGGGGGCGGCGGCTGCAGGCTTCCCCGCAACTTGGCGCGCAATTCTTCCGCTATGCGCTGCGCATCGGTGCCGTTGCGAATGATCTGTGGGCGGATAAAGACGATGAGTTCGTCGCGCCCAACACTTCGTGAAATTTGCGCGCCCAAGGCTCCCAGACCCGGGATCTGGTCGAGGCCGGGAATGCCACTCAAGCTATCGTTTTTCGTCTGGCTTATGAGACCAGCCAAAAGCACGGTCTGTCCGCTCGCCACCGCAATCGAACTTTTCACCAGGCGCTGCGATACCGTCGGTGTCAGTGTAGTCGCGTTAGCATTATTTTCGACATTGCTGATTTCTTGTTGAATGTCCAACAGAACATTGCCGTTGGCGTTGATCCGAGGAGCAACTCGTAAAATGACGCCGGTATTGCGGTATTCAATGTTGTTGACCACGGGTGCGCCAGCAGCCGCAACCGATACCGCCGTCTGAGTGGTAACTGGAATTTGGTCACCAACCATCAGGGTCGCAGATTGGTTGTCGAGAACCACAATCGATGGCGTGGACACCACTTTCACGTCGGTAACAGTGTGCAATGCGTTGAGGATCACTTGAGGAGTAAGCTGTGAGCCGAAAAGGAAATTAAAGCCCGGCACCGTTGGGCTTATGGCTGTACTAGTCGCATTGGGGGTCGTATTGCTGCCGATCGCGAAGTTGCCTTTTTGCAAGAAAAACTGGACACCATAGTTCAGCGCATCGTTCAGGGTGACCTCGGCAATTGTCGCATCAATCGCCACCTGCAGCTGCGGGCGATCGAGTTGCTCGAGAGTTCGCTCGATGATCCGATAGTTTTCCTGATTGGCGTAGATCAGCAACGCATTGTTGGTCACGTCGGCGGCAATTCGGACGCCGGGAAGAAGCGGTTGGCCTTCGCCGCCGCTCCCGCTCCCGCTCCCGCCGGCCGATGCGACTCGGCTAAAGGCTGCTGCCACCCGGCCTGCGGAACTCTGACCCCCCGATGCACCGCCAAAGCCGGAATTGGAGGCAAGTTGTGTCCCCGCTGATTGCGCTCCGCCCGAAGTCTGCTGCGAACTAGCAAACCCACTCTGCGGGGCAGCGCCGATCTGTGGAGTTGCGCCCGAGTTTGCCGACCCGCTGCTGGAAACAGCTGCGCCGCCGCCCGGCGCCAATTGATTTGTTGAAGAATCCAGCCCACTGTCGGAACTGCCCATGAAGAGATTGTTCAGTAACGCGGCAACTTCGCGTGCATTACCGTAGCGCATGCGATAAACGCGGACGCTGGTGCCTGCAGTTCCAGCTTTGTCCAGTCGAGCCACCCAGGTCGCGATATGTTTCAACAGCTCCGGTTTGCGGGCAACTGCGAGAATGGCGTTCTGCCGAGTGACGGCTTGCAGCTTAACCAGATTCTGACTGAGCCCGCCCTCTCCGCTGTCAATAATCTTTTCCAGTTCAACAATGACCGGTTCCGGAGTACTGTTGCTTACCGGAAAAATTCCGACCGATTGGCCGCGCATCCAGTCCGCATCAAAGTCATGCACGGTTTCGACGGCCGCTTGACGTTCTCCGGCATTGCCTTGGATCACCAGGATGTTGCGAGACGGATCAGCACGAACCATCCCAGGTTTGGCGGCAAAATTATCGAGCAGTTTTGTTAACGTTGCCGCGGAGACGAATTGCAGCGGAACGACGGTAATGCCGTAGCCAGGTTCCAGTTTTTGCGTGCCATCAATCGTGCCCGTACCCGCGGCCTCGGCTGCTGGGATTAGCCGATACGAATTGCCGTCGCGCACCAGCGCCACGTTACTGACGCGCAAAGCGCTTTCCAGGACGTAGAGGACGTCCTGTCGCGGTACCGGTCGTCCCGACGCCAAGGTGACAGTACCCTGTACACGCGCGTCGATCGTGTAGCCGACATGCAAGATATCGCCAAGGATCACCTTGGCTACCGTCGGGACCGGCGTATTCTCGAAATTCATCTCGTAGCCCTTCGTATCGGCATCACGGTCAGCCGGCGGAAGAGCCCCAGTAGTTAATGGGCTGTTCAGAGCGAGGTGCTGGTCACCCAGATCGCTGGCATCAGCACCGTGGTTGGAACTCGGTGGCGCGTTGGCAACTGCCGGCGCGCCATCACCGTAATAGACCTGGGCTTGAGCCCCAGCGGGGTACGTGGTTGAGCCGGGAGACCTTGCACCCTGCGGTGAGCGGGCCTGCAAATCAACCTCACGAATTTGCGCGACCACGTCGACATTGGGTGATGCTAAAGTTGTTGTTTGCGGGTCCTTGCTGGTCATGCAGCCGCCAACAAGCAGCGGAAGCATGATTAATGCCCAGCCCGTGCACGTTGTTTGAAGACAGCGCTTCCGAGTCCGCATACCAATCACTTTGGAATGGTTCCCGGCGTCAAATGGACCCCGCGAATCAACGAGTTTCCTACCGTCGGGTAGCGTTGGTTAACGGATCGTTAACCATGATCCTCATTTAATAGTTTATTAAACTATTGAGGTCATTTGATGATTCGTGTCAACCGATGGATTGACTTTGCGCATACCCACCCCCTCAGACCACGCCCGTCGAGTTCCGCGTCAGCTCGGTCTGCGCAAATCTGCTGGAGCAGACTGGCAAGTGGGCAACCGAGCGACAGTTATTCGCGGACGAGCTTGAAGGAACCGCTGACAAGATTGGCGCGAAGAAATGGTCGGGCCGTCATACGCCCCAAGCGTCGGCACAATTTTGCCATTCGAGCCATTAGACTGTCAGCAGGGGAAGAATCAGGGTCGAGGGGGGCTGCTCGATGGGCTTAGCCGAGCGTCAACAATCGATTCCGCTCGAGCCGACAGCGCCCAATCCTGAATGGTTGGATTTTGCCGGCCATCTCGTGCGGAAAGGCGTTGTTACCGGCGATTTGCTATCCGGTTCCGTTAACAAAAGAACAGGCCCGACGAGGCTTCGTGATCTGTGGGAACTCACAGATTTGTCGGCTAACGATTTCGCCGACGAGGTCGCTTGCTTCTATAAGCTCCCACGCCTCGGATTGCCGCAATTGCTCACCGCATCATCGCTCGCGCTAAAATTTTCACCGCGCTTTCTGCGCGAGATGACCATTTTCCCGTGCCAAACGGAAAAAGGCCGCGGCAACAAACTCATCGTCGCCGACCCGACTGATACTGCAGCAGTTCGCGCCGCGGAAATCGTGCTTGGCGGACCCGTCGCCGTTGAGGTCGCCTCCTTCGAAGACATCGCGACGATCTTGTCGAAGCGGCTCGATGAAGACGAACCGCTGACATCAGAAGCAGGCGTGGCAGCGGTTTCTCGCACTGACGATGACATCGAGAGCCTGCGTGATCTTGCGAGCGGCGCACCGGTCGTACGCGCGGTGAACGATCTTCTCGAGAAAGCAGTCGAGCTGCGCGCCACTGACGTCCATATCGAGCCGGTTCGCGGTGGCCTGATCTTGCGTCTCCGCGTTGATGGCTTGTTGCGGGGGTTACCGAGTCCAGCCGATGTGGTGCCTCAGGCACTAATCTCGCGCATCAAGATACTCGCCGGATTGAACATCGCTGAGCGCCGTCTGCCACAAGATGGCGCTGCACATCTACGGATCGCGCGATCGGATATCGATATTCGCGTCGCCACCATGCCCACCCAATACGGCGAATCGGCTGCAATTCGCCTGCTGCCGAAGGATCGCGGGGTGCTCGAAATCGCCAAGCTTGGCCTGTCCGCTGCCGACGAAGCAAAGTTCAATCGGCTGCTCAAGCTTCCGCACGGCATAATTGTGGTCACCGGCCCCACTGGCAGCGGCAAAACTACCACGCTGGCGACAATGCTCTCCATGCTCAACGACACGACGCGGAAGATTCTGACAATCGAGGATCCTATCGAATACGAAATCCGTGGGGTGAACCAGTCTCAGGTAAAGCCAGAGATCGGGCTGACCTTCGCAGCAGCCTTACGCGCCTTCGTCCGACAGGATCCCGACGTGATCATGGTCGGCGAGGTGCGCGACGGCGAAACGGCACATACCGCCATTCATGCCGCTCTTACCGGACATCTGGTGCTGACCACTTTGCACACCGAGACCGCAGCCGCTGCCGTTCCGCGGCTGCTTGACCTTGGCGTTGAGGCCTTCCTGCTGCAGTCGACGCTGCGCGCCGTGATTGCTCAGCGGCTCGTTCGAATACTCTGCGATCGCTGCAAGGTAGAACGGCGGTTGACTGCCGCCGACCTCGCCGACGATCCACAATACGCCATGCTTGGCCTCCGAATTGGGGAAGCCGTGCACGAACCCGGCGGCTGTGAGCATTGCAGCGGCACCGGTTACCGCGGCCGCACTGGCATTTTTGAGGTGCTAGAGACAATCGATGAGATCCGCGAATTGATCGGCTCCCGTGGCGACTCCGGATCCATCACTCGCGTCGCAACCAAGGCCGGAATGACCACGATGTTTGACCATGGCGTCGCTAAATGCCGTGCCGGCGTGACGTCTGCTGCGGAGGTCCACCGAGTCACTACGGTCAGGTGAAGGCATGCCGAATTTCCGCTATCGCGCCTTGACCCCAAGCGGCGAAATGGTGAGTGGATTGATTACGGCGTCGACGACCGCGGAAGTCGCCCGTCGTATTGAATACCTCCGCCTGCTTCCCATCGACACGGTGCCGGACGACGGCGGAACACGGGCCTCGCGCTTCAATTTTACCTTTACAGCGCTGGCTCGCCCGGAAGACGTAACGATTTTTACGCTCGATCTGGCGCTTGTTCTCAAGGCGGGAGCCCGCCTTGATGAGGCGCTTGAACTGCTTGCAACCGATGTCGACATCGGTCGGTTGCGCTCAGCCGTTGGCCAGATTCGCTCCAGTGTATTGGCCGGCGAAAGCTTCGCCGATGCGCTTTCGCACCACACTGCCCTGTTCTCGGCGATGTACGTGGCACTGGTTCGCATCGGCGAGACTTCTGGTACGCTCGAACGCATTCTTGAGCTGCTTGCAAGTGAGCGCAGCCGCGCCGAAGCGCTGCGGCGAAAACTAGCCGACGCGTTGCGCTACCCGGCATTTTTGTTATTTGCCGCCAGCTGCGTTCTGATCTTTTTTCTCATGTTCGTTATGCCGCAATTTGGCGGCGTGCTTCGTGACTTCGGTGCCAAGCTTGATCTGGCTGCGGCGTTCTTCCTTGGCGTTTCGGAGTTCATGAACCAACATAAAGAAGCACTTGGTTTGCTATTAGTTGTTCTTCTGCTCGCCGGGTTTTTCTTACTTCGCCGACCTTATATTCGCGCCACGATACTGTCAGGCCTGGCGCACGTACCGCTGGTACGCTCAGCTTTGACCTATCATCGCACCGCTCTATTCTGCCGCAATCTTGGCGTGCTGCTCTCGGCAGGTGTCCCGTTGACGACGACTCTGCGGATACTCGCCGATATGATGGCCGCCACCGGGCGCTCCGGCGTATGGACGAGCACCGTAGAGAAGGTGCGGCAGGGCGGCAAACTCTCGGATGTTCTGGCCGAGAATGGGATGCTGCCGGCCATGGCCGTCAGAATGTTAAGATTAGGTGAAGAAACCGGGCAGCTCCCGGCGCTCGCCGGCCGTGTTGCCGAATTCTACGAAACCAAGCTTCAGCGTCGGCTTGATCGCGTTGTTGGCATAATCGGCCCATTGGCCATCATCGGCATCAGCATCATCGTTGGCGGACTTATCGTTTCGGTAATGACCTCCCTGCTATCCGTAAGCCAATTGGTCGGATGACAACCCCATGACCAATGTGATGAACAATATGCTTGCGCGCCGCGGTCGAGTAGCCTCCCGAGCGCGCCACAGCGAGCGCGGCTTCACCCTCGTGGAAATGCTGGTGGTCATCACCATCATCGCGCTCATCATGGCGTTAGTCGGCCCACGGGTGCTCAATTATCTGACCGATGCCAAGATCAAGACGGCAAGAATACAGATTGCAAGCATTGAGAACGCGCTTGATCTCTACTACCTCGATGCAAACCGCTATCCAACGACATCAGAAAGCCTGCGCGCCCTGATTGAGCGTCCTGGCGGCACTGTGGCGTGGAATGGGCCGTACCTGAAAGGTAATGCAATCCCGAACGATCCGTGGGGAAGATCCTACGTCTATCGTTCGCCCGGCGAGCACGGACCTTATGACATCCTGTCATACGGCGCCGATGGACAGGAGGGGGGAGCGGGCGCTGACGCCGATATTACCAGCTGGACAAAATAATGAGATCTCCGGCTGGACCAAAGTCCGATCGGCGCGGGGAGAGCGGCTTCACCCTGCTCGAGACTGTGTGTGTCATCGCCATACTAGCGACGCTCGCTGCGATCGTTATTCCCGCGCTGCCGCGCGGCACCTCACGCGCACGGCTGGAATCTTATGCAATCGAAGCGGCAGCCTTGCTCAAAGCTGATCATGACGCAGCGATCAGGCGCAGCACCCAGATCGTCACCCAGGTTAACGCAGCGTCTCGTTACATCCGTTCAGGCGCCACCGACCGCGTTGTCAACATCCCGAGCGACGTTGATTTCGATGCGCTGCTAGCAGCGCGTTGCGACAAATACCCGGCGCGATCTACGATCCATTTCTTTGCTTCCGGTATGTCCTGCGGCGGGGTCATTGCACTGACGCGCTTGGGATTCGGCTACCAGATTCGCGTCAATTGGCTGACTGGGGGAGTCGAAATTGTCGCGCTCAATCCAGCCTAAGTACGCTACCGACGCGGGCTTCACCTTGATTGAGGTGCTCGTGGCGCTCGCGGTTGTTGCCATCTCGCTGTCGTCAATTGGCATGTTGGTCGCAACCACGGTGCGCGGCACCCGTTCTATTGAGCGTCAGTTAACCCAACTGGCGACCACGCGCGCTATTGTGGCGGCCCTTCCCGATCGCGATCAGCTCAACCTTGGCAATTTCTCCGGCGCGCTCGCCGGTTACCGTTGGCGCATCGATGTGGCGCCCTTCGTGGCGGCTGATGTTGACCTAAAGCAAGCGACGAAATGGGTGCCGCAGTCGGTCGCCATTTCGGCGTGGTCGCCGGACGGAGCAATGATGCAGGTCAATACGCTCCGCCTGCACCGCAGGAGCGGTGGATGACAGCGCACCTATGGAGGAATCGCCACCGCGTCGCCGGCTTCACTCTCGTCGAGGCCCTGATCGCGACGGCATTGATGGCCATGGTTCTCACTGCGCTTGCCACAATTACAGGGCAGTGGATGCCGAATTGGAACCGAGGCATGACTCGCGTGCAAGGAGACGAGGACCTCGCGCTTGGTCTTGACCGGCTGGTGGCCGACCTTGCAGCTGCACAGTTCATACCGGCTGGCCGCCAGACGCTTAAGCCACTGTTCAATGGCACTAGCCATGCGGTCACCTTCGTGCGCACGGCGCTTTCGCCAAATGCGCATCCGGGTCTCGAAATAGTGCGTTTCGCCGAAGTCAGCGGCGCCGATGAGCCTCTTCTGGTCCGAACGCGGGCACCGTTCGCGCGTGAAACCGACAGCGATCAGGAGCAGCCGCACTTTGCCGATCCCGTCGTACTCGTTCGTGCGCCGTATCGAATTTCGCTTTCGTATGCCGGCGCGGACCGAGCCTGGCGCGACGCTTGGCAGCAGCAAACCCAGCTTCCCAAAGCCATCAGGCTAACGGTGCGTGACACAACGACGGGCCGGACCCTCGCCGCCTCGACGGCGACTTTGCTGCATGTCGAGATTCCGGCCGATTGTATCGGTGCAAAATCTTTCACAGCCTGTCTCTCATCGCGCCAACCGGCCGCTGGATCGACCGATCCTGGCAAACTTTGATCTGGGCCCAGTCAAACCCCATGAAGGCTCTCGCAACCAATACGGCCCGAACCTCTACTGATGGGTTCATCATTGTTGCAGTGTTATGGATACTGGGCGCATTGGCCACGCTCGTTTCGATTTATGCCATCTATGTGATGAACACGGCTTCTGCATTTACTGTGCATGAAGATCGTCTCAAAAACGAAGCCCTGGTGACAGCCGCGATCGAGCTTACGGCCTATCAACTGACTGCGACGACAACCGCACAATCGCGACCAACGCACGGCGGCTTCAATTTTCGCCTGGGGAAGGCTGATATAGCCGTCACTTTCCAGTCTGAGATTGCGCGAATTGATCTCAACGCAGCATCGAAGGAGCTTCTGGCCGGTCTTTTTATGATGCTTCATGCAGATCCAAATGGCGCGGCGAACTACGCCGATCGCGTTGTCGACTGGCGCACACCTCCCAAAGATCAAGGCTCCTCCTCGGCAATCCAGGCGGCCGGCGCCCGAGGGGGATCGCACGGCGCTCCGTTTTATCATGTGAACGAACTTTCGCTTGTGCCCGACCTGCCAATAGATATCGTGGAGCGCGCGTTGCCGTTCGTCACCGTTTACAGCGGTCGCCCGCAAATCAATGTCCTCGAAGCGGCGCCTGAAGTAGTTGCGGCATTGCCAGGAATCACCAAAGATAGCCTGGACGCCTTCCTTGTTCAGCGACAATTGGCGGGAGATGGACACGCTCTATTGCAGCTGTTGGGCCAAGCCCAGACCTATGCGACGACCGAGGGCAGTACCGCCACGCGGGTCGATGTTCGAATCACCTACGGCAATGGTCGCCGGTCGAATTCTGAGGTCGTCATCTTGCCGTTCGACGGAGGTACTGAGCCGTATGCCGTTTTGTCATGGGATGACGAATTGGCGCCCCCCGCACGCGCTGAGCTAGCAATGGTTTTGCGATGAATGGATGGGCTACGATCGCGAATGGATTCTCACGCTGGATCGATGCGGTCGCTCGCTTCGTCGTCGCGCAGCCTTGGCTGGTTGCCTCGCCGCGGACGATCAAGCTTGTCGAAGTCGAAGACGGTGAATTTTCTATTGAGACCCCACAGGAGTCCCCAGACGCGGTTTCGACCAGCGATCGCCTGCGACTTCTCGACGATCAGATGGTCAGCACTGTTTCCGAGCCGATTGCGACGACTTTGCGCGGCAGCCGCGTCGAGCTAACGCTGAAACCGGAGCGTTTTCTATTCCGGCCGCTTGAACTTCCCGGACGTGCTGCCGAGTTTCTTGATGGTGTAATTCGCGCTCAGATCGACCGGCTGACACCATGGAGCGCTTCCGACGCCGCATTCGGCTGGAGCAAGCCCCATGAGGCGGGGGCCGATCGAATTGCGATCACCGTCGCAGCAACCGCGCGGCCTTTGGTGGCGCCCTACGTGCAGGCCATTGCACGGCTCGGTGTGCAATCAATCGAAGTTTTCACAACGTCCCCCGAACATGACTCCAACACCCACCCCATCAAGGTTATGGAGGAACGAACTGGGGGATTGGACGTCGGCAAAGCTCGCCAAATCCTCACCGTCATATTTTTGGTCGCGGGGGTCACCGCCGCGGCTGCGGTCGGCGGATCTGCGCTCATTGGGTTGAACCTTGCCGCGCAACAGGACGGCCTTGCCCATCGAATTGCGAGCCTCCGGAGTGCGGCCGGCAGGTCGAACAATGGCGTGCCGGGGTCGCTTGCCGCAGCTCAAACTACCCTTGAGATTCGCAAGCACACGGCACCGTCAAGCGTCATGATCATCGAGAGTCTGTCGCGAATTCTGCCGGACAATACCTACGTGACGGAACTTCGCATCGAAAACAACAAGATTCAACTAGTCGGGGTGACACATGATGCGCCGTCTTTGATTGGTTCGATGGAACAGTCGGGACTGTTTACTCGGGCAACCTTCTTTGCGCCGACGACGCGTTCACCTTCGGAGCCGGGCGAACGTTTCCACATCGAGGCCCTCATCCAACTCGCTGCAGCACCGCGCTCATGACCATCAATCAATTCTTCGACCGATATATCGCGCGCTATTCCAGTGTCCCTGCGGTATGCTACGGCGCGCTGGTCCTTGTGCTTTTCATGACCGTACCGTTTGCGGTTGCGGACATCGTGCAGCGCCATCGCGCGGTCATTGAAACCGCAGAAGTACTTGCCCGTTTCGAACACCGTGCTCCAGCGTCGTCCGCGGAACTCGGCCGGGCAGCAGGCGACGTGCCCCAAGGCTCGCCGTTCTTGGACGGCCAGACGGTGACTGTTGCCAGTGCAGCACTCTTACAGCGCGTCACCGGTGCAATCAGCCGTGTCGGGGGCAACGTCGTATCCTCTGAGGTCGAGCCCCAGGAGTTACACTCGGCGGATGGCTTTGTGCGGATCACCGCCACTTGTGAACTTGAGCAGAAAGCCCTGCAGCCACTGCTTTACGATATCGAGGCCGGAATGCCATTCCTATTTGTCGACCAATTCCTGGCACAAGCTCCTGTGCCGGCGAGCGAAAGTGGGCGAATTCGCGTGGTTCTGGAAGTATCTGGATTGTGGGGAGGGAGCCAATCGAAATGACGCCATTTCGCGCGATCTATTCCGCCACGCTTGTCACCTTGGTGGGACTTTCCTCCGGTATCGCGCTCGACCGCCCCCGATCGCAGGAACTGACCATGCGCAACGAGTTGATGACAGAGTCGAACTCGAGGCAAGCCGGCCAGGCAGAACCCATCGGAACGGCGGTTCAGACTAGCGCCTTGCCTGTCACGACGAAGTCACCGGGCGGCAACGTTTGGCCCGCCGAAACCATGGGACGACCGAATCCGTTGTGGGCAATTCCCATCGCAACATTAACGGCTACCCGGGAGCGGCCAATTTTTTCTCCGTCGCGCCGTCCGCCGCCCCCGGCCCCCGGGCCTCTAGCGCAGCAGCCAACGCGAGCCAATGAGCGTGATCGCCCCCTCCTCGCCCTGGTCGGCACCGTTGCCGGCGCTGCCGACGGCATCGCCATCTTCCAGGATGAGACATCCAAGAAAATTGTCCGGTTGCGGACAGGGGAAAGCCATTCGGGATGGACCCTGACAGAAGTCAAACCGCGAGAGGTTAACCTGCTGCACAATAGCGAAACCGCAACTTTCGCCATTCTGAGCCCACCAGCCAAGTAGAGAGTGCGCATCAGGGAAGGGCGCGAGTCGCTCCAAGGCGCGTGGGCTAACCACATTACGAAGCCTGCTCATTTGCGGCTTGCGAACAGCACGCAATATGATTTAGGATTGGTTACTGCGGGGGGTCAAACCGCAATGCGTTATTAACCATGAACTTCGTAGAGCGTCGAGTCAGTGCACCCAGCATTCCGACGGCAGGAATAGCTGAACGGCGTCGGCCTGAGCACAAGTGGCCGATTTCATATTGGTCTATCGAGCCCCTTGCAATCGCGTCTGATGTCGTAGCGATTTTTGTCTCGTTTATTGTTGCGGGGGTGATGTATCACCTCCAGACGATCGGAACACATGGCGATATCAATCAATATGGTGGCGCTGCGGCGGCTGTTGCCGCCCTATTCATTTGCCTGACGATTGGGCGCAACCTTTACAATCCGGCCAGCCTATTAGAGCTGATCACTCAGATTCACAGCGTTGCTGTGATTTGGATCGGAGTATTTCTGTTCTTTGCGGGCGTAGTTTTTGCATTAAAAATTGGGACCGAATTCTCCCGCGGTGCTGTCCTTTTGTCGGCCACCGCCGGCCTTAGCTTTTTGATCGTGCTGCGAATATTTTGGTATGCTCTTCTAACGCGCGGCTTTGCCAGGCGGAAATTTTCGGGCCGGGACGTAATATTGATTTCTGAGGACATGCCCGCTCCAGGGTTTGCCGCTACCCTGACCACGCTCGGCTATCAATTGAAGCAGCAATTTACGCTTCCCGAACAGAGGCCTGATGCGCCTTGCGACGAAGACATCTCGCAAATCATTTCTTGGCTGAGCGAGTCGCCGGACATTGAAGAAGTGCTGGTAAGCGCCGAGCTTGATCGCTGTTCCGAACTAATCAAGCGCCTCTCTCCACTGCGAGAGTTGCCGATCACAGTCAGTATTATCCCAGTTGGAACAGGCTCGAGGATGCTGCAGCGGCCAGTGCGTCAGTTTGGCGACACGGTGTGCATCGAGCTGCAGCGGAAGCCGCTTAACTCGATTGAACTGGTTACTAAGCGCGCTGTCGATATTTTCGGCGCGGCCATTGGCATTATCGCCTTGTTGCCCTTGCTGATTATCACTGCGATTGCGATTAGACTGGATTCCCCGGGCCCAATTCTGTTTAGCCAAAAGCGCTGCGGGTTTAATGGCAAACGATTCAATATCCTCAAATTTCGAACGATGTACGTGACTGAAGATGGCGAGAGGGCTAATCAGGCGACTCCCGGCGACAACAGGATAACGGGTGTAGGCAAATGGCTGCGTCGGACCAGTATCGACGAGTTGCCGCAATTGTTGAATGTGTTGAGTGGCACTATGTCGCTGGTGGGGCCACGTCCACACGCGGTGAACCACCACAATGAGTTTGATAAAATGGTTCGCCATTACGCGTTGCGACACCACGTAAAACCTGGCTTGACCGGCTGGGCGCAAGTGCATGGGTGTCGCGGGCCAACCCCAACTGCGGCCGATGTTCGACGTCGGGTGGAATTCGATTTGTGGTATATTGATAATTGGACGCTCGGCCTGGATTGGCTGATCCTGGCTCGAACGGCGATTGAAGTCCTGCGTGGCCGGAACGCTTATTGAACTGGTTCGATTTTGCGGGGGTGACCGTTCCTGATCCCGCCTCGCTTGAGACCGTCGCGGATGGCGCGGGACCTTAGGCATTATCGACGGGAGAACCGTCGGCTGCCCCTCGATCAAACTATGGCGATTTGATTGTTTGAAATGGCAGTGATGTCAAAATGCCAGGACTGAATATTGCGTGGTTTGGAGAGGTTC
>Ga0187879_10001060_pt1 | contig 18678 bp, 21 predicted proteins | sample June2016WEW_19_1_FD_132423 | JGI IMG/M metagenome (GOLD analysis project Ga0187879, IMG submission 132423) | Peatland microbial communities from SPRUCE experiment site at the Marcell Experimental Forest, Minnesota, USA - June2016WEW_19_10 | ecosystem: Environmental > Terrestrial > Soil >... | reverse complement strand
GTGTAGTTCGCGTGCAGGACGCCGCGGAGCTGCGGCAGGTGCTCGAGCACGTCGGTGGCGGCGAAGGAGAGTGCGACTCCGACGATGGCGCCGACCAGGGCGAGGACCACGCCCTCGCCAACGACGAGCGACACCACGCGGCTGCGGGTCCAGCCGATGGCCCGCAGCAGGCCGAACTCCCTCGTGCGCTCGAAGAGGGACAGGAGCATGGTGTTCCCCACGATCACCGCTCCGATCAGGATGGCCAGGATCGTGCTGCCCGTCGCGGCCGCCTGCAGGAACACAAGGTTGGTGTCGGCCCGGCCGAACTGCGAGGCGGTCCGGATCGTGGTCATCTCCGGGTGCGCGGTGATCGCCCTCTCCACCTTGGCCACGGAGGTGCCCGGCGCCACCTTGACGAAGATCAGGGTCACGGAGCTCGGGACCCGGTTGTACGCCTGGAGCGCAGGGAGGGGGAACATGCCGCCCAGGTCGCCGTAGGAGATGCCCGTCGAGTAGATCCCCACCACGGTGTTCCAGGTGCCGTTGGCGTCGAAGCGGTCGCCGACGTGGAGCCCGAAGTCCTGGGCGGCCCGCCAGCCAAGCATCATCTCGTGGCTCGCCGTCGCCCCGTAGGGCCGACCGGCGACCACGGTGACGCCGAACTGGCGCAGCTCGTCGGGGGCGATCCCGATCTCGATGAAGAGCGGGTTGTCCGCGTTGATGTGCTGGGTCTCGAGGAGCACGCCCACGGCGCTCTGCACGCCCGGGGTCTCCTGCACCTGCCGCAGCTGGCCCTCGTCGAGGCTGGAGTACAGCACCTCCGACACGCCCTTCTGTGCCACCGTGAAGTCGGCGTGGCCGAGGGTCAGCACAGCCGCCGCCGATGCCTCGAGCCCGCTACTGACCACGGTGAGGGTCACGACGGTCATGACCGCGACGCCGATGGCGAACGCGATGCCGGCCGACCGCGTCTTCTTGGACCACAGGTTCTTGAAGATCAGAGCCGCGAGCGACATCCGACCTCCTCCACGGCGAGAGCCGACCGGGCGCAGGGCAGGACCTTCGGCCCTGTTTCAGGATCCACGGTGGCTCGATGATGAGAGGGCGGGGAAGGAGTAGCTATGGACGCCGAGGTCGGAGACCGGATCATCGTGCGCGGTCATCACGTGGGCCAGCCGGTGCGGGCGTGCCAGGTTCTCGAGGTGCGGGGCTCCGACGGTGGGGCGCCGTACCTCGTTCGGTGGGACGACGGCGGGCACGAGACACTCTTCTTCCCCGGCAGCGACGCCACGGTCGAGCACACTGGTCGCTCCGCCGGCTGACCTCGCTCGCCCGGGTCAGCCCCGGGAGATGACGGCTTGTGCAGCCTCGAAGGCCTCTTTGACGTCGTGGAGGAGCTTCTGAAGGCCGTCACGGAGCGTGTCCGCGTTCACTGCCGCGTCGTGGCCGGCCTCGCGTAGCTTCGAATAGGCGGCGAGGCAAGCGTTCTGGGCAATGTCGAGCTGCTTGGTCGCCCGCTCACGGGCATCGAGCTTGGCCAGGTCCGCCTGGACCTTGAGCTCGTCGATCCGGGCCTTCCACTGGTCGAGTGTTCCGGTCATCGAATCGACGACCTCCGACTTCTGCTGCTCTTGGGCGGTTCCCGCACCGCCGGGGTCTGCCGTCACGTTGGACATGGCGGTCCTCCTTCTTCGTCGTTCGGAATCAGGGCTGTTTCGTCACATCCAGCGTGTCCCGGGTTCCGGTGCGCAGATAGGGCCGAACGTCCCCACTCCCACCCATCGGCCGTCATCGGCTGGCTGCAACCTCGCCCTCGGCCCGCGCCTGCCGGATGTCCGACAGCGTCAGTGCGGTGTCGTCGAGGACGTACGGACTGAGCGACGGGCGCTGGTTGCGGTGCGTGGTGCGTGTGGTCCGGTGTGTCGTGGAGTGATGCATGGCCTTCTCCTTTGCTCCGGGCGACCGGGTGCCGCTTCACCCATTGGACCCCGCCCGAGTCGCGGCTCGTAGGGCCGAACGCCTCCAGATCCATGGGACCTAAGTCCCTGGTCATCCCCGCGTGGCGAGCTCCCGGAGGGCCCACGAGATGCTTTCGGCGGGGGTGCGGCCGGAGGTGTCGATCGTCGTGGCCGACGGCCAGGCATCCATCCTCTGGGCCATGGCGACACGGATGTGCGGCGTGGCCTCGGAGGCGTCACCGCCGCCACGGTGCCGTGCGTCCATGCGCGCTGTCGCCACGCCGTCGTCGCAGGTGCAACAGAGCTCCAGGAGCTCGCTCCCGGTGTCGGCGGCCGCCCGCGCCGCCTCGGCGCGCCGCGCGGCGTCGATCCACGATGCGTCGAGGATGACCGGCTCGCCCTCGTCGAGGTGGCGTCTGGCCCGGCGCACCAGATCCTCGTAGACGGCACGGACGGCTTCCGGGGCATAGCGCCCGGCTCCGTGCGCCGCGTCGACCGGTCGGGACCCTTCCGAAGGCAGCAATTCCCGACGGACCTCGTCCGAGCGCAACAGAGCCCACCCGGTCTCGGCGGCCAGTCCGGCCGCCAGCCTGCTCTTCCCGGCGCCAGGGAGGCCGCCCACCAGCACCAGCGCCTGTCGGGACCGGCGCACGTGGCGCAGGGCCAGCGCGTGCAGCTCGCGTGCGGCGCGATCACAACCCTCGACCCCCTGCTCGTATTGCAGGCAGGCCACCTTGACCCGCACGTAGGCGCGCTGGGCGATGTAGTGGTGCAGGAGCGGTCTTGGGAGGTCCACGCCTGCCTGGGACTCGTAGTCGAGGACGAAGCGCTCGGCTGCATCGGGCCGCCCCAGGCGTTCGAGGTCCATGGCGAGGAAGGCGACGTCCGCGCATACGTCGCCGTAGCGGAGCTGGTCGGAGAACTCAATACAGTCGAGGATGCGCACGCCGTCGTCGAGGCAGAAGATGTCCTCGGCCTGGAGGTCACCGTGGCCGTCGCACACGTGCCCCGCGGCGATGCGGTCCGCGAGCAGTGCCTTGTGCGCCACCAACCAACGGGAGGTCGTGGCGTGGATCTCCTGGTCCCACGACGCGTCCAGGACGGTGCCGACGAAGCGCTGTGTCTCCTCGAAGTTGGCATCCCACGCGGCCGCCAGGGCTCGCTCCGTGGCCGCGTCGGAGATGGCGGGCGATCGTCGGGCTCCCGCGTGGAACGCGACGAGGGTCGTCGCGACCTGCTCCAACCAGCCCTGAACGTCGGCACCCGCCCGCACGAGTGTGGCCAGCCGCCGCTCGTCGGGCAGCGCGCGCATCACCACCATGTGGTCGATCGCCATGCCGTCCATCTGGATATCGGCCACGCCCAGGTAGACGTCGGGCGCCAGCCGGCGGTTCAGCTCCACCTCGCGCCGGCAATCGGCCTCCCGGACCGCGCGGTCGGTGAAGTCGAGGAAATCGAAATGGACCGGCTTGCGGAGCTTGTAGACGCGGTCCCCCACGAACACGAGCACGGAGATGTGGGTCTCGACGACCCGCACCGGTTGGGTCCTCGGATCGTCAGTCACGCTGGCGGAGGCTACGCGGGCGCGTCGCGATCCCAGTCCATCCGCCCGCCAGAACCGTGGATCTGCCGACGGATCCGCTCCATCACCTGCCAACCCTTGCGGCAAATGCGCAGTGCGCTGGTGTCGAGATGGAAGTCCTTCTGCCCCTCGGCGACACAGTCCGCGACCACGTTGAGAAGATTGGCCCCCGTTGACTCGTCGAGTACCCCGGCGAGCCGGATCGCAACGGGCTCCGAAGTCACGTCGATCCACATCTCGAGCGCCACATCGTTTCGCCAGGCCCCGTCCACCAGCTCGCGGATGGAGCCGACCTCCGGCCCGGATCCGCTGGCCGCCTCCAACGGCGACTCGTCGAGAAGGATCACTCTGGCTCCGTTCGTAATGCGGCACGTCGGCTGCGCCGGCACCGCTGGGGGAAATTGTCGGCCCAGCGCCGCGCGACGAGTAGGGCCGAAGGTCACACTCGGGATGCGAGCTGAACTCTTGTGACCTCCGGCCCTGCACAGAACCTGGTCGGTTGGCGCAGGCTTCTTGGCATCCCGAATGGGCGATGTGACGGACACGATCGAAAGGAGCTGGACCTGCCGGTGCCGCTCTGCTGGCACACGGTCGGCGGGATCTCACTGGAGTCGCCAAATGTCGATGTACACCCAACTTCTCGAGGCCGCCTTCGGCCAGTACCCGTCCACCGGGTCAGGCGCGACCGGGCGCAACCCACTCGATGAGGTGCTCCGGTACCGCCGCGAGCTGGAGGGTCTGCCCAAGGGCGTGGATCCCGAAACGGTCCCCGTCGTGCTGGCGCTGCAGATCGGTTACGACGTCGCCCTGCTGGAACTGGCACGGATGGTCGGCATCGACTCCGACCCGAGCCACTTCGAACAACCCCACCAGGAGCGCGAGCGCCTCGAGATCGCGTTGCGCGCGCTCGGGGTCAGCGTGGAGATGACCGCCGGCGCCGAGGAGCCCGTCTCAGAGAGCTCCCGGTGACGGGCGGCCTCAGGTGCCGGTGGCGTCGGTGCGAGACTCCTGCGCCGAGCGCTCGTTGAGCCGGGCGGCGAACGTGGCGGCCTGGGTCCGGCGCTCCATGCCGAGCTTGGCGAGCAGGTTCGACACGTAGTTCTTCACGGTCTTCTCGGCCAGGAACATGGTCTCGGCGATCTGGCGGTTCGTGTACCCCTCCGCGATAAGGTCGAGGATCCGCCGCTCCTGCGGGGTGAGGCTGGCGATCCGCGGGTCGACCTTGGGCCCGTCGCGCAGGCGCTCGAGGACCCGCTCGGTCAACGCGGGGTCGAGCAGCGACTGCCCCGCCCCGGCGCGTCGGATGGTGTCGAGGAGGTCGAGGCTGCCCACCTGCTTGAGCACGTAGCCGGCCGCCCCCGCCATGATGGAGGCGATGAGCGCCTCGTCGTCGGCGTACGACGTGAGCATGACGCACGCGATCTCCGGGGAATTCGACCTGATCTCCCGACAGATCTCGACCCCGCTCCCGTCGGGCAGCCGCACGTCGAGGATGGCCACGTCGGGCTTGGTGGGCGGAATCCGGGCCAGGGCTTCCGCCACCGTGCCCGCCTCGCCGACCACCTCGATATCGTCGCTCGCCTCGAGGAGCGCGCGGAGGCCCGTCCTGACCACCTCATGGTCGTCGAGGAGGAACACGCCCAGACTCACGTCTTCATACTCCCATCTCGGACAGGATCCCTGCTACTCGCCACGAACTGCGCTGCTCGGAGCGTGGGTAAGCTCAATTCGGTGCCGTTCCGTGCGATCGAAGATCCGACCAAGCTCCGGCGGGTGCTCGAGGCCACGCTGCTGATCGAGTCGAACCTCGAGCTGCCCGAGGTGCTGCGCCACGTGGTCGAAGAGGCACGATCCATGACCGGGGCACGCTATGGGGCGCTCGGCGTCCTCGACGAGGACAAGCAGGCTCTGTCGGACTTCATCACGGTGGGCCTCTCCGAGGAGCAGGAGACGGACATCGGTCCCCGCCCGACGGGCCGGGGCGTCCTCGGGTTGCTCATCGCCGACCCGCAGCCGTTGCGCATCCCGGAGATCGGCAACCATCCCGACAGCTACGGCTTCCCGGCTGACCACCCGCCCATGACGTCCTTCCTGGGCGTGCCCATCAAGGTGCGCGACGAGGTCTACGGGAACCTCTACCTGGCCGACAAGATCGGATGGTCGGAGTTCACCCACGATGACGAGGCGCTGGTCGGGGCCCTCTCGCTGGCGGCCGGCATCGCGATCGAGAACGCACGGCTCCATGACCGGGTGCGCCGGTCGGCTGTCTACGAGGACCGGGACCGCATGGCGAGGGACCTCCACGACACGGTCATCCAACGGCTCTTCGCTCTGGGGCTGACCCTGCAGGGCATGGCGGCCCGCTTGCCCGCCTCCACGGCAAACCAGCTCGGAGGTGCGGTGGCGGAGATCGACCGGGTCATCGCACAAGTGCGCTCCACCATTTACGAGCTCGGGATGGGCGACGACAGCCGGGGCATCCGCGATGACATCACCAACCTGACGCGCGAGCTGCAGCCCGTCGTCGGCTGCGAGGTCGACGTGATGTTCGAGGGCCCGCTCGACGCCACCATTAACGAGCAGGTCCTGGAGCACCTGCTGGCGACGATCCGGGAGGCCCTCACCAACATCGGCAAGCACGCTCACGCGACGCGCGCGTCGGTCAGCGTGCTGGCGGACGGCACGTCGTGTCGCCTGACGATCACCGACGATGGCGTCGGGATCACCGGTGAGCCGTCGGGAAGCGGCGGCCTCGGGCTCCCGAACCTGCGGCGGCGGGCGGAGAAGCTCCACGGGACCCTCGCCGTCGACGACGTCCCGGGCGGTGGAACGCAGCTCACGTGGACGGTACCGCTCGGCACCTAGCCGAAAGCGGCCGGCCCTACACCCATGCAGGAGGAGAGACAGCAATGACACCCGAACAGGCGCCCGGAACGGGCAGGATCGTCGTCGGCATCGACGGGTCCCCGTCCTCGCTCGACGCCCTGTCGTGGGCCGCCCGCCAGGCCGACCTGACGGCGAGCACGCTGGAGATCGTGATGACGTGGGAATGGCCGTCCAGCTACGGCTGGGCAGCGCCCGTCCCCTCCGACTTCGACCCCGAGGAGGACGTCTGCAAAGCGCTCGACTCCGCCGTCGCGAGGGTGCACGGCGAGCACCCGAACATCGTCATCGACCCCCGCGTGGTCAGCGGGCACCCGGCGCCGATCCTCGTCGAGGCCTCCAAGGGCGCGGACCTTCTGGTCATCGGGAGCCGGGGGCACGGGGAGTTCGTCGGGATGCTGATCGGCTCGGTCAGCGAGTACTGCGCCACGAACGCGCACTGCCCGGTCCTCGTCCACCGGGCGACGTCGTAGGACATGCCGGGCGCAGAGCGCCGGATCGTCGTCGGGGTGGACGGGTCGCCGCCCTCCGAGCGCGCGCTGGACTGGGCCGTCGCCGAGGTGCGGCGCACCGGGGCCGCCCTGCACCTCGTCAGCGCCTGGACGTTCCCCATGGCGCTCGGCTACGCCTTCACCACCACGGTGCACGAGGTGCAACAGAGCGCCCAGGACGTGATCGACCGCGCCGTGGCCCATGTCGGCGAGGTGGCCGGTGACGTGACCGTGACCGGCGAGACCTCCGAGCAGGCGCCCGCACCCGCGCTGATCGCGGCCGCCAAGGGCGCCGACCTGCTGGTCGTGGGCTCACGGGGCCTCGGTGGGTTCCGGGGGCTCCTCATCGGGTCGGTGAGCCAGTACTGCACCCGCCACGCCACCTGCTCGGTCGTCGTGGTGCGCTGACCGACCCTCAGGGTGCGCGGTACGACGTCGGCACGATCGTCACCGGGACCGGGGAGTGCTCGGCCAGCTCGAGGCTCGTGCTTCCCAGCAGCGTGCCGGCGTGGCCGCCCGCCCCCCGGGAGCCGACCACGAGGAGCGCCGCCACTTCGGGGGGCTCGGCCATGCGGAGCATTGCCGTGCACGGGTCGCCGTCGACGACGTGCCATTCCACCTCGCCCGGATCGAGCCCGGCCTCGGAGGCGATCTTGAGTGCCACGTCTCCCTCGACGGGAGTGTGCCCGGCCATTCCCGCGTGCTCCAGCAGTCCGACGGCGTGCACCACACGCAGGCGGGCGCCCAAGGCGGCGGCCGTCCTGGCGGCCCAGGCCACGGCGGACTGCGCATCGGTGGAGCCGTCGTAGCCCACCACGACGCAACGCTGTGCCGTCACGGCCCTACCTCCATGTGGACCCGGTCGACCGCGTGCAGCCGATCCGTGCGATCGGCCCGCAGCTGCGACAGTCCCGGGCCTCCGTGCGTCGGCGAGGGTGGGTGGACCGGCAGGCCGAGCAGCGCGCCGAGCGTCGCCTCGACCGAGGACTCGAGCGACACCGGGTTGTACCCGCCCTCCAGGAAGAGCGCGAGACGACCGGGGCGCGGTGCGAACTCTGAGACCACACGGGCGAGCTCGCCGAAATCACCGCTCGAGAGCTCGAGCTCGCCGAGCGGATCCGCCTGGTGGGCGTCGAAGCCGCACGAGACCAGCACCCAGTCGGGGGCGAACTCCTCAATCGTGGGACGCGCCACCTCGTCGATGGCGGCACGGACCACGTCGCCGGTCGCCCCGGCCGGGAGCGGCAGGTTGACGGTGAGCCCGGGCGCGCCGGGGCCGCCGACCTCGTCGGGACGCCCGGTCCCCGGGAACAACGGGTGCTGGTGGGTCGAGACGTAGAGCACGTCGGGATCGTCCCAGAAGATCGCCTGGGTGCCGTTGCCGTGATGCACGTCCCAGTCGACGATGAGCACGCGCTCACCCAGGGCGGTGCGCGACGCCGCTGCGACAGCCACGTTGTTCACGAGGCAGAACCCCATGGCCCGGTCAGCCGTGGCGTGGTGTCCCGGCGGCCGGACGGGTACGAAGGCGACGCCCTCGTTCCTCTCCTCCAGCACGGCCAGCGCCGCCAGGCCGGCGCCCGCGGCACGGCGGGCCGCGGTCCACGAATCGGGCCGGGCGTACGTGTCGGGATCGATGTCGCCGCCACCGCGGCTGCAGAACGCCTCGAGCTCGGCGAGGTAGGCCGGCGCATGCACCCGGGAGAGCTGGTCCACCGATGCCTCGGAGATGGCGGGGTAGACGACCTCGTCCTCGAGGCCGAGGGCGCGCACGCCGTCCATGACGGCGAACAGGCGCGACTGCTGCTCGGGGTGATACCGGCCGCCGTCGTGCTCCGCGATGCCGGTCGGCCCGGCCACGACGAGGGTCGTCACGCCGCTCCCTCCGGCGGGACCCATCGTGTCGTCTCGCGAGCGGCGAGCGCGGCCCGATAGTCGTCGGTGAGCGCGATCGGGAACCGCAGGGTCACCGTCCCGTACTCGATGCTCGACGTGACGGGGAACCCGGCGTGGCGGAACACGTCGAGCATGGCGCTGTTCTCGGCCAGCGTCTCCGCCCTGAAGGTGTCGATGCCCCTCTCCCTGCCCGCCCGGGCGAGCTCGTCGAGGAGGAGTGTCCCGATGCCGTGGTGCTGGAACTCGTCGGCGACGACGAACGCGACCTCGGCCTCGGTCTCCCCGGGCGCCCGGTCGAAGCGGCCCACCGCCACGAGCCCGTCGCCGACCGTGACCACCAGTGCCAGGCGGTCCACGTAGTCGACGTTCGTGAAGCGCGCCACCTCCGCGTCCGAGAGCGTCGGGTGGAAGGTGAAGAAGCGCATGTACACCGAATGTGGCGACAATTGCCGGTGGAACGCGACAAGGCGTGGCGCATCGTCGGGCCGGATCGGCCGGAGGCGGCAGTGCAGCCCCGCGTCGCCGGCCACGTCGCGCTCGAAGTCGTGCGGGTACCCGGCCGGAAGGACGGGCGCGGCGGCGGCCACGATCGGCGACTGGGCAGGCATGGTTCTCTCCTCGTTCACGTCCATGCTACGAGTCCAGCCTCGCACCCCTCGCGGGCTCCACCTAGGGTCAAAGGTCCATTGGCAGCTGCCCAGGTCCGTCCTACGCTGACGCGATGCCGGACCTCATGAAGGCGTGGGTGGTCGACCGGCCCGGCCCCGTCGACGGCGGCCCCCTGGTCCAGGCCGAGAAGCCCATCCCCGAGCTCGGGCCAGACCAGGTCCGCCTGCGCGTACGCGTCTGCGGCGTGTGCCGCACCGACCTCCACCTCGCCGAGGGGGACCTCGCACCGCGCCACCCGCGCGTCACGCCCGGGCACGAGGTGGTCGGTGTCGTCGACAAGCTCGGGAGCGGGAGCACCCGGTGGAAGGAGGGCGACCGCATCGGGGTGCCCTGGCTGGCCCACACGTGCGGCCGGTGCCGCTTCTGTGTGTCCGGCCGCGAGAACCTGTGCGTCGACCCGCGCTTCACCGGCTGGGACCTCGACGGGGGGTACGCCGAGTACGCCGTGGTCGACCAGGCGTACGCGTACGCGCTGCCCGAGGGATTCGGCGACGAGGAGGTCGCTCCGCTCCTGTGCGCCGGGATCATCGGCTACCGGGCGTTGCTGCGGGCCAACCTTCCCGAGGGGGGTCGCCTCGGGATCTATGGCTTCGGGGGCTCTGCGCACATCACGGCGCAGGTCGCGCTGGCCCACGGTGCCCGCGTCCACGTGATGACCCGGTCGACCGAGGCCCAGGCGCTGGCGCTCGAGCTGGGGGTCGCCAGCGCCGGCGGCGCCGATGCCCCGCCCCCCGAGCCCCTGGACTCGGCCATCCTGTTCGCCCCCGTCGGCACGCTCGTGCTGCCTGCGCTCGCCGCGCTCGACCGGGGTGGGACGCTGGCCATCGCCGGCATCCACCTCAGCGACGTCCCGGTCCTCAACTACCAGGAGCACCTCTTCGAGGAACGGACCCTGCAGAGCGTGACCGCCAACACTCGCCAGGACGGGGAGGCCTTTCTCGCCGAGGCCGCCCGCATCGGGGTGCGCGTGTCGGCCACGCCCTACCCCATGGACAGTGCCGATGCCGCACTGCGCGATCTCGCGGGTGACCGCGTCAACGGCGCCGCCGTCCTCGTCGTGTGAACCGGGACGATCGGCCCTGTGCGGGAACCCCCGCCGCGGGCAGAATGACCGGATGACGACACCGCCGGCCCCCGCCCCGCACGCCTCCGATCTGGCGCGACGGATCGCCATGCGACGCGAGGAGGTCGGCATGAGCGTGGAGGAGCTCGCGACGCGGGCAGGGATCGATCCCGGCTACCTCGCCTACTTCGAGTCGAGTCCCGACGCCAACCTGAGTGGCGGGAGCCTGCTGCTGATCGCGCTCGCCCTCGACACCACCCCGTTCGAGCTCCTGGGCGGATCGGCCGACCGCCCCCAGGGACATGCGCGTGCAATGCCCCATGCCTCCCTCAACGAACTCACCCCCGAGCAGTGCCGGACACACCTCTCGGTCGGCGGGGTCGGCCGCATCGTGTACTCGACGGGACGCGGGCCGGTCGCATTGCCGGTCAACTTCGAGTTCACCGAGGACCAGATCGTCTTCAGCACCGACGACGACAAGGCATCCGCTCTCAGCTCCCGGGAAACCGTCGGCTTCGAGATCGACCAGGTCGACGAGGCGCTCAGCGAAGGCTGGAGTGTGCTGGTCACCGGCCCCTGCCGGCGCATCGAAGACCCCGAGGAGGTGCAGCGGCTGTCCTCACTCGACCTCGAGGCCTGGGCGGGAGGCAACCGCCACGCCCTCATGGCCATTGCGCCCAGCGAGACCTCGGGCCGAGTGATCGTGCACGAGAGTCCGCCGGACGAGGACTGACTCCTGCGGAGCAGAGGCGCCGACGGTGCCCCAGCCGATTCACGTCAAAGCGCTGTCACAGGGCCCTTGGCGATAGGTCCTGGAGCTCTCGGCTGGGGCACGCCGGCAGTGCGATCAGGCGGTAGATCGCTACAGCCCATTATTCCCCATCCGGAGACCACAAAACATCAAATCTTTCCGGAAGATTTGAGGGGGGTCAGATCAGGGGTTCTACCTGCTCAACGGCCAAAAGTACGGCCACCAGCTCCCTGTCATGGGGGTAGGAGAGCATGCCGGTCGCGCTCTCCAGGGTGAGCCAGCGCAACTCGTCGACCTCCTCGTTGGGAGTGAAGAAGCCCGATTCGGCCGCCATGACCCAGTAGGCCACGGCCTTGGGCCGGCCCTTGCGGTCCAGGTAATCGGTGTGGCCGATGAAGCGCAGGAGGCGGCAGGCCATTCCCGTCTCCTCGCGCACCTCGCGCAGGGCGGCCAACTCGAAGGTCTCCCCCGCCTCGAGCTTGCCCTTGGGGAACGACCAGTCCTGCTGCACCGGCCGGTGCACCAGGACGATCTGGAGAGACCCATTGTGGCGGCGGACGACGAGGCCGCCGGCCGCCTGCACGATCTCCGTCGGTGAGGGGGGTTCCGCTGTCATCGCTCGTCGCGCCACTGCCGTGCACCCTACCGCCCGCTCCGGCCATACGGCGGCAAGGGCGGTGCCCCCTGGCGTCAGCGGTGGAGGCCCGCAGTAGCCTGCTCCCGTGTCCGATTTTAGGGGTGAACCCCCGGGGGACGAGCAGGACCCCATCGAGATCGAGTGGCAGTTCGACGCCCTCGACCTGCGACCCGTCGAGCGCTGGCTCGCCGGGCTGCCCACCATCGCGGTCGAGACGGGTGACGGCGGGACCGTCACCGCGCTGGCCGGGACACCGCGCCGGCTGGTCGACTCCTACCTCGACACCGACGACTGGCGCATCGCCCGCGCCGGCTTCGTCGTCCGGACTCGGCGCCGCGGCCGTCATGACGAGATCACCCTCAAGGACACCCGCCCCGCCGAGGGAAGCGGCCTGCGCCAGCGTCTCGAGGTGACCGAGGTTCTGCCCGCGTCCGGCGTGGCCGCGCTCGGTGCCGAGGGCGCGGTCGGCCGCCGGCTGCATGCCATCGTCGGCTCACGCCGGCTGCGCGAGGTGCTCCAGGTCCGCACACGGCGCAGGCCCTTCGCGCTGCGCGTCGGCGGCATCGATGCCGCGGAGGTCGCGCTCGACGACACCATGATCGTCGTCGGTGGCGGCCAGCGGCCGATGCAGCTGCGACGGGTGGAGGTCGAGGTGCGGCCCGAGTGGCTCGAGGCCCTGGAGCCGATCGTGGACCAGTTGCGGGCGTCGTGCGGACTCCAACCGGCGAGCCTGTCGAAGTTCGAGGCCGGCCTTCTCGCCGTAGGTCAGGAGATCCCCGGCTCGCCCGACCTCGGCCCCACCGGCATCTCGGAGTCCTCGACCATGGGCGAACTCGCCTACGCGGTCCTGCGCCGCCAGCTGGGCGTGCTGCGCGACAAGGAGCCGGGGACGCGGCTCGGTGAGGATCCCGAGGAGCTCCACGACATGCGGGTCGGCACCCGTCGCCTGCGGGCCGCGCTGGCACTGTTCTCCGACGTCCTTCCCGTCCGGGCCCAGGTGTTCCGCGAGGAGCTCGGCTGGCTGGGCCGCGTGCTCGGCGCCGTGCGGGACCTCGACGTGCAGCAGGAGGGTCTGGCGGACATGGCTGCCGCAACGGCCGGCTGGAGCGCCGGCGCGCGCCCGGACGATCACGACCCGCTGGCCGAGCTGTCCGCGCTGCTCGAGCGAGAACGCGACACGGCGCGGGCCGAAATGCTGGGGGCCCTCGACTCGGTCCGCTGGGAGCGCCTGGCCAAGGGATTGGCCGCCATGGTGCAACAGGGGCCGGCGCGCCGCTCGCTGGCGACCAGGGTTCCCGCCGTGATCGGCATGCCGGACCTGGTGGTGGCGCGCCACGACAAGGTGACCAAGGCCGCCAAGCGGGCCAAGAGGTCAGGCGTCGTCTCGGACTTTCACCGCCTCCGCATCGGCTGCAAGCGGCTGCGCTACGCGCTCGAGTTCAGCTCCGATGTGTACGGGGGCCGCACCTCACGTTTCGTCCGCCAGCTGACCGCGCTGCAGGACCAACTCGGGCTCATGCAGGACGCCGAGGTCGCCTCCATCCGGCTGGCCGACCTGGCCACCGGCGAGGCCCACCTCCCCGCCGCCACGGTCTTCGTGATGGGGGGCGTCGCGGAGCTGCACCGGAGAGAAGTGGACCGGCTGCTCCGGCGCGTGCCCAAGAAGGTGTCCCGGATCGGTGGGCGCGAGTGGCGGGACCTCCTCGACCTGATGGTGCGCCGCCACGCCGAGGCGGAGGCGGAGCGACCACCCGTCCGCAGCACGCTGCGCGCCGTGCCCGGACCCGTCCCGGAGCCGGCATCGACCGATCCCCCGACCGAGGGGCCGCGGGTGCATCCGGCCTCGAGCCCGGGGCTCACCGCCGTGGTGCCCCCGTCCCGTTCAGGCCAGGGGGAATAAGGCTGCGTCGTCGCCCATGACGACGCGGGGATGCTCGGTGACGATGAAGTGCAGGCGGTCGGTGTCGAGGAACTGCTCGATGTCGGCCCAGATGTCGGGGAAGTCCGGCTCCCCCATGTGGGCCCGGTACGCGTCCATGCTCTCGAACCACTGCACCGTCACCCCGTCGAACCCGGGGTCGCTGTCGCCGTCGTAGTCGTCGAGCGGACGCGGGTGCTGCTCGTAGCGCACGACATGGCGCCCGCTCAGGCTGGCGGCGATGAGGGGGCCGTGGACGTCGCTCCAGTGGGCGTGGAACTCGGCCGGGGTGAGACCCTCCCTGCGGCGCAGCAGGCACGTCAGCCTGACCATCGAACCTCCCTGGTGTGCCGGGAGCCGACGCCGGCGGTCGGCACACCAACACGTTAGGCCGTTTGCCTGCCGCGGGGAGGGTGAGCGTGAGGCCGGACGTCGACCCGCCCGTGCTGCCACCAATGGGGAAACTCCGCCCGTCCCGTACTCTTGCCCTCCATGCCCGCGTCCCACGTCGTGCTGATCGTCCTGGCCGGGGTGGGTGCCGGCATCTTCAACGGCGTGGCGGGCGGCGGCAGCCTGATCTCCTTCCCGATCCTGCTCGCGCTCGGGTACCCGGCCCTCACGGCCAACATCACCAACACCGTCGGGATCTGGCCCGGCTATCTGGCCTCGGCCGCCGGGTACCGCAGGGAGATCGGTGACCAGGCTCACCGGCTCGCCCGGCTCACCCCGGTCGCCCTCGCCGGCGGGGTCGCCGGTGCGGTGCTCCTCCTCACGACGTCCCCGGCGACCTTCGACGACGTGGTCCCCTGGCTCGTCCTGGGAGCAGCCGCCCTCTTCGCCGCCCAGCCCGCGCTGCGGCGTGCCCTCGACCGTGGCTCGTCCCACCCCCGCACCCGGCCGGCGCTCCTCGTCGCGGGGGTGTTCGCCGCATCCGTCTACGGCGGCTATTTCGGTGCTGCCATGGGCGTCATGTTCCTCGCCGTGCTGGGTCTCGCGCTGCCGGTCTCCCTCGCCCACACGAGCGGCCTGCGCGCCGTGCTCTCCATGATGGTCAACGGCATCGCAGCCGTGGTCTTCATCATCCACGGGGGCCTGGCGTGGGAGGCGGTCGGGCTCCTCGCCGTGGGCAGCCTCGTCGGCGGCTACATCGGGGCCCGCGTCGCCCTGGCCCTTCCCGCGCCGGCACTCCGCGTCGTCGTCGTGGTCATCGGCGTCGGCACGGCCGTGAAGCTGCTGGTCTGATCCCTCTCACCCAGTCGACAGGGGGTAATGGCCGATGACGGCGCCATCGACGGCGCGTCGCCGGGCTTGCCTCGCCGCACGGGCCTCGTCATGGCCGATCGGGACCAGGCGAACACGGGTACCCGGCGCGCACTGGCCGAGTAGGCCGTGGTCGGCGGAGACCACCACGGCCACCACGGGGTAACCCCCGAGCGTGGCGTGGTCGGGCATGAGGATGACCGGGTCACCGTCGGGCGGCACCTGCACCGCGCCGGTAACGACGCCCTGTGAGTCGAGCTCGCCTCCCTCCTCGGGACGTCGCAGTGCCGTCGCGCCGCTCTCCTCCCGTAGCCTGATGCCGACCCGGTTGCTGTCGCCTGCGACGCCGAACACCATTCCGGCCAGCCGCTCCAGGGCGGCGGGCTCGAACCACTCGGGGTGTGGGCCCGGCACGACGCGGAGCTCCAGCGGAGCACCGCCGGCATCCACGTCGCTGGCGACGCCCGAGGCGACATGGTCTCCCAGCGGCGGCGCCCACGGGCCCGCGTAGAGCGGCTGCCCGGGGGCGAGCGGCCCCGCACCGAGACCGCACAGCTCGTCGCTGGCGCTGCTCCCGAAGGCTCCGGGTCCGAGGAGCCCACCCGCGACCGACACGTACGTGCGGCATCCCCCCCGAAGGGGGCCCACCTCGAGCACGTGGCCCTCGGCGAGCGGCAGGACCTGACCGGCCGGGACCTCCACGCCGTCGACGCGCACCCCGGGTGCGGCGCCGACGACGCCGACATGGGACGGCCCCCTGCCGCGCAGCCGCGTCCCACCACCCGTGACCTCGATCGTGCCGGAGTCGTCCGTGTTGCCGACCAGCCGGTTGGCCAGGGTGAAGGAGACCGGATCGGCCGGTCCGGCGCCGGGTACCCCGACTGCCGCCACGCCCCTCCGTCCGCCGTCCTGCACGACGGCGCGCAGCCCCGGCGCGACGACCTCGAGGACGAGCCGGGCCGTCGCGGGAGGAGACCACACCGGCGCCCGCACCGGCGTGGGATCCACCGGGTCACCCGCGCCGGCGACGGTGAGGCGCACCCGGTCCCCCGGCGCCAGCAGCGCGTACGGGGGTGTCTCAGGGGAGAAGAGCGTGACGCCGGTACGGCCGACCAGTTGCCACCCTCCAGGCGACGCCGTCGGGTAGACGGCGGCGTGGCCGTTAGCGAGCGCGACGGAGCCGGCAGGCACCACAGGGCGCGGGCGATCGCGGCGCGACACGGCGCGCAGCGGCTCGGGGAGCCCGTCGAGATACGCGAAGCCCGGGGAGAATCCTATGACGGCGACGGTCAACGGCCACTCCGTCAGGTACGCCACCACCTGATCCGTGGCGCACCCGACGAGCGCAGCCACCTCGGCCAGGTCGGGCCCGTCGAAGACGCACGGCACGGTCGCGAGCCCGCCCGGCGGCTTCCCGCCGTCGGCAAGGTCATGCCCCACGAATCCTGCAATCACCCGTGCTGCGGCGGCCCGCACGGGTTCGAGGTCCGCGTCGCGATCGGTCAACAGGACCGCGACCGTGGCGAAGCCGCAGACCACATCGACCTCTCCCGTGTCGGCCAGCTCCCGCACCAGCGCCTGCGCCAGGGCCCGGCACGCGGCCGGGTCGGCGACCCCGATCAGGAAGGCGCGATCACCGAGAAGCCTCAGCTCCCCCGCGGGGATGGACTGCATCATGCATGCGCCGGCGCAATCACGTCGATGCCCGATTCGGCCATTACCCGGCGGACCGCTGTCGCAATGGACACCGCGCCGGGCGAGTCACCGTGGACGCACAACGTGTCCACCCAGAGTGTCAGCACACTGCCGTCGCTGGCGGCTACGGCGCCGCGGGCCAGGCTGAGTGCCTGCGCGGCGGCCTCCTTGGGGTCACTCAACACCGCGCCTGCGACACCGCGATCGACCAGACCCCCGTCCGACCGGTACGACCGGTCACAGAACCCCTCCTCGCACGCCGGCACCCCGTCACGCAACGTCATCGCCATGGCGCGGCAGCCCGACGGGAGCACGAGCGCGACGCCCTCGCCGCAGCTGTCTCTCACCGCGTCGCGCAAAGTCTCGTAGATCGCGCCCCCCTTGGCGACCTCCTCGTAGAGGGCGCCATGCGCCTTCACCGACTCGATCGCCGTGCCCGCGGCGCGGCAGATCCGCTCGAGCGCCCCCAGCTGCTCGCTCAGCGAGGAGCGGAGCTCGCCCCGGTCTATCTCCATCGGGCGGCGGCCGAACCTCTCGCCGTCGGGATAGGAGGGGTGGGCCCCGACCCGCACGGAGTGCTCCAGCGCGGCAGCCACGGTGGCGGCCATGGACGCCTCGTCGCCGGCATGGCCGCCACAGGCGATGTGCGCCGTGGTGACCAGATCGAGCAGCTCTCGCTCGACCTCGACACCCGCGGCGTCGCCGGCCTCGCCCACGTCGGCGTTCAGATCGATGGTCCGCTTGTGGAACACGTGCTCACCCCGCCTCGAGTCGTTCCACCACGATGCCGTCGCGGTAGACCACGCGCTGGTTGCGCCGCGTCGGCACGCGGGCGCCGGCGATGATGGAGCCGGTCATGTTGAGCGGATCGGCGCCGGCGACGACCACCTGCTCGCCGTCGGCGCCGCGGCGGTGCGCGACCTGCAGCTCCTCGAAGGCTTCGGGGAGTGCGTACTGCTCTCCCGAGAGCCCGGCGATGAACCGCCCCCCGAGCGCCACACCCCGCGCCTCCAGGCGGCGCAATGCCCACACCACCTCGCGCCAGGGCACCTTGAACGACTCGCGACTCCAGACCTCCCAGGCGACCACGCCCCAGCGCGCCAGCATCTGGTGCGCCACCGACTCGGCCAGCTCCTCGTTGCCCGGCGAGAGCACCCCGTCGTCGACCGCCGGCGTCCCGAGTACCTCGGCTCCCGGCAGGAGCGACCAGCGACCCTCCCCGATGCCGGTTCCCACGGGCGCGCGACGGCGGGTGAGACGCCCCGACGGGCGCCGCACGGTCCGAGTCCGCCAGCGGTCGCGGGCCGAGAGCAGCGAGCGCACGGCCGAGAAGGCGTCGGCCGTGACGAGGCCGCGCGCGACCAGGTCCCACAGCCCCTCGTCCACCTCGGCCGGGAGACGGCCGGTGAACGGAGAGAGCTCGGGACGGAAGCAGGCGCCCCGCGTTCGCAGGGCCGCCAGCACGTCAGCTGCCGCGCCGACTTCCGGCTCGGGCGCGACCGCTCCAGCCCGCACGGCGCGCAGGATCGTCTCGAGGTCGTCGCGCACGACAAACGCGAGCGGGGTGGCCGGCGACGGCGTGCCGCTCCGACCGGTCCGCTCTGCCCGGGGGGTGAGGCGTCCCCACACCACCTCGCCGGAAAGGCACAGCTCGTCGAGCCAGCGGGGGTCGTAGTCGGTGACCCGGGCCGGGAGGATCTGGGCCTCCCACTCCGCCGCCGGCGCCTCGATACCCTCCAGTTGCTCGAGCACCTGGAGCAAACCCGCCCGTCCCTCGACCCGGCTGTCGGGCGTCGCATGCTGCCAGTGCGTCAGGAAGCGCACGTAGTCCGCGATCGGTACCGCCTCGACCATGCGACGGCGCCGGCTGCGGCTGGCCCCGTGCAGTCGGAC
>Ga0187879_10001058_pt1 | contig 18703 bp, 19 predicted proteins | sample June2016WEW_19_1_FD_132423 | JGI IMG/M metagenome (GOLD analysis project Ga0187879, IMG submission 132423) | Peatland microbial communities from SPRUCE experiment site at the Marcell Experimental Forest, Minnesota, USA - June2016WEW_19_10 | ecosystem: Environmental > Terrestrial > Soil >... | reverse complement strand
TTCCAGCCGCTGACGGGATCGACCGCCGAGAAGCACGACTCCTTCTACGGCCCCGCCGGGGACGGAACGGCGATCGCCGAGTTCTCGGGCAAGGAGCTGATCCAGGGCGAGCCCGACGCCTCCTCGTTCCCCACCGGAGGCATCCGCGCGACGTTCGAGGCGCGCGGGTACACCGCCTGGGACCCGACCAGCCCGGCGTTCATCCTCGAGAACCCGAACGGGGCGCTGCTGTGCATCCCGACCGCGTTCACGTCGTGGACGGGCGAGGCGCTGGACCACAAGATCCCGCTGCTGCGCTCGATGGACGCGCTCTCAGGCGCGGCGATCCGCGCGCTCGACCTGCTCGGCGTCGACGATGCCGCGCGGGTGTTCACGACGATCGGCTGCGAGCAGGAGTACTTCCTGATCGACGAGCAGTACTACTTCGAGCGCCCCGACCTGCTGACGACCGGGCGCACTCTGTTCGGCGCCAAGCCGCCCAAGGGACACGAGCTCGACGACCACTACTTCGGCTCGATACCCGAGCGCATCCTCGCGTACATGCTCGAGGTCGAGCTGGAGCTGGCCAAGCTGGGCGTGCCGATCAAGACGCGCCACAACGAGGTCGCGCCCAACCAGTACGAGGTCGCGCCGATCTTCGAGAACTCGAACGTCGGCGCCGACCATCAGATGATCACGATGCAGATCATGCAGAACACCGCGCGCCGCTACGGCCTGGTGTGCCTGCTGCACGAGAAGCCCTTCGCGGGCGTCAACGGCTCGGGCAAGCACAACAACTGGTCGATGGGCACCGACACCGGCCTGAACCTGCTCGATCCCGGCGACACGCCGGCCGAGAACCTGCAGTTCCTGTTCTTCTGCGCGGCCGTGATCCAGGCGGTCAACAAGCACCAGGCGCTGCTGCGGGCCTCGATCGCGAGCGCCGGCCAGGATCACCGCCTGGGCGCCAACGAGGCGCCGCCGGCGATCATCTCGATCTTCCTCGGCGCCGAGCTGGAGAAGGTCTTCGGCGCGATCGCCGCGGGCAAAGTGCAGCCCTCCAAGCCCGGCTCGTTCCTCGGCCTGGGCACGCCGGTGCTGCCGCCGCTGCCGCTGCACGGCGGCGATCGCAACCGCACCAGCCCGTTCGCGTTCACCGGCAACAAGTTCGAGTTCCGCGCGCTCGGCTCGAGCTCGTCGCCGGCGTTCCCCAACACGGTGCTCAACACGATCGTCGCCGAGTCCGTCGACGAGCTCACGGAGAAGCTGAAGGCGGCGCTGAAAGGCTCGGGTGCGACGCTGGAGAAAGCGGTCACCACCGTCGTCAAGGAGGTGTGGGCGGCGAACAAGCAGATCGTCTTCGACGGCGACGGCTACTCCGAGGCCTGGCACAAGGAAGCCGAGAAGCGTGGTCTTGCGAACCTGCGCACGACGCCGGACGCGCTGCCCTGGCTGATCGAGAAACAGACCGTCGCCGCGTTCAAAAAGTACAAAGTGCTCTCCAAGCGCGAGCTCGAGTCGCGCTACGAGGTGTTCACCGAGCAGTACGCGACGAACATCAACATCGAGGCCGAGACCGCTGCGGCGATCGCGCGCACGATGCTGATGCCGGCGAGCGTTCGCTATCTGAACGAACTGCGCGAGTGCGGTCTGGAGGAGCTCATCGGCGAGATCGAACCGCTGGTCAAGGAGCTGCACTTCGCGCTGACGAAGCTCGAGGACGCCAACCTCGACGCGAACCACCCCCACGGCTCCGCGCAGAAGGAGGCCGTCTACATGCGCGACAGCGTCATCACGGCGATGGAAGACGTCCGCGACGTCGCCGACCGCCTGGAGAAGCTCGTCGCCGACGACCTCTGGCCATTGCCGAAGTACTCGGAGATGCTCTTCATCAAGTAGTCCTGCGTGGCGCCGGCCGCCTGGCCGGGGGGCCCGACCGGGACGCGCGGCCCGCCGCCGCGCGTCCCGGCAAGCTCTCTCGCCGCTCCCTCAGAGCAGGAAGTGGCGGCGGCCGGTGCGCTCCCGGTAGGTGCAGTCGAGCACCTGCGGGCAGCGCCTCAGCCAGCCGTAGTCGTAGCCGGGCTGGACCCCGACGACGATCACCAGCTCGTAGTCTTCGGGACCGAAGCCGGAGGCGTCGCGGCGGGGGTCGGGGTCGACGCCGTGCATCGGCTCGCCGTCGACGCGCAGCGCTCGCACCAGCGGGTCGTGGAAGTCGACCTGCACGCCCTCCGCCTGCAGGCGCGAGATGATCTCGACCGCGGGCGCGTGGGCGCAGTCCGCGACACCGGGCTTGTAGGTGACTCCCACGACGAGCACGCGGACGTCGCGCAGGTGCCGTCCGGAGCGCAACAGCAGCTCGTGCGCGCGCTGGGCCACGCGACGGGGGCGAGCGGCGACGGTGCGCATCGCCTCCTCGGTGAGCGTCGCCGGGCGCCCACGCTCACGGAGCGGCTGCAGCAGGTGGTGGGGATCGACGCCGACGGCGTGGCCGCCGACACCCGCGGAGGGGTAGTGAGCCATGAACCCGAACGGCTTGGTTGCGGCCGCGTCGGTGACCTCGATCGGGTCGAGCGCGTGCGTACGGCAGACGTCCGCCATCTCGAACGCGAGCGCGATGTTCACGGCACGGAAGCTGCTCTCGTACAGCTTGACCATCTCGGCGGCCGCGGGTGAGGAGACGCGATGCAGCTCCTGGCAGATGGGCCGCAGCAGCTCCGCGGCGTGCCCGAAGCACGTCTCGGTCACCGCGCCCACCACGCGCGTGCACCGCAGCTGCTCGCGATCGCCCGCCCCGGGGTCGATGCGCTCCGGCGAGAACGCTACGAACACATCCTCACCCACGCACATGCCGCGCTGCGCGAGCGGCTCGACGAGCAGCTCGCGCGTGCTCCCCACGTGCGTGGTGGATGTCAACACGAGCGTCTGTCCCGCACGCGCGTGTCGCACGATCGCCGCGCACGTGCGCGCGAGCGCTTCGCAGTTCGGGTGCCCCTGCGGGCTGACGGTGGTGGGCACGCAGATCAGCACCCGGTCGGCCGCGTGGACCGCCTCGAGCTCGTCGGTCAGCACGAAGTCCTCGTCGCCCAGGTGGGCTCGCAGGTCCTCCCTATCGCCCTGCGAGATCTCAGCCTGCCCGCTGCGAATGTCGCTCAGGCGGCTCGAGGAGGTGTCGATCCCCACGATCCGCAAGCCCGCACGGCGCAGCGCGATCGCGCTCGGCAGGCCCGCGTAGCCGAGGCCGACGACCGCGACGAGCGGCTGCCGGGCCCCGGCTTCGCGTGTGATCCGCGCGCCGCCGGCAGCCGTCTCCCGCGTCGGCTCGCCGGGTCGCGCGCGGATTGTCTCCTCGTCCTGGTGTCCGACAGGTGCCTCGAGCAGAAACTGCGGTGTCATAGTCAAAATCCCCCTACTCGCTTTGGCCGTCGCCGGCAGTGTGCACCCTCGCGAAGCGGCTGAGGTGAATGTTCGACGCTTAACCTATGCTCGCGTCCCCCGCGGCCTACATGCATGCCGGCCGCTTCGGGCAACGGGCTGCCCGAAGGGGGCTGGGACGGTGAAGAGGCGCGTCTCCGCGCCGCTGACCTTGCTTGACCGGCGAGGGCTGACGGTTCATCTACCAGCCCCGCCAGCGCGCCAGCGCCCGGGCTCTGTCACCTGCAGTCCCGGCACCCTGGCGAAGTGACGGATGTTGCGCGTCACCAGCGGCGCGCGCGCCTGAAGGCAGATGCCGGCCTGCATGGCGTCGCGTATGTCGATCCCCGTGCCGGCGGCGCGCAGCTGGCGCAGCACACCACCACCAAGGACGGCCGCCTCACGGGTGAGCATCAGGCATGGCGCCGCCATGAGCACGTCGGCGTCAGTGGGATCGTGCTCGTAGTCACGTCCCAGAGCCAACTCGAAGGCGGTGACGGCCGTGATCCGGTAGCCGGACGTGCTGGCCAACTGGTCGACCAGCTCCCGCCCCGGACCGGCATCACGAAGGTGATCGATCAGGACGTCGGAGTCTAGGACGGGGGCAGTGGCCACGTCGCCCATGCCTCTTTGCGCTCGCGCTCCCACTCCTCGACGTCCATCCCGCTCCATGCACCTCTGGCGGCAGCGATCGCGTCGACAAGGCGGCGGCGCTCAGGCTCCGACTGGAAGTACTCGCTCAGCGCCTCCTCGACGATCGGAGAGAAGCCGCGGACGCCACGATCGACGGCGGCGGACTTCAGCCGCCTGTAGATGGGATCAGAGAGCTCGATCGTCGTGCGCATGCATGCATTGTAATGCATAAGAGCGAGGCCATGCCAGCGCCTCATGGATTCGTTCACGCTTCGACGAGGCCGTTGCGGATCGCGTAGCGGGTCAGCTCGACGCGGTCGCGCATGCCGAGCTTCTCGAGGATGTTCGCGCGGTGGCGGTCGACGGTCTTCTCGCTGATCACCAGCGCCTCTGCGATTTGCTTGTTGGTGTAGCTCTCTGCCACGAGCTTCACGACTTCGGTCTCCCGGGGGGTGAGCGGATCGCGTGGCGTCTCGCCGTTGCGTGCGCGCCGCAGGTAGTCGTTGATCAGCGCGGTGACCGCACCGGGATATAGAAACGGCTCGCCTCGGATGGTGGCGCGACAGGCCTCCACGAGGTCGCGGTCGGCGGCCCGCTTTACGACATAGCCCGAGGCGCCCGCCCTGAGCGCCTCGTAGAGGTACTGCTCGCTCTCATGCATGGAGAGGATCAGCACGCGTAGATCCGGGCGGCGTTGCTGCAGCTCTCTCGTGGCCTGCAGTCCGGTCATGCGAGGCATCGAGATGTCGAGTATCGCCAGGTCGATGTCGGTGCTCAACGCGAGCTTGACGGCCTCGGCGCCATCGCTCGCTTCGGCGACCACTTCCAGGTCGGGCTGAGCGTCGAGGATCAGCCGCAGTCCACGTCGCACCAGTGCGTGGTCGTCGGCGAGCAGGATCCTCGTCTTCAGGCGTGGCACGACGCACCGTTCAGCGGCAGCTCGAGACGCAGCTCGGTCCCCGGTCCATCCGTCGGCGTCTGGATCCTGAGGCTGGCGCCGATCAGTCCGGCTCGCTCCTGCATCCCGCGCATCCCGTTCCCGTCTGTCGCGTACCCGCTCGGCAGGCCCCGGCCGCGGTCTCGGACGGTGAGCGTCAGCTGCCCGGCATCGGCTTGGACCGTCAGCTCCGCCGTGTCCGAGCCAGCGTGGCGCGCGACGTTCGTCAGCGCCTCCTGGGCGATTCGGTACACGGCAAGCTCCGCTTCGCCGCTGAGCTGCGGCATCGGCGTCTGGATCTGACGGTCCACGCGCAAGCCCGCACGCCGTCCGAATCCATCGCTGAGCGTCGCCAGCGCGCTGGCAAGCCCGAGGTCCCGGAGCGCCTCCGGCCGAAGATCCGTCGCGATGCGCCTGACGTCCTCGAGGCTCGCGCGCGCCGCGTCCTGTGCTTCACTCAGTTCTCCGCTCAGGTTGGCCGGCAGGCGCTCCTGCAGCCGGCTCAGCTGAAGCAGCACGGCGGTCAGGGTCTGGCCGACTTCGTCGTGCAGTTCCTGGGCGATTCGCAGCCGTTCGGACTCGTGCGCGTCGACGATGCGGCGGGCAGCCTCACGCCGCTCCAGTTCCAGCCGCGCGAGCATCTCGTTGAACGTCACGGCGAGCTCGCCTGCCTCCGAGGTCGCCCGCGCGTCGGGGATCCTCTGTCCGGGCTCGCCGAGGTCGACCCGACGGGCGAGCGCGGTCAATGCCTGCAGCGGCGCCAGGAAACGGTGCACCACGACCACGTTTATGAGCGTCACCAGGGCGAGTGTGACCACGAGAATGCCAGCCTCGTCCAGCTCGGGCGAGGAGAACTTCCGCGGCGCGAGAATCAGGGCTGTCAGAAGACACGCCGCGATCAGCAGCACCGCGTTGCTCACCACGAGCCGTTGACGCAGCGACCGGTAATGCCCGCGCCCGGGTCCGCTTCGGGCGCGATCCTCGGCGGATGAGCTCATCGCAGCATTCTCGCGCGCCACGACCGCACGCCCTAGCAGCGCTCCAGGCAAAGGTATGACTGCACGCTCGACACCTCGCCGGGCAACGCCTCGAGCTTTCGCAGCATCGCGGCCTCACGAGAAGACAGCTCGCGCGCGGACATGCCCAACGTCTTCTCGATCTCGATGCGCGGTATGCCCGCCATCAGCATCCCGAAGATCGGCTGCTCGGTCTCGTCCAACCTGCGACGCAGCATGTCGGCGATCGGCTGGGAGGGCTTCGGCAGCAGACGTCTGCCACGATTGACCGCCCTGACCGCCTCGCAGAGCTCTGAGCCGAGACCTCCCTTGTTGAGCACACCGTCGGCCCCCGCGACAGCGCAGCACGTGGCGAGATGGTCGTTGGCGAACGCCGAGTAGATGATCACGCGAGGCGGCACCGCCATCTGCTTCAGCCGCCGGCAGGCCCACAGGCCGTCGCGCCCGCCGAGGTGATGATCGACGATTGCGACGTCGATGCCCGACAGCTCTGCCTCGGCCACGGCGCCCTCGGCATCTATGCACACGACCTCGACGCTGAAGTCGCGTTGCCCCTCCAGCAGCTGCACCATTCCCAGTCGAACGGCTGGATGATCGTCCACGACCATCAGGCGGATCCGACGGCGCTGCGAGTCAGGCGGCGAGTCGAGCCAACTGTCGCGATCGACACTGTCAGGCGCAAATGTTCGCGTTGCGGTCAGCATGGTTTCCTCCTTGGTCGTGATTCACTCTCATCAGACTCGCATGCGCCGCACCGTCTCGGAATGGGGTGAGCACCCCATCTGTGCGTGAAGCTCGCAGGTGGGAACGGTTACGCGCCATTTGCATTTCCGTTAACGGCGCTTTGGGACAGCCTCCGTTGCGGGTGCCCTGACGGCACGCACGAGCCGCGGAGGCGAATCGGCGGCCGCCGCAACGCAGATCGACGATCGTCACGCTCAGGACGAGGGCGTCAGGAAGTAGACCCGCGCTGGTGGGACCGGCTCCCATGAGTAGACCGACCATGAGCGCCCCCCATATCTCACGATGCCGCGCTGCGGGAGCCGTGCGGGCACTGCGCCTCCAGCGATTCGCGTCGAGCCGGAGCGTACATAGGCAGGGCCGCCGGTCGTGCCATGCAGGATGTCCACGAGATCCTGGTAGTGCGCCTGCAGTGGCATCAGGCGGTCCGCGATGTGCATGGCGATGCTGCCCCATGCCGCGAGCCGCACGGAGGGGCAGCTCGCGGCGGAGACGGCGGGCGTGGGAGCGGGGATGAGCAACGCGACACGGAGGTCGCCGCTCGGAAACGCGCGGGCGCTCAGAAGCTGGACCTCGTAGGAGGCGCCCCCCACTCTCACCGACGAGCCGTTACTCACCGTGGACGGAGCGTGCTGAAGCGTTCCCATGAGGAACGAGCCGTTCTTGTAGAGATCGACGGGAACGCCGATGAAGCGGCTCACGAGCTTCACGTAGCCGAGGTCGTCCTGCACCGACATCACGTATGTTCCCAACGTCCTGCCCTTCCACCGCAGCGCGCCGGAGACTGGAGCGATGATGTCTGGCCCGCCGACGTCGGCCATCACACGTCCGGCCTTCACGACGCGCAGCCGCACGATGTGCCAGTGGGGCGTGTAGACGATCGTATGCACAGCTGAGTACACCGCCGCTTCGTTGTCGCCGGCCAACGCGCTCAGGAGCGCCTGAGAGCCGGTGATGTGGCCGATATCCGCGTTCACCTCGCTGCTGTGCAACTCGTCCTCGTAGATCCCCTGCGCCACCGTGCCGTCGACGCTCGCGATCGTTGCCGCGCTCGCCGGCCCGCACGGAGAGGAAGGGGCACCGACTGCCACGCCGGACACGCTGATACCTGTCGCGACGCTCCTCGCGGAAGCCGGGCGTGCAGGCCCTCGCCGCGCCGGACCGGGATCGGCGTCGAGCGTGGCGCCCATGATCGCGCCGGCGACGAGCACAACGGCGACGACCGGCACGAGTCGCCGCGCGATCCGGCGCTTTCCCGACGCGAACATCGTTCCAGTGTTGCGTACGGTCCTAAGCACCACATTAGTGAGGCGTGAGAGCCGCCACATGTACGCGACCGACTAGGCTCTGCGACGCGCGCCGCTGCCGGCGCGAGGCCGAGCCCGGGGCGCTCTGGCGACGCGCCGGCTTCTGCGCCGCTGCACGAGGAACGAGACGACGCACGCCGCGAGCACGAGCGCAGCGATCAGCCCGGTGATGGCCAGGCCCGGGCTCGCGATCAAGAGCATCAGGGCGCCGGCCACGCCGAGCCCGACGTCGACGCGTGCCAGCCTGCGCCTGCGCCGCGCCTGGCGGCGTCGCGTGCGTAGCGCGGAGATGTCGGCGGGGGGCGGCGCGAGCTCGGTGGGCCTCTGGCGTGATGAGCGCGCGGCGCTCATCGCTTGATCCTGCGGAAGAGGGGACGGGGAACGAGCTTCGTCGCGAGCATCAGCCAGCGTAGGGAACGGGGCGCCCACACGGTGTGCGCGCCGCGGTCCAGCCCGTCCACGACGACGCCGGCGACGGCCAGAGGCGTGGTTGCCAGCGGCGCCGCATCGAGGCCCCGCGTCATCTTCGTGTGGACGAACCCCGGCCGGACCACCAGCACGTGCACGCCGTGTTCGTGCAGGTCGTCGCCCAGCCCCTGCGCGAGCGAGTCGAGGCCGGCCTTCGATGCCCCGTAGACGGCGTTCGCCCGCCTCGGACGCTCGGCCGCTACCGAGGAGAGCACGACGATCGTTCCCCCTCCCCGTTCGCGCAGGTGTCTGGCCGCGTGCATCAGCAGCGAGCCGGCGCCCACGAGGTTGACCTGCAGCACAGCCGCCGCCGCGGCGATGTCCGCCGGCAGGCCGCCGCGCCGGCCGAGCACGCCGACGGCGACGATCACGATGTCGGCGCCGCCCAGCTCGTGGAACGCCTGCTCCAGCACCTCCTCGTGGCGGCCGAGCTCCAGCGCGTCGAGCTCGAACGTGATCACCCGAGGGCACCCGGCCGCGCCGAGTTCCTCGGCCGCGGCGCCGAGCGCGGCGGCGTCGCGCCCCACGAGCGCGACGTCTCGCGGGGCCCGCGACTGCAGCTCGCGAACGATCGCCAGCGCGATCTCGGAGCTGCCACCGAGAACGAGCACGCGACTCCCGCCGGAGCCCGGGGCTGCGCTCATGCGCCCGCTCCGCAGAGGCCCAGGCGCGCGGCGAGGTCCGAGCGCAGGACGCCCTGCGGATCGACCCGGGCCCGCTGAGCGTGGAAGCGATCGAGCTGAGGGTACATCGCGTGCAGCGCCTCGCGGCCCAGGCGGGCGTCCTTGCTCAGGTACACCCGCCCGCCCGCGCCCGCGACCAGCTCGTCCAGCTCGTCCAGCGCCGGGCGCAGACCCTGCGCGTCCGCCGGCATGTCCATCGCGAGCGTCCAGCCCTCCAGCGGAAACGAGAGCGGGCCCCCGAATGTCGCTCCCAAGCGCTTGAACACGGCGAGGTAGACCGGCAGGCGACGCGTCCGGATGAGCCCGAAGCAGCGCTCGAGAGCGTCCTCCGCGCCCGTAGGGATCACGAACTGGTACTGGATCAGGCCAGCGGAGCCATACAGCCTGTTCCATCTGCCGACGAAATCCAACGGGAAGAAGTAGGGCGCAAGCGCGAGCGGGCGGCCACGCTCGCGACGCGGCGCCGCCGACCAGTGCAGCGCGTTGAACGCGCGCACGCTCGACGGCCGCAGGAGGGCGCCGGGAAAGCCGCGGGGAACCTCCAACGCCGGGCGTCGCGAGAGCGTGCCCGGATACCCAGCTCCCGCACCGCGACGCCTGCGGATCGCTGGTGTGAGGCCACCCGCGGGCAGCGGGTCGGCGCGGCCGACGACCGCCCGACCCATCTTCCTGCCATCTGCCAGCAGGTCGAGCCAGGCCACCGAGTAACGGTGGCGCTCCTCGCCGCTCATCAACGCCAGCGTCTGCTCGAGATCGTCCGTGCGATCGGTGTCCGCGGCGACCCAGGGGGAGGGCAGCAGCTCGGCGCGAACGCTCGCCTCGACCACAACGCCCGTCAGGCCCATACCTCCAAGCGTGGCGTAGAACAGCTCAGGGTCGCCGTCAGGCGTGAGCTCCATGACCGCACCCACGGGCGTGCACAGCGAGAGCGAGGCGACATGCCGGGCGAACCCTCCATCGCGGTGATGGTTCTTGCCATGGATGTCGCTCGCGATCGCTCCCGCGAGCGTCACGTGACGCGTACCGGGAACGACCGGGAGCGTCAGGCCATGCGCGGCCAGACGCGCCATCAGCCCAGCGATCGTCGCACCCGCCTGCGCCGTGACCAGAAGCCCCTCCGCGTCGATCGAGACGACCCGATCGAGCGCTGTCATGTCGAGCACCGTGCCGCCGTCGTTCTGAGCCGCATCCCCATAGCTGCACCCGGCGCCACGCGCGATCACGCCGGCGTCGCCGCTGTGGGACGCCAGCGCGTCGAGAACGTCGGCAACCCCACGCGGCGCCACCACACGGCAGCTGCCGCGCGTCGTGCGCCCCCACCCGCTCAGAGAGCGAACCGGACGCGCCAACGGCTCGCGCGCGCTCAGCTCAAGGACCGACATACACGCCGCCGAGGAAGAGCACGCCCCACGTAAGGCCGAGAGCGAGCAGCATGCGATCGCGCAGGATCAGTTCCTCCGGAGCCTGTCCACCGCCCCTCCCGATCAGCATCGTGTAGCGACCGAGCCACAGCACGAGCGGGACGATCGAGAGGCCGTACCAGGCGATGTGGTCTGGTCGCGTGAACGCCCAGGAGGTGTAGGCCGCCGCCGCCGCCGTCGCGGACGCGGCGAGCGTGAGACGCAGACGCCCCAGCGAGTAGCGGCGAAGCGTGGCGCGCGCGGGACCGGTCCCGGCATGCGCGCGAAGCTCGGCGTAGCGCTTGGCCGCTACGAGGAAGACGGCACAGCACGCCGTCACGATGACAAACCAGCGCGACAGATAGATGTCGGTCGCCACGCCGCCTGCCAGAGCGCGGATCACGAACCCGGCCGCGACGACCAGGATGTCGAGCACCACCACCCGCCGCAGCCACAGGGAGTAGCTCGCCGTCAACGCCAGGTAGCCGCACGCGAGGACTCCAAGGCCGGGAGTGATCGCGACCCCGAGCGCGATTCCCGAAAGTGCGAGCGCCGCGGCCATCCACAGGGCCGCGCGCGGGGAGAGCTCGCCCGCGGCCACGGGCCGCAGGCGCTTGCGCGGATGCTCGCGGTCCTGTTCGCGGTCGCGCACGTCGTTGACCAGGTAGGTGGCGCTCGAGATCATGCACAGGACCACAAGCGCGCCGGTGGCCTCGAGCGCGATCGCGGGGCGATCGATCCAGCCGGCCGCGGCGGGAGCGGCGAACACGAGCATGTTCTTGCTCCACTGTCGAGGCCGGCATGCCCGCAGCACCACGCCGCGCGAGAGCCCGACACGCCGGCGAAGGATCGTCGGCGGCTGCACTCGGACTGGTGTCGCAGACATGCGGAGAGCCCTCTCGGAGGCCGGGTTGTCCTCGGCGAGTGCCTCAAGGGGAGCGATGGCTGAACCTCCAGTAATTAAGTGAAACGACAGTAGATGGTCTGCTGCTCGGGCGACGCAAGGATTCCACACCAGCACCCTTTCACCCTCATAAAGAGAACCACTGGATAGATGAGAGTATTCTCAGTGAGAATCCGCTCATATTCACGCGAGTCGGCGTTTCGGGTCGCCCGGCGATCGGGCTCAGTTCGCGACGAACGTGAGGAAGTCACGACTGTAGGGCTTGAAGAACGCGCCCGCGATCCCACGCTGACCCGATACCAGAGGCGCCGGCGAGGGACCGGCCGGATGATGGGGATAGAGGTAGCCGGCAACCCACCACGGGTTGATGTCCAGCTCGATCGCGCGCACCGCACCGGCGGCGATCAGGGCGCCAGCGAGAGCGCCGGGTGACAGGTGCTCTCCCGCGGCCCAGACGAGCTGCCCGGTCGCGGTGATCCCGATCCCAGATCGTGCGACCACCGTGAGCAGGCCGATGGTGCCGCCCCAGCATCGAACGACGCAGCTGGAGACACTCGCCGCGGCGACCCCGTGGTCAACGAGCAGCCGCTGGTTCTGCAACACCGAGAAGACCGCCTTGCGCGGGCTCGGCACGCCCGCTTCCCATGCGCCGATATCGGTGGTTCCATCGGTGTAGGTGACGATCGACGCGAGTCCCGCCTTGAGCGGGACGGCGACATGACCGCCGGACATGAAGCCAACGTTCGTGTAGGTGAGCTTGAAGCCGCCGTTTACGGCAGCGACGAGTCCACGGATCTCACGCGCGGCGATCCGGTCGCCATAGGTCCAGCCGACCGTGCCGCCGTCGCTCGAGCCGGCGTGCAGGGAGAGATGCACGAGTTGCTGATCGATGCGCATCAGCGTCACCCCTGAACGGCGAGCGACCCATGCTGCGGGACGCCCGCCGACCCATGCCGCCGCCGTCCAGCTGGCTGTGAGCGAGCGCCGTCTCACCTGGAGCGTCGGAGGGGCGCTCGGAGCGAGCGCACTCGAGCGCGACGGGAATGTCCCGATTTCGTGGAGCGCCCAGACCCGTGCGACGCGTCCGAACGCCCGACGCCGGCGCCGATGTATGCACCTGTCGCGGCGAGCGCCGCGACGGCTGCGAGCGCGATGGGGCCTCGCCGCAGGCCCGTTCGCTGCGGACCGTGGGCCATGACGCTGCGCCTCAGGGGCAGGCGCGCTCGAGGCGCTGGTCGGCAGAGTTGCCCGCGTGGCCGGGGGAGCCGCCGGCCAGGTAATGCCACGAGCCGTGCGTGCGGTCAAAGACATACGCCCGGGCGCCCGCTTCCGGAGTGCGTTCGCATACGACGGCGAGGCTCGAGTTCGACCGAGACACGTACACGCCGCTCACCGCCGAGGAGTTGCCGTCGTTGGCGGCGAAGGACCTCATGATCGCCGCCCGCTCCGCCCTGGTCGCCGGTCTCGCCGACGAGCCCCCAGCCAGTGCGCTCACAGCAAAGATCGACGTCAGCACGACGACGACCGCGGCTATCGACGACGAGCGAACCACCCGGCGAGGTCTCATCCGCGCACCTCACCTCGCTGCGACCGTCGCCGGCCGATGACGAGTGAAACCAGGCAGACGCAGAGTGTCGACAGCGCGGCGACGGCCACTATCGCAAGTCCCGGCGCGATCAGCAATGCCGCCACCGCCGCCGCCAGCCCGAGAGCCATGTCGAGCCGAAGCGGGTTGCGATGCATGTGCTCCATGCGCGTCTCGGAGCGCGGCCCCGATGAGCCCCGTCGCATCGGGGTGGCGGCGCTCACCGGTGAGGAGTGTGGGGGACGCTCGAGGAGGGGCATGCCCTGTCGAGCTTGAGGGTTCTGGCTAACGCTTGGCTAATCGGATGATGAGAACTCTCACGCAGTTGTGCGAAGCGGCAGGCCCCGGCACGCTGCGCCTCGACCAAGACCCAGGCGCTGTCATTAACGGCAAGACCAACTCGGGGGTGAGAAGCCTCTCATAGCAGCTTGCCGTGGTGGCGCATAGAGCTAGCATCGACGTTTCGATGCAAGGAGATATCTCCACCGGCGATGTGCATGATCACGCTCGCGCGCGCCGGCCTCTGCAGCGACAGCGAACGCGCGATCGCGCCGATCGTTTGCCCCGCGGCGTCCACGCACGCCGGCGCCTGGGGACGCTTGCGGCTGTCGCTCTGCTTGGCGGCGCGGGCGTGTACGGCTTGGGCGTTGGACGATCCGATACGCATGTGAAACGCGCGGCGGGCGCCGTGACCACCGCAAGACGCGTACGCGGAGCGCCGAGACCGCGTCCGGCTGGGACTCGCGCCAGCCTCGTGCCGCCGATCGTGGTAACCACGCCACCGCGCCCGAACGCAAACTGGACGGTGGTCGCCCAGGTTCACGGGCAGCCGGCCGCGTGGCTTGCGCAGCGCTCGGGCGTGACCCTGCTGCGCGTTGATCAGCAACTCGTGCACCTCACGCTGCATGCCGGCTCGAGCGATGGCGGAGTGACGGGCTGGACCTACGGCGACCGCATCACCCCACGTGAGATCCACCTGCTGCTCGCCGCCGTCAACGGCGGTTTCAGGCTCACCTACCGTGACGTGGGCTTCATGTCCCGCGGCCACGTGGCGGTTGCGCTCAAGGCCGGGCTCGCCTCGATTGTCACCTACACCGATGGGACGAGCGACATCGGAGCCTGGCGGGCCGGTGTGCCGAGCACGAGCAAGACGGTGTTCTCTGTGTTGCAGAACCAGAAACTGCTCGTTGACCGTGGCGTTGCGTCGGCGACGGTCTCGAACTGCATCATCGCGTGCTGGGGTGAAACGATCGGCGCGCAAACCGCGGTGGCTCGCTCGGGGCTGGGGATTACCGCGGACGGACAGCTCGTGTGGGCCGCCGGCGAGCGGCTTCTACCGGCCGAGCTCGCCTCTGCGCTGATCGGCGCCGGCGCCGTGCGTGCGATCGAGCTGGACATCAACCCCGACTGGGTCGCCGGCTATCTGTACATCCATAAGCCGGGCGGTCCCTCGCCCGTGCCGCTCGTGCCAGGCCAGCTCGGGATCGCCGGCAAGCTGCTCGAACCGTACAGCCGCGACTTCCTGGCGTTCGTGGCCGACTGAGCCTGTGTGACCGGGCGCCCAGCCGCACCCATGAGCTTCACCGCCTCCAAGAACTGGGACGCTCACGTCGCAGACGCCGAGCTGATTGCGCGCGGCGCCGGGTTTTGCGAGCTGCGCGACAGTATCCTGGAGCTCGCCGAGCCACGGGCGGGAGATGTGGTGGTGGATCTTGGCTCGGGCACGGGACTGCTGTCCCTGGCGTTTGCGGAGCGCGCCGCCCATGTGTGGGCAATCGACAGCTCACGCGCGATGAACGAGTATCTCCGCGTCAAGGCACGCAGCGCAGGCCTCGAGAACATCGAGACCGTGCTGGCCTCTGCTGTCAGCCTCCCACTCGTCGATGGCGTCGCCGATCTCGTGGTCTCGAACTACTGCCTGCACGAGTTGCGTCGCGCCGAGAAGTACCGCGCGCTCGCCGAGGCAAGGCGCGTCCTCAAGGCTGGCGGACGGATCGTGATCGGCGACATGATGTTCTCGTTCAGCCCGTTGCACGCTCGCGATCGCCACGTGTTGAGCGTAAAGCTGCGCACGCTCGTGCGTCGCGGATTGCCAGGGATCTTGAGGCTGCTGAAGAACGCCGCCCGGCTGATCAGCGGACGCGGGGAGCACCCGGCCGATGCTGCCTGGTGGCACGAGGCATTGGCGCGATCCGGCTTTCATCACATAGAGGTCAACACGCTCGCTCACGAGGGCGGCATCGTCACTGCCAAGATGCCTGCGGCCGGCTAGGGCTCGGCTAGCATCGAGGCCGTCCCCGGAACGCTGCCCAGCGAGGCGAGGCTTGCCAGCGCCCCGTTTCTGTGCTCGAGGTAGCCGTCGAGGAACGCGATCGTCACGCGCTCGACGATCGCGAGTTGAGGTTGCTGATCGGAGTAGGGCGGCAGGTGTTCGGCGCCGATCAGGGTGAGCAGATACTTCGGCCGCCGCGCAGCTTCGAAGAATTCGTGGGTGGCGCTCGGCGGGTTGACGGTGTCGGCAGTTCCCTGCGTGGCCAGCAACGGCGGGCCTCCCTGCGGAAACGTGAACCCGCCGACACCCGGTATCTCCGCGCCCGACAGGATCACCGCAGCGCTCACGCGCGGGTCACGGAAGTAGCGGTCATACGCGACGGCGAGCGCCGTGTCGCCGCCGTCGGACTGTCCGGCGACCGCGATCCGCGCAGGGTCGAGGAGACCCGCAAGGGGGCCGGCGCTCGCGCTGCTGAGGGCGAGCATCTGGGAGATCACGAAGCGCATATCCGCGGGCTGATTGACCAGGTCGGACTCATCGGGCCCACCGGGGGCATCGGCATTCTCGAGCGGGAACACAGGCGCGGCCACGACGTACCCCGCCCGTGCCCAGCTCTGCAGCAGGCGTGCATAGAGCGCGGGTGTGACGGCGAAGCCGTGTCCGAAGATCACGAGTGGAAACGGGCCATCGGCGCGCGCCGCCGGCGCGTTGAGCAGGTCGGTTCGATCAGGCGCTCCGAGCGCCGGATAGCGGACCTCCGTGACAAGCGTTCGCGGCTCGCTGCTCCCGTTCGGGAGCTCGATCGTGCGGCTGGTGTCGACCAGTCGCAGTACACGCAGTCCGACCGCAAACGAGGACGGCAGAGACCTGTCATTCGAGCTCCTCGTCACCCCCGCGCTCGGACTCGGCGGCGTGCCGGTCCCACCGTGGCGCCGCGGTGTGCGCCCGCCACCGGCAAGGGCGACACTCAGCGCAACGGCCGCGACAGCGAGCGCGAGGAGTCCCGCCGCAAGCAGACGCTGGCGCCGAATGGCCCGTCTGCGGCTGGCGCGCTCGCGCTCACGAGCTCTTTGAGGAGCGCCGCCCAAGCTCACCGACGCACGGCTAGCACGTACCAGAGTAGATCGACCTGCCTGGCCCCGACGCCGGTTCGTCGACCGTGCCCGAATCAGTGGATCGTAGGATCGCGCCGAGGTGAACGACGTACCACACGCCACGCCAGGAGATCATCGAGGCGATGCCGAACGACCGCAGCTGTCCGTACTCTCGGTAGACGACGCGGGCGTTGGGCATCTCGTAGTAGCCGACGCTGTTGTAACAGACGCCCGGCTGAATCCAATGCCCGTAGCTCGCCTTGACGTTCACCGCGACGAGACTGGCGTGCGCGGCGCCGCGGCCAAGGAGGGTGTGAGCGGCGGCGATGTCCAGGCCGTAGTCGTTGACCAGACGGTCGGTCCAGTCGGAGCCCGCATCGGCGATCGCCTTCAACTGGACGTAGGCGCCTTTCGGGAAGAATGCGGCCATGGCCCGGGCGAGCGAGTCGTGCACGATGCCAGCCCACAGCGAAGCCATCAGCGACTCGAAATGAGCGCTCGTCCCGGACGGATAGGCACGGGTTTGCGGCAGCGACCCGGGTGAGACGGCTGCCGTGAGCACACGCGCGATCGGGCTTGCGGGACCCGTTCGCGCCGCGATGTGGCTGGTCACGAGGTCCAGGGAACGCGGCCGAGCGCCGCCAGATCCATCGCTGACGCCGATGAGCAGCAGCGCCACCGTCGCTGCTGCCACCACGAGCGCCAGCGCAGCAGCGCGACGGCGTCGAAGAGCCGCCGTGCGGCGCGCCGTCCGTCGCCGAGCGCGGCGTTGCTCGCCGTCCGAGCTCGAGCGTGGCCGGATGAAGTCATCGCTGACGTCCATGAGGTGCTCTTGCACTGTAACTGAGCATCGCAGTTACGCGCGCCGGGGCGATGCACATCAGTGTTTTCGCGCACTCGCTGCGATGTGAAGGGAGCGCGCAGCACCGTTTCACCCCACAGGCAGAACCAGTGAATGTGAGAATGTTCTCAGTGAGAATTGACTCGCATTCACGCGAACGGGGCTCATCCGCACCACCCGTCACTACAGTGTGCGCATGGGATTCGATGCCGCTGCGGGCAGGCGCCTCACCCCCGCGAGCCGACGCCCTGTGCACCAGCGCGGCCCCTCCCTGCCAGCGCGGCTGCGGCGAATTGCGCTCGTCGCGGCGCTCATCGCGCTGATCCCCGCCATCCTCTCCTACTGGGGGACGATGAGCGAACCGTCGAACTCGAGCCTCGGCATCCGCAGCGTCGAGTGGCTGCGCGACAACGGCGCCGCCGGCCTGGTGGCCCGCGTCGAGTCGATCTACTACACGCTGACGGCGCCCAGCAAGGGCGGACCGACGCTGCGCGCGCTTCCAAAGGTCGGCTACGCCGGGAGCGCCCCGCGCCTGGCGCTCAGCCCGGAAAGTCGCCCCGCACGTGTCGAATCGCTGATTCACCCCGCCCTCCCGGGCGAGGGCGTATGGCACGCCACGCGTCCCAGCCTCGCGTCCGAACCGCCGATCCTCGTGACCACGCTGCGCGATCAGCCGGAATATCCCCGCGTGGTGGCGGGCCTCGCCTGGATCGACACCAAGCGCACGACCCTCACCCTCAACCCGGGACGCCTCGAGCCGTCGGTACCGATCCCCCGGGGATCCATGGACGTGCCCGCGTCCGAGCGCCCCAAGCTGCTCGCGACCTTCAACAGCGGGTTCAAGCTCAGCGACTCGCACGGCGGCTTCGCCGTCAACGGACACACCTATGCCCCGCTCCGCAACGGTCAGGGCACGCTGGTCGGCTACAACGACGGCCGCGTCGATGTCATCGACTGGCGCTACGGCTCGACGATCCCGCCCGGCGTCGCCTATGCGCGCCAGAACCTTCCCCTGATAGTCGAAGAAGGCAAACCCAGCCCCAACATCGCCAACAGCGCCGAATGGGGCGCCACGGTCGGCAACGCGGTCCTCGTCTGGCGTTCGGCGATCGGGGTCGACAGGCATGGCAACCTGATCTACGCGGCCGGCGAAGACCAGACTGTCGAAAGCCTCGCCAGGGCGCTGATCCGCGCGGGCGCGATCCGCGCGATGGAGCTCGACATCAACTCCTACTGGGTCACCTTCATCACCTACGGCGCTCCCGGGGCGCAAGCGCCGAACAAGCTGCTGGAAGGCATGGAACGCCCCGCCACCCGCTACCTCGAACCGGACGATCGGGACTTCTTCGCGCTCTACTCCCGCTGAGCCCGTGTGTAGTGTGACCGGATGGCGGCAGGCAGACCAGCCACCGTCCCGCCGGGCGACCTG
>Ga0187879_10001057_pt1 | contig 18710 bp, 19 predicted proteins | sample June2016WEW_19_1_FD_132423 | JGI IMG/M metagenome (GOLD analysis project Ga0187879, IMG submission 132423) | Peatland microbial communities from SPRUCE experiment site at the Marcell Experimental Forest, Minnesota, USA - June2016WEW_19_10 | ecosystem: Environmental > Terrestrial > Soil >... | reverse complement strand
GACAAAACCTTCGAGGACGAAGCCGCTTCCGCCGTGGATCTCGACCGCTATTTCCAGGCGTTCCCGGCGTTGAAACAAAATTCCGAGCCGCCGCTTTCCCCCGAAACCAAGCTGCTCGCCGGAACCGAACGCCGAGGAGTCATCATTGTCGGTTTCAAGGTCACCAAGGAAGCCTTCGATCAGCGCAAGTCCCTGATCGTCACCATCCAACCTTATGACCAGCCGTTGCCCATAGTTCTGAAATGACCTGAAATGACGCGCAGTATGAAGAGTGCTGTTCGCTGTTCGTTGATCGCTGTTCGTTGATCGCGAATCGCGAACGGCGAATAGCGATCAGCGGACAAGCAGGTCGGGATCGGAATCCGAGTCGGTATGATGGGACTGTGAAGACGCTGAACGAACTATATTCATCTCTCTCCGCCCGGCGCCGTTACGAGGTCTGGTTTGTTCGTCTGGGACTGGCGGACGGCGGCGGGGCGTGGTGGTTCCGATATTTGCTGATGAATCCTGGCCGCGGCGGTTGCGCAGGCGACCCGAGCGCGATGCCCGTCCAGGTTTGGGCCACATGTTTTCCGCAGGATGGAAAGCCGCAAAGCTTCATTCAAGGATTTCCCTTGGAGGGTCTGGACCTTAGCGCGAGAAGGCAAACTCCATTCCATTTCCGTATCGCCAGCAATGAAATCGGCGAGAACTCCTGCCGGGGAGCGTTGGCAGTTGAAGGGCACGCGATTTCATGGGACCTGCATTACCGTTCCGCGTTTCGCGTCACGCTGAGCAACAAGGGCTGGATTGGATTCTCGCGCACCCCGCATTCCGACGCGCTTTTTTCCGGCAACATCACGCTGGATGGCCAGAGATTTGAGGGAAACCCTTTGGGGTTCGGAGTGCAAGGACACAATTGCGGATACCGGCATCGCAACTTCTGGACTTGGACCCATGCTTATTTTCCCCGCTCCGACGGGCGTTCGGGCACGATGAAAGCGGACGCAGGACAAGCGAGCACATTCGAAGCCTTGGTATACGAAATGCCGTTCGGGCTGGTCTTTCGCAAAGCGGTGCTCTGGCATGAGGGAAGGGTGCACGAATTCAAGAATCTGCAAGAGATCAGAAGAGATCCGGATGAATTGCTGTGGAATCTACGCTGTTCGACGAAAGCCGGATTCCGATTGGAAGCAGCGATCGCTGGCGCGGGGCCGAGCATCCATCGTCTTCCCTATGTGAGGACCGACTGTACCGGCAGCTTTGAAGTCGCCAACAACAGCCTGGCAAGGGCCGTGCTCCGTCTGGAGCGGCCGGGCATGCCGGTCGAAACCCTGGAGACCAGTATCGGCGCCGTATTGGAGATGGTCGGCCGCTATCAGCCCATGCCGCCCAAGACGTAATTCTGATTCGTATCAGGGCAATTCGCGATCTTCACTTCGCGGTCTTCACTTCGCGATCCGGCCCCAGGCTTTCTCGAATTGCGAAAACAGCGGCATCTCGCTCTTCTGCAACCCGCCGCTCCCCATCACGCGCCAGAGGTAGGTCTGCGAAGGCTGGCTGCCCGCACCACCCGGATGAGCATCATAGACAGCCAACAGGTCCTCTGACGGACGAGACTGCACCGCCAGGATGATGTCGGCTTCCTGCAGCCGATACACCACAATGAGTTTGCCCCACTTCTGGATTGCGTCTTGGACGCGACCGATGGCGGCGCGGTCCTCGGGCAAGATCTCAGGATTGAATTGACCGCCGTCGTAGGAAGTTACGTAGACAAAACGGGCGTTGGCCAGAGTGCGCGGCAATTCCGGAGCCTTCCCTGAGGCGGTGGCAGCACTCAAAGTTGCCATTGCCATAATCAGGAGTGCCGTTGCAAAGATATTTTTCATATAAATCATCCCTACTATAAAGGGATGCCGCTTGGAGCGCCGGAGTTGCAAGGTGCCTGGCTCACATTACCGCTGGAACCGTGATCCCCATCGCCGCAAGAACGCGAATAAGCTCGCGGCGAACCACGGCTGTGGTTGCCAGCAGGAACTTTCTCCGCCCCTCATCCGCTTCGCTCAGGATTGGGTAGCGGTGATAGAACGTATTAAAGAGCTGCGCCAGTTGAAAGGCATGCTTGGCAAGATAGGCGGGTTCCGTGGTTGCGATGCACTGGCCCACGATGTAAGACGTTTTCGCGGCCGCCAGCCACAGTTCCCAAATGTCGTTGCTGGATTCGCCAGTGAGATACTTGGCAAAACCTTCTGTGGAGACGAAGCCAGCCTCATCTCTACAGAAACTCTCCGGATCCAATCCACCCTTGCGGAAAATGTTCGCAGCGCGCACGACGGCATACTGCGCGTATGGACCCGTGTCACCCTCGAAACTCAAAGCGTCTTTGAAATCGAAGGCGATCACCGAGGGCTTGGTGAACTTCAGCATGAAGTAGCGCAGCGCCCCGATGGCGATCTGCGTAGCGATGCCGGCGCGCTCCGCTCCCGTCAACTCGGGATGCCGCCCATCCACTTCTTTCGCAGCCAAGGTGATCAGCGCATCCAACAGATCGTCCGCCTTCACGCCGAAGCCCTTGCGTCCGGAAACTTCGATCCACGGCCGCGCCTTATCTTCGTCGCTAAGTGTGTAGCCAAGTTCAGCGGCGCAGCGCGGCGTCAGTGCAACCATTTCGTAGGAGAAGTGGGTGTAGCGATCGGCGGCTTCGCCGTGGCCGAGTCCACGCAAAGCTTCGATCACCGTGTTCTGCGCCTCGGATTGGCGCGTATCGATGACGTTGTAGATCTCGGCCACATCGCCGAAGTGGGGATGATCTTTCTCGCCCGCGGTGGTTGAGATCCAGCAGTCGTGCGCGTTGGGATAGCGATAGAACTTCCTATAGCCGAAATCGCGGCCGAGCAGCCCGAATTTCCACATGTGATAGGCAATGTCCTTGCCGACGTAACCGACCGTTCCGTTGGAGCGGACGATGACTTTCTGGTCTTCCTCCGTGATCTTTTCCCCTGTGTCCTCTGTGCCCCCTGTGGTTAAGGGTCTAGCCGCGGTACCAGCGCGCCGCATCACCCAGCAGCCTGTGTTCTTGCCTTCGTCTTCATAGGAGAGCACCCCGGCTTCCTTAAGCTTCGTAAACGCGGCATCCCAGAAATGCAGATGCAGTATCTCGCTCTCGCGGGGCAGGAAGTCGTACTCAATGTCGAGCCGGTCCATGGTTTCGAGGTGGCGCCTAAGGACGGCAATCGAAATCAAATCTGCAATCGCCGCCGTCTCATTATTCCCTTCCTCGATCGCATGCAGCGTGGCTAACCGCGCCTGCAGGTTCGATTTGTCCTCTTCATACCACTGCGAGACGCGAGCATAGAGATCCCAACAGTAGTAATCAAACCGGGGCGCGGCGGCGAGCGCTTCAATCTGAGCGCGGGACTTCTTCTCGATATGCACGAATCCAACCACCACGTCGGCGACCTGCACTCCCGTGTTGTCTATGTAGTTCTGCACGTCCACTTCCCGGCCGGCAAAGCGCAGCAACCGGACGAAAGTATCGCCAAGAATGGCGTTGCGCAGGTGCCCGATATGCGCCGCCTTGTTGGGATTGATACTCGAATGCTCGACCAGGACTTTGCCGGTGGGAACATCCGTGGCGGGTTCTTCGTCGGCGGCGAGTGCCGCGGCCAGTTCGGCGCGGCTTACGCGAACGTTGATGTACCCGCCGCCGGCCACTTCGAATTTCTCAAAGCCAGGAATCGCACCGACCTCGGCGACGATTTCTTCGGCGATCTTGCGCGGCGCCTTGCGGAGTTTCCGGGCAAGTTCGAAAGCGAGCGGCAGCGCGTACTCGCCGAATTCAATTTTCGGCGGCTGCTCGACGACAATGTTCGCGCCTTCCAGGCCGTAAGTACGACGCAGAAACTCGCGCAGATGCTCGACCAGTCGGCGTTCCAGATATCGATACAAGGATGCCCTCTAACTTATTGAAGAAACAGTGATTCTAACAAACTCGCGCCAAGAGGCGGGTTTGACGGCGATGCAAGTGGCACCTATGATGAAAATTCGACAAGAGACAAAGCTTTTGGCTCTTGGCCTTTAGCTAAGAGCCAGAAGCCAGTAGCCAACAGCGATTTTGGTCATGCGCATAGCCTACCTCGACTGTTTCTCCGGCATCAGCGGCGACATGTTCCTGGGCGCGCTGCTGGATGCCGGCGTGTCTCCAAAACTTCTGGAAGCCACAGTCGCGGCGCTCGATATCGGCGCCCGGCTGGAGATTTCGCGGGTGCTACGGGGCGGAATTTCCGCGACCAAAGTGGATGTCTACGTCAGCGGCGAAAAGGATCTGCCGCGCGAAGCTTTCTGGGAGCAGCATGAGCACGCTCGTGCGAACGACCACAAACCCAGTCGCAGCCTGACGGAAATTCGCGAGATCATCGAGAAGTCAGCCATCAGTAGCACGTCGAAGGGGACCGCCATCCGCATCTTCGAGGCGCTGGGCGAGGCCGAAGCCGAGATTCACAACACGTCCGTCGAGCAAGTCCACTTTCACGAAGTCGGCGCCGTCGATGCCCTGGTGGATATTGTCTGCGCCGCAGTGGGAGCGGAATCTCTGGCCGTCGAAGAATGGGTGTGTTCGCCGCTCAACGTTGGAAGTGGAACCGTCAAGTGCGCGCACGGAACGCTTCCAGTACCGGCGCCAGCAACGCTGAGGCTGCTCAGAGATGCGCCGGTATATTCGTCGGGGCCACAGGTCGAACTCGTAACGCCCACAGGCGCGGCGATCGTCAAGACGCTGAGCAGCCGCTTTGCGGCGTTCCCGGCAATGAAGCTCGAAAAAGCGGGATACGGCGCGGGAACTCGAGAATTCTCCGAGCACCCGAACCTGCTTCGGCTGACCATTGGAGAAGCGCGGCTGGCGGAAGCGGGGCTGGCAGAAGTTGGGATGGCGGATGGCGCGGGTGCGTCGCTCGTCGCATCGCCAACATCGAATGAACTGACCATGAATGAGAAGATCATGTATGAGAAAATCGCGGTGCTCGAAGCGAATCTCGATGACCTGAGCCCGCAGGTGCTGGCCTACGCGATGGAGCGCTTGCTGGCCGAGGGAGCGCTCGATGTGTTCAGCGTCCCGGTGCAGATGAAGAAGAGCCGCCCCGGCGCGCTGCTCACCGTGCTGGCGAAAATGGAAGACGCGAATCGCTTGACCAAACTGATCTTTGCCGAGACCACAACCCTGGGCGTGCGCCGCCGCGAGGAACAGCGGCAGACGCTCTCGCGACGATGGGAAACGGTAAATACGGCGTGGGGCCCGGTGCGGATCAAGATCGCCAACATGAATGGCACCGTCTCCAACTACGCGCCGGAATACGAAGACTGCCGGACGCTGGCGGAGGCGCAGCATGTGCCGCTCCGGACGGTGATGCAGGAGGCAATCCAGCAGTATCTTCGAGGCGAGCGCAAAGCATGAGCCAAGTCTCGTGCCGGGCCTGTCTCGTATCAGGGCATTCGCTTTAGCGATGCCGCAAGTAGTCGAAATCAAACGCCTCTTTAGGGGCTGGCGTAATTCAATCAGGAGGTTGTATATGGTGAACAGTTACAGGATGATTGCGATTTGCTTGACTCTCTTCGCGCTAACGCTTCTCAGTTTCGCGGGGTCGGCTCCGTCGGTGGGCACCCAGGCTCCCGAATTCACGCTCAACTCGCAGGAAGGGACGCCGGTCAGCCTGAAGGACTTTCGCGGCAAGTGGGTGGTCTTGTACTTCTATCCCAAGGACTTCACCAGCGGCTGCACTGTCGAGGCGCACAACTTTCAACGCGACCTGGCGCAGTATGAGCAGAAGAATGTCGTAATCCTTGGAGTCAGCGTGGATAGCGCCGATTCGCACAAGCAGTTCTGCGCCAAGGAAGGCTTGAACTTCAAGTTGCTGGCCGACACCGACCACAAAGTGTCCAGTGCTTACGATTCGGTGACCAACTTCGGGCTGATCAAAGTCGCGGCCCGGCACACCTTCATCATCAATCCAGAGGGCAAGATTGTGAAGGTATACACCGAGGTAAAACCGAATGAGCACAGTGCCGAAGTGTTGGCGGCGCTCGCGGAGTTACAAAAGTAGAGTCCTACGTTCACGAGCATAAGTTAGGAGGATTTCATGCCAACGCTCACTTCGTTACGCGATCTTGTGCAGCGCGTGCCAGGCCGTCTCGATAAACTTTCCAACGAAACGGCCGGAAGCAAGCCGACGCCATCAGGCTGGTCTCCGAAGGAGGAACTGGGGCACCTGCTCGATTCAGCCGCCAACAATCATCAGCGAATCGTTCGTGCGCAATTGGAAAACAACCCGGCCATGCCCGGCTATGACCAGAATGGCTGGGTAGCTGTGCATGCTTACCAGCGCCGCGACTGGAGAGAGCTGACCGAGTTGTGGCAGGCACTCAACCGGCAATTGCTGGCAGCCGCCGAAGCAGTGCCAGACTCTGCCTGGTCACGGACGCTTACCGTTGCCGGCTCGGAGCCGCTGACACTACAGTTCGTATTCGAGGACTATGTCACCCATATGTTGCACCACTTGCAACACATCGGAATCGAAGTGGATGACATCAGATCGAATGCAGCTTAGTAGCCGCTGAGGTAAGATTTCGACTCCAAGGATAGGAATGCACAAGAAGTTTTACATCACCACTCCGATCTACTACGTCAACGCGCACCCGCACATCGGACACGCTTACACCACGATTGCCTGCGACACCATCGCGCGCCGGCACCGCATGTTAGGCGATGACACTTGGTTCATGACCGGCACCGACGAACATGGGCAAAAGATCGAGCGTGCCGCCCAGGCCGTGGGCAAGACGCCGCAGCAGTTCACCGATGAGATTTCCGCGGAATTCCGTGCGCTGTGGAAGCACATGGGATTGACTCCCGACGACTTCATCCGCACCACCTCCGCGCGGCACCAGCAGGGAGTGCAGGCATTGTGGCGGAAGATCCGCGATAACGGATACATCTACAAAGGGACCTACACCGGTCAATACTGCGTTTCCGATGAGCTTTACGTGGATGCGGAGCCGGGCGCTCCCTGTCCCGATTGCGGCCGTCCGACGGAAACCGTCCACGAAGAAAATTACTACTTTAAACTGTCGGCATTTCAGGACCAACTCGTCCGCCTTTACACCGAGCAGCCGGATTTCATCCGCCCCGAAACGCGCCGCAATGAAGTGCTCTCGTTCGTGCGCGGCGGACTGCGCGATCTTTCCATCAGCCGCTCGACGTTCTCCTGGGGCATCCCTGTACCGGACGATCCGAAGCACGTGGTCTACGTCTGGCTCGACGCGCTGGCGAACTACATTACCGCGCTCGGCTACGGCTCAAGCGACGCAAGTAAGTTCGACAAGTACTGGCCCGCCGACGTGCACATGATCGGCAAAGAGATCGTGCGCTTCCATTGCGTTTACTGGCCGGCGTTCCTGCTCGCCGCCGGATTGCCGTTGCCCAAGGGCATTACGGCGCACGGCTGGCTCCTGTTTGAAGAAAGCAAAATGTCGAAGTCGCGCGGAAACATCGTGCGCGCAGAAACCATCGTGGACGTGCTCGGCACCGACGCTCTGCGCTACTTTCTGCTGCGCGAAGTAGTTTTCGGGCAGGATGGGTCGTTTAGTTTCGATGCGCTGGTGCAGCGCTATAACTCCGATCTCGCGAACGGCCTCGGCAACCTCGCCAGCCGCACCCTGACCATGATCGCGCGCTATTTCAAGGGAGAAGTGCCGTATCCGTCAAACACCGCGCACACCCCGGCCGATGCAGCCATTGCGGAGACGGCGACAAAAGCGATCGCCGACTACGGCACGCTCTTTGATCAATTCCAGTTCTCGCGCGCCCTCGAAACCGCCTGGGGCCTGGTCAGCGCCGTGGACAAATACATCGTCGAAAACGAACCCTGGTCATTGGGCGAAAAAAAGGACAGCGACGAAGAGAGCCGCTCTCGCCTGGCAACCGTGCTCTACACCAGCGCCGAAGCTTTGCGGATTGTAACGGCCCTCGCGCATCCAGTGATGCCCGACGCCACCGCCAAGATCTGGGCCCAGCTCGGCCTCGGAGACATTAGAAAATTCGACCTGACCGAATTGCAGTGGGGGCAACTGCACCTCGGCACAAAGTTGGGCGACGTGCAAGCCGTGTTTCCGCGGGCAGACAAATCGGCAGTCGAGAGGATGCAGAACATGGAAGAAAAGAGTGCAAGTGGAGAGACGGGCGCCTCGCCCGTCCAGCCGAGCGAAGCTCGGCAACCGGCAGCAAGCCCGGCCACCCAGACCGCGCCAGCCAAGCCTGCAGCCGCAGTTCCCGATGGCAAAATCACCATCGACGACTTCGCGAAAGTAGAATTGCGCGTAGCTCAGGTGAAGACTGCCGAGCGAGTAAAAGGCGCCGACAAACTGCTGCGCCTCGAAGTCGATCTCGGAACCGAAGTGCGCCAACTGGTGGCCGGAATTGCCGAAGCCTATGAGCCGGAAGCACTGATCGGCCGCAAGGTCGTGATCGTGGCGAATCTCGCGCCCCGTAAGCTGCGCGGCTTGGAATCGAACGGCATGATCGTAGCCGCCTCCCCCGAAGGCGGCAAGCCGGTGCTGGCAAGCTTTCTGGAAGATGTGCCGGTAGGCACGCGGCTGAAATAGCGCTGCCGAGCTTCGCACCGCTCGGACGGGGCAAAGCCGCGTCCCCGCACGATCTCGCGAACGACCGACGACCATCGACTGACGATTAACGACCGTGTTCATCGACTCCCACGCCCATCTCGAAGGCAAGCGCTACGACGGCGACCGCGATCAGGTGCTCGCTCGCGCGAAACAGAACGGGATCGAAGCCTATCTCGCCATCGGCAACGGTGACGGACCGGACACAGCCGACTGCGGGATTCGCCTGGCGGAAAAGTACGACGGGAAACCGGGATATCCGCGAATCTGGGCGAGCGTGGGAATTCATCCTCACGAAGCCAGCCTCGCGAACCAAGCCGCGGATTCCCAAATGCTGCAATGGGCGCGGCATCCCAAGGTAATCGCCTGGGGAGAAATCGGCCTCGACTACTTTTACGACCACTCCCCGCGTGAAGTGCAGAAGGCGGTCTTCCGCCAACAGATGGAGTTGGCAAAAGCGGCGAAGTTGCCCATCATCATTCATTGCCGTCCATCCGAGAATAGCGAGAACGCGTGGGACGACTGCCTGAGCTTGATCGCCGAACATTGGAGCGCCGGGCGTTGGAGCGCCGAAATTGGGAGCGCTGAACATCGCCCCTCCAGCGGCCTGGGCGGCGTTCTGCACTGCTTCACCGGAAGCGTTGCGCATGCACAACGCGCGCTGGATATGGGTTTCATGATTTCTTTCGCCGGCAACATCACCTTTCCCAAGGCGCAGTCGATCCGCGACGCGGCGCAAATGGTTCCGCTCGACCGCATGCTGATCGAAACCGACTCGCCCTACCTGGCGCCGATTCCGCATCGCGGCCAGCGTAACGAGCCTGCGTTTGTCACTGAGGTTGCACGTCAGGTCGGCGAGCTGCGCGGCTTGCCCGCGGAAGACATTGGCTCGCAAACCGCGCAGAATTTTTATAAATTCTTTGGCCTCGCGCCGGACACTACGAACCCAAAAGCGTCCGCTTAGTCTGAGTAAAATACCGCCCTCAGCCTTCGCAGATAATGCCTCTTCTGTTACCCTCAGGGGTACAGGTTTGGGGCAAACGATCCAGGAAAAGAGGTTCTTAGGTGTTAGGTCTCAGGCAAAGCAAAGACCAAAGACCAGCCTTCCTGAGACCTGCGACCTAACACCACAGACCTGGATTCAGCCGTGAACTTCCATGCCCGATAACAGTTTCGATATCGTCAGCAAAATCGACCTCGCGGAGGTTTCCAACGCCATCCAGCAGGCGATGAAGGAGGTCAGCACGCGCTTCGATCTGAAGGATTCGAAATCCCAGATTGCGATGGAGGGCACCGACGCGATCCTGCTTCACTCCGCCGATGAATTTAAGATGAAGGCGGTAAACGACGTTTTCCAGCAAAGGCTGGTAAAACGCGGCGTGCCCCTGAAAGGGTTGACCTATGGCGCGCTGGAACCGGCCGCCGGAAGCACGGTGAAACAGAAGATCTCCATTCAGCAGGGGATCCCGATTGAAAAGGCGCGAGAGATCGTAAAGCTGGTCAAGAATTCGAAGAAAAAGGCGCAAGCCTCGATCCAGGGCGACGTAGTGCGGATCAGCAGCAGGGATCGCGATACCCTGCAGGAAATAATCGCGTTGGTCAAGCAGCAGGATTTTGGCATCGATCTGCAGTTCACGAATTACCGGACCAACTGAGGACATGTGAGCGCGACGACGTCCATCAACGGGAAAGAAATCTTCGATCTTCTGCGCGACGACATTGCCGCGATCGAAGAACAATTCGGACGCGACACAGTCTCGAACGTCGCCGCGATTACGGAGATCGGCGAGTACCTGCGCGGCGGCGGGGGCAAGCGAATCCGCCCGGCGCTGTTGCTGCTCTCCGCCAAGCTTTTCGGCTACAAGGGCCAGGGCGCGGTAAAGCTCGCTTCGGTTGTCGAGATCATCCACACCGCGACGCTCGTCCACGACGACATCATTGATGAGGCCCAGACCCGCCGCGGCCGTCCCGCCGCCAATACGCAGTGGGGCAACTCGATGTGCGTGCTGGCCGGCGATTGGCTCTACATGCAGGCGTTCAAGATCGCGGTGCAGGAGCGCAATTTTCGCATCCTGGACGTGCTGATCGAACTGACGCAGCAGATGGTCGAAGGCGAACTGCTCCAGATGGAGAAACTCGGCCAGCTGATCTCGCTGCAGGAGCATCTCGATCTGATCTATCGCAAGACGGCCTGCCTGTTCTCGGTGTGCATGCGAGTCGGTGGCATTCTCGGCGGCGCCACCGAGCAGCAGGAAGAACGCCTCGGCCTGTACGGACGCGATCTTGGTTTAGCCTTCCAAATCGTGGACGATGTGCTCGACCTCACCGCTTCAGAGAGTGTGCTGGGCAAGCCCGTTGCCAGCGACCTGCGGGAAGGCAAAGCCACCATGGCCGTCATTCATGCGCTGGAGCGCTGCACCGCCGCCGAGCGCCGCCAAATCGAAACCATCCTGCACGATCGCGCCTTCAATGGCGTTACGCACGCTGAGATCCTGACCATCCTGAACCGCCATGGTTCTCTCGAATACGCCTCCAAAGAAGCGGCCCGCTACGCCGAATCCGCGCGTAACGCCATCTGCATCTTTCCGGACTCGGAGATCAAGCGAGCGCTGTTGTGGGCGCCGGAGTTCGTGGTGGCAAGAGAAAAATAGCTACTGGCTCTTGGCTTCTGGCTTCTGGCAATCTCAACTGGACGATTGATACCTATGGAACGCCGCGCTAGCGGCCAGAAGCTAGGAGCGATTCTTCACCGCAATCCCCAGCATCTCAAAACGCCCCTTGAATAGGAGCTTGCCCGATCCCAAAAACGCGCGGGCAGGAAACTCGCGAGAGAACAGCTTCACGTAGGCAGCATTGAACTGCTGCCACAAAGAAACGTCCGGCGAATAGACCTGCACCCATACCAGGTCGTCCATGGTCATGCCGGCTTGGCGAAGAACAGCCTGGAAGCCGTCGAACAAGAGCTCCAGCTCGGCATCAATACTCTCTGGCGCCTCGCCCGTCGCCGGGTCGATTCCGATCCGTCCGGAGATGTATAGAGTATCGCCCACCAGCACGGCGTCGCTGAAAGGAAGGCTCGGGGCACGATTCGCAAGATTGACGTAGCGGCGGCTCTGGGATGACAAAAGGCCCTCCTGAATTCGTAGCACCTGAAGTCGTACACTTTAGCAGGAGTTCTTCCGTCAGGTCGACCACATTGGTGTTGTGGCGGGATTGTTATACTGAACAAACGCGATTTCACCATGAACAACCTGCTCTCATCGATTTCGCACCACGGCTACCTGTTCCTGGCGATTGTGTGCTTCGCGGAGGCGATCGGTCTCCCGCTGCCAGCCGCGCTCGCTATCCTGACCGCTGGTGCGGTCGCTGCCTATGGAGGTCTGCATTTCTATCTGGTATTCGGCATAGGTCTGCTGGCGATGATCTGCGGCGATGTCATTCTATATTTCATGGGCAGAGTCAGCGGGTGGGCATTGTTGGGCATTCTGTGCCGGCTGTCGGCGAATCCGGAGACTTGCATCCTGCGATCGGCGGAGTATTTTTACCGGCGTGGCAAGCAGACGCTGCTTTTTGCCAAGTTCATCCCGGGCATCAACACCATGTCTCCACCGCTCGCCGGCAGCATGAAAATGCGCCTCGGCAATTTTCTGCAATTCGACGCCCTCGGAGCGGCTTTCTACGTGGGCGCGTACTCCCTCGCCGGATATCTCTTCAGTGACGCGCTCCGCGCCATCACCCGCGGACTGCGCTCCGCCGGCTCTGCCGCCGAGCTCGTCTTCGCCATCGGACTCGCCGTCTATCTCGTTTATCGCATCTGGCTTTACCGCAAGTACCGTCTGCTCGACGTCATTCCCCGCATACAGGCCGAGGAGCTCGCAAAAAGACTGGCGTCCGATGCGGCCGACAACATGCTGATCGCCGACGTCCGCAGCCACGGCTACTACGATGCAGACTCCGAACGCATTAAGGGATCAATCCGCATTGAACCCAACAACCTAATTGAAGAAGTCAAAAACCTGCCCAAGGATCGCGAGATTTATCTCTACTGTACTTGAGCGCGCGAAGCCACAAGCGCCCGGGTGGCGCGACAATTACAGGAGCTCGGATTCAAAGTATTCGTCATCGCCGGCGGCCTGCGCGCCTGGCGCAAGGCGGGACACGCCGTGGAACGAGTTCCCCACGACGACCTGGTCAAGTTGCCGACGTTCAGCTAACGCATCTGCGTGACCCGCGTCCTTGGCAGAGTGGCAGCGGTTTGCTATCGTGCCCTCATGGGGCGAACCCCGGCTTTTTGCGGAGTAATTCTAGCGGCGGGCGAATCCTCCCGCATGGGGCGCGACAAGGCGTTGCTGCCATGGCCTCCATCAACCTCAGGTTCGGCAACAACGACCGACACGTTCCTCTCCGCTGCTATACGGCTCTTCTTTTCCCACGTTGATGTCGTGCTGGTCGTCGCTGGCGGGAATGAAGTCGCTGTGGCTCCGGTCGTCTACGCCAATGGAGCATCGCTGGTAGTGAATCCCGACCCGGCGCGCGGCCAGTTCAGCTCGCTGCGGTTGGGTCTGCATGAGGTCCTGAACCGCGGCCGAGACGCGGCCATGGTTACGCTCGTGGACCGTCCGCCGGTCCAGATGAAGACGATTGAGAGGCTCCAATCGGCGTTCGAACAGGCGATAACCAAGAGGAAATGGGCTGTGATCCCCGAATACCAGGGGAAACACGGGCATCCAATTCTGATGGGCCGCGAGATGATGGAGGCGTTTCTGAAGGCTCCGGAAACGTCGAATGCGCGCGAGGTCGAGCACTCGCATCCGAGTGAGATCGAGTACGTTCCGGTGGATGACCCGCTGGTTGCGGCCAACATCGACACGCCGGAACAGTATGCAGCTTTGAATTTGCCGCCACAGCTTCTGCCCTCGAGTTAGTCCCGGCCAAGGCCCTATCTTTATACTTATCGAACAATACTTATCGAACCATGACGCTTCTAACATCTCGTCAAACCGAATTCATCGAAAGTGTACTCAGCCTGAGTCCGCGAGTCGCCGCGTTCGACTGCGACGGCACGCTCTGGTCCGGAGACGCCGGAGAAGGATTTTTCTGGTGGGAGCTGGACCACGGCTTGGTCTCGGAACCGATCGCGCGCTGGGCGCGCGCGCGCTACGCCGACTACAAAGCGGGCCTGGTCGCCGAAGAGGTCATGTGCGGAGAAATGGTTACCATGCATCGCGGACTGCGCGATGAAACCGTGCAGCAGGCCTGCGACGCCTACTTTGCCCAGGGAATCGCTCAAAATATTTTCCCGGAGATGCGGCAACTCATCGAGCGCCTGCGCGCTGCCGGATGCGACGTCTGGGCCGTTTCCTCTTCGAACCAGTGGGTCATCCGTTCCGCCATGCGCTACTTCGGCATCCCGCAAGATCGCATCCTGGCCGCCGAAGTGGCGATCGAGAATGGCACAATTACCGATCAGCTCATTCAAGTTCCCAGCGGTCCCGGCAAGGTGGAGGCGATTCGATCCGCGCTCAAATCGTCTCCCGATCACAGGCCCGATTGCGCCTTCGGCAACGCGATTTGGGACCGCGAGATGCTCGCCATATCCAACTACCCATTCGCCATCAACCCCAATCCGGATCTGAAAGCGATCGCAATCGCCAGCGGCTGGAAGGTTTATCAGCCGGAGGCGAGCCACGCTGGCCGGTAGCTCGATTCGATTCCATTATTTGCTGGCTGTTTACTCCTAAGGTATTAATGCGTGTTTACCACCACCCCCCTACCCCCTCGTAGTCGAATCATGGGGTTACGGGGGATCGCGACGCCAAAATACAGAGGGCGAAGGACTTATTTTCAAAATATTCCGGAATAAGGGGTTAGCTGGATTTCTTGCCTCATTCTCTCGAAATTCATAGTTTTGGCGGCTTATCACGCCCGCTTATCGCCTCTGTACATGTTTATCAGAGGGTTACTGATAACTGGCTTGGCGCGGCCGGGGTGGCCTTGAATGGAGTTGGCGCACCTCGGCTGCGACACATCAGGGAGCATTGTCGCGCAGGTTCTGGTTGGATTTCTGTGATGGGGCACACTGGACGTTTGTGATGAAAAAGGCGGAGTCAGGGTGGGGTATCGCGAGATATTTCGGTATTCGCGGGCCCGCCCAAGCGGAGCTTGGACGGGGCACCCTCGTGGTTTCAAACTGATTGCGCTGGTCCGGGCCACCCGCCATTTCGCGGCCTACCTTGACGAAATGACGTGGCGCTTCAACAACCGCAAGAATCCGCATCTGTTTCGGGACACGATGTTGAAGCTCATTCATTCTGAAAACCTCGAATACAAAGAACTCACGAAGGCCGCGTAAGAGAACCCTTTTCGTGCGTCATATCGCGAAACTCAAGACGCCTCTGACTTGGATCCTGAAGCAAGAAAGAGAAGGCCGCGAAGAGCACGAGGAGCTCGACAGATGGCTCACCAGGTTGGAAGCCACCCCGGCAAATGAGCGCCTGTTACCGAACGAATCGCAATGCGACCGGGGCATTCGGGTTCGGAAACAGAGAGCCCAGGCGGCGGAGGCGGCTCAATTGAAGCTGGATTCGGAATCCCCACTCTAGAATCGATATGTACGCCAATGTCGCGCTGCTGCGATACCACATGCGGGAATCTACATCGTTGCCGTCCCGATAGGTGACCCTGACAGTCACTACGAAGTCCTGCCTGTAAACGGCGCTGCTCGGATGGGCGTGCACGGCAGCGAGAGACAGCGATTGCAGTTGACGAATTCGCGCTCGCTCACACTCCGCGCAAGAGCGCGGCGAGCGTGTCCATGGCGAGGTGGCTGGCGTGGGCGGAGGCTTCGGGCAGGCCTCCGACTTTCTGGACCAGCTCTTCCCTGCTCAGTTGCCGGGCTTGGTCTACATTTTTGCCTTTGGCTAATTCCGTGATCGCCGAGCCGCAGGCCATTGCTGGAACGCAGCCCTTGGCGCGAAAGCGAATGTCGGCGATGCGCCGGCCTTCCAGTTTCAGGGTGAGTTCCAGAATGTCTCCGCAGACGGGGTTTTCCAGGCGCGCGGCGCGGTCGGGGGCTGCCACCTCGCCGGCGTTTCGGGGGTTCTGAAAATGGTCCAGGAGTTCGGCGGAATACACATTGCGATTGTAATGCGGCGATTGTAATGCGGCGATTGCATTCTCCTGCGGACGTCTCTGGGAGAAGATGAACCGCGGTTGCATCATGGTTTAGGATTGTCATCATGGCTACTACATCCAATCCTCGCAAAATCGACGACGTGCGCAAGGCAGCGAACCGCTTGAGTTCCGAAGCGCGCTCGGCAGATCAACTGATGGAAAACATCTCACTTCTTTTGAACAAAGAAATGCTGAAGTACAACTGGGTGGGCTTCTACATGCTGGAAGCTGGAGCCAATCCGCCGGCGCTGGTCCTGGGACGCTACCAGGGAGCGATGACGGTGCACACCCGCATTGCGCTCCACCAGGGCATCTGTGGCGCGGCGGCATCGTCGGGGAAGACGGTGGTGGTGGATGACGTAAAGAAGGATCCACGCTATCTGGCCTGCTCGCTCGAAACCAAGTCGGAGATCGTGGTTCCGATCTTTGTGCACGGCAAGGTGGCCGGTGAACTCGATATTGACAGCCACTTCCTGGCGGCCTTCGGCGACGAAGACCGCGAACTGGTGGAATATTGCGCGCAGATCGTGGGCAAGCGACTGGAGCGCGCCTGAACCGAACCTGCCAGCTTCTGGCTACTAGCTGCTGGCAATCCTCTGCGAAAGACTGCTTGCTAGAAGCCAGGAGCTGGCAGCCAGAAGCGGTTTTTCATCCATGAAACGAGTCGTCGCCGCGCTGATCGTGAAAGATGACCTCATCCTCGCCTGCCAGAGGACGCGGCACCAGCCTATGCCGCTCAAATGGGAATTTCCCGGAGGCAAAATCGAGGAAGGCGAACAGCCTCGCGATGCCATGCGCCGGGAACTGGAGGAAGAACTGGGGATCGTGGCGGAGATCGGCGTGGAAGTCGTGCGCCTCGTCCATCAATACCCGGGCGGGGGATCGGTGGAACTCCGGTTCTTTGAAGTACGCAACTACCAGGGTGAAATTGAGAACCGGATTTTTCGCGAAATCCGCTGGGTGACGCGACGGGAACTGCTGGGACTGGATTTTCTTGAAGCCGACCTTTCACTGGTCAACAGTCTGGCGGCGGGGAAAATACTTTGAGAGCTCGGCATCGCCTGTTCCTATGCCTCGCGCAGGCAAATACACAGGTCCTTCGCTTCGCTCAGGATGACAATGTGCGTTCTCTAGCCCGCCCCGCCGCGCACTAGCCCGTACACATAGAGCAGCGTCAACGCGATCATGATTGCGGTAGTCGCCCAGGCGATGATGTTGAACGTGGGCTTATTCGCGTATTCGCCCATCAGTTCTTTTTTGTTGATCAGAAACAACATAAAAATGAGCACGAAGGGCAACACTGCGCCGTTGACCACTTGCGAAAATACGGCGATCTTTATATAGGGAAGCCCTGGTATCAGGACCACGGCTCCTCCGGCAACGATGAGCGCCGTATAGAGCCAATAAAAGGCGGGGGCTTCGGAAAATTTGCGTCCCACGCCAGACTCGAAACCTAATCCTTCACAGACTGTGTAGGCGGTCGAAAGCGGCAGAATGGAAGCGGCAAACAGCGACGCATTGAAAAGCCCGAGCGCAAACAATATGTACGCCCAGTCGCCCGCCAACGGGCGCAGCGCTTGAGCGGCGTCGGCGGCGTCACGAATGTCATGAACACCGTGCAGGTAGAGCGTGGCCGCGCAAGCCACAATGATGAACCAGGCAACCACGTCGGTGAAAATGCAGCCCACAATTACGTCGAGCTGCGAGGCTTTGTATTGACGCCGCGTGATTCCTTTTTCCACGACTGACGACTGCAGGTAGAACTGCATCCAGGGCGCAATCGTAGTTCCGACCACGCCAATGACCATGTAGAGATAGGGGCCCTGCCTGAAGGCCGCCATCCCCGGAGGCTTCAGGGTGGCCTTAACAGCCTCAATCCACGCGGGTTTGGCCAGCACTCCGGCAAATATGTAAGTGATGTAGAAGAACGAAGCCACCAGAAACACTTTCTCGACGCTCTTGTACTGGCCTTTTACCGCGATCAACCACACGACCACGGCACAGATCGGAACGGAGTAGTACCTTGAGACGCCGAACAGCTCCATGCTTCCCGCAATGCCGACAAACTCGCCCACGACGTTGCCGAAATTTGTAATCAGAATGCCGAGCATCATGAGGAAGGTGATCCGCAGGCCGTATTCTTCCCGGATGAGATCGCTCAGGCCCTTGCCCGTGACCGCTCCCATGCGGGCGGACATCTCCTGCACTACGATCAGGGCGATCGTAGTCGGGATCATCGTCCACAGGAGCATGTAGCCGAACTGGGCTCCGGCCTGCGAATACGTCAAGATGCCGTTGGCATCGTTGTCGACATTCGCGGTGATGAAGCCCGGCCCTACGACGGCAAAGAACAGCAGGAGCCGGAACTTCCAAGTTCTCAGGAATTTCATGCGTACAGGCCAGAGGCACGATCAAATTGCGAAACAGAACGATCAGAATAAATGCTGAAAGTGATCTCTGGGTAGATGAATCTGCAAAGGCGCGCAATTTTTTGTGCGAAGGTTGCCAATGCGGCTAACGAGGCGGCGGATATACTCGGGATGCGCTGCCGGAGCCGACTGTGCTGCGAAGGAGAATCCAGAGTTGCTGCGGCCACAGGGAGATGCCGAGCTGCGCTCGGCTTGGACGGGGCAAAGCCCCGTCTCCACACGAGCGCACTGCACCCGAGCGCACTACAGCTTGGCGCGCAGCATCGCTATTACGTCATCGGGCGTGATCACGCCGGTCAGTTGGCTGTGTTCGTCTACCACCGGCAATGTCAGCAGGTTGTACTTGTCAAACAGTTCGGCGAATTCCTGTTCTTTCGCGTCTTCGTGGCAGGAAATGAGGGGCTCCTGGGACAACGCCAGGAGCGGGGTTGAAGAGGACGACAGAACGATCTTCACCAG
>Ga0187879_10001050_pt1 | contig 18764 bp, 14 predicted proteins | sample June2016WEW_19_1_FD_132423 | JGI IMG/M metagenome (GOLD analysis project Ga0187879, IMG submission 132423) | Peatland microbial communities from SPRUCE experiment site at the Marcell Experimental Forest, Minnesota, USA - June2016WEW_19_10 | ecosystem: Environmental > Terrestrial > Soil >... | reverse complement strand
GTACTTCGGCCGCCTCGACCAGGTAATGCGCCCTTGGCTTGAGATAGCGCGAGAGTTCGGCGACCAGCGGTCGCGAGTTGGCCCACGAATTGAAGATGTCGTCGGCCTGCACCATGCCGAGCACGAGGCACAGTCCCCAGACCGCCACGCCGAGCTGCGCGCGGCGGAAGTGGTCTCCGATGATCCGGGCCAGCCCCACTCCGGCCATGGGTGCGGCGAAGAACAGGCCGAATCCGATGTGCTTCTGGAATGACGTGGCGGTGTGCAGGTGAAGCTGATCCGCTGGGGCGAGCAAGGCTGTCCCGGTGAGCACGACGCCCAGCGCTATCCTTCGCAGCCGGCCGCCGGGTGGCGCGATGCGCTCGCCTGGCTCGTTGTGCGGTCGCAGCGCATATGCCACGGTGCCGATCACGGCGAGCGCAAAGGGCAGACTGCCCCAGAGAAGGCAATCCTTCAGCAGCGCAATTGTCGGTGTCGTGCCGTGCGGCCGGGCCGTGGTGGTGCTCTTCACCGCGATCAGGTAGTCCGGCCCGGCAAGATAGAGGGCGCCGGCGAGCAGGCCGGCCAGGGCAATGGTCAGCGCCACCGCGGGGATGAGTGCCCGTCGTCCGCGCTGCGGCCAGGCGGCGACCGCGGCCAGCACCACGACGGTGGGCACGAAGAGCAGTGCGGCGTACTTGGTGCCGACGGCAAGCGCCGCCACCGGCGCGGCGAGCAGGTACACCGGCCAGCGGAACGACGCAGTACGGACCACGATCCACGCGGCCACCGCGAGCAGGCAGAGGACCGGGGCATCGTAGGTTGCGAAGTTCCCGAGGAAGATCGCTGACTCGGTGACGGAGAAGATCACCGCCGCGCAGAGGCCAATCCGCTCATTGAAGAGCCGGCGGGTCAAGGAGTACAGCAGGGCTGTGCTGGTCAGCATGGCGAGCAGGCTGACGTGCCTGGCGGCGGCCAGCCCGCCCCATGTGTCCGCCAGGGCGCCGAGGATCGGGTAGAGAACGGGCGAGCCGGAGAAGAACGAGGCGTAGTCGCTGGGGAGCGGCACGTGGTACAGCAGATATGCCAGTTCCCGGTGTCCTGCGGTGAGATACAGTGCCTCGTCCTCGAACGCGGTGTTATGCATGCGCAACGACAAGACTGCCTGCACGGCGAGGATCGCGAGGAGGACTGCGCGGCTCACCCACTTCCGGCGCCGGCTGGACCCGGGAGACCGGGTGGTACCAGAGCTATGCCTGCCGCTGCGGGGCGTGGTGACTGCCCCGCTCCCCGCCGATGACTCGTCGCCCGCCAGTGCGTCCCCAGCGAGCGCATCATCCGGACCGGGCCGCACCGCGGCATCAGGACGGATCTTGAACGCGGGAAGTATCACGGTCTCGGCGTCATTCCGGGTGAACGGCCGGTTGGCCCGCCGCGGCGGCCTGGGCTGCGACGGTTCCACCGGAGTTGGCCGGGCCTGCTCGGGGGCCGGGCGGGGCTGCTGCGGGGCGTGCGGAGAGCGCTCAGCCGGGAGTTCCCAGGGCGGGCCCGCTGGCGCCGAGTTCGCCGGCCGCGGGTTCATCGCTGTTTGACGTCATCAAGGTGGAGTCGTGCGACGTCCCTGGCGACGGCAGCCCGGAGGATGGGACGTGACTCGATCCGCCAATCGACACCATCCTTGTTGTAATCGAACCAGATCAGGCCGAGCATGTCGGCGTGATCTGCCACTGTCTTGACGATTATCTGCCGTGCGCCGGCCACCTCGCTCGAGCCCGTCTCGACCGAGGTCTCGGCAATGATGAAAGGCTTGGCGGTGAAGCTCCTGATCTCCTCGACGGTGGGAGCGTAAAGGCTGTCATAGGTGAGCGGCCCGGTGGCGGAGACGTATCCGGTGATGCCAATCCAGTCGACGTAGGCGTTACCGGGGTAGTACGGCTTCAGCTGAACCTGGGGGACAGGGTAGATGTCGTTGGGATTCCACACCCAGATCACGTTGGTGGCGCCAGCGTGGGTGAACGCGTCGTGGATACGGCGCCACGCGGCGACGAACTCGGCTGGCGTGGTCTGTTTGGTTCCCCACGGATACCAATAGCCGTTCATCTCATGCCCGAAGCTCAGCGCGACCGGGAGGTTCAGCGCCCGGACAGCTTTAGCGAATTGGGCGATGTAGGCGTCGCTATGCCCCTCCGCGATGGACTGGACGCTGACGTCGAAGGGCTCCCAGGCCAGGTAGGAGAGCGCTCCGTACGACCAGGCCCTGGCGACTGACTGTGCGGGGAACGGGCCGTTCCAGGCCACGTACTGGCCGATGATGTTCGGCTTCATACCGACGCTGTGGGCGAACCTGGCCACGGGCGCGAGCGAGCCAGACACCCCCGGAGCTTCGACGCCCATGAACTTGCCTGAGCGTGGGTCGAGGAGACTTGATACGTCGTACGGCAGTGAGTTGGCGGATGTGCCTCCGTTGCCCCGCGAACCGGAGTTGGCGCCGTTAGTGCCGACGCCGGCGGCGGCGCGCAGAAACGATCCACAGCCCGCGAGTGCCGCGCTCAGCGCGAGTCCGGCCAGGAACGCAACTGCCGGCCTCTTCGTCACGTAAGGGCTCCGGCCCTGGGCTGAATAAGGACGCGCCCCACGGTCACCACATTGAAGACGCCGAGAATGAACAGCAGAAAGAAGTTGTACGGGTTCATCGTCATCATGCGCCAGAGGGCCACGCTTGCCCACAGCACCGACACGGTGGCACTCCAGCAGACGAGGCCGATCCACAGCCTCCGCTTCCCATCGTGGCGCGACGCCCCCGACGGCCGCCAGCCCTTGGGCTTGCCCCGCGCCAGGTCCCAGAAGGCGAAGATGTGCGCCCATCCGACGACCACCTTGACCGACCACGCCTCCAGGCGGAAAGGAGCGCGATGCCAGGCTGGGAAAATGATTCCAAGATAGATCAGGAAGGGGGCGAGGTATATCAGGTTCCGGTAATAGATGACATGGGGTACGAAGAACAGCAGCAGGACGGCCAGGGCTGGCCCGACAAAAGTGTAGACCGACGTATAGAGGTAGTACGTGAAAGCGCTCAGCCAGCACAGCCGTTCGTATATGGGAAGCCTGGCGTGCCAGAACTTCCTGGTGCTCAGCAGGCCCAGCGTGCCGCAGCACCAGCGGTACTGCTGATTGGCGTAGGCGACGACATTGTCCGGGCAGTTGCCGGTAGACAGCGCGATGGGCAGGTACCGCACCCGCCAGCCGAGCCGTTGGAGGTCGAACCCGGTGCGCAGATCCTCCGAGTGCTCGGCAAGGGTCATGCCGCCGTTATCCTCCAGGGCCGTCCTGCGGTAGATCGCGCAACTGCCGCAGCAGATCGCGCCGCCTTTCCTGGCCCGCGCCGTCTGGATGGAGCGGTAGAACATCTCCTGGACGGCGCCGGCGCCTCGCTCGACCCAGGTTTGCCGATCGGTGATGTGAAAGTACTGCGGGGTCTGCACGATCCCGGTGTCCGGGAAAGCGTGCATGTAGGGAAGTGTCTCGTCCAGCAGGTCGTAGCGCGGTGCGAAGTCGGCATCGAGCAGAAGGATGAATTCACTCTCCGATATCTCGAAGCCGTACAGGAGATTGCCCGACTTCTTGTACCAGCCCCGGTCCGGGCGGGTGGCGTAGGCAAATCCGAAACTTCGTGCCATTGCCTTCAGTTCCGGGCTGGCCGAGTCGTCGAGGACGTAGGTGGTGACCCGTCCCCGATACTGCCGGCACAGCTTCGCAACGTGGATCCAGGTATTGCGCAGCACCTCCATGGGTTCGCCGCACACCGGGAGGAAGATGTCGACCGTCGGGTACTCCGGCGGCTGCCAGGCGGTCACGAGCCGTTCGTGCTCGGCGAGGTCGAAGGAGCGCCCGAGGCGGTCGGTAAGAAGGGGCAGCAGGAAGCAGATGAAGCCCAGCAGCACGAACGGCGCACACCACCAGAACCAGGCGAAGCCCTGCATCATCCGCAACTGGCTGTAGACAAGGGGCGGGAAGCTCAGCACTGAGCAGAGGGTGAGCACCCAGGCATGCCGTTTGACATACGCGTATTTCTCGTGGTCCAGCGGTGGGGTCGGCAGAACGGGGGCCGGGACGCCGCGCGGTGCCCGCTGGACTGCTTTACCAGTCTTTCGGTGCCGGGGCGCTGCTGTGGACTCCCCCCTGCGTTCGATGACACCAGCCATCGTCGACCCTTTTCTCCATCCGGAAGCCAGCGGCGGACCCGGACGTGAGGCGCGAAGGAACGAACCGGGCGGGGCTTCACAGGATTGTAATGACGGGGTGTCCGCCAGCGCGGCGAGAACGACCGAATTGGCCCGTTCGGTCCGGACAATCTATTACCGCACAGCTACTCTCCGTAGTTCTCCAGGCGGGTAATCCCCGGGCGTCACCGGGCGTCACCGGGCAGGCCCCCAGACGGCGGCATATCCTGCTCCGTGGAGAGCGGCACCCTGCGGAAAGCTTTGGCGGAGGCGGTCATGGGACTCATGGACAAGGTCAGGGCGCAGAGCACGCAACTCGCCCAGATGGCCCAGGAAACGGCGCGTGAGGGCAAGGTCAAGCTGGACCAGGCCCAGGCCAAGCGCCGGGCCGATGCGATGTTCCGGGACCTGGGCGCGACGGTGTACGCCGAGCGCACCGGGCGGGGCACCCCGGACAGCACGGACAAGATCGACCGGCTGGTGGATGCGCTGTCCCGGCAGGAGGCGTCCCAGGGGCTTGGTGACCCGGACGGCAGCGCCCCCGGGGCCACGCCGCCGGAGGACACGTCCCCAGGGAGCACCCCGCCCGAGAGCTAGCGCCCGAGAGCTAGCGCCCGAGAGCTAGCGGCAGACGCGGGCCGCGTCAGTGGCAGGCGAACTGGGCGGCGGTCGAGGACGCGACGCCGGAAGACGAGGCGGCCGGGTTCGGCGTGGTCGTCCCAGAGATCACCGAGTACCCGTTCGTGCCCAGCACGATCCGCACCTTGGACAGCCCCTTCACCTGCTGCAGCGACGCACCCGGCACGACCTTCCGCACCAGCCTGGCGCCGGCCAGGTCCCCGGGCGGGTACTGGATCGCGGTCTGGCTGATGTCATCGACCGGCCAGGTCAGCCCGGCCTGGACCGGGAAGCCCAGCTTGGACAGATCCGCGCCTGTCGTGGCGGACAGGCCGCCGATCAGCGTCCCGTTCCAGATCGCGACCGGAACCTGGCTGCGGTGCAGTTTCGGGCTGGCCGTCCTGGCGTGCCCGGATGTGGGCTTCGTGGCTGGCCTGTCGTTCTTCAGCTCGCTGAACAGCGCCTGCGACTCCCTGGCGTCCCACAGCACCGCCAGCTGACCGGTCGGGGTCTGGTAGTTGTAGTTGGACAGCGGCACGGTCATGAACCGGACGTCGTGGGGGGAGATGCCGCGCAGCTGGTCCGCGAGCGCCGCCACGTTGAGCCCCTGGTCCACCTTGATCGCGGACAGTGCGGCCCTCAGGAACTGGTCCAGCTTGACCGGGTTGGCCAGGGTTCCGGAGCTGATCGCCTCGGTGAGCATCGAGGACAGCAGGCGCTGCTGGTCCTGGATCCGGGCCAGGTCCGAGGCGGCGAACGAGTGACGGTCCCGGGCGTACGCCAGCGCCGTGATCCCGTTCACGTGGTGCAGGCCCTTGGACAGGTGCAGCCCGCTGTAGGAGTCATCCACCGCGAACGGCAGGCAGATGTTGACGCCCCCCAGGGCGTCGATGACCTTGACGAAGCCGAGGAAGTTGACCTGGATGAAGTCGTTGATGGTCAGCCCGGTGTTCTGCTCCACGGTCTTGACCACCAGCGGCGGGCCGCCCAGCCCGTATGCCGCGTTGATCTTGTTCATGCCGTGCCCGGGGATGTCCACCCAGGAGTCGCGGGGGAGGCTGATCACCGTGACCCGGCTCCGGTCGCCGGAGACGTGGATGAGCATCATCGTGTCGGAGTTGGAGCTGACCGCCCGGCCCACATGCAGCGCGAGCTGCTGGTGACGGGTCAGCCCGGAGCGTTGGTCCACCCCGGCCAGCAGCACGTTCAGCGGCCCGCTCGCCGGCGTGCCCGCGGTGCCCGCGTTGACCCGGCCGATGGTGTCGTTGATGTAGCTGGTGAATCCCCAGGCGGTCCCGGCGACGAACAGCACCCCAGCGGACAGGAGAGCGCTCACGATGAGCATGACGCGGCGGTGCCTGGCCTTGCGGCCCGCTGCGATGCGGGTTATCAGCCGCTGCTGCGCGGCGGACGGGGCCGCCCGCCGACGCGCCTCGCGGGGCGGGGGCTTGCCGGCCGGGTAGTACCCCGGCCGTGGTGCGGGCAGATCCCCCTGCTGGCCCGGCCCGGTTACCGGCTGAGCCGGCTCGCGGGACGGCCCGGCCTGCCTACGCCCCGGCCCGCCCGGCCTACGCCCCGGCTTCGCGCCCGGCGCAGCACGGGAACCGGAACCGGCCATCCAGCCAGGCTCACGGTATTCACCCGACGCGCTGTCGTCGTGGTCGCTCATCGGCCCCCCAGACGCCGGCTCTCAGTAGGCTAGCGCGGGTGCCCTGGATTGCCCGGGAGGCCGGGCGTGTCCCCCCAGGATTGCCGGTCATATCCCGTATGGGGGCCCTATCCGGCCGGTGGCTCGGGGTCGCGCGGCAGGCCGAGGATCCGCTCGCCGATGATGTTCAGCTGGATGTCGGTCGTCCCCCCGCCGATGGTCAGCGCCCTGGTCAGCAGGACCTGCCGGGCCCAATGTGAGCCGGCAGAGTGTGAGCCGGCAGAGTGTGAGCCGGCAGAGTGTGAGCCGGCAGAGTGTGAGCCGGCAGAGTGTGAGCCGGCAGAGTGCGAGCCGGCGGATGCCTGGGCGTTCGCAGATCCCAGGGCGTTCCCGGATCCCAGGGCCCCGGCGGGTCCCTGCATGGACCAGCACAACTCCGCGACCCGCTGGGCGTGCCGCATGCCGAGCAGCTTGCGGACGCTGCCCGTGGCCCCCGGCTCGGTCCCGGACAGCTGCTTCAGCGTGACCCGCATGCCGAGGACGTCGAGGGCGTGCCCCTCGGCCACCAGCCGGCCGGCCGGATCGAGCTGGGCCTGCCGGGCCTGCTCGTCCAGCCCGCGCAGCACATCCAGCAGTTCCGGCGTGCCGCAGCCGAACGTCCAGGTGCGCGATAGCGACACGCGCTCGTTGGCCAGCGTGGTCCTGGCCACCCGCCAGCCGTCGCCGACCTCGCCTACCACCAGCTCGTCCGGCACCAGCACGCCGTCCAGGTAGACCTCGTTGAACAGGGCGTCGCCCGTCATCTCGCGCAGCGCGCGTACCGTCACCCCCGGTGATTTCATGTCCACCAGGAAGTAGGTGATGCCCGCGTGGCGCCGGGTGGACGGATCGGTGCGGGCCACGCAGATGGCCCAGTCCGCTTCCCTGGCCAGGGACGTCCAGATCTTCTGGCCGGTCAGCCGCCACCCGCCACCTGCCTGCCCGTTGTGCCCTTCACCGTCAGCCCGCTCCGCCCGGGTAGTCAGCCCGGCCAGGTCCGAGCCCGCCCCGGGTTCGCTGAACAGCTGGCACCAGGTGATCTCGCCGCGCAGCGTGGCAGGCAGGAAACGTTCCTGCTGCGCCGGGCTGCCGTAGCCGGCCAAGGCCGGGACCACCCAGGCGCCGATCAGCAGGGCCGGGGCGCGCAGCCCGGCCTGCTTCATTTCCTCCGCGATGACCAGCTGCTCCAGCGGCCCTGCCGCCCGGCCCCAGGGGGCGGGCAGATGCGGCACCACCCAGCCGCCGGCCGCGAGCTGCGGGGTGCGCGCCGGGGGCTTGAGCGCCGCGATGGCGGCCAGCTCCGCCCGGATCTGGGCGCGTAGCGGCTCGGCGTCCGCGGGCAGGTCGACGCGGACGGGCCGGCGGGCGCCGTCGAGGGCCAGCTCCGCGACCCGTCGGGTCCAGCCCGCGGCCGGGCCGAGCAACGCACGCAGCGACAGCGCGCGCCGGTAGTACCAGTGAGCCGGATGCTCCCAGGTGTAGCCGATCCCGCCGAGGACCTGGATGCACTCGTGGGTGCAGCTGACCGCGGCGTCGAGCGCCACGACCGCGGCCACCGCGGCGGCGAACTGGCGCCCGGCTGAGGTCCCGGCCGCGCCATCTCCGGTGACATCCCCCGGGGCTTCCTGCGCGGCGACGGCTTCCTGCGCGGCGACGGCGTCCTGCGCGGCGACGGCGTCCTGCGCGGCCGCGGCGGCCTGCTCGGCCGCGGTGAGCATCCGGGCACATCGGTGCTTGACCGCCTGGAACTGGCCGATCGGCCGGCCGAACTGGTGCCGGATCCTGGCGTAGTCCGCCGCCGTCCGCACCGCCCAGCCGGCGATGCCGCACGCTTCCGCGGCGAACAGCGCGGCCGCCAGGCTGGTGACGTCGGTGCGGGTGAGACCGGGCAGGATCCGCCCGGCGGGCACCGGGACCCGGTCGGCGCGGAGCCTGGCCAGCGGGCGGGTCCGGTCCAGGCTGCCCAGCCCGGTGACGGTCAGGTCCGCGGTGTCGACCACGGCCCACCGCTCGTGGGTCCCGGTCAGCACCGGCAGCACCACCAGGTCAGCCAGGGCGCCCCCGAGCACCGGGGCCGATTCGCCGTCGAGGATCAGGCTGCTCTCGGCAGCCGTGCCGGGCACCCCGGCCGCCAGCGCGACGGCCCCGGACCGCGACCCGTCCGCGAGCCCGGCCAGCAGTTTGCCCATCTCGCCGCCCGGGCGGCCGTCGGCAGGTTGCGCCAGGGCCAGCAGCGCGCTCGCCAGTACCGTAGGCAGGAACCCGCCCGGCACCAGGGCGTGCCCCAGCTCCTCCAGGGCCACCGCCAGCTCGCTGAGACCGTAGCCCTGGCCGCCGGACTCCTCCGCCAGGTGCAGGCCGAGCAGGCCCTGCGCGGCCAGGGCGGGCCGCAGCACCCCGGGGTAACTCCCCTCCCCGTCAGATTCCGCCCCGCCCGATTCCGCGGCCGCCCGGACCACATCGGGTCCGCAATGCCGCTCGGCCCATCGGCGTACCGACGCGGCCAGCTCCAGATGGTCTTCGCTGACGCCGAGCGCCATGGTTCACCTCGCTGTGGGAGCAGGGCCCGTGCGGAATGCAAGGGTAACGACACCAAAGCACGGCCGGACCAGGTCAACAATGGGTAGATGCAGCCAGAGCCGCCTCCGGGGACCAACACCCCGGACGGGCCTGCCCCCGGCCCCGTCCGGAACGGCCCCGTCCCGAACGGCCCCGTCCCGGATGGCCCCGTCCCGGATCGCCCCGGTGCCCGGCCCGGGCCCACCGGCCCCACCACCGCGCCCGCCGCCGCCCAGGGTTCGCGCCGCGCCCGCGCCTACCGGATGCCCCGCTCTCCGCGCCCGGGCCGGGGCCGCAACCCCGTCTGGTACGCGCTGGTCACCCGGGCCGAGCGCGTCGAGCACGAGGCCGCGCACAACCTGCCCGCCTGGCGGCGGAGCACCCGGGGTGAGCCGCGCTGGCCGGTCACCATCAGCGTCATCGTCGCGATCGTCCTGCAGCGGCTGCTGCCCGGCCAGCTGGCCCTCCGGCCGGTGCCGGGCTACCTGGTGCCCATCCTGGAGGGCGGGGTGCTCCTCGCGCTGGCCATCGCCAACCCGGTGCGCATCGAGCGGCGCGGCCCGCTCGTCCGCTGGGTCAGCATCGTGCTGATCCTCGTGATCAGCACGGCCAACGCGGCTTCCGCGGTACTGCTCATCCAGCACATCCTGACCGGCCGTGCGGGCGGCAAGGCAGGCCCGCTGCTGGCCTCCGGCGCGGCCATCTGGGCCACCAACGTGATCGCGTTCGCCCTCTGGTACTGGGAGTTCGACCGGGGCGGGCCGGTGCACCGGGCCCACGCCACGTTCCAGTACCTGGACTTCCTGTTCCCGCAGATGACTATCGACAAGATGACCGCGCCGGACTGGGAGCCCCGGTTCGTGGACTACCTGTACCTGTCGTTCACTAACGCCACCGCGTTCAGCCCGACGGACGTCATGCCGCTGGCCCGCTGGGCCAAGCTGACCATGCTGGTCCAGTCGGCGGTGTCCCTGTCGCTGGGCGCGCTGGTCATCGCCCGTGCGGTGAATATCCTCCCGGGCTGACCCGTCCGGCTCCCCATGGCCATCCCGGTTACTAGCGGGTATCATAGCCCTTGTTACTCGCCGGTAGCAGTCGGGACCCGGTACCTGAACCCAGTGCTCATAGCCGGGTGCCACCAGGGGTTGTCAGAACTGCTCTTCAGAATGGGAGCGGCCATGGGTCACTACAAGAGCAACCTTCGCGACATCGAGTTCAACCTGTTCGAGGTGCTTCGCCGCCAGGACCTGCTCGGCCGTGAGCCCTACCCGGACGTCGACGAGGAGACCGCCCGCGGCATCCTCGGCGAGGTGAACCGGCTGGCCACCGGCCCGATCGCCGAGTCCTTCGTGGACGCCGACCGGAACCCGCCGGTGTTCGACGCCGGCACCGCGTCGGTGCGGATGCCGGAGAGCTTCAAGAAGTCCTTCGCCGCATTCATGGACGCCGAGTGGTTCCGCCTCGACCTGCCCACCGAGCTGGGCGGGATAGCCGCGCCGCGCACCCTGGCCTGGTCGGTGGCTGAGCTCATCCTGGGCGCCAACCCCGCGGTCTGGATGTACTCCGGCGGCCCGAACTTCGCCCAGGTGCTGTGGGCCATCGGCACCCCGGACCAGCAGCGGTTCGCGCAGCAGGCCATCGATCGCAAGTGGGGCAGCACCATGGTCCTGACCGAGCCGGAAGCCGGCTCGGACGTGGGGGCCGGCCGGACCAGGGCGATCGAGCAGCCCGACGGCACCTGGCACATCGAGGGCGTCAAGCGGTTCATCACCAGCGCCGAGCACGACATGGCCGAGAACATCTTCCACCTGGTGCTGGCCCGCCCCGAGGGGGCCGGGCCCGGCACCAAGGGCCTGTCCATGTTCCTGGTGCCCAAGTACCTGGTCGGCCCGGACGGTGAGCTCGGCGAGCGCAACGGCGCCCGGGTCACCGGGGTCGAGCACAAGATGGGCCTCAAGGCCTCGACCACCTGCGAGCTCACCTTCGGCGGGGACCGCCCAGCGGTCGGCACCCTGGTCGGCGGCGTGCACGATGGCATCCGGCAGATGTTCCTGATCATCGAGCACGCCCGGATGATGGTCGGCACCAAGGCCATCGCCACCCTGTCCACCGGCTACCTGAACGCGCTGGAGTACGCCCGGCAGCGGGTCCAGGGCGCGGACATGACCCAGATGACGGACAAGTCCGCGCCGCGGGTCACGATCATCCACCACCCCGACGTCCGCCGGATCCTGATGATGCAGAAGGCGTACGCCGAGGGCATGCGGGCGCTGGTGCTGTACACCGCCTCCTGGCAGGACGCGGTGCAGCTCGCCAAGGCAGGGGGCCGGACCGGGTCGGCTAGCACGGGGCCGGGCACCGCCGGCGACCTCGCGGTGCGGGTCAACGACCTGCTGCTGCCGGTGGTCAAGGGCGTGGGCTCGGAGCGGGCTTATGAGCTGCTCACGCTGTCCCTGCAAACCTACGGCGGGTCGGGCTTCATCCAGGACTTCCCGATCGAGCAGTACATCCGGGACGCCAAGATCGACAGCCTGTACGAGGGCACCACCGCGATCCAGGGCATGGACCTGTTCTTCCGTAAGACCCTGCGCGACCAGGGCGTAGCCCTGGGCGCCGTGCTCGGCGAGATAAAGGAGTTCGCGGCCAGCGAGGCCGGCAACGGACGGCTCAAGACCGAGCGTGCCGCGCTGACCGCCGCGATCGCCGATGTCGAGGCTATGGTCGCGGCCCTGTCCGGGTACGCGCTCGCCTCGCTGGAGCAGCCTGCGGAGGTCTACAAGGCCGGGCTGAACAGCACCCGGCTGCTGATGGCCCTGGGCGACCTGCTCATCGGCTGGCTGCTGGCCCGGCAGGCCGAGGTCGCGATCCGCGCCCTGGACGAGGGGGCCGGCCGCGACGAGGCCTTCTACCAGGGCAAGGTGGCCACCGCGCGGTTCTTCGCCGAGACGGTGCTGCCGCGGCTGGCCGTGGAGCGCCAGATCGCCGAGACCACCACGCTGGATCTCATGGAGCTTCCCGAAGACGCGTTCTAGTAGGGGTTCCCCTAGAACGCGTACTGCACGGCGGCCCGGTCAGCGACGATCGGCCTCACGTACGTGCTGATGATGTCCCGGTGCACCGGGTGGTCCCGGTACACCAGGTAGTCATCCACGTTGTCGAAGTCCGCGACCACCGCGAACTGGTAGCTATCCGGGTTCAGCCCGGCATCCAGGCCCACGTGGTAGTCCTTTATTTCCGGGATGGCCCCGGGCAGCGTGCGCAGCTGCCGCGCCAGTTCCTCCTGCCGCTCCCGGGTGGTCTCCGGAGTGAACTTGAATACCACAACGTGCCGGAACATCGGCGGCGTCCTTTCTGGAGAGTGGGGCCAGCTGTCTGCTTGCTGATCCAGGGCTCGTTAACCCCAGGCCAGCATGACCGTCGGGTCGTGGAGCATGGCCCCGATGTCGCGGAGCACGGCGGAGCCCAGGTCGCCGTCCACGATGCGGTGGTCGAACGACAGCGACAGGGTCGTCACCTTGCGCACGGCGAGCTGGCCGTCCACCACCCACGGCGCGTCCTTGATCTGCCCGAAGGCCAGGATGGCCGCTTCCGGCGGGGTGATGATAGGCGTCCCCGCGTCCACCCCGAACACCCCGACGTTGGTGATGGTGATCGTGCCGCCGGACAGGTCGGCCGGTGACGCCTTGCCCGCCCGCGCCGTCTCGGCCAGGCTGGCCAGCGCCTGGGCGAGCTCGGGCAGGCCCAGCCCGTGCGCGCCCTTGATGGTCGGCACGATCAGCCCCCGGTCGGTGGCGGCGGCGATGCCCAGGTTCACGTAGTGCCTGACCACGATCTCCTGCGCGTCCTCGTCCCAGGTGGAGTTGATCATCGGGTGCCGGGCCACCGCGATCAGCAGTGCCCGGGCCACCAGCACTAGCGGCGAGACCCGCACCCCGGCGAACTCCGGCAACTCCCGCAGCCGCCGGACCGCCTCGACCGTGGCGTCGACGTCGACCTGCAGGAACTCGGTGACGTGCGGGGCACGGGCGCTCTCCGTCACCGCCGCCGCGGTGTGCTTGCGGATCCCCCGGATCGGGATCCGTTCCTCGCGGAGACCGGCCGGTGCCGCGGCCACCTGGAGGATCAACCCCTCCGCCGCCTGCTGCACGTCGGCCCGGGTGATGGACCCGCCCGGCCCGGTGCCCGCGAGTCCGCCCAGGTCCACGCCCAGCTCCCGGGCGAGCTTGCGCACCGGCGGCTTCGCCAGCACGCTCGCGTGGACGCCCGCCACACCGTTGGCTCTGCCTGGGGAAATTCCAGGATCCGCAACGGAGCCGGCCCCGGCCGGTGCCTTGCGCTGGCGCCGGGTGGTCGCGGCGGCCTTGACGCCGTAGCCGACCAGCACCGCCTGCCGTTCCTCGGTGGGGGGAACCTGCGGGATCAGATCCTCCGACGAGGGACGGGGCCCGGCGGCCGCGATCGCCGCCGGATCAGTACGGTCAGGGTCGGCCGGGGCAGGCGCCGGACTGCCGGCCCGGGGCGGCGCCGTCGCCGGCCCGCTTCCCGCCGGGGCGGGCACGTCCACCGCGATGATGGGCGTGCCCACGTCCACGGTCTGGCCCTCGGCCACCAGCAGGTCGGCCACCACGCCCGCGTACGGGCTGGGCAGCTCGACGATGGCCTTGGCCGTCTCGATGTCCACGATGATCTGGTTCACGGTCACCGTGTCACCCGGCTTCACCCGCCAGCTGACGATGTCCGCCTCGGTGAGACCCTCGCCCACGTCGGGGAGCCGGAACTCCCGGCGCTGCGTAGTCACAGACTCGGTCATGCCAGCCCCCTCTCAGACGGTGAAGGTGCGGTCGACGGCGTCCAGCACCCGGTCCAGGTCGGGCAGGTAGTGGTCCTCCAGCCGCGACGGCGGGTACGGGGTGGAGAAGCCGCCCACCCGCAGCACCGGCGATTCCAGCTGATAGAAGCACTCCTGCGTGATCCGCGCCGCGATCTCCGCGCCCAGCCCGCCGGTGACCGGGGCCTCGTGGGCCACCACGCACCGGCCGGTGTGCCGTACCGACCCGCAGATGGTTTCCAGGTCCAAAGGGGACAGCGAGCGCAGGTCGATGACCTCGATCGAGCGTCCTTCGGCCCGGGCGGCCACGGCCGACTCCACGCAGGTCCGCACCATCGGCCCGTAGCACAGCAGGGTCACGTCGGTGCCGTCCAGCACGATCCTGGCCCGGTCCATCGGCAGCGCGGCGCCCAGGCCGGCGGCCGGGTCGACCTCGGCCTTGTCCCAGTAGCGGCGCTTCGGCTCGAAGAATATGACCGGGTCGTCGCAGCGGATCGACTGCTGGATCATGGCGTAGGCGTCCGTGGAGTTGGCGCAGGCCACCACCCGCAGCCCCGCGGTGTGCGCGAACAGCGCCTCGGGGGACTCGCTGTGGTGCTCGACCGCGCCGATGCCGCCGCCGCAGGGGATCCGGATCGTGACCGGCATGGTCACGTGGCCCAGCGAGCGCAGGCGCATCTTGGCCAGCTGGCTGACGATCTGGTCGAAGGCCGGGAACACGAACCCGTCGAACTGGATCTCGCAGACCGGCCGGTAGCCGCGCAGGGCCAGGCCGATCGCGGTGCCGATGATGGCGGACTCGGCCAGCGGGGTGTCGACGACCCGGGTCTCGCCGAAATCCTTCTGCAGCCCGTCGGTAACCCGGAACACGCCGCCCAGCTTGCCGACGTCCTCGCCCATCACGAGCACCCTGGGGTCGTCCTCGAGCGCTTTGCGCAGGCCGGCGTTGAGCGCCTTGGACAGCGTCATGACCGTCATCGGACCTCCTCCCCGGTGAACGAGTCGAGGTAGGCCGCGTACTGCTCGCGTTCGGTGTCCAGCAGCGTGTGCGGCTCGGCGTAGACGTTCTCGAAGATGGCCAGCGGCTGCGGGTCCGGCATCTCCAGGCAGGCCTGGCGGACCCGGCTGCCCAGCTCGTCCGCCTCGGCGTCCACCTCCTCCAGGAACGAGGCGCCGGCGGCGCCGGTGCGCACCAGGTACGCCTTGACCCGCTCGATCGGGTCCTTCAGCTTCCATGCCTCCAGCTCGCTGGCCAGCCGGTACCGGGTCGGGTCGTCGGTGGTGGTGTGGGCGCCCATCCGGTAGGTGAACGCCTCGATGAGCGTGGGCCCCTGGCCCTCCCGGGCCGCCTGCATGGCCTTCCTGGTCACCGCCAGGCAGGCGAGCACGTCGTTGCCGTCCACCCGCACGCCGGGGAAGCCGAACCCACTGGCCCGCTGGTAGAGCGGGATGCGGCTCTGCCGCTCCAGCGGCTCGGAGATGGCCCACTGGTTGTTCTGGCAGAAGAACACGACCGGCGCGTTGAACACCGACGCCCAGATGAACGCCTCGTTGACGTCACCCTGGCTGGTGGCGCCGTCACCGAAGTAGACGATGACCGCCTCGCCGTCCTCGCCGACCGCGCCGTCCCGCTGGATGCCCATCGCGTAGCCGGTAGCGTGCAGCGTCTGCGCGCCGATCACGATCGTGTACAGGTGGAACCGGTACGCGGCGGGGTCCCAGCCACCGTGGCTGACCCCGCGGAACAGCTCCAGCAGCCGGATCGGGTCCAGCCCGCGGCACCAGGCCACGCCGTGCTCACGGTAGGTGGGGAAGGCCATGTCGCGCGGCCCGAGCGCGCGGCCCGAGCCGACCTGCGCCGCTTCCTGCCCGAGCAGCGAGGCCCAGATCCCGAGCTCCCCCTGCCGCTGCAGCGCGATGGCCTCGGTGTCGATCCGCCGCACCAGGACCAGGTCCCGGTAGAGGTCTTTCACCTCGCCGTCGGTGAGCTCCAGCGGGTAGTCCGGATGCTCGACCCGCTCGCCCTCCGGGGTGAGCAGCTGGATGGTTTCGGTGCGCGGTCCCGGCGGCCGGTCCAGGCCTCCGGAGCCTCGCGGTGCGGCGACCGCACCGTCAGCGTCGACGGTCACGTGGCACTCCCTCTGGTGGTGGGGTTCACGAGCCCCCATGGTGGTGGGGTTCACTAGGGCCATCGTGGCAGACCGGGCTGCGGCCGGGGAAACCCTGGTATTGATCAGCGGTACAGATCGGCAACGACAGTTCACCAAAGCACAGTTCACCAGGAACAGTTCACCAGGAACAGGGAGGCGGGAACCAGTGGCCCGAATCGTCGTCGACGTGATGCTCCGCAAGGAGATCCATGATCCGCAGGGGGAGGCGATCGCCAGCGCGGCGCACCGGCTCGGCTTCGGCCAGGTGCTCGGGGTCCGGCAGGGCAAACGGTTCGAGGTCGAGCTGACCGGGCCCGCGGATGAGTCCGCGCTGGCCCGGATGGCCGAGCTGGCCGGGGAACTGCTGGCCAACCCGGTGATCGAGGAGTTCACGTTGCACGAGAGCTGACCCCAACGGGCCGCTCAGCCGGCCGGGTCGTTGAGCACAACTACATAACCCTAAGAGTTCACGATTATCCGCGCCAGGGCCGGGAAAGGACTCAAGTGGCCAGCGCCAACACGGGATGAGGGACCTGAGGGGCGGATGCGGGCTCACAAGAGACGCGCCGAGGAGTCGATTGTGGACGTTGAGTTCTGCCTGGTGTTTCCGCATGAGGCACTCAGCGTGCCGGTCATGCGCAGGGTCCTGGGCGACACCCTACGCCGGCTCGGGGCCGATGAGGAAGGGGTCAGTGACCTCCTCCTCGCGGTGACCGAAGCCTGCACCAACGTGCTCAAGCACGGTGCACCCGGGCCGAGGTACGAGATCGTCGCCCGGATCGGCGAGCGTGGCTGCCTGATCCAGGTGCTGAATGACGAGCGCGGCCTCGATTCGCTCCTGGTGCCGGCCCCGCGCCGGCCCATGCGGGACGCCGTGCACGGGCCAGGGCGTTTCCGCCGCCGGACGGTCGGCGCCGGGGCCCGGCGCGGACCGCGCCCAGGCGGCCGGTGGCGCCCCGCGGGGCAGCCGCTGACCGAGGACCAGATGATCGCCCTGCTGCCGGAGTCCGGCCGCGGCCTGGCCATCATGCGGGCCTGTGTCGATGACGTGACGCTGAGCAGCGGGCCCGGCCTGGGCACCGTCGTCTCCCTGCAGAAGCGGATGGCGTGGCGGGACGACGCGCCGCTGCTGGAGGGCCAGCTCCGGAACGCCGGCTGACCCCCACCGCTACCCCCGGCCACCGCCCCTATCATCCCGCCCGGCACGGTAGCCTGCAGGAAGACCACCCCCGCTCTCCCCGCTGCGAGGATGCCTCATGACAGCCCGCGTGGGCGTCATCACCTTTCCTGGGTCGCTGGATGATGCCGATGCCGCGCGCGCCGTGGCCCGGGCCGGCGCCGAACCTGTACCGCTCTGGCACGGCGACCGTGACCTGCGCGGCCTGGCCGCGGTCATCCTGCCGGGCGGCTTCTCCTACGGCGACTACCTGCGCTGCGGCGCCATCGCGCGGTTCGCGCCGGTGATGGGCGAGCTCATCCCGGCGGCCCGGGCTGGGCTGCCGGTCCTGGGCATCTGCAACGGCTTCCAGATCCTCTGTGAGGCCCACCTGCTGCCGGGCGCGCTGACCCGGAACGCGGGCCTGCGGTTCATCGACCGGGTGGTCCGGGTACGCATCGAGGAAACCCGCACCCCGTGGACCGCGGACTACGCCCAGGATCAGGAGATCAGCGTGGTGCTGAAGAGCGGTGAGGGCGCTTATGTGGCCGATCCGGCCACACTGGTCCGGCTGACCGCAGCCGGCCAGGTCGTCGCGCGCTACGCAGGCGGCAATCCGAACGGATCCGTTGGGGATATTGCGGGTGTGCGGAACGAAGCAGGCAACGTGGTAGGGCTGATGCCGCACCCAGAGCACGCGATCGACGCGCTCACCGGGCCCGGCGCCGACGGTCTCGGCTTCTTCACCTCCGTGCTGCGGGTCATGGCGGAGGAGATGGCAGGCGGATGAGCGGCGCGACAGACACGGTCGGCCGCGCCGCGGCCACCCCCGGCCAGCCGCAGCCCTACGCCGAACTCGGCCTGACCAGCGCGGAGTACGCGCGGATCGGCGAGCTGCTGGGCCGCCGGCCGACCGACGCGGAGCTGGCCATCTACTCGGTGATGTGGAGCGAGCACTGCTCCTACAAGTCCTCCAAGGTGCACCTGCGCCGGTTCGCGGAGTCCGCGCCGCCGTCGGCGGCCCTGCTCGCCGGGATCGGCCAGAACGCAGGCGTGGTGGACATCGGCCAGGGGTACGCGGTCACGTTCAAGGTCGAGTCGCACAATCATCCCTCGTACGTGGAGCCGTTCCAGGGCGCGGCGACCGGCGTGGGCGGGATCGTGCGCGACATCCTGGCCATGGGAGCCCGGCCGGTCGCGGTGATGGACTCGCTGCGGTTCGGGCCCGCGGACGCGCACGATACCCGCCGGGTGCTGCCCGGGGTGGTGTCCGGCATCTCGTTCTACGGGAACTGCCTGGGGCTGGCCAACATCGGCGGTGAGCTGGCCTTCGATCCCTGCTACCGCGGGAACCCGCTGGTCAATGCGTTGTGTGTCGGGGTCATGCGGCACCAGGACCTCAAGCTGGCCGCGGCCCGCGGGACCGGCAACAAGGTGATCCTGTTCGGTTCGCGGACTGGCCCGGATGGCATCGGCGGCGCCTCGGTGCTGGCCAGCGCCACGTTCGGGGGCCCTGGCGGGCCTGGCGGGCCTGGCGGGGCTGGCGACGGGGCAGCTGGCACTGGCG
>Ga0187879_10001046_pt1 | contig 18782 bp, 17 predicted proteins | sample June2016WEW_19_1_FD_132423 | JGI IMG/M metagenome (GOLD analysis project Ga0187879, IMG submission 132423) | Peatland microbial communities from SPRUCE experiment site at the Marcell Experimental Forest, Minnesota, USA - June2016WEW_19_10 | ecosystem: Environmental > Terrestrial > Soil >... | reverse complement strand
TGACGCGGTACTGTTCGTGACGCCGGAGTATAACCGAGCGATGCCGGCTGCATTGAAGAACGCCATCGATGTCGGCTCGCGTCCCTACGGGCAGAGCGTGTGGGACGGCAAGCCCGGCGCGGTGATGTCGGTCTCGCCGGGCGGTGTTGGAGGCTTCGCCGCCAACCACCATCTGCGGCAATCGATGGTGTTCCTGAACGTGCCGATGATGCAACAGCCTGAGGCCTATGTCGGCGGGGTCGACAAACTGTTCGATGCCGCAGGAAATTTAATCAATGAGAGCACAAAAGGCTTTTTCACCGCATTCATGAACGCATATACAGCATGGGTCGAGACTCACATTCCTGCATAAAACCGATCGGTACCAGGACTGCGACGCGGCGTTACCGCCGGCCGCGGATCAAACGGCAACGTTGGAGCGCAACGCAAGTCCCTTCTGTCATCGCGAGCGTAGCGAAGCGGTCTCGTGCAAGGTTTGCACAGACGACGAGGTCGCTTCGCTGCGCTCGCAACGACCGGGGGCGTCGCACGACTGGTGGGTACTATCCCAACGCTGCCTCAACCCACCTCGCCCAGGCCAGCACGGCGCGATCTTCGCCGCGCCGCCCGACGATCTGAATACCCAACGGTAGTCCGTTCGGGCCCGTTCCAACTGCCACCGTCACGCACGGCACATGCAACGATGTCCAAATGAAATTGAAGGCCGGATCCCCGGTCCACTCCAGTCCGGCCGGAGCCTCGCCCGGCGCGGATGGCGTAACCAGCACGTCCAGTCCTGCCATCGCCGCAGGAAACGCCTGTTGAGTGCTGGAAAAAACCTCGTACGCTTCGGTCAGCGCCGCCTCGGTCTGAGCCAGTCCGAATGTCAAACGTTCTCGCAAACCCTCGCTCACCCCATCCGGATGGGTTGCCAGTTCCCAGCCCAGAGCGCGAGCGGATTCAGCATTCATCACGATCGGATGGGCGGTGGTCAGCGCAGCGAACGCCGAGGGCAGTTCCCGTGCCTCGACCGCAGCGCCAGCGCGTGCCAATGCCGACGCGACCCGAGGCAACAACCTCTGGGTCTCCGGCGCAGCCAGGTCCCATGACGGTGACTGACAAATGCCAATCCGCGGTGCTCGCCCAGGATGCACGTCGGGATCGCCAAGGTCGCGGCCGGCGATGGTTCCGGCAAAGAATGCGCAGTCGGCAACCGAGCGCGCCAGCACGCCCACTGTGTCCAAACTGTCGGACATCAGTTTCATCCCGTTCCGGTTGATCATGCCGAAGGTGGGCTTATACCCGACCACGCCGCAAAACGCCGCCGGCCGGATAATGCTGCCGGCGGTTTGCGTGCCGAACGCCACCGGAAACATACGGTCCGCCACGCCCGCTGCCGAACCCGACGATGAACCGCCCGGCGTATGCCCTGGATTGGCCGGGTTGGCGGTGGGGCCGGGCTTGCGGGTCGCGAACTCGGTGGTGACGGTCTTGCCAACCACCACGCCGCCAGCCGCGCGGGTCCATGCCACTGGTGCCGAGTCCGCCCGTGGCTGCCAGCCGGTCCAGATCGGCGAACCGTAGCAGCTTGGCATATCCCCCGTGTCCAGCACGTCTTTCACGCCAACCGGGATACCGTGCAGCTTGCCGGGCCGTGGCACAGCGGCGCGAGCGGCGGCGGGATCGTGGTGGGCGAAGGCGTGGATGACCGGCTCTCGCGCGGCAATGCGGTCGAGACAGGCCCGCAGCAGGGTCTCCGGCCGCAACGCTCCATCCTGGATCAGGCGAGCCGCCTGCGTCGCGGTCAGGCTGAGCGGATCACTGGACATGGACGAACCCTCCATCTTGCGCCGGCGCCACACTGGCGCTGTGCAGCACGTCCGTCCATCCTCGCCGCTGCGGCAGTCATTCGCGGTTTGTTAACCAACTCCATGTGAAATTGAGCCGACGAAAAAATTCCGTCTGTGCATCAAACCGCGGATCGCGTTCGGGCTGCATCATCATGACGGCGTCAAGCTTAACACCCGCGCAGATTCCCGGCCTGCCCACCAGCATCATAGCGGCGCTTGCAACCGACGTTATTCAGGATTTCACCTCGGCCCAGGTCGCCGCGCTGACCGTCGTTCAGGTGCGGGCGTTGACCACCGACCAGGTTGCGGCGCTGACCGCCGACAATGTCATCGGATTGTCCTCGCTCGCGATGGCAGCCCTGAGTTCTGCCCAGGTGGTGGCGCTCACCGCCGAAAGCGCGCTCAGTTCCACCCAGGTTGGCGAGCTTGGCCGAACCGGGGTCAGCGCGTTGACCAGCGACCAGATCGCGGCCCAGATCGGGTCGCTCAGGCCGCTGCAGATGGTCGCGGTCAGCACCGCTGCCATCGCGGCACTGGCAACCGACCTGGTGGCGGCGCTGACCACCGCTCAGATCGCGGCATTGTCCACAGCCCAGATCGTCGCCCTCGGCACCAATGTCGAGGCGTTGCTGTCGACCCAGGTCAACGCGTTGACCGCCACTCAGGTGCGAGCGCTGACCACCGACCAGATGGCAGCGTTGACTGCCGACAATGTGATCGGCTTGTCCTCCGCCGCCATGGCGGCCCTGAGTTCGGCACAAGTGACGGCCCTTACCTCCGAGAGTTCGCTCACTTCCACCGAAATTTCCGAAATTGGCAAAGCTGGTGTCGCCGCGCTGACCACTGCGGAGATAGACGTGCAGATCGGGTTCCTTACCACAGCGCAGATCGGCTCGGTCAGCACCGCCGCGATCGCGGCGCTGGGGGCCGATCAGTTGACCGCGTTGAGCGTGGGCCAGGTGGCGGCATTGACCACGGCAGAGATCGTCGCTCTCGGCACCAATATCGGGGCATTGTCGTCGATCCAGGTGGCCGCGCTGACCACCGGTCAGGTGCGGGCGCTGAGCGCAGCCCAGGTCGCCGCTGAAATCGGCTCACTGAAGCCGGCACAGATTTCTGCCGTTACCACCACCGCCATGGCGGCTCTAAGCACGGATCTGTTGACCGCACTGACCACCGGCCAGGTGGCAGCGCTCACGACTGCGGAGATCGTCGCCCTCGGCACCAATATCGGCGCGTTGCTTTCGACCGAGGTGACCGCGCTGACCGCCACCCAGGTGCATGCGATGACCACGGGTCAGGTCGCAGCGTTGACCACCGACAATGTTCGCGGTCTCACGGCCATTGCTGTCGGTGCACTAAGCTCTGCGCAGGTGGTGGCACTCACCGCGGAGAGCGCGTTCAGTTCCAGCCAGATCGGCGCGCTCGGGCCGAACGGTGTCGCAGGTCTGACGGCCGCCCAGGTCAGCGACCAGATCGGCTCCCTCAGATCGGCGCAAATCGCCGCCGTCAGCACCGCCGCGATCGCGGCCCTGGGCACCGATCAGGTCGCAGGCCTGACCACCGGTCAGGTGATGGAAATGTCCACCGCGCAGATGGTCGCCCTTGGTACCAACATCGGGGCATTGCTCTCGACCGAGGCGGCCGCGTTGACCGCGGCTCAGGTGCGGGCGTTGACCACCGTTCAGGCTGCGGCGCTGACCTTGGACAATATCATTGGCCTGTCACCGACGGCTGTCGGAGCCTTGAGTGCAGCGCAGGTGGCTGCTCTCACGGCAGAAAGCGCGTTCAGCTCCGACCAGGTTGGTGCCCTCTCCCGGGCTGGTGTGAGTGCGCTGACCATCGTGGAGGCCACCGACCAGATCGCCTCGCTCAGACCAGGCCAGATCGCCGGTATCAGTACTGCCGCCATTGCTGCGCTGAGTACCGACGAAGTGGCCTCGCTGAGCACAGGGCAGGTGGCGGCGTTGTCCACGGCGCAGATCGTCGCACTCGGCACCAATTTCGGGGCGTTTCTTTCGACTGAGGTCGGTGCGCTGACGGTCCTTCAGGTGCGGGCGTTGACCACCGATGAGGTCGCGGCGCTGAGCTCCGACAACGTCACGGCCTTCTCCACGTTCGCGATAGCGGCCCTGAATGCCGCCCAGGTGGTCGCCCTCACCGCCGAAAGTGCGCTCACTTCCACCGAGGTTGCAGCATTGAGCAGGGCCGGTGTCTCCGGGCTTACGTCGGCTGAGATCAGCACCCAGATCGACTGGCTTTTGCCGGGGCAAATCGCCGCGGTTAGCATCGCCGCCATCGCTGCTCTGGCGACCGATCAGTTGGCGGCACTGACGTCCGGCCAGTTGGGGGCAATGGCCACCGCGCAGGTGGTCGCTCTCGGTACTGACATCGGGGCGTTGCTTCCGACCGAGGTGGCCGGGCTGACGGCAATCCAGGCGAGGGCGCTGAGTACTGCGCAGATGGCGTCCCTGAATGCGGATAATGTCGTCGGACTGTCCACGGCCGCCATAGCAGCGCTAGGTGCCACGCAGGTGGCGGCACTCACTGCCGAAGGGTCGCTCACTTCCACTCAGGTCGGCGTGCTTGGCAAGGCCGGCGTCGCCGCGCTGACGCCAACGCAGATCGGCGTGCAGATCGGCTCACTCAGGTCTACGCAGATCGCCTCCGTCAGCACCGCTGCGATCGCAGCGCTGGCTACCGATCAGGTGGCAGCGCTGACCACGGGTCAGGTGGCGGCACTGACCACCGCCGAGGTGGTCGCCCTTGGCACCAATATCGGAGCGTTGCTCTCGACCGAGGTGGCCGCGTTGACCTCGTTGCAGGTACGCGCATTGACCACCGACCAGGCGGCGTCGCTGACATCTGACAATATCGTTGGCCTCTCGGCTGCCGCCGTCGGAGCCCTTGGCTCGGCGCAGGTGACGGCGCTCACTGCGGAAGGCGCACTCAGTTCCGCTCAGGTCGGTGCGCTTGGCGCATTCGGGGTCGCGGCGCTGACGACCGATGAGGTCAGTGCACAGATCGGGTTTTTGAAGCCAGTACAGATGGCGGCCGTCAGTACCGCCGCCATCGCCGCTTTGGGCGCGGATCAGTTGACGCCGCTGACGACCAGCCAGATAGCGGGCCTGTCGGCAGCCCAGATCGTTGCCCTGGGCACCAATATCGGGGCATTGCTGTCGAACCAGGTGGCTGCGCTGACCTCCACTGAGGTGCGGGCGATGACCGCTGCCCAGGTGAGCCTGCAGATCGGCGCACTCAGGCCGGTTCAGATTGGCGCCGTCAGCCCAACCGCGATCGCCGCGCTGAGCACCGATCAGTTGACGGCACTGACCACCGGCCAGGTGGCGGCGCTGAACAGCGCGGAGATGGTCGCGCTTGGCACCAATATCGGCGCCCTGGTCTCATCGGAGCTGGGCGCGCTGACCGTCAACGAGGTGCGGGCTTTGACCGCGGCTCAGATGGCGGCGTTGACCTCCGACAGCGTGCCCGGCCTCTCCACTGCCGTCGTTGCGGCCCTTGGATCAGCGCAGGTCGCGGCGTTGAGCAGCGACGATGTGCTCAGCCTGACCGCCAGTCAGTTCCAGGCACTGTCGGGACGGACGATCGTGGGCCTGTCATCGACGGAAATCGGCGCTATCAGTCCGGCGGTGCTGGGTGGTCTGTCGTCGGCCCAGTTCGGTGCGATCACCACGAGCGCTATGCAAGGGCTGACCGCGGCGCAAGTGACCGGGCTGAGTACGGTGGAGATTACGGCATTTAACACCGGCCAGCTTACGGCACTCACCACCGATGCGGTCGCTGGTTTCACCGCAACGCAACTGGCGGCATTTACTGCCAGACAGGTCAGTCAGATGTCGCCTGCCCTGGAAAACAAGATATTCGGTTGAAGCCGATGTGCGGCACCGCGTCCTAACTGCTCGGCAAGCTTGCTTTCCAAATGGGACGAGCCCAAATACGCCGACCCGCGGCGGTTTGCGGAGGTGTCGCGCTCATGCGATATGCTCGTTATGATCTGGAACATCCTTGATCGTCGGAAGCGACCTTATCGTTGGAAGCGCATCAACGCGATCATAGAAGCTGTTGAGCATTACAATAGTTGCGCCGATGCCGACCAGGCGCCTGCTTCCGATCCGAAAGAGGTGGTTGATTACGACCAACGTGAGTGCATCTCCGTCGAGGAAGCGATAGGTTGGGCGCATCAGGAGCAATGCCGCGTTACGCTATATCTCTACGACGATGGTAAGCGAACAACAACCGAAGAGCATTTTACATCGGCCGGTAATCGCTTCTAACAAGCGCAGGCTGAACGGGCTGAGGCGGACGGGTGGTCACGCATCGAATGCTCCGGCAAGCTTGGTAAGCCGTCAGGTTGCTCCCGCCAAATTCACTCCGGCAACCAGGTCGGCACGCGTGATCATTGTCAGATTGACCGTACCACGCAACAAAAACGCTATCATTCGGCAATATTAACACACTGGTTCAATCTGTAGCTCCACTTGCGAAGATGGCGTGGTAGTTGTTTTCCAAGGTGTGACGGCATTTTCACCCGCCGGCGACCTCGCCCACGAATGCGGCGAGTTTGACGCCATGGTCGGCGGCGATCATTTCAGCAGCCTTTTCTCCGATCATGATCGATGGCGCGTTGGTATTGCCGCTGGTTACGTTGGGCATGACGCTGGCGTCCGCTACGCGCAGCTTGCGCACGCCGAGCACGCGCAGCCGCGGGTCGACAACATCGCCGATCCGGCATGTGCAAGTATGATGATAAACGGTCAATGAAAAATGCAGCGCGAGGTCTTCCAACAATGCATCGCTGGGTTCCGCACCCGTTACGTGGCCGTGCTTCTCCGCCAGGAACGGCGGGATCAACACCGGACCGATCTTGCGGTTTCCTGGCCAATGCGCCGCGATATCCAGGGTCTGGCGCACCACTGCCAGCATGACTTTCATATCGTACGGGTCGTCGTAGTAGTTCATGCGAATGTTCGGATGCACCGCGGGATCGGCGCTGGCGAGCACGATTTCGCCTTCGCTGCGCGGCAGCACCGGATTGGCCATGAGGAAAATCGCTTCGGCGTCCGGCGCCAAACGTTTGTTTGGATCATCGAAGAACCGTGCAGTGTCGATATTCAGGCAGGATCGCACCAAAGCATCGTTGCCGCCGGTAACCGAACAGATGATTTCCGTATCGTGACTATGCGGATCGCCGAGCCCGGTCGAGCAAAACACTACCGCGTCCGCCAACGACGAGGATGCCAGGCCATGTCCGGTGGTTTCCCATTCGGCGAGGCGTTGCTCGGCTTCCTGCTTCACCGCCTGCAACTCAGGCGGCAAATTGGCGTCGTCGGAAGGATCGGCCGGCAACGGACCACCCGGCCCGCGCAACGCCGCCGGCCCCATCGAGAGGCCGAGTTCGTTCATCGACACACCCAGTTCGGGGGCGGGAAAATACAGCGGCACCATGAGGTGATCCTTCAGGTGCTTGCCGGCATGCGGCTGGTCCAACAGGCAGGCGACACCGACGGCTTCCAGTTGCTGCCGCGGACCGATACCTGAAAGCAACAAAAGCTGCGGCGAGCCAATCGCGCCGGCACTTAAAATCACCTCTTTGCCGGCATGCACGGTCTCGGTGGGGCCGGTGGTGGCGCGATACTCAACCGCTTTGGCGGTCAACTGTCCGGCTTCGTCGGCGAATATTACTCGGGTCGCCTGCGCCCCGGTGACGATCATGAGGTTGCGCCGAAGTTCCGGTTCGCCTTCCAGAAAAGCTTGATAGGTGCTGGAACGTTTGCCACGCCGCGTGGAGGTTTGCGCGAGCGAGGCAACACCTTGTGCGCCACCGCGATCGCGGCCGTTGTAATCGCCGCGCGGAATGCCGGCGGCAACCGCTGCCTCGACGAAATCGCTGGCGGCCTGAAGCACCGGAGAACGGACCGAAACTCCCAACGGGCCAGTAGTATTGTGCGCCGCCGCATCGATTGCGATAGCGGAGGATGGCGCCAGGCCCTCGCTCTTGCGGAAATACGGCAACACCTCGGCGTAACTCCAACCGGTGGCGCCGGCGGCAGCCCAGGAGTCGAAGTCGCCGGGATGGCCGCGCACATACATCATGTAGTTCATGCTGGATGAGCCGCCGAGCATCTTGCCGCGTGGCACCGGCACGCGACGGCCATTGAGACCCAATCCGGCTTTGTCGCCGGGATCGGCGGTGTACATCCAGTCCACGTCAGGATTCAATTGCATGGAGGCGCAGGCAATCGGCATCGACGCGGCGGCCGGCGGCCGCTCACCGGCTTCGATCAACGCAACACGACAGGTTGGGTCTTCGGAAAGACGCGATGCGATCACCGCTCCGGCAGAGCCGCCACCGACAATGACGAAATCGAACGTTTCCGGCATGTCATTCTCCCTGCGTATTGGTTGTCGGGGGACGGACGTATCGAGCATTCAGTCCAGGCACGCAACGGGCTGCTGTTGCCCCGATGCAACAAGAGCCTCCGGCGAAAGTCAATTGCGTAGACCGGGTACGCGCGAGTGCTCCGCCCTCAGACCCGCCAGAGGCTTTGCCCCTGGACCCCAGCAAAGCGCGAGGCCCTTTGCAATCTGTCCATTGGTAGTGTCTCTGAGGAGAGCCAACTGAGATCTATCAAGGTCCGGATCGGCCCTCCTCAGGGACACTACCAAAATGAGTGGTCCCAAGGGCAATGCCCTTGGCGGAGGTCCGGGATCGAGCCGTGAAGCGGATCGATGGGCCTCCTGGTCGGGGTTCGGAGTGAAACCCCGGCACTTCCCCGGTTCACACGACTGTCTGCCGTCGGCCACTTGGCACTGGCGCAGTGTGGCCCGAGGGTTCATCCTGGGACCGATGGAATCGCAGGATGACACACGTCCGATCCGCGTCGGCGCCGCCCGCGACGGCTCGTTGACCTATCTGGTCGACCTGCCGCCCGAGGCGTTGCCGCCGGTCACCCGCCGCGATCTGGAGCGTGCGTGGTATGCGGCTCGCCGCGCGGCGTTGGCGGAGCAATGGGGTGCCGTCCGGGTGTTTCGGTTTGCGCGCTCCGATGGCAGTCACTCCGACCTCGTACTGGCTGATCGAGACGCCAGTTGTTGGGCCGCTGCGTTGGATGCGATTTATGGCATCGGCACTCGCCAAGGCCTGTCGTTATGCCTCCGTCTCCTGGCCCTCATCGACCTGCTGGCCCAATCACCCTGGGCGGTCCCGTTGGTGCGGCTGGCGCGCGATGGGGCGGAGCCCGACCCGGCGCTGCTGCACGCTGCCGCGACCGAGCCGCTGACGCATGAGGCTCGGTTTGACCAGGCCGGGTTCCGTACCCGCCTCGCCCGCTACACGGCCCAACGTCTGACAGGAGTCTCCGTATGAGCCGTGCCGATTTTCGCCGACCGCTGGTTGCTGGCGCGCGACAGGGGAGCATCTCGGGAATGGCTCGTAGGACAAGGTCACGGGTCATCCGGGCCTCGGTGCCGGGCCTGTTCCTGCTGGCGCTGGCGGCCTGTTCGGCTGGACCGATGGGCGGCGCCGGCGACAATGCCGTCGGACCGAGCGGATCGGCGGCAGAAGGCAACACCGACCTCGCAACGCAACAGGCCTGCCGGCAACGCGTGAACGAGATGTACGAGGTCCGCAACCGCGGCGATATCTATACGGCGAACCCATCGGTCAACTCGCCGTTTTCGGCAAATTATCAACCTGACGTGCCCAGCCGCGGGCTGTCCAACCAGTTCGCCTATGACCAGAGCCTGGCCGAGTGCGAGCGCAATAGCGCGAACGGCGCCGAGGGATCCACCATGGCACCTCCCCCGCCGCCCGCTGCGAAAGGGCACTGATCGCGGGGAGCAGGACGCGGCATGGCCAGTTTCTCCGCGATCGGCGGCGTGCTGGCACAGCGCAACGCAAGGATCTTTTACTCCGGCAGCGTGGTGTGCTGGACCGGTTCGTGGATGCAACGGACGCCACCGATTGGCTGCTGTTCGGTCGCGGCGCCGAGGGGTCGCGACATGGGCGAGCACCATGGGCTGCGCGGCAATAGCTGGCGGGTTTTGGTGGCAATCCGCGGCCGGATCCATGGCCTGGCGCGCATTGCGGTGGGGTGCGGCATGCCGATGGCCGTGGCGACCGCAGGATTTGTCACCACACGGTGGTTTCCGGTCGGCGCGTCCTGAGCTGCTGGGATTGCAGGTCCCGGTGCTGATTGGCGTGACGATTTGTCTGGCGATGCGGGCACGCACATCGTCGCGGCTTGGCCGGCTGGCACCGGCACTGGAAGAGGTTGAAGTGCCGGCTGAATGACCCGGAGGCCGAGGCACGGGCCATGCGGACCGGCCGGTCACTTAAATAATGTTGAGGAAACAATTTGCAATCAGCCGCGAGCGATGTTGTCCGTTGACAGCACGACTTGCTTGTTGACAACAAACCGCGAATCGCAAGGACGCTGCCGTGCATTACTTTTTATCAGAGTCGATCGGCTTTTTCATCGTCCCATCCAACGTAATCGCTTCGTTTGCGGGGCTTGGCCTGTTGCTGCTTCTGCTGCGTCGACGCTGTGCTGCAATGGTCTCCGGACTCGCGTTGGCGGTGCTGGTAACGGCGTCGCTGTCACCGTTGGGCAATATGTTGTTTACCCCGCTGGAACAGCGCTTCCCTTACTTCGCATATCCCGACCAGCCGATCGATGGTATCATCATACTCGGCGGATCGTACGATACGGTGAGCCACTCTTATGTAAGCGAGATCGTTCTGCAGGAGGACACCGAGCCGGTAAGCGTTGTGCCCGATCTCGCGCGTCGGTATCCGACTGCCAGGATCATTGTCTCCGGGGGAAGTGACGTGTCGATCCCGGGCCCGAGCGAGGCCGCGATGGTCAAGCAGACGTTCATTTCGTGGGGTATTCCCGCCAACCGGATCCTGACCGAGGAGCAATCGCAGACCACGGCGGAAAACGCTCGCTTTACGGCAAGGCTGCTGCAACCCAGGCCGCAATCAAGGTGGCTTCTTGTAACGTCACCGTATCATATGCCCAGGGCAGTGGGGGCGTTCAGAAAGGCTGGGTTCAATGTGATGGCGTTTCCGGCGGGTCCGCGTACGCACGGATGGCGGGAGTTTTGGTGGCCCTCCAACACCGCGACGGACAATCTGCGACGCATCGATCTGGCCATCCATGAGTGGTTCGGTCTGGTAGATTATCGACTCAGAGGATTTTCCGACGCGTGGTTTCCTGGGCCTTAAGGCCACCTTCGCAACCTCGGATGCCCAGGCTGGGCGCACCAGCGAGCGGGCGGTGCGGCCGACGGTTCGAAATGGCCGCTGCCAGGCAGGCGCGTCCGGCACCGCGGTTGCAGGCGGCTCTGGCCTCAGTCGCACGAGTACCCTAGAACCGCCGGAGCCGCTTCCAGGGGAGTCCATCACACCATGGCCAAAATCGTCCGCACCGAGCCCGGCGCCATCCTGTCGAAAGCCGTCGAATATCACGGTTTCGTCTATCTGCCGGGTATCACGTCCCGCGACACCAAACTGGACATCAAGGGCCAGACCGCCGATGTCCTGGCGCAGATTGACGCCATGCTGGAGCATCACGGAACCGACAAGACCCGCCTGCTGACCGCGACCATCTGGGTCAAACACATCAAGGACCGCGCGCAAATGAACGAGGTCTGGACCCCGTGGCTGCCGAAGGATGGCGCTCCGGCGCGGGCCTGCGTACAAGCCGAAATGGCCGCCCCGGAAGTACTGGTCGAAATCATGGTCACCGCGTGTAAGTAACCAGGCCGAACAGGCCTGGACCGGGTGCCGTTCGCGCCGGCGCAATTCAGCGGCTGCGAGCCGCGGGCGACGGTCACGCAGTGGCGGGCGCAGCGTCGGTAAATCCGGTTAGCGTGTGGAACCGGCCATCCTCGGCGAACGTCGCAAAGTCGGTGCCGCGGAAGAACGATGGCGCGGTCTCGGTGCCGCCGGCGCTCCAACTGAAACGCACGCGGTCGTGATGCGCCTCGATCCCGCTGCACAGCCGGAAGCGGTAGCCGGGAATTCGCTGCTGTGCCGCTGCGATCATCGCATCGATTGCGGCATGTCCCTGGCCTTCCCGATGGGCGTCGAGATAGCTTCCGTCCGCACTCCAGGTGCGTTCGATGATACTGCGGCGCCGCGCGGAATCGGTCTCGTTCCAGGCCGCGATGTAATTGGCGATCGTTTCATTGACAGAACTCATGGCATCGCTCCTTGGCTTCCGGACATCGGGATTGGCCCCGTGTCCTGGACAAGAGGAATCTCCAACCGGCGGGTTGCAGTCGATTACCCGGCGGGTAATGCCGACGATTCTTTCTCCGACTGTCGACCGCGGCTGAAACATGCCAGGATCCATTGACGGAGATGCAGGAGGCGACGCCATGCCAGGGTTGCTAAACCGTTTGTTGGGGCGGTCAAAAGCTGCCGAGCCAGGCTGGATCGATATCGATACGTTACGGCAGCGGCAGATGGCAGGCGAGCCGGTGCTGCTGATCGACGTGCGCGGGCCTGACGAATTCACTGCACCGCCCGGTCATTTGCCCGGTGCGATCAACATTCCATTGCCGGAGCTCGCGGGCCGGATGGCGGAGGTCACCGCGCAATCCCGGCCCGTCGTGCTGGTGTGCAAGACCGACCGCCGTTCGGCCAAGGCGGCGGAAACGTTACTGGCCGCCGGCGTGCCGGATGTTGCGGTGTTGCGCGGCGGCACCGATGGCTGGCATCAACGCAGCCTGCCGCTGGACTGATTGCGCCGGCGCTACTCCTCGACCCGCAGCCGGCTGGCCAGCAATTCGCCGTGGTTCTGCAACACCCGATACGCCGCCGCCGCGACCAGATGCGTGTTGACCTGCTTAATGTCGCGTAACACGTCGAGTTGCAGAGCGCTTGCCTCGGTCAGCTGCGTCCCGCCGGAGCGCAACCGGGCAAAATGGTCCTGGGTTGCCGCCGCCTCCATATCTCGAAAGGTTTCCTTTTCCGCCGCAAGCAGCCGGGCCGCCTTAAGATCGTCGGTGACGAACACCGACGCCGCCGTGCGCAAATTGCCGATCAGCCGGTTCAGTGCCGCGGTCAGATCGGCCTGGTCCTTTGCCGCAAAGGCCAATCCGCGCTTCAGGCGTTTCGAGGCGAGGCCCATCAGGTTCTTTTCCACGATGTCGCCCGCGTATTCCAGGTTATGCGCGAAAGTCAGGATGTCTTCCACGCGTTGTTCGTCGGCGTCGGTCATCGCCTCGTTGTCGAGCGCACCGAGATAGGTCTTGATCGCCGTATTCAGCTTGTCGAGCACGTTGTCCAGCCGTTTGGTCTGAGCTATTTGCTTGCGGTCGCCGTGCTCGAACGCGTCGCGGGCGCTTTGCAGCATGCTGTCGAGCACATCGACCAGCCGCAGTGCCTCCCGCGTTGCGGCGCCGATCGCCACGGAGGGGACATCGGTTGCGGTGGGATTGAGGTAGATCGGTTTCGTGGGATCAGCCGGATCGATCCGCGCCGGGAACCAGCGGCGCAGCAATGCTGCGTACGGGGTCAGCAACGGGAAGAACACCAGTGCCAGCAACAGATTGAATCCGGTGTGGAAGTCGGCGACGGCGCGGGCATTGTCCGGCACCACGGTGACGAGCAACGGACTGATGACCGGCAGTGCGGCGAGGCCGATCGCACAACCCAGCGCACGGTTCAGCAGATTGCCGAACGGCAGCCGCTTCGCTGAAGGATCGCCGCCGGAAACACCTTCCAGCAGCGGATTGATCGCGGTACCCAGATTGGCGCCGAGCACCAAAGCAAACGCGGCCTCAGGCGGAATAACACCTTTGGCGGCGAACGACATGATCAGCAACACGATTGCGACGCTGGAATGTGCGGCCCATGTGATGATGGCGGCAAGCAGCAGGGCGAGCACCGGCTGGGTGGCGATAGCGCCCATGAACAGCCGCAGGCTCGGCACATCCTCATACGGCGTGATGACTTCCAGCAATTGGTGCAATGACAGCAGCATCAGGCCGAGGCCGATCGCCACACGGCCGAGATCGCGGGTGCGCGTGGCATCGCCTCGGTTGAACATGACGAGGCCGATCAGGAACAGGCACGGCGCCAGGCCCGTGATATTGACCGACAACACCTGCACGATCAGCGTGGTGCCGACATTGGCGCCGAGCATGACTGCCAACGCAGGGATCAGTTCGACGAAGCCTCCGGCGGCGAAGCCGGTGAGCATCAGGCCGGTTGCGGTGCTGCTTTGCAGACACGCGGTGACGCCGACGCCAGCCAGGAACGCTCTGACGCGGTTGCGCAGTGCGGCGGCGAGGATCAGGCCAAGTTTGGGACCGAAGCTGCGCTGGATGCCGGTCTGCACCATGCGCACGCCCCACAACAGCAGAGCGATCGTGCCGGCGAGGTCGAGCAATGTCACCGGAAAGTCCATGGTTTGCCTCCTCCCGACGCGGGGTTACCCAAGGCGGCGCGGTTTACGGCATTTCCGGTTGGAGCGCACCCACCGATCCGCCGCAGGCGTCATTCTTGGGGTGGACGGCCCGAGCCGTCCATGACCTACCCGTACTCAAACAGCGCCATGAACCCGAAATCCATGTGCAGCTGCTGATGACAGTGAAATAACGTTCGGCCCGGATTATCGGCCACGAAATCGACCTCGAGCTCCTGGAAACCACCCAATATGACGACGTCCTTGATGATCCCCGAGGTCGGCTTGCCACCGACACTGACCAGTTCGAAGCTGTGTCGGTGCAAATGCAACGGATGCAGATCGTCGCTGCCGTTGCGAAACTTCAGGCGATATCTTTGACCGGCATGCAGCCTGAACATCGGCGTCATGCTGTCCATCGAGAACGCTGCGCCATTGATCGTCCATAAATTGAAGCCGCGCGCGGCAGCGTTTTGCATGACGAAGGTCATTTCTATCGTCTCGTCGGGTACGACCGATGTCGGGGCCGGATGGCCGAAAATCGAATAATCCCACGGCACCGGCTTCGGTGTCACCCATTGCGGTTTGCCGGTCCGGCCCGCGTATTCGATCACGATGCCCATGCCACGCCCGCGATCGTCGTCGGCGAGATCGCCCAGTACCCAGACGCCCGGATGGTTCATTTCGACAACCGCAGATATTCGTTCGGCGGTGCCGAGCCACAGCACCGGGACCTCGGCCGGCACCGGCACCGGATTGCCGTCAAGCGCCACCACCCGAAATACATGACCCGGCAATGCCAGACTGCGAATTTCCGTGGCACTGCCGTTCAATACGTGAAACAGCACGCGCTCACCTTGCCTGACCCCGATCGGCTCGCCCTGACCGAGCATTTTGCCGTTGATGCTGAACAGGTCGTAGCCGACCTCGTAGCCCCGCGGCCAACCCTGGTTCTTCGCATCCGCTGCCACGCCGATCGCGCGTAATTCGCGCAGCGGTTCGCCGGCCAGAAAATCCGCGTCCATGTCGCCTGTGGTACTGAGCGACGGCAGGAACTCCTTCAGCACCAGGAAGACCTCGCGATCATAGGTGCCGGGATTGGCTTTGGGTTCGATGTAGACCGGCGCCACCTGACCGGTGAAGGTACCGCGGGAGAGATCGGCGCCGGACCGAACATGACTGTGAGCGAAACGAAACCCTGACGGCCGCGGCACGAAAGCGATCCGCTGCCTGCCATGCGCCGGGACAAAGGGCGAGCCCTCCTCGGCGGCGCCGTCGACGTCGCTCGGAATCGTCTGACCGTGCCAGTGCACCAGTTCGGGGGTATCGGTGTCGTTGACGATGTCGACGACGACGCGTTTGCCTTCGCTGAAGCGCAACAGCGGTCCAGGGAACTGATCGTTATAGAGTGTGGTCGACACCACATGGTCGGGCGCCAACTGCACCAGACCGGTCGCAATCCGCAACGTGACGTCGGCCGGTTCGGCGGGCGCCATCGGGGTCCCGGCATTGACCGACGTGGGCGCATCGGCCGCCCAGGCCTCGAGCGGTGCGGCCTGCGCCAGAGCGGCAAGTTGCAGAACGGAGCGCCGGTGCAATGTCATGGCCCGATCCTTCCCAAAGCGACGCTGTAGTCGTCCATTGTGTCCGCCGGTCAACCCGCCGAACAGGTACTTCAACTGGCACAAGATATGCACCCACTCCGGCGACCTTCAAATCATGCTCTCGAACAAGGGAAATTTGTCAGCACAGCGGCGCCCTGGAACGCACACAAGCGTTGCAACGACGAAACCGGCGTGACCCGCACCAGCCTGGTGCAGCTCCGGTCCCGGCCCATGAACAACGCGCCGCCTGGTCTGGAAACTGCGGGAGGAGAAAGTGTCGAGTGCGGTCAAGCCACCGGTCGCGATCGAACCATACCGGTCGCGCGGCTTCATCTCACCTGGTTTCATCGCAGCCGCCCTGCTGTTCGCATTCAGTGCGCTGATCGCCGCCTACCGGCAACAAGAGTGGGAATTCCCTCTGGTCCGGGCGTTGAACGTCTTTGCCCGCCACTCGATGCTGTTGGATCGCACCATGCACGCGCTGACCGCGCGCGACCTGCTGCAAGGCGTGCCGTTCATCGGGCTCATCTGGTTTCTCTGGTTCACCAGTGAGGACACCGCACCGCGCGCGAGGCTGCTGGTCGGAACCATCGCCGCATCACTCGCCGGCGTGCTGAGCCGTATCATCCAACTCGCCGGAGACGATCCCGAACTGGAGGAGCTGGTATCGATCGCGGGCGCCTGCGCACGGCGGGCCGAGGACGCGGCGCGACAGGCGCGCGAAATAAGCTGGATGGCGCGACGCAGGATGTCCCTCGTTGCCGCCGTCACCGGTACAGGCGTGCTGGCTGCCTCCGCTGTCGCAGTCATTGACCGGTATCAGGCATTCGGCGAGCCGGGTCTACCCAGCGCCAGTGCCCTTGTTACGGCACCGTTCACGACGGCCCCGGGAGTGGAACCGGGCTCGCTCGGCAGCGCGTCGCGACCTGAACTGGCGTCTGCGCCGGCTGCTTCACCGTTTGGCGCTCCGACCTTGGCCCCAACGAACCTGGCCGATCGCGCCCCGGTCCCAGATACCCCACGAACCATCGCCGAGGTGTTGCCACCCGTTGGTCCGGCGGAGCCAGCTACGACTCAGGTTGCCGTCGCTGGTCCGGCCGGGCCGGCGCCGGTGCCCGCTGCCGCCCTATCGCCACCAGTAAGTCCGACACCAGTCGCGGTTGCTACCGCTGTGTCACCGCCGGTTGGTGCAGCGAGGCTCGCGCCGGTACCGGTTGCCGCTGCCGTGCCACCGACGGCCAAAATGGCGGAACGGGAGTCACCGCCACTTACCGTCGCGGAAGCCCCTGCGCCAGTGCCGTCACCCAACCCGGCACCGCCGTCCAGTGGGCATGCCTCGGTTGGATCGCCGGCCGCGCCGTCCGTTGTTGCCGCCGCGGTGGGGCCGGAGCCAACTCTGTCTGGCCAATCGGGTGTGGTGTCTGCCTCGCTCGAAGCGTCGCCAGTTCCGGCAGCCCCGCAAGCGCCGCACCCGGTCCGACATGTTCGTCGGGTCGCCCGTCGGGTCATTTACTATCCGCAAGGCCCAGGACTGCTGCTTGCGCAAGTGGTGTACGGCGTGCGGCGGAACCTTTATGAGATCTTCCACTAACTCGCCCGAGCACCCTCCATGCTGACGCAAAACTCTGCACCAGGGGCCGCCACCCCGCCATCCGATTCTGCCGGAGCTGCTTCCTTCGGACTTTCGGTCGAGGACCGCCGGCATCTGCTGGCCTGGCTGGAGGAGGCCCGCCCCAGCGGGATCGACGCGACCGAAGACCTACGCTTACGGCCGTGGCCCATGCCGGTCACGGCCCAGGTGATCGGCGTTTATCGGTCCGGGTTGACCATGGCGACCTGGCTCGTGGTCGGCCAAAACGGTCTTTGGACGGTTGTTTCGGTAGCGGAAGGCACCGTGTTGGCCACGCGGCCGACCCTGGCGGCGGCTTTGGCGGTCATCCATTCGCCTCCGGCTGCAACTCCCGTCGCGGAGAGTCCGTCGGATGCCGAAGAACGCCTACCGCAGAGCAAGCCGGTTGTGACCACGACGCCGGTCTGACGCACCGCCCCAACCGGCTGACGCGCACACCTGCGTGATGCCGGTTTGATGCTATACCGCAACGTACTCTTACGCAATAAAACCCAGGGAACAACTGCATCCACGCTTTGGGATCCGGGATGCCGATCTGCGAGGAGGCCGCAAATGCAACAAAGGTTGCTGATTTTAGCTGCGTTTTTAGCTGGCGTGCCAACCCTGGCCTGGGCCAGACCGCTGATCCTGCCTATCCACGATGTCGTCGTCGAATATCACTCCTCAGGCATGGTTTCCGGACCGTCAGGCGATCTGACCACCACGGTCATGGTGCGATTTGCCGGCAACGGAGACCGATTACGCGTCGACGGGCCCTATGGTGGCTTCTACGCGCTGGTCGACGTGGATGACGCTCGGCTGATCATGGTCATGCCGGAAAGCGGATTTACGTAGACCAACCAGCGGATCCCGACCTGATCGGGCTGCTGCAGGCCGATGATCCGGATTTCCAGAAGATCGGTACCGAGCGGATCGCCGGGTTTGATTGCACCGAGTACGATGCCGACATCAACGGACATTCCGGGCGACTCTGTTTGACCGACGACGGCGTGTTGTTGCGCGCTCGCATCGACGATCCGGATCGGCGTCCTGAACTGGAAGCCGTGAGCGTCACTTATGCCCCGCAACCCTCGGATTTGTTCGAAATTCCGGACGGGTTCCACCGAGTGTACCTGCCCAGGCTGCCGCATCGCTTCGGGCTGGGGCCGCTCGGCAATTCCGCGCGAGACAGTGAGGCTTTCGGTCGGGCGGGACGGTAACCAACGCCGCGGGTCAGGCCGTTATGCCCACCGGGGGACTCGAACCCCCACGCCAAACAGGCCGCGGATTTTAAGTCCGC
>Ga0187879_10001045_pt1 | contig 18787 bp, 18 predicted proteins | sample June2016WEW_19_1_FD_132423 | JGI IMG/M metagenome (GOLD analysis project Ga0187879, IMG submission 132423) | Peatland microbial communities from SPRUCE experiment site at the Marcell Experimental Forest, Minnesota, USA - June2016WEW_19_10 | ecosystem: Environmental > Terrestrial > Soil >... | reverse complement strand
GGCGCCCCTGGCACGACTCGAACGTGCGACACGCGGTTTAGGAAACCGCTGCTCTATCCTCTGAGCTACAGGGGCGGAGGGGCGCCCGATCCTACCGAGGCCGCGCCCTCATCCGGCGCTCAGCTCGCCGCCGTCGGGTACTGCGGGTTCATATCCTCGAGCGCTCGGAGGAGGATTTCGGTGACCGCCCAGTTGCGGTACCACTTGTGGTTGGACGGGATCACGTGCCAACGGGAATGTTCGGTAGACGTCTTCTCCAACATGGCGGTGAAGGCTGCCTGGTAATCGTCCCAGTGCTCCCGCTCCGCCAGGTCGGACTCCTTGTATTTCCAGCGCTTGGCGGGGTCGGTCCGTCGTTCCTCCAGCCTCTTGCCCTGCTCCTCATAGGAGATGTGCAGCAGGAACTTCACGATCTGCGTGCCGGCGTCGTGCAAGAGCCGCTCGAAGGCATTGATGTGCTCGTAGCGCGCACTCACGACGTCGGGCGGAACGAGCCCATGGACCCGGGTCACGAGGACGTCCTCGTAGTGAGACCGGTTGAACACGACGACCTCGCCAGCCCTCGGGACCTGCGAGTGCACGCGCCACAAGAAGTCGTGAGCGGCCTCGAGCTCGCTCGGGACCCGAAACGTCGCCACCCGCGTCCCACTCGGATTGAACCCGCGGAACACGTGGCGGATCGTCCCGTCCTTGCCGGCGGTGTCGGTCGCCTGCAGGACAACGAGCAGCTCGCGCGTGCCTTCCGCCCATAGGCGTTCCTGCAACTCGGCGAGGCGGAGGTGTTGCGCCTCGAAGACCGCCTCCGTGTGTTCTCGGTCGCCGGGAGCACCGGGCGTCGAGTCAGGGTCACGCTTGGCGAGATCGACGGAGGCTCCCGGATGTACCACGAGTGAGGTGACCACGGACCCATCCCATCACATCGGGTCCGAGTCGGTGAGAATGCTTCCCCGTGGGAGCACTCAAGCTCGGGATCGTGGGGTGCGGCGTCATCGCCAGCGCTCACGCGAGCGCCCTGCAAGGGCTCCGCCGGGCCGGGTTCCTTGACGCCGAGATCGCCGTGGTGCACGACGCCGATGAGGAGCGGGCGAGGCGGTTCGGAGCTCACGTCGGTGCTGGCATCGCCGCCAGCGCCGAAGACGTGGCCGCCGAGAGCGACGCCGTCTACGTCTGCACCTCGACAAAGGGCCACTTGGAGGCGGTCCGTGCCGCCGCCCATGCCGGTCGGCCGATCTTCTGCGAGAAACCCCTCGCCCGCGACCTGCAAGAGTCCCTCTCGCTCGTGGCCGAGGCGACCGCGGCAGGCGTGCCCGTGCAGGTCGGGCTCGTCCTGCGCACGGCACCGGTGTTCCGCCGGCTCGCCGAGATCGTCGCCAGCGGGCGGTTCGGTCGCCCGATGGCCGTGGTCATGCGCGACGATCAGTTCTTTCCTACACAGGGCCACTACGCCTCGACGTGGCGCTCCGACGTCACGATCGCCGGAGCAGGCGCCCTGCTCGAGCACTCGATCCACGACGTCGACATCCTCCAGGACTGTTTCGGGCCGATTGAATCGGCGTCGGCCGCATCGGCGGTGTTCGGAGGTCACGAAGGCATCGAGGACTCCCTCTCGGCACTGCTGCGAACCGAGTCCGGACTGTCGATGTCGCTCGTGAGCGTCTGGCACGAGGTGCTGACGCGACCGTCCACACGGCGGCTCGAGGTTCTCTTCGAGAAGGCGTTCGTCAGCCTCGAGAACGACTTCACAGGGCCGCTCACGGTGCAGACAAGCGACGGTTGCGAGCTGCGTCAGTGCCCGCCGCCGGAGTGGGTTCTCGAAGTCCCTCTGCCCGCGGGGGAGCGGGGCCTGGGCGTGCGGCCCTATATCGAGGAGAATCGCGACTTCGTCGACGCCGTCGTGAGCGGCCGGGCGCCGTCGCCTGGGTTGGGCGAGGCGATTGCGGCCCACCGGGTTGTGGATGCCTGCTATCGATCAGCCGCCGGGGGCGGGCTGCCGGTCAGCCCGACGAGCTGAGACGGGCAACTCCCTGCAAGATGATCTCGAGCCCCAGCTCGAATCGCTCGTCGTGACCGATCTCCGTCATCTCATCCCGCAGGTGGGCAAGGTGGGGGAATCGTTCCGCCGGTAGCGTCTCCAGGTAGGAGCTGAACTGGTTGAGGCTGTCCTGGCCCGCCTCGTCTCGCTCCCACAGGCTTTCCTCGAACGTGAAGGCAGCGATGTAGAGCCCGAGGAGGTCGCCGAGGTAGGCGGCGAGACGGTCGGGCACACCGGCGTCGGACAAGAAGGCCAGCAACTGTTCGAGCAGCGTGACGAAGCCGGGTCCGACCGGGACCCGTCCGATGAGCGCCTGGGCGAGGTCTCCGTGGCTTCGCAAGCGGTCCCGCATGTCCCGGCATATCTCCTTGATCTGTTCAGGCCACACCTCGGCGTCGGCCTGCGGCACCGTCATGCCGTCGAAGACCCGATCGACGATGAGCTCCAGCAGTTGCCGCTTGTTGGTGACATGGCTGTAGAGAGCGCCGGCGCTCGCTTCGAGGCGTGTGGCGACTTTGCGCATCGTCAGACCCTCGAGCCCATCGGCATCGATGATCGCCAGGGCGGCTCGCAAGATGGCCTCCCGCGTGAGCGGCGGGCGGCGAGGCGGCTGTCGCACCTCACGCCACCACGGAGGCGGGGGAGCGCCCGTGGCCCAGCCGGCCACGCGTCCTCGGAGGGCTGAGCGCCGGGCGCCGTCGGTCCCGGTACGGTCGTTCGACGTGCCCACTGGTTGAACATTGTACTTGACATGACCGGCGTTCGCTAAGTAAACAATGTTCAGTCTCTTCCGGTGTCATCCGATCCGTCTCGCGCTTTTCCGCCCCACCCGTCCGAAGGAGAAGCGGCCGCGTGGCCAACGCCATCGAAGCAACCGACCTGGTGAAGACGTTCAAAGGCGGCGTGCGCGCACTGGAGGGCGTCTCTCTCGAGGTCGAGGAAGGCACCGTCTTCGGCCTTCTCGGACCGAACGGGGCCGGCAAGACGACGGCCGTGCGCATCCTCACGACCATCCTGCAACCCGACTCCGGCTCGGGCCGCGTGCTCGGCCACGACGTCGTGCACGAGGCGGCTGCGGTGCGAGCCTGCATCGGTCTGGCGGGACAGTACGCCGCCGTGGACGAGAACCTCACAGGTAGGGAGAACATCCGCCTCGTCGGACAGCTCACCCACCTGACGCGCAAGGTCGCCACGGCCCGCGCTGACGAGTTGCTCGAGCGCTTCGAGCTCTCCGACGCCGCCAACCGCCCCGTGAAGACCTACTCGGGTGGGATGCGGAGACGGCTCGACCTGGCGGCTGCGCTCGTGGACCGGCCTCCCGTGCTGTTCCTCGACGAGCCGACGACGGGTCTCGACCCCTACAGCCGGGTGGCCCTCTGGAGTGTCATCGGGGAGCTGACGAGCGCCGGCGCCACCGTCCTGCTCACGACGCAGTACCTCGAGGAGGCGGACCGCCTGGCTGACCGCCTCGCCGTTGTCGATCACGGCAAGGTCATCGCCGAGGGCACGTCCGAGGAGCTGAAGGCCAGCCTCGGGGCGACCGTGCTCGACCTCAACATGGGCGACATCGATCGCGCCACGCAGGCCCTCAGCCTGCTGGCCGCTCGCTGGCCCCGCGAGCCCGTGCTGTCGGGCGTCACCGTGGAGCTGCAGCTCGATGGCGGCGCCCGTATGGTCACCGAGGCGCTCGGGTTGCTCGACGAAGCGGATCTCATCCCGACCACGCTGGCGATGCGTGAACCGAGTCTTGACGACGTGTTCCTTGCCCTCACCGGTCATGGAGCCGAGGCAAACGGAACGGAGGCGATGAATTGAGCACCGTGGCCATCAGCGCCCAGCTGGACACGCCGGCCGAGCGGATGAAGACGACACCGTGGAGGGCCGTTCTCGACGCCCTCGTCGTTATGGAACGCAACCTCATCGCCTACACGCGGCTGCCGGAGGCGCTCTTCTTCTCGAGCGTCCAACCGGTCATGTTCGTGCTGCTGTTCCGCTACGTCTTCGGCGGCGCCATCAAGGTCGTCGGGATACACGGCGGTTACGTCAACTACCTGATGCCGGGCATCTTCGTGCAGACGGTGTGCTTCGGATCGGTCTCGACGAGCATCGGTCTGGCGGAGGACCTGCAGAAGGGGATCATCGAGCGCTTCAAGTCGCTCCCGATGGCCCGCTCGGCCGTGCTCGCCGGCCGCACGCTCGCCGACCTCGTGCGAAATGTCCTCGTCGTCATCATCATCACGGGTGTCGGCTACGCCGTCGGCTTCCGCGTGGAGGCGGTCGCCGGCTTCTTGGCCGGAGTTGGTTTGCTACTGCTGTTCGCCTACTGCCTGTCGTGGGGCTTCGCCGTCATCGGGCTGTCGGCCGCCAACGCCGAGACGGCCCAGGTCATGTCGTTCCCCGTGCTCTTCCCGCTCACGTTCGCGGCGGGGACGTTCGTGCCCGTGTCGTCGATGCCGGGATGGTTGCAGGGTTTCGCCAAGTACCAGCCGGTCGGAGAGGTGGTGTCGGCCGTCCGCTCCCTCATGGTCGGCGGCCCGGGGGCGGCCGCCAACCATGTCATCGGCACGCTCCTCTGGTGCGCCGCCGTCCTCGTGATCCTGGCGCCGATGGCCGTGTGGAGGTACCGGACGCGCACCTCCTAGCCGGACGGGAGCTTCACGGCAGCTGGTAGTTGGGAGCTTCCTTCGTGATCACGACGTCGTGGGGGTGGCTCTCGCGCAGGCTCGCCGGCGAGACCCGAATGAACTCGCCATGTGCTTGCAACTCGGCGACGCTCCGCGCCCCGCAGTAACCCATGGCCTGGCGAAGGCCCCCGACCATCTGGTGGAGCACGATCCCGAGAGGGCCTTTGTAGGGGACACGGCCCTCGATGCCTTCGGGCACGAGCTTGCCGCTCTCCACGCTGCCTTGGAAGTAGCGATCCTTCGAGAAGGAGCGGCCCTGCATGGCGCCCAGCGAGCCCATGCCGCGGTACTCCTTGTACCTCTCGCCTTGCTGCATGACGATCTCGCCCGGCGACTCGTCGACGCCGGCGAGGGCGTTGCCGAGCATGACGGTGGAGGCGCCGGCGGCGAGGGCTTTGGCAACATCGCCGGAGAACTGCACACCGCCGTCGGCGACGACGGGCACGCCGCGGGCGCTCGCCACGGCGGCGCAGTCGAAGATCGCTGTGATCTGGGGCACGCCGATGCCGGCGATGACCCGCGTGGTGCAGATCGATCCCGGCCCGATCCCCACCTTGACAGCGTCGGCGCCGGCATCGATGAGCGCCACGGTGGCTTCGGCGGTGGCCACGTTGCCGGCGACGATGTCGATCTCGAAGTTCGCCCGCATCTTCGCGACCGTGTCGATGACGCTGCGGGCGTGTCCGTGGGCCGTGTCGACGACGATGACGTCCACGCCGGCGGTGACGAGCGCCTCCATCCGCTCGAGGGCATCCGGCCCGGTACCGACGGCGGCCGCCACCCGCAAACGGCCGCCGTCGTCCTTGGTGGCCCGCGGGTAGTCGATGCGCTTTTGGATGTCCTTCACCGTGATGAGGCCGTGCAGGGTGCCGTCGCCCTCGACGATGGGGAGTTTCTCGATGCGATGGCGGCCGAGTATGACCTGGGCGGCCTCGAGCGTCGTGCCCACGGGTGCGGTCACGAGACCGCTGGAGGTCATGACCGTCGAGACAGGCTCGTCGCTCCGCGCCACGAAACGCAGGTCCCGGTTCGTCACAATCCCCACGAGATGGCCGGCTCCGTCGGTGACCGGGACACCCGAGACGTGGTACTGCGTCATGAGGTTCATCGCGTCGGCGATCGAGGTCGTGGGCGTCACGGTGATCGGGTTCGTGATCATGCCCGACTCGGACCGCTTCACCCGGTCGACTTCGGCCGCCTGGTCACTGATCGAGAGGTTGCGATGGATCACGCCGATGCCGCCCTCGCGCGCCATGGCGATGGCGAGGCGGGATTCGGTCACGGTGTCCATGGCCGCTGACACGAGCGGGATGGCGAGCGAGATGTTACGTGTGAGGTGGCTGGCGGTCGATGCCTCTTGGGGGAGTATCTCCGAGGCTGCCGGCACGAGCAGGACATCATCGAAGGTGAGGCCTTCGCGCCCGAACTTCTCGGCGAACGAGGGGGGAGGCGGTCTGCGGCTGGCGTCGTGCTCCATGTCACATCTTAGGCGGTCGGGCGGTAGACGACCGGTCCTTGGGAGGCTTGCCGTCGCCGGTGGCGCGTGTCGTCGGCGTTCGCCTCGCCTGAGGTTGGGGAGCACCGCCGGTAGGTCGACCGGTAGGAGCCGAACACACGCTCGCCCCGTGCGTACGGAGACGGAGCGACTCCTGCGGGAGCTGGCCGACAGGTCGCGGCTCGGCCTTGTCACCCGAGATCAGACAGTCGCCGTCTCGGCCAGTCCGAGCTGGCTCCGATCACAGCTGAGGATGGGGAGGCTGCGACAGATCGAGGCCGACGTGTTCGCCCTGCACGGATCGTGGAAGGGTGACGATCCGCCCTGGGCCGTTGAGGCACTCGCCGCCTGCCTGCAGCGAGGGCCGCAGGCGAGGCTGGGGTTCGCCAGCGCCGCCCGCATCTGGGGCCTGGCTGCGGGGCAGAACACGACCGGAGACCGCCTGCACGTCGTCGTGCCCGCCGCCCGAGCCTTCCGGGACACCCACCGGGTCAAGGTCCACCGAACGAGGCGCCTGACTTCGAGAGACGTCACGACTTACGCCGAGCTGCCGGTCACGACCGTCTCCCGTACCCTGATCGATCTTGCTGCCTCGCTGACCCCCACAGCGGTCGAGCTCGTCGTGGACGATGCGCTCGTGCGTGCTCTCACGACGGTGCCGTTGCTTGCCGGAGCGCTGAACCGCAACGCCCATCGGGGTTGTCGCGGCGGGCCGCTCGTGCGGGAGGCGCTGGCCCTCTGGGATGTCGGGCCCCTCGAGAGCCACGCCGAGGCCGAGGTGCTGCGGTGGCTCCTCGCGCGGGGTGTGCCCGAGCCGGTTCGGCAGTTGGAAGTTGTCAGTTCCGACGGCAGGCGCCTTCGCGTCGATCTTGCTTGGCCGGCAGCAGGGGTGGTGCTGGAAGTCGATGGCTACGCACACCATCACGGGCCGCGGAAGCTGTCCGCCGATCACGAACGGCGGTCGGTCCTCGCCTCGCTCGGCTGGAGCGTGCTGACGACGACGACGGCGGAAGTGCGGCGAGGCGGCACAAACCTGCTGGCGGCCCTTCGAACCCTTGGTGTCGTCGGCACCACGCGCACCGGCTCGAGGGCCGCGGCCGGCGTGCGGGCGGATGCGGCCCTCTGGTCAGCGCGCGCCGGCCGAACCGTGTCCCTGGGGTGACCTGTGGGGCCGGCGGATTCAAACGGTCCGCGGAACGCGCCGTGGTCAGCGCGCGCCGGCCGAACTGTGTCCCTCGGGTGACTCGCGGGGCCTCGTCCGGTCACTCTGGGCACGCAGAACGCCGGGGCCGAAGCGCACGCGGAACGCCAGGGGTCCGGCCCGCGCCGGCCGAGGCGAACGAAACCATCGCCAACCGATCAGCTCCCGAAGATGCGGAGCCACTCCTCTGCGCTGCGAGGCGCCAGCACCGGGTTCCAGCGCTTGGTCTCGCCGAGGCTGGCGAAGGGGTCCTCCGAGTAGAGGTGCCCCGGGTACACGACGGTGTCGTCCGGCAGGCGTGCGAGCCGGTGCACGAGGCTGTCGTACATGGCCGCGGGGTCGCTCCCGGGCAGATCGGTGCGGCCGCAGCCGTTCAGGAACAAGGTGTCGCCGGCGACGAGGCGCCCGTCCACAAGGAAACACTGGCTCCCTGGCGTATGCCCCGGCGTGTGCAGCAGCCGGATCGAGATATCGCCCACCTCGATGACGTCGTCGGCATCGTGCTCCACGAGGTCGCCGGCCCCGACGCCGGCAGCGCGCACCACCCAGGGTGTCTCGGCCCGCTGGACGTGGATCGGGACCGACACCCGCTCGAGCAGTTCCGCAACGCCCGCGATGGAGTAGCTACCGAAGAGGTTCCCGCCGACGTGATCGGCGTGGTAGTGGGTGGCGAGCGCGCCCACGAGCCGCATGCCGTCGGCCTCGAGGAGATCGACGAGCTCGCCGGGCGCGTAGGCTGGATCGACGGCGACCGCCTCGCCCGTCTCCCGATCGCCGATCAGGTAGACGAAGTTGACCATCTGTCGGGCGATCCGGTCATTGGCGGCGACATCCCGCCCGGCAAGGAGCTGGCGGAAATAGAGCCGGTGAGTGACCTGCGGCGTCGAGTCGTTGTGCTCAGCCTCAGCCGTCATCGTCTGCCTCCAGGATGGCGCTCGTGCCAACGTTGCCCGTTGGCGTGACGCCGGCCAGCCATGCTGCCAGTGCCTCGGCACCTACGACCAGTTGAGGCCCTGGCCTCGAGAACCAGACCCTCCCGTCGAAGGCGACGAGGCGAGCGCTCCGCAAACCGGACCAGGCCATCGCCAGCTGGCGGAACCTCCGCCCCGCCGCCACCGCCGCCGCCAAATCGAGCCCGCAGGGTGCGATGACGATCAGATCCGGGTCGGAGCCGGCGAGCTCCTCGAGGGTGGTCTCGCGAGAGCGGCCTCCAGCACTCGAGAGCACTGGCTGGCCTCCCGCAGCTCTCACGAGGTCCGGCACCCAGTTGCCGGCGAGGTAGAGCGGATCGACCCAGTCGAGCACCGCCACCCGCGGCCTCGGGCGACCGTCTGGCGCCTGCGCGAGCGCACGGAGGCGGGCCCGACAGGACGCCTCGAGCGCCTCACCGGTGGCATCGAGGCCGAGCGAGCGCCCCACGCTCGAGAACGTGGCGAGAACGCCGTCAAGGTCCACCGGGTCGAGGGAGGCCACCTCGCAGTCGACACCGCGTGCCGCCAGGGCGACGATGACCTCGGATGACGGCAGAGCGCACACGGCGCACTCGTCTTGGGCAAAGACCACATCGGGCGAGAGCGCCACCACCTGCTCGACGTCGAGGGAGTACAAGAGTCCGCCTGCGGCAATCTGCTCGTGCACGAGGGCGTCAACGCCGGCGGGGTCCCCGCTCGCCATCGCCGGGTCGATGAGGGTACGGGTGACGACGGGTCGGGGCCTTGAGGAATCCGGCTGGTCGCAGTCGGCACTGATCCCGACGAGCGAATCGCTCGCTCCGAGCGCCACGACGATGTCGGTGGCGGATGGGACGAGCGAAACCGCCCGCTTCACCCTACGAGCGTCCCCGGGGCGGCACCGGGCGAGAGCCTCAGGCGCCCGAGGCTCGACCGTGCTTGGCGCCTGCCGGTTCCCAGGCGGCAAGGTCCTTCAGCCGATCGTCGTTCGAGAAGACCTCGACCAAGGGCACGTCGAGACCCAGCCGGCGCTGCAGCCGCTCGATGGCGAGCTCCTGGTCCCACAGCACGAGCGTGACGGCAACTCCTCCCTCGCCCGCCCGCGCCGTGCGGCCGGAGCGGTGCAGGTAACCCTTGTGGTCCTCGGGCGGGTCGAAGTGCACGACGACGTCGACGCCCTCGATGTCGAGTCCGCGGGCTGCGACGTCGGTGGCCACGAGCGCCGGCAGCTTCCCGGCAGTGAAGCGGTCGAGTGCCTGCTCGCGCGCCGACTGCCGGAGGTCTCCATGAATAGCCTCGGCGCGCACGCCCTCGGCTCGCAGGTCGGCGACGAGTCGATCGGCCCCACGCTTGGTGCGGACAAAGCAGAGCGTCTTCTCGGCGCCTCCGACGATGGCGGCGCACACCTTGGCTTTGTCGAGCTGGTGCACCTTCAGGAAACGGTGCTGCATCTCGGCCACCGTCAACTGCCGCTCTTTCACCTCGTGCAGGACGGGGTCCCGGAGGTGGCGGCGCACGACCTGGTCTACGGCCGAGTCGAGCGTGGCGGAGAACAGCAGCGTTTGGCGATCGGACGGCATCTTGCGCAAGAGCCATTCGACCTGCGGCAAGAAACCCATGTCCGCCATCCGGTCGGCTTCGTCCACCACGAGCGTCGTCACAGCAGAGAGGCTCACGCTGCCGCGGTCCACGAAGTCGATCAGCCGCCCAGGTGTGGCGACGACGACGTCGACGCCGCGGGCGAGGCGTTTCATCTGGCGATCGAGGTCGCTGCCGCCGTAGACGACGGCCACTCGGAGGTCGACCGCCTTTGCGAGCGGCTCGAGCACCTCGGCCACCTGCACGGCGAGCTCGCGGGTGGGGACGAGCACGAGCGAGACGGGTGCACCGGGTTTGGCCCGTTTCGTCTGCATGAGCAGCGGAAGTCCGAACGCCAGCGTCTTGCCCGAGCCGGTCTTCGCCTTGCCGCAGACGTCTCGGCCGGCGAGAGCGTCGGCGATCGTCAGCTCCTGGACTGGAAACGGCGACACGATCCCCTGCTCAGACAGAGCAGCCACCAGTTCAGGCGAAACTCCGAGAGAGGAGAAGGTCGTCGACAAGCTCGAAGTGGTAGGTGCAGAGCTCATGACTATTCTCACGGCAGAGCCTACTGGCACGTGGGTCTGCAACGGTCGGACCTGTGCCGCTAGGTCGAAGCGGAGCCAGCCGAGCCACCGACAAAGGAGCAGCCGCATGCCTCACCTCGAGACCGGTGACGAGGCGCCCGATTTCGCCCTTCCCGACGAGAACGGCGACATCGTCCGCCTCTCGGATTTCGCCGGGCGCGGCGTGGTCGTCTACTTCTACCCCGCCGACGACACTCCCGGCTGCACGAAGGAGGCCTGCCAGTTCACGGAACGGTTCGACGGCTTCTCGAAAGCCGGCGTCGACGTCGTCGGCATCTCGCCCGACGGAGCCGACAGGCACCGGCGCTTCCGGGAGAAGTACGGGCTGCAGGTACGCCTGCTGAGCGACCCCTCCCACGAGGTGATGGAGAGCTACGGGGCCTGGGGGGAAAAGGTGCTCTACGGGCGCAAGAGCGTGGGGGTCATCCGCTCCACGGTGCTCATCGGCCCCGACGGTCGCGTCGTGCGCGCCTGGTACCACGTCCGTGCCGACGGTCACGCCGAGAAGGTGCTCGCCGCCGTCACCGGCTGAGGGTGGCGACAGCGGCGTCGATGGTCGCTCTAACGGCCGTCGCCCGCACCGCCGACCGGCTCAGGTGTGCTTGCGATCTGCGATAGCGGCGGCAGCCAGCATGGCCGCCAGGGCGATCAGGCAAACGGCCGCCAGCACGCCGATGCCGAGGGCAGCGAGCCCGAGATCGGAGACCTCGGGCTGGAGCGACAGCAGCAGCCAGCCGGCCGAGGCTCCGCCCACCGCCACGAGTCCCACCCAGACAGCCTGCGTGGTCGCCGGCCGGCCGACGCGGGTCCCAGCGCCCCTCGGTTCGAGGGCTGCGCCGCCGGCCTCCACGAAGACGAGCACGGCGGCACCGGCCACCGAGGCGAAAACGGCTGCCCCGTTCCGGTGGACAGGCAGATCGGCGACGGCGCAGGCGCCGGCGAGGGTCAGGACGGAGGCGAGAAACGCCCGCTCGCTTCTCACGGCGATGGCGACGACGAAGGTGATGACCGACGCCATTGCGATCGGCACTACTGCGATCGCCATCGCCTTTTGGGCAAAGCCGATCGAGGCGGCGGCCAGGGCGAGATCGCACGTGAGGGCGAGAGAGACGGCGAAGGGCGCAGCCGCCAACGCCGGCCGCAGGCGGGGCGTGATCGGAACGCGCCTTCGGGGCAGACGCCATCGCAGGCCGCCGCCCGCCATCACCGCCGCCCACCTGAGCCAATTACGGCGCCCGTACGGCCCCGCACGGAACGACGGAAGGCTGCGATCTCCGCCAGCCCGCCGGCGATGCCGTCGGGACCCTCGAGCGTGCTCACGGGAACACTCAAACGCGAGAACCTTCGACGGGTCTGCATGCGCTCCATCGAGACGATGCGGCGGGCGAGCGACCCGGCCGGGCTTTCGAACTCCCCCTCGGGCCACGGTGGCTCGACTTCGATGATCGCAAGGTCGATTCCTCTCGAGCGCAGCGAGGCGAGGGTCGAGGTAAATCGCGGGTCCCCGAGGGGCGACACGGCCAGCACGAGGCACCCGGCCGGGAACAGTCGGCGGGGGATCACGTCGGCCGTCTTCCAGGCGTATGAGAAGTACGCCTCGGACGAGAGCAGCGAACGACGGATACGTTCCAGCTGCGAGGGGCCGGTGCCCGGCTCGACCCAGTCGAGAATCCCGCCGAACGCCACGAGGCCGAGGCGGTCGTGGTGCCGGAGGTAGGTATCGGCGAGGCTGACGGCAACGGCGACGACAGCGGGCAGCAGGGCCTCGGTGAAGGTGTCGACGAGAAGCACGACGTCGGTGCTGCGCTCCGGGTGGTGCACGTTGATGCAGGTGGTCCCGTGCCGGGCGGTCGCCCGCCAGTTGATCCGGCGCTCGAGGGCGCCTACCGCCTCTTCCCGGACCTCGGCGAATTCGATCCCGTCGCCTGCCAGTCGGGCCACCCGATCCCCGCTCGTGGCGCGCACCCGTTCCGGCCGGACGAGGGTCCGCACCGCAAGCGGGGCCGGCCGGGACTCGATCATGACGACGTCACTACCTGACCCTCGCCCGACGATGGCCGAGGCGCTGTCGCTGACTCGCACGAGCACGTTGCCGAGAGAGAAACGCCCCGCCCTCACCGCCCGGAGCGAGCAGGTGAGCACCTCGGGCCTGTCCGGCCGCAGCAGGACGGTCCAGCTCGAAGGGCCCTCGCTCCGCAGCCCGTTCGGGAGGACGAGGGCGAGGTGGCAGACCGACGTCGTCGCGGACCGCACCGCCAGGCTCACCTCGATCGGCTCGACCGGGCCGCTCACGAGCGGGGTCACCTTGAGCTCGATCTCCGGCGAGGCGGGACGTGCCCGCGTGAGGCCGAGCACGGCCGCGATTGCGAGCGGAGTGGCCAAGGCAACGAGTACCACGTCGCCCGTCACGGCGGCAGTGAGCAGGGCGAGGGCGGCCACGACGCCTTCGGTCACCACCTTTACCCCGACGTGCCAGGTAAGTGGTACGGGCGCCCGTGCGGTCGGTGGCCTGCCCGCCTCCTCGGTGCCGCGGCCGGTCGTCATCACGCCGGGGAGACGATCCCGGCTCCGAGGTCGTCAGGCGCGCTCGACACGCCCTGCGATGCCGCCGCCGCATCGTCGCTCTCCGGCTCGACGGCGACCGGCACGGGCACGGTCGCAAGGCAGCGCCGAACGAGCTCGCCCGACTGCACGCCGCGGAGCCACATCTCGGGCAGGAGCGACAACCTGTGAGCGAGGCAGGGCTCGGCAACGGACTTGACGTCGTCCGGCAGCACGTAGTCGCGACCGGAGAGAGCCGCCCGTGCCCTCGAGGCCTGCAACAAGGCCACTGAGGCGCGAGGGCTGGCGCCTACCTGCACGCCGGCCATCTCTCGAGTGGCTCGCACGAGGTCGACGAGGTAGCTCGCCACGGCCTCGGCGATCTCGACGCGCTCGACGGCTGCTCGCATCGCAAGTATCCCAGCAGCATCCGTGACGGCGTGCAGGCCGGCGTCCTCACGGCCGCGCACCGCCCGTCGCTGCACGAGCTCCTGCTCGCCTGCGCGGTCGGGATAGCCGACGCTGACCCGCAGCAGGAACCGGTCGAGCTGCGCCTCCGGCAGCGGGTAGGTGCCCTCGTACTCGATGGGGTTCTGCGTGGCGATGACGGCGAACGGCTCGGGCAGTAGGTGAGTGGATCCGTCGGCCGTGACCTGATGCTCCTGCATCGCCTCGAGGAGGGCGGCCTGCGTCTTCGGCGGCGCCCGGTTGATCTCGTCGCCGAGGACGAGGTTGGCGAAGAGCGGGCCAGGGCGGAATTCCAGCTCCGCCCGGCGGGCGTCATAGAACGAGGACCCTGTCACGTCCGCCGGCATGAGGTCGGGTGTGAACTGGATACGCGAGTAGCTCATGCCCGTTGCCTGGCAGAGGGAACGGGCGGCGAGCGTCTTCGCAACGCCTGGGACGTCCTCGAGGAGGATGTGGCCGCCCGCCAGGATGCCGAGCAGGACGAGCCCGACGGCGTCGCGTTTGCCGACGATGGCACGGTCGACCTCGTCGAGGATGGCGCTCGCGAGCTCGCCCACCTCGGCGATCGAGAGCGGCCGGGGCTCGGGCGGCGTGCTCAAGGCATCCGCTCCAGCTGCCCGACGAGCTGACCGATGCGATGCAGCGAGATGCCAGGACCGTTGCTGTCGGCGGGTGGCGGCGCCGCAGGATCGACGAGCGGCAGCTCGTCTCCCAGCAACGCCTTCGCCGCCGGCCGGTCGGACAGGCTGCAGCCCGTGCGCTCGAGTTTCTCGGCCGCCAGCGCTTGCAGCCGAGGTCGCACCAGCAGGTTGTAGGAGCCGATCGTCGAGGCGCCGAGACGGAGTGCGCGCTCGAGATTCTTGGCCGATTCCACGGCCGGAAATTGCTGGCGGACGTCTTCGGGCCTATCGACGGTGACGGCGAAGCGGCCCTGCGGTGCGGCTCCCTCAGCGCTCGAACGCAGCCATTGCATGGCCAGCACACAGCCGAGCAAGCCGATGAGCGCCGCGAAGGCCCGCTCGGCTGCACCTCGGTCGGGGAGCCCGAGCCCGAGGGCGAGGGCGAGACCTCCGGAGGCGAGGATGGCGAGGGTCATGACTCGGTTGGTGGTGCGCCCGACTCGGCGGCTCGTCCACCTCACGGCGGCGCCACGATCCAGCCGCCGGCCCCGGCCGACCTTGGTCGGGTCGCCGTCGAGCCGGCAAGGCCGGCGGCAGCCAGTCCGGATCCGGCCGATGCGGAGCTGGCGAGCTCGTCTTGAACCTGTCGGAGGGCGCCGATGGCGTCGGCGCGGAGGGTTTCTCCGAAGGGTTTGCTGCTGTAGCGAGCCGTCTCGAACAGGAAGGTCAGGCGGCGGGCGGCATCTTGGGAGGCCCCGAGGGCGGCGAGGAGACGCTGCAGGAACTCCGATGGCGTCTCGGCCCCCCGCCGCTCGGCGCCGGCGTCGGCGGCCGCGTGCGTCATGGCGACGTAGGCCGCCACAACGGCTCTTCGAGGATCCGTCTCCTCCTCCGGATCGGGGACGCAGACCGTGGCGAGGGACTGAGCCAGGGGTGAACGGGGGCCGATGATGTGTGTCGGCTCCTTCGGGTTGCGCAGTATCTCGAGCAGGTCCCAGTGCCGTCCGCGGCGTCGAGCGTGCAGCCAACTCGAGAGGATCACGAGCGCTACGACGAGCGCCACGAAGCCGATCGTGGCGCCGGAGGCGGCGGGAACGAAGTGGATAGCTGAGTGGGCCGATCCCGTCGTGGGCAGGTGCAAGGAGGAGGGGGCGATGCTGGCTGCCTGCCTGTGAGGGCGGTGGCGACGCAACAGGACGATGATCCCGATGACGATCGGCATGAGGAGGGCGATCGTGACGCCCCTCCAGAACGGGCTGCGCACGGGGGCTTCGGAGTCCGCCGGACCCACGCGCTTGGCAGCCATCGCGTAGACGATGGCGGCGGCGAAGACGACGACCAACAGCCCGACCAGGGTGCCGGCGACGGAGAGGGCGACCGATGCCGCCCCGCCTCGCAGGGATGCCGTGCCGCCGGTCGTGTCGGCCAGGGCGCCCGCAAGGGATGCGAGCAGCAGGAGGAGGAGAGCGAGGCCGGCTATCGCCCGGCGTCGGCCGAGCTGTGCGAACGCTGACGGGATCGCTGTCGCTGGCCTCCCCAAATCGGGCACTCTCCTCGTCACACGACGCCGCTTTCGGAAAGCATCCTACTGGTCGACTCGTGGCAGACCCCTTGGACGCCGTCGCCGCTTCGTGCCTCTAGCTGCGTGCGCGCGCCCACGCGGCCTGCACGCGGCAGACTGGATCCATGGCAACGGGCGGTGTCGTCGCAGACCGGCGGGCGCCGCGCCGGCTCTGGACGAGCCTGTTGATGGTGCTCGGCGGCCTCATGCTGCTCGGGGCAGGGCTTGCCGTCGCCTATCCGGTGTGGTGGGATCACCGGTCGTCGAGCGTCGGCGGCAGCCTCGTCAACCGTTATGGCACACCGCCTCGAGGGCTTCCCACGCAACCGGCGGCCGACTGCATCAACCCCCCGCAGTCGGCCAAGGCTCAGACGGCTGCGGGTCTCGTGGAGATCCCGGCGCTCACGCTGACGGCGCCCGTGCTGCAGGGCCTCTCGGACGGCGTGCTGGCCGTCGCCGCCGGGCACGACCCGGTCTCGCCGTGGCCCGGGGGCATCGGCGAGAGCGTCCTCGAGTCCCATGACGTGAGCTACTTCTCCCAGATCGCGAAGCTGAAGGCCGGCACGAGCGTCATCTGGATCGACCACTGCTCCGAGCTGACCTTCAAAGTCATCGGCGACGAGATCCTGAGCCCGGGAGCGCTCATCGACCCACCGCCGAGCGCCCGCGGCCTCGCACTCATCACGTGCTACCCGACCGATGCGCTCTTCTACACGCCCGAGCGTTTCGTCTTGCTCACGACCCTCGTCTCGAAGGACAAGGCGACGACGACACCCGGCCCCCTGCACGACGTCAGGCCGCGGCTCAAGGTGCCCGCTCCGCCGGGCCTGGTCGCCCAGGGTCTTCGCCTCGCCAACAGCGGAGTCCTCGTCGGGTACCTGCACGTCACGGGATCCCCAGCATCGAGCTGGGTGCAGGGGCCGGCGAGCCTCGACCTCGAGGCCCTCGCCCTCGAGTCCTATATCGGGGCGGAAAAGGCGGTCGCCCAGCACAACTCCAGCTGGTGGAGGGATCTCGCCGTGCCCAGGCTGGCGATGCCGACCTCGGTGTGGTCGAACAGTCTCGACACCAACGTGAGCGAGAACATCGCCGGCACCTCCGTCGAGTCTGTGACGCTCTCGTCGGCCGACGAGACCTTTGTGCTCGTGGCGTCGCACGGAGAGCTGTTGATCAAGACCATCACCGTTCCCTAAGGAGAGCCGATGCCGGGAGACAAGCCCCACTGGGTGGATCTGTTCCGCGAGGTGGTCACATCTGGGCTGTGCACCGGCTGCGCCGCCTGCATCGTCGCCTGCCCGTACGACCTGCTCCGTTACGACGACTCGGAGAGCCGCTACCGCCCGTTCCACGTCCCGGAGGAGGGCGGCACGGCCGACTGCACCCGCGGCGAGAAGGGCTGCACGCTGTGCACGCGAGCCTGCCCGCGCTTTCGCGAGTGGGAGACCGAGGTGGACACGTTCCTCTTCGGTCGTGAACGGACCCCGGAGGAGGTCTTCGGCGTCTCCCAGGACGTCGTCCTCGCCCGGGCGACCGACCCAGAGGTGAACGCCGCTGGCCAGGACGGTGGGCTCGTGTCGGCGATCCTCATCTACGCCCTCGAGAACGACGTCATCGACGCGGCCCTCGTCTCCTATCTGGAAGGTGACGGCAGGAGCTGGAAAGCCGTTCCCGGTGTCGCCACGACCCGCCAGCAGGTGATGGCGGCCTCCGGTTCCCGCTACACGTACTCGGCCAACACCCTCGCCTACGCCGAGGCGATCGCCGGCGGAGCAGAGCGCATCGCCCTCGTCGGGATGAGCTGCCAAGCCTCCGCCCCGCCCGTCATGGCGGCGAGGCGAGCGGGCAAAGTGGCGAGGCGGTTCGTGCTCACGATCGGGCTGCTGTGCTCGAAGACGTTCGAAGACGCCATCTTCGCGGAGCTGTTCGAAGCGCGTTACGGCCTTGCGAGGGAGGACATGGTCAAGATGAACATCAAGGGCGTCTTCCAGATCTGGATGCGCGACGGCAGTTACCACGAGGTCCCCCTCAAGGAAGCCCACGCCTGGACGCGGGAGGGCTGCAAGGAGTGCCCGGACTTCGCCGCCGAGCACGCCGACATCTCGACGGGCGGCATCGGGGCCTTCGCCGACTGGACGATCACCGTCGTGCGCACGGACAAAGGTCGCGAGCTCATGGACTCGATGGTGGCGGCCGGTGTCATCGAGGTGCGCCCGGGGGCGGACGACCCCGCCGCCATCGAGCTGCTGCGAAAGCTCGCCCGCGTCAGCCGCCGGCGCTGGCCGGAGACGGCGGTCCCGGCGCCTCGCCGCCTGCTCGTCAGCTCGAGCTGAGCAGCTGGCGCGCCCGCTCGAGGACGCCGTCGAACATCGCAGGCGTCAGCAGACCGGTGAAGACGTTGCGCTGGCTCGGGTGGTAGCTGCTGAGGAGCCACCTGCGGCGGCCCTGTCCCGACATCTCGATCTCGCAGCCGTGAGAGAAACGCCGCCTCGGCAAGGGCAGCTCGCCCGCCACCGGCGGCGTCCTCGAGATGGCGTCGTAGGCGAAGGCACCGAGGGCGAGGTACACGGTGGCGGCGCCGAGGAGGGAAAGCTCCCGGGCGAGGTAGGGGCGGCAGCGGTCCCGCTCCTCCGGCGCCGGTTTGTTGTCCGGCGGGGCGCAGCGGACCGCCGCTGTCACGTAGGCGTCGCGGAGCTCGAGGCCGTCGTCGCTACGGCGAGAGGTGGCTTGGTTGGCGAAACCGGCGCGCCACAGCGCCGCGAAGAGGAAGTCGCCCGAGCGGTCGCCCGTGAACATCCGCCCTGTGCGGTTGCCACCGTGCGCGGCCGGCGCGAGCCCGACGACGACGAGGCGGGCATCCACCGCCCCGAAACCCGGCAGCGCCTTGCCCCAGTACTCCTCACCCGCGAACGCCCGCGGTGGGCTGGCAGCCGCCCACTGGCGCCAGGCGACGAGGCGGGGGCAGGCCGCGCAGGCCGTGATCTCCGCCCGCAGCGCCGCCAGGGCGGTGACCGTTTCGGCGTCGCCTGCATCGGCCATAGGCCTGAACGGTACGGTACTCAGATGCCCCGGG
>Ga0187879_10001043_pt1 | contig 18808 bp, 16 predicted proteins | sample June2016WEW_19_1_FD_132423 | JGI IMG/M metagenome (GOLD analysis project Ga0187879, IMG submission 132423) | Peatland microbial communities from SPRUCE experiment site at the Marcell Experimental Forest, Minnesota, USA - June2016WEW_19_10 | ecosystem: Environmental > Terrestrial > Soil >... | reverse complement strand
GCGCGGTGACCAGCGCCTCGGGCTCCCGCTCGTCCAGCCGCACCGGCCCGGCCGGGTAGCTGCCGTAGCTGAAGACCGGAAGGCCGATCGCGGCGAGTTCCGGCGTGTCGCGGTGCAGGCCCCACACCACCAGGCCCGCCACCCCGGCGGCCCGGGCCTCCAGTGCCGCCAGGTCGCCGACGCAGGCCTCGTCCAGGCGGCCGCCGTTGTCGATGACCAGCACGTCGCCGGCTTCGGCCCGGCCGAATGCCTCCAGGAACACGTCCACGCTGCCGTAGTGCCGCACGGGCAGGACCCGCCCAGCGATCCGCCGGCCGGCCACGACCGCCCGGATTCCCGAAGGGGCGGCCCGCAGCGGAACACCACAGCGCAAGCAGGCATCGGCCACCAGCGGAGTGGACAGATCCGCGAACGCCTCCGGCATGGCGACCTCCCCAGTCCAGTATCCGGTACCGCGGGCAGCGCGCGCGGGCGGGAAATGATCCTACTGCCGCCCGGGACAACGGCTATCTGTGCCAGCCAACGGCCGGAAGCCACTCCATGTGACTACCCGATCAGGAAGGCGCGACGAACTATCCGCCGTTCGGCGCGCTCACCGCAGCGTTCGTGACTGTCAGCTTGGGCACCCAGAACAGGCTGATCTGCGCTGCAACCGGTGCAGGTCGTGCCGCTTCTATCCGCCAGCCGGTGTTGTCAGTGCGGTGCCGTTACCAGGCCTGTCTCGTAGGCGGTGATGACGAGCTGTACCCGGTCCCTGGCGTCCAGCTTGGCCAGGAGCCGGGCCACGTGCGTTTTGGCGGTGCCTGCGGTGATGTACAGGGCGGCGGCGATCTCGGCGTTGGACATGCCGAGGCCTACCAGCCTGAGTACCTCGCGTTCGCGGTCGGTGATCTCGGTGAGCTCGCGGGGTTTGTGGCCTGCACGTGGCTGGCTGGCGAACTGCCCGATCAGGCGGCGGGTGACGCCCGGCGCGATGATGGCGTCGCCGGCCGCGACCACGCGGACCGCGGTCAGGATGTCGTCCAGCGCCATGTCCTTGACCAGGAACCCGCTCGCCCCGGCGCGTAGCGCGCCGTAGACGTAGTCATCGTCGTCGAACGTGGTGAGCACGAGCACGCGAGCGTGCGTGTCGTCGGCGGTGATCAGCTGGGTTGCCTCGATGCCGTCCATGCCCGGCATGCGGATGTCCATGATCACCACGTCGGGGCCGGTGTCCCTGGTGAGCTGGACCGCCTCGGCTCCGGTTCCGGCCTCGCCGGTCACGTCGATGCCGGGTGTCTGCTCGATCAGCCTGCGCAGGCCCGCTCGGATCAGCGGCTGGTCGTCGGCCAGGATGACCTGAATGGTCACCGGGCCGACGCCGGCGCGGGCAGGGGCAGCCGGGCGGTGACGCGGAAGCCGCCGCCGGGGCGCGGGCCGGCCGAGAAGTCGCCGCCGAGCAGCGCGGCGCGCTCCCGCATGCCCGTGATCCCGTAGCCGGTCCCGGCCGCGCTGCCGCCGCGCCCGCTGTCGGTGACCTCGATCGACAGCTGCCCGTCCCGCTGGTCGATCGCGACCTGGCACTGGCCCGTGCCGGCGTGGCGGACCACGTTGGTGACCGCCTCCTGGATGATGCGGAACGCCGACAGGTCGATGTCGGCCGGGAGCGGCTCCCGGCTGCCGTGCCAGTCCACGTCAACCTTGACCTGCACGCCCGCGTCCAGGGCCGTGGCGGCCAGCCGGTCGATGTCGGCCAGGCCGGGCGCCGGACCCAGCGGCGCCTGCCCCGGCCCGGGTTCCGGGTCGGCGCGCCGCAGCCCGGTCACCATCCGCCGCAGCCCGGACAGCGTCTCCCTGCTGGTGGCCTCGATGGCGGCCAGGGCGTCGCGCGCCTCGTCGGGACGGGCGTCGAAGACCCTGCGGCCCGATCCTGCCTGGATCGCGATGATGCCGATGCTGTGCGCCACCATGTCGTGCAGCTCGCGGGCGATCCGCAGCCGCTCCGCCATCGCGGCCTGGGCGGCTGCCTGGGCGCGGACCAGCTCGGCCCGGGCGTGTGCCTGCCGGATCGAGTTTCCGATGAGCCAGGCAATGATCGTGACGAGGGGCACGGCGATCGGGACAAGGGGTACGGCCGGCGCCACGATGCCGTCCCGGTGCATCCCCGGAGAGGGCACTCCCAGGAGCAGGATCAGCAGGCCGGCGCCGGCCATGGCTACGCCGGTTACCGAGACTCTGCGGGTGCGTGTTGCCGCTATGTAGCAGAACTCGATGCCCGCTGCGCAGGCGGCCACGATCTGCAGGGTGCTCGCCGGCACCGGTGACTTCAGCGCCATGGCGGCCACCGATCCGCCGAACAGCACGGCCAGCGCCGTGAGCGGCCTGCGGCGCAGCAGGAGCGCGGAAGCCAGCAGGGCGCAACCGAGCACCGGGAATGCCCACATGATCATAGGCGCCTCCAGCCTGCTAGGTCATGGCTCACGGCAGCGATCGTAGCCGCCTCGCGGGGCCGGGTCATCTGCCCGCGGGCATACGCCCGCAGGCAGACCGCGGCACCGTGCAGACGTGCCCGCAGACCGATGCGCCGCGCCCCCCGACTGCGGCACCTTCTTCCCATGAACGCCTCCTTTCCCCTTGCCATCCCAGATCACCTCTCGCGGAAACAGAGCGGGAACGCATCATCGTCGAGTTCGGGAACGCGTTCTACCAGGACACCCTCGACAAGTTCATCCTGCTAACGAGCGGATGACACATGACCGCGACTATCGAGATCGACGGGCTGCGCAAGCGGTTCGGCTCGACGCAGGCGCTGGACGGAATGACATTCACGGTCCAGCCCGGCCAGGTGACCGGCTTCGTCGGACCGAACGGCGCCGGCAAATCAACCACCATGCGCGTCGTCGTCGGCCTGGACGCCCCCGACGCGGGCACCGCCAGCATCGGCGGCCGGCCGTACCGCTCGCTGCAGAACCCGCTGACTCACGTCGGGTCGCTGCTGGACGCGGGCGCGCTGCAGCCGGGCCGCAGCGCGCGCAACCACCTGCTGTGGCTCGCCCACTCCCAGGGCCTGGCGGCCGGGCGGGTCGATGAGGTGATCGCGCTGGCCGGCCTGGAGCCCGCCGCCCGCCGCAAGGCCGGCGGGTACTCCCTGGGCATGCGGCAGCGGCTCGGCATCGCCGCCGCGCTGCTCGGCGACCCGCCGGTGCTGATCTTCGACGAGCCGTACAACGGCATGGACCCCGAGGGCATCATCTGGATGAAAGGCTTCCTGCGCGCCCTCGCGGCGCAGGGCCGCGCGGTCCTGGTCTCCAGCCACCTGATGAGCGAACTGGAAGACACCGCCGGCCACCTGGTCGTCGTCGGCCGCGGCCGGGTGATCGCCGACACCACCGTCGCCGGCCTGATCGCCGCCGCCTCCGGCGACCGCATCACCGTCCGTACCACCGCCCGCGCACAGGCCATGACGGCGCTAGCCAACGCGGGGGCTGAGGTCGCCACCACAGGACCCGACACGCTCACCATTTCAAATCTTTCAGCAGAAAAAGCGGTAGCCGTTCTCACCGCACCGGCTGTCCCCTTCAGCGAGGTCACCGCCCACCGGGCCACCCTCGAGCAGGCCTACATGGAGCTAACGCACGCGTCGGTTGAGTTCCGCGCCGAGGAGACGTCATGACGGCACGTGCCATGACACCGTACCGCTCCCAGGCGGCCGCGGGGCGCGAGAGTTTCTGGCACCTCGTGCATGCCGAGTGGACTAAGTTCCGCACTGTCCGCGGCTGGATGATCGCGATGATCGTCGCGGTCATGGCGATCACCGCCTTCGTGTTCCTCGCCAGTAACGTCAGCAGTTCGTGCAGCGGGTCCGCCTGTCCGGCGCAGCCGACCGGGCCTGGCGGTGAGCCGGTCCAGGACGCGTTCTACTTCGCGCACCAGCCGCTGACCGGCAACGGCACGATCACCGTGCAGATGACGTCGCTGGTCGGCCAGGTCGCCGTCGGCCCGTCCCAGACGGTGCCCGGCCTGCAGCCGTGGTCCAAGGCCGGGATCATCATCAAGCAGAACACGTCGCAGGGCTCGGCCTACGCGGCGATGATGACCACCGGGTCCCACGGCGTGCGGATGCAATGGGACTACGTCAACGACACGCCCGGCCTGACCGGCAGCGTATCCGCGGCCTCGCCGCGCTGGCTGCGGCTGGTCCGCGACGGCGCCACGATCACCGGGTACGACTCCGCCGACGGCACCCACTGGACGCTGGCCGGCACCGCGACCCTCCCCGGGCTGACCTCCACCGTGCAAGCCGGGCTGTTCGCCGCCGCCCCGAGCAACGGCAACACCGCCACGGCCACGGGTATCTTCCGCCACATCGGGCTCTCCTGGACCGCTGCCAGGTGGACGGGCACCAACGTGGGCGGCTCCGGCCCGAACGGCGTGCCACAGCCCGGCACGCTCCGCCAGAGCGCCGGCACGATCACCGTGACCGGTTCCGGCGACATCACTCCCCTCGCCGGGGACGGGAGTGTTCTCTCTCTCCAGAGGGCGCTGGCCGGGACGCCCATCGGGCTGATTCCGTTGATCGTGGTGGGCGCGATGTTCATCACCGCCGAGTACCGGCGCGGGCTGATCCGCGTCTCGCTGACCGCCTCACCCCGCCGTGGCCGGCTGCTGGCGGCCAAGGCCGTGGTGATCGGCGCGGTCAGTTTCGTCACCGGGCTGTTCGCCGCCGCCCTCGCGGTCGCCGTCGGCGCGCGCATCCTCGCCGGGACCGGCGTCCCGCTCTGGCCGGTTCCGGCGCTCAGCCTGGCACGGATGCTCGTCGGCACCGGGGCGCTGCTCGCCGTGGCCGCGGTGCTCGCGCTCGCCGTCGGCACCGCCGCGCGGCGCAGCGCGACGGCGGTCGCCGCCGCCATCGTGGTGATCTTCGTCCCGTATCTGCTCGTCCTGGTCCCGCCCCTGCTCCCCGGGCACGTCGGGCGAGGCGGGTTCGGCGGGGGTGGGCTCTCTCTGGTCGCGCGCGAGTGGCTGCTGCGGATCACCCCGGCCGCCGGCTTCTCCGTCCAGCAGGTGGTCCCCCAGTTTTCGCAGGTCGCCGGCGCCAGCTACAGCCCGAATTGGGGGTACTACCCGCTCGCACCGTGGACCGGGTTCGCGGTGGAGTGCGCGTGGGCCGCCGTCGCGCTCGCGCTGGCCTTCTACCTGCTGCGCAGGAGGGACGCATGAGCCTCACGGCCCGGGTCTCTCTGCCGCCTCATCCGCTGGTCCAGGCCCTGCACGCCGAGTGGACCAAACTCCGCACCGTGGCCGGCCCGGTCTGGCTGCTGGCCGGAGTCGTCGCGCTGACCGTCACCGTGGCGGCGGCGGCGGCCGGCGCGGCCCAGTGCCAGTCAGCCACGTGCGGGATCGACCCCGCGAAGGTCAGCTTCACCGGGATTTACCCGGGCCAGGCGGCGGCCGCCGTCGCCGGGGTGCTGGCCATCGGCAACGAATACAGCACCGGGATGATCACGCCGTCGCTCACCGCAGTGCCCCGGCGGCTGACGTGGTTCTTCGCCAAGGCCGGGGTGCTCACCGCCCCGGTGCTCATCGCCTCAGCGCTGGCGGTGGCCGGTTCCGCGCTCGCCGGGTTGCTGATCCTCCCCCGGCCGCGGGTTCACTCCCGCGCACGGGTACGCGTCCCTCACCGCGGGCGCCGACCTCCGGGCCGCCGCCGGCGCGGTCGTGTACCTGACGCTCATCGCCCTGCTCAGCCTCGGCGTCGCCGCTGCCGTACGCGACTCCGCGGTGGCCATCGGCCTGGTGCTCGGCCTGCTGTACCTGTTCCCGATCATCGCGTCCCTCGTCTCCGACGCGACCCTCGCCCGGCGCCTGCAGCAGATCGGCCCCCTGTCCGCCGGCCTGGACGTCCAGGCCACGACCGGGGTGAACAGCCTGCCGCTCACCCCGTGGCAGGGCCTCGGCGTCGTCGCCCTCTGGACCGCCGGCGCCCTCCTCCTCGGCGCACTTGCCTTGAAATTCCGCGATGCATGACGCCTTATACGAACCTGACCTGCGATTCACCGAGCAGGCAAGGGACAACTGAGACCAGAGCGCCACAGAATAGGTTGATCGGTTTTACCCACCTAGGCCCGAGTGGCTGGGTGACCACGAGCGCCTATTCGATATGCGCGCTCGCTCAGAAGCAACATTGCTGGAGCGCCCGCTCAGTTGATCACTAGGAGCATGCATGGGCATGCGCTTCCAGACATGACTATGCGGCGGCGAGCACGCACTATTTTCGGCAGATCCGGGGGCCGCTGCCGGTCTCCCCCGGTGGTCGCGGGCAGGCACTGGCGGAGTCCCGCGCGTAGTTCCGCCGGGTAGTTTCGTGTCACGGTCAGCCAGGCCTTGCCGTCGGCCGGCCTCAGACGGCCCGGCATTAGCCTCGCCATGGCTGCCGCTCTCCCCCGCAACCGGCGCTGACTGGCACGTGGCGCCGGTCTGAGCCCAATGCCATGTACTTGAGCGTGATCAGTGTTCGTGACGGTGTTCTGGTTGAGGCTGATCGTCTGCGGTTGCGGTTGCGGTTGCGGAGCGTGACGGGCATGGGTGCGACCCGGCTGTCGCTCCGGGCGGGCGGCCGGTTCCACGTCCGGCGTTTCGGGCAGGGATCAGAGCCGGTTACGGCGCGGTGACGGTCAGGCCGCTGCCGGGCTGCAGATGTCGACCTGGGCGATCGCGGTACGCGTGGTGATGTCGCGTCCGGCGCTGGCGAAGGCCTGGCGGGTTTTGGTTTTGCGGTCGCGGTGCCGGCTGCGGTCGATGACGATCCGGCGTCTGCCGAGGGCGCGCAGGGTATCGCGGCGGGCGGCCTCGGCCATCGGGGCGGGCAGGCTCGCGGTGGCGGCGCCAGAGCGGATGCTGGCCAGGCGCAGGCGGCGGCGAGCTGGCCGGCCGGGTAGGCGGCGTGGTCGTGCAGGTCGGTGATGAGGCAGAACATCTCGCCGTTGTCCTGGCCGTCCACATCCACGAGGTATTCGATGACGCGGACCCTTCAGGCACCAGCGGCCGCCGGCCTACAGGTTGAGCTATGCCGCACTTATTTGCGCGGCGGGAGGATGCGGCCGCCACTGGATGGGATCGAGAAGGGACGCACGCACACGACCGAGCTCGGGCTCTTACCGGGCCGGCGGACCGTATCCGCCGCCGCCCGGTGTCTCGATTACGAACAGGTCTCCGGCGGCTACGGTCACGGAATCGCATCCGCGCATCGGAGTGATCGAGCCGTCGGGATGCTCGATCCAGTGCCGGCCGAGGGCGCCCGGTTCCCCGCCCGCCATCCCGTAGGGCGGGACGCGGCGGTGACTGCTCAGCGTGGTGACGGTCATCGGCTCCAGGAAGCGGAGTTCGCGGCGGCCGCCGTCGCCACCGGGCCAGCGCCCTGCTCCTCCGCTGCCGTGCCGGATCGCGTACCGCTCCAGCCGGACCGGATAACGCCATTCCAGCACCTCGGGGTCGGTGAGCCGGGAGTTGGTCATATGGGTCTGCACGACATCAGTGCCGGCGAAGCCGGGTCCTGCGCCCGATCCGCTGGCCACTGTCTCGTAGTACTGGTAGCGCTCGTTGCCAATGGTGACGTTGTTCATCGTGCCCGAGCCTTCCGCCATGACGCCCAGCGCCGCGTACAGGGCCCCGGTGATCGCTTGCGAGGTCTCCACGTTCCCGGCCGCCACCGCCGCGGGATACTCCGGCGCCAGCATGCATCCCGGCGGGATGATCACGCGGACCGGCTTGAGGCAGCCAGAGTTGAGCGGGATGTCATCGGCCACCAGGGTACGGAACACATACAGCACGGCCGCCATGGCCACCGACGACGGCGCGTTGAAATTGCCTGGCAGCTGCGCCGAGGTGCCGGTGAAGTCGACCTCCGCGGTGCGGGCCGCGCGGTCCACCCGGACCGCGACCTGGATGACCGCTTCGTTGTCGAGCGCGTAGGCGTACTCGCCGTCGCTCAGCGCGGTGATGACGCGGCGCACGGCTTCCTCGGCGTTGTCCTGGACGTGCCCCATGTAGGCCCGCACCACGTCCAGCCCGAAGTGCCCGGTCATCCGCCTGAGTTCCTGCACCCCCTTCTCGTTGGCGGCGATCTGCGCCCGCAGGTCGGCCAGGTTCACCTCCGGGTTGCGGGACGGCCAGGGCGCGGAGCGGAGCAGGTCCAGGGTCTGCGCTTCCCGCAGCACCCCGCCGCGCACCAGCAGCCAGTTATCGATGAGCACCCCTTCTTCCTCAACCCGGGTGCTGAACGCAGGCATCGATCCCGGCGTGATGCCCCCGACCTCCGCGTGATGCCCGCGGGATGCCACGTAGAAGAGAATCTCGCGGCCACCGCCATCGAACACGGGGGTGACCACGGTGATGTCCGGCAGATGCGTCCCGCCGTGGTAAGGATCGTTGAGCACGTATACGTCACCGGGCCGCATCCGGCCCGCATTACGCTGCACGACGATCTTGATGCTCTCTCCCATCGAGCCCAGGTGCACCGGAATGTGCGGGGCGTTGGCGATGAGGCCCCCGTCAGCGTCGAAGATGGCGCAGGAGAAGTCCAGCCGCTCCTTGATGTTGACCGAGTGCGCGGTACTGCGCAGCCGCACCCCCATCTGCTCGGCGACTGACATGAACAGGTTGTTGAAGATCTCGAGCATGACCGGATCCACCGTGGTCCCGGCTAGGCGCCGCTCCGGCCGGGCCGCCGTGCGGGTGAGCAGCAGGTCGCCGAGCCCGGTCAGCTCCGCTCGCCAGCCCGGCTCGGTCACCGTGGTCGCGAAGTCCTCCACGATCAGCGCTGGCCCGTCCACCCGCTGACCGGGCCGCAGGTCCCGGCGGCGGACCAGCGGCACGTCCGCCCGCGCGCCCGCCGCATACATCGCCACTGTGGCCCCCGCGCCGTCCGCCTGCCCCGGCCCGGGCGGCCGGCCCGGCGGCTGCGCGGCCAGCGCCGCGGACGCGGCGACCAGCTCGACTGACACTGCCTCCACAAGGATCGTCTTGCCGCGCATGAGGAACGAGAAGTGCTGCCGGTATGCCTGCTCGAAACTGGCGACCATCTCGGCGACGCCGCCGAGCGGGACCGGCAGCGCGGTATCGGTGCCGTCGTACCGCAGGTGAGCCCGCCGCGCCGGCCGGGCACGGTCGGGCCCGATGCCTTGCTGAGCCAGCTCGGCAAGCGCGTCGGCTTCCAGGCGGCCGGCCACCCGGTCCAGTTCCGGGAGCAGCCGGTCGGCGAGCGGTGCCTCCACCGCGCTCTCGCGCATCGCGGTCACGTCCGCCAGTCCCATCCCGTAGGCGGACAGCACCCCGGCCAGCGGGTGGATGAGCACCCGGCTGATGCCGAGCGCATCGGCCACCGCGCAGGCGTGCTGGCCGCCCGCCCAGCCGAACGTCGCCAGCACGTACCGGCTCACGTCATAGCCGCGCTGCACTGAGATTTTCTTGATCGCGTTCGCCATGTTCGCCACCGCGATCTCCAGGAAGCCGGCGGCGACCAGCTCGGGTGAGGGGGACGGGCCGGGCCCGGCGGCTGGCCGCCCGGATTGCCGCGAGAGCGAGGGGCCGCCGGTCGCTTCCCCGATCTGCTGCGCCAGCGCGGCGAACCGTTCCCGCACGATCCCGGCATCCAGGGGCTGGTCACCGCTCTCGCCGAACACGCTCGGGAAGTGCGCTGGCTGGATCCGGCCCAGCATGATGTTGGCGTCGGTGACCGTCAGCGGGCCTCCGCGCCGGTAGGCCGCCGGGCCGGGGTCCGCCCCGGCCGAGTCCGGGCCGACCCGGTACCGGCTTCCGTCGAAGTGCAGGACCGACCCGCCGCCAGCGGCAACCGTGTGGATGCTCAGCATCGGCGCCCGCATCCGCACCCCCGCCACCTGCGTCTCGTACTGCCGCTCGAACTCGCCGGCGTAATGGGACACGTCGGTCGAGGTGCCGCCCATGTCGAACCCGATCACCTTGTCAAAGCCCGCTGCCTGCGCGGTACGGGCCATGCCGACGATGCCGCCGGCCGGCCCGGACAGGATGGAGTCCTTGCCGCGGAACAGGCGGGCGTCGGTGAGGCCGCCGCTGGACTGCATGAACTGCAGCCGGACGCCGCCCAGCTCGCTGGCGACCTGATCGACGTAGCGGGCGAGGATGGGCGAGAGGTAGGCGTCCACCAGCGCGGTGTCACCACGCGACACCAGCTTCATCAGCGGGGTGGTCGCATGCGACAGTGACACCTGCGCGAACCCGAGCTGGCGGGCTATCTCGCCGATCCGGGCCTCGTGCGCCGGGTACCGGTAGCCGTGCATGCACACCACCGCCGCCGACCGGAAGCCCTCGCCATAAGCGGACCGCAGGTCGCACGCCACAGCGTCCTCGTCCAGGGCGGTGATGACCTCGCCATGGGCCCCGATCCGCTCAGTGGCCTCGATCACCCGCGAGTACACCATCTCCGGGCGGACGATCTGCCGGTCGAAGATCCTCGGCCGGTCCTGGTAGGCGATCCGCAGCGCGTCCCCGAATCCGCGGGTGATGACCAGGACTGTCGGCTCGCCCTTGCGTTCCAGGAGCGCATTGGTCGCGACCGTGGTGCCAAGACGTACCACAGAGATCAGTCCGGCCGGAAGGGGAGCGTCTTCCGCCACGCCGAGCAGACGCCGGATGCCCGCGACGGCGGGGTCGGCGTACCGGCCCGGGTCCTCGGACAGCAGCTTGCAGACGGCAAGCGTATCGTCCGGGCGGCACGCGACTACATCGGTGAACGTGCCGCCACGGTCGATCCAGAACTCCCAGCCGCGGTCCACGCCTGCCCTTCCCCGCCGACTGCCTGCCCGCAGCTGACCAGCGGGATCATTTCCCCTGCCAGGCCGGCCAGCGGCATACCCATTGTCCGGGGCGACCCTTAGCCAGCAGGTGTCATGACCTGTCGTGACCGAAGTCGGACCAGACCACGTCCAACGCACGGTGGCGCCGGACGGGCGGGTTGCCCAGAATCTATTTCACCATCCTGGCCGTGCTCTCATCGGCTACTTCACTCGAGCCCAGTAGGCCCGCAGAGCACTCAGTTGACCCAGACATCGCCTGCGGGCCCGGCCCACGGGCGCGTCGAGGAACATCACATCAGGATCAGGCCGCAGGGGGGAACCCTCCCCTTGTGGTACCAGCCGAGCCGAGATGTCCTTAAGGGAATGGGACATCCATTCCCAGACACCGGAGGCCCCGCCATGAAACTCGCAGCCAGCGCTGGCCGGCGCGCCTCGAATCGGAGTGCCGCAGCCTCGCGCACGGGAACTGACGAGCCGCTTCTCCTGCTCGCGCCTCCAACCGGAACACCAGGAAGGCCACCCAAGATGAACATTTCCCTGCGGCGCGCAGCCGCCGCCTCCGCCGTGAGCCTGCTGGCTCTGCTGCCCCTGGCCAGCTCCGCCAGCGCTGCGGACACCCATCCCCAGCAGCGCCAGCTCGCCGTGACCACGCTGTCTAACTTCAAGGTGGTGCTGACGGCCACCCGCAAGCAGACGGATCTTGCGACCGTGACTGCGGCCGGCTACCGGAGTACCTCGCATGGCTGGAAGCTGATCGCGACGAAGCGGATCGGCGGGGCCGGCCAGTGGTTCTGGTACTCGGTGGGCGTCTGCAGCTTCACGGTGACCCAGTTCAAGCCGACACCGCCGCCCGGCTCGCCCAGCATGGAGCCCTGGGACTCGATGACAGTGAGCCTGTCGGCGGATCCGGCGATCGGATGCGTGCCGCCCTACACCAAGCACTGGAGGTGAGAAGGTCCAGCCCACGCCAAGAAGGCTGCGCCGAAGCTCTTCCGTTTCGCGAGAGGACCCGCGACCCGCTGAAGTTGGCCGCGATACCAGAGGTCATCGGGAGATATCGAGGCGGCGGATGTGACCGACTCGCCGGCCTTGCCGGAAACGGGCCCGGGTTCCTTGTGACCCGTTGAGATGCCAGGCAGCCGGCCTGGATGAGGTTGACTCGAATGCCTCGGCCAGTCGCTGGCACTCAGAAGCTCCCAGCGGTTCACGCTGGACTCATCGCCTTGCGGGGCTAGCCGCCACCCCGGAGCATCCCGCAGGGCCGAAGGCAGGAGATGCTCGCGGAGCGGCCTGGAGTGCGGGGCTGGCGGGACGCGGTGCCTGGCGGGCTGGGCGGGGGGCGTGATACTCCTGGCATGGTGATCTTCGATGATCTCGAGGCCGAGCAGGACAGGCTGGAGAACATCCTGGGCGGCCTGGATGAGGCGCAGTGGGCGTCCCCGTCGGGGGCGGCCGGGTGGACGGTCGCCGATGTCGTGCTCCACCTTGCCCAGACCGAGGAGGCGGTGGCCGCCAGCATCGCCGGCGCCAGCCCGGGCGTCCTCACGGTATCGGGGACCGCGCTGGATCAGGTCATGGACCAGCTGGTACAGGCGGAACGGACGGCGCCCGCGTCGGTCTTCCGGCGGTGGCGCGAGGCCCGGCTCGCCGCGGTGACAGCGCTGCGCGCAGCCGACCCGCAACGGCCCCTGCCATGGGTGGACGCACCGCTGAAGCCGGCCACCCTGGCGACCACGCGGCTGGCTGAGCACTGGTCGCACGGCCTGGATATCACCGGGCCTCTGGGCATCAGCTTCCCTGATACGGCGCGGCTGTCCCACATCGCCTGGCTGGCGCATCGCTCACTGCCCTATTCCCTCGTCCTGGCCGGGGAACAGCCGCAGGAGGTGTTCTGCGAGCTGACGGCGCCCGATGGCACGGCCCGGTGGCGGTACGGGCCGCCCGGCGCCGATTCTGCGATCACCGGCCCGGCGGGAGCGTTCTGCCGGGTAGCCGCGCAGCGGCTCCCGCCAGGCAAGTCCGGACTGCGCGCCACCGGCCCGCACGGGACCACAGCGCTGCACGCCCTGCGCACCTACGCCGCCTGACCGTGCCCTGCAACGCCAGCAAAGGACCGCAGAGCGCCCTCGCGCTCCGCGGGTACGGCGGGCAGCCAGGTGCCCCGGTCACCTAGCTCGGCACGCGCCCACCGCGGCAAGAGCGCGCATGCCGGGGGCGGGCGATCATGCAACTCGGCTCGGTCTGGCAGGCGTCGACGGATCGAGATTGAACAGCAGTGGTGCGCGGCCGCTTGGCGCGGTCGGTCGGGCCGGGCTTAGGCCAGAATCCGTGGCTGGTCACCTGACAGTAGGCGCGCTGCTCCTTGCCGCGTGCCTGGCAGGCCCAGATCATGCGGGAGAAGTACCGGACGCTGTCGCGGACCTGGACGCGGTACAGCGTTACGTCGCCGGGGTGGGCGTAGTAGGGGCATTCGTACGCCGGATGGGTAGCCGACGGGCCTCGATCTTGCCGGTGGCGTAAGCGCTCCGCTGACCCCAGCGCGCCCAGGTGAGGTGCGTCGCGATCGGTGCGCCGCCCTCGCCGACGTAGCCGGCGATCGAGTCGAAGCAGGAGGTGTAGGTCTCCGAATCCGGCAGAGCAGGCGAAGGAGCCACGAACCGTGAGCCTGGCGGATGTGCCTGTTCAGCCAGGCAGCAGGTTACGGTCCCCGCGCCAGGTTTTGGAGCGGTACAGGCCCGTGTGGGTGCGCGCCGCCGACGCGCGCATGTCGCCTGTCAGTCCTGCTGACCTGTGGCCTCGGCTTCCTCTGCATCGGGTCCGTAGCCGGCGCTGGTCAGCATCCGGCGCAGGTCGACTACCGTCTGGGTGTCGATGTCCTTGTGTGCGGGGACGTCGAAGAATTCGGTCTCAGCCCCGACTGTAACGGCAACCATGTCATCGTGGTGCTCTACGACCGAGCCGATCGCCTCGAGCAAGGAGACCACGGCGTGCCACTCGATGTTGTGGCTCACGGGGTGCTGGAAGATCTGGCGCAGCGTGTTGCGGTGATGGTTGCTGAGGTGCGCGGGCTCTGGCGTCGATGACATCCGGGCTCCTCTCTGCCCCAGCCACGATAGCCCGGAGCCGGGATGACCACCGGGCCGGGCCCGACTGGGGGACGTGGGCGTGCTGCGGAGGACGTGACGGAGTACTCGCCCGGCCGGTCCGCGCCGTTCATGGTCTTCGCTGCGCCCGTTCACCTGGGGTAACGGGCGGCAGCCAGACGCGGTGGGTCGGCCAGCCTCTGCCGCGGCCGGCTGTGGCGCTGACACAGGTCCGTGCTATCCAGTCGCAGCGCGCAGTTGCGCGCCTTCGCGGCCGTGCGGAGTATGTCCTGCGCTGCCGCCGACAGGCCCAACGTGTCCAGCGCGAGGAAACGCGTGTCGCCGGGCTGCAGGTGAGCGAAGTCCTTGTTCACGCTTCTGCCGTGCCGGTGCTCGGTATCCCGCCAGCCGCGCTGACGGTGACCGGGTACCAGATGATGAGCCGCACTTGCGGGTGCGGGCAGGTCACGACCGCGCCGACCCCGGCGGGGGTAACCGGGGGCCCGGTCTGCTACGGGCCGGACGTGACCGATGCGGCAACGCTGCTGGCGAGCACAGACGTGATCGGAGCCGGGCGGGCTGCGGACCTGATGGGCGCGCTGCTGAAGGCACCGGTCTCCGCGGGGTTCGTGTCGCGGTGCCTGGTCCGCTCGACGCGGCGTTAGTCACCGCCGGGTTCGAGGACGCGCTGAGTGATCCGGCGGCGCTCTCCCTGGCTGGAACCTGGTACTGGGGACCCACCCCGCAGATACTTCGAGTACACGCCAACAATGAACTGTCCCTGACCTCGCTTGCGACGGACGAGGCGCCTGCCCGATTCCCGACGGCGGAGGGAACCTGGACCGGCAGCAACGGCTACCACGCCGGCGAGACGCTTCATGTCGTGACTCGGCCGGATGGCACCCTCAGTCACCTCAGTGTTGGCGCGCTCGTCTATACGCGCGAGCCGTATGACGATTCCGCGCCTATTCCCGGTGGCGTAGATTCAGAGGGCTGGCGTTCTGGCTGAATCATCGATAGAGCTCAGCTCAAACCGGCGAATGGCCTTCTCCGCCTGGCGTGCATACCCGCAATCTTGCGCGGCGCGGCCGGCCGCGGTCAGCGTGACGGACCGGTCCGGGCGGGACTCGCCCAGGCGGTGCCGCTCCAGGTAGCCGGCGGCCATGGCCGCGGCTTCCTTCGAGACGCCCGACAGCGCCGGCAGGTCGCGGGCGCGCAGGGCCTCGCGCAGCGAGCTCACCGCTGCCGTGAGGTGCTCGTTGAGAAGTGCGGGCATCGAATGGCCCATGACTGATCGTCAGCATCACCCGGGTTCGGCGCGCCGGGAGGCAGGGTCAGTCGCTCGCGTGCAGGGCTTCCTGGATGGCGGAGAGTATCGCCGCGCCGGCGAGGCCGACTAGCGCCCCGGCGATGAACGTCTTGTTGTCATGGTTCGCCTGTCCGGCGGGGTTGATGCCGACCGCTGCCCGGCCCGGCGAATCAACGGTGGTCAGATCCTCCTGCCAGCTGGCGGTGCGGTTGTTGACCGCCGCAGTTGGGAACGAGGACCAGTCATAGCTCGCGGCTGACGGGATGTCGTACCCGACCAGGAAGATCGGTGTCCCGGGACCCCGGTAGATGAATTCCGGGATCGCAGCCGACGCGGTGATGCCGTTGTAGGCGACGCCGAAACTGCGGGCCTTCACAAAGAAATCGACAGTCGCCTTCCCAGGCGAGCCGCCAACAGAACTGAAGGCCAGTGTCATGCCCCACTCAGATCCTGGCAACGGCCCTGGAACGGTCAGGCAGAAAGGGGCAGGGCAATCCCGGAAGGCAGTCCCGAGGGCCGGGGCCACTACCAGGGCCGCCGGCGGACCCGCAGGCGGGGCCGTAGTACCGGCAGGCAGCTCAACCGAGATCTTCATCTCAGCTATGGCTGGAGATACCTGGACGACGGTGAGACCGATAAGCGCAATGGGAAATCTAGTTTCTAAACCCAGGCGAGAATAAGGAGGCGTGCGAACATCGGTCACTGCTGACGGATAGAAAATGATAACCAACAGAAATAGCAGCAGGCCGAGGACGGCCAGGACGAGCGGCGTCAGAATCTTCTTCCCGCTCGATCGCTTGTGCTTGGCCGGCAACAGCGGCGCGTCCTCCGGTGGCCTGGGAGGCGGGCTCCCGGCTAACGGGCTCTCAGGTTCCGGGACCTGAGAGGTGGGCATGCCTGACATCTGGCTCTCCCGTCATGCGCCCGGCCTGTCGCTGAATCAACGACCGTTGACCGCCGGGGCCATGTCCAGATTCAATCGTCCAGCGATGAGCGCTCGCGGGCAAGCGAGCGTGATGGGAGCAGATCATGAGCATCGCTTACCTGGCCCGGGCCGGGCAGCATCAGCAGCTTGAGGCCCGCTGCCGATGCGGCGCTCGCGCAACTGGGCAACCGCCTGCGCCAGCAGGTCCTCGGCGCCATCGAAGTAATAGAGCAGGACCTTGTGCGTGGTGCCGGCCGCCCGCGCCGCCCGCCGGAGCGAGAAGTCCACCAGTCCGTTAGCCGCGAGATCGTCGGTGACGCGCTCCAGCTGCGCCTGACCCCGAACGCCAACTTGCCCAGGGGCCGCCTGCTCCATTCCGAGCTCGAGCACCGTTCCCCCGCTGCCGTAGAGGGCCCCCTGGTGTACGAGCGCAGCGGGCCTGGTGATGGATGGGGATCGGTGGATTTCACCGAGCTAGCCTGGCGAACTTGGTTGACTCGGCGGCGGCACGCCAACAGCGATAGCACTCCGGCGGGGCCAGTGGGCCAGGGCCGCTGCGGAACTTGCCGGTAGGTCAGCAGCGTGGCGGACCGGTCATGCACCTATCGGCAAGATAACCACAACCTATCCGGCAGATCAACCACACAATACTCGGCAGATCAACCACAGACAGGGTAGGCTTGCGGGGTGCAACCGGCAACCGGCCTCATCCCCCGTCATGCGCAGACGGCCGTCACCGCCGCCCTGTCCGACACCCGCGTCGTAGTCATCAACGGAGCGCGGCAGACAGGCAAGAGCACCCTTGCCCGGCTCGTAATGGCCGACTTCCCCGGCTCGGAGTTGCGCTTCCTCGACGAGGCACCGGTCCGCTCGGCCGCGCTGGCAGATCCGGCCCTCTTCGTCCGCCACAGCGGCCTCCTCGTCATCGACGAGGTACAGCGCGCACCAGATCTGTTCCTGGCTATCAAGCACGAGGTCGACACCGATCCGCGTCCGGGCCGGTTCCTGCTCACCGGATCGGCCAGGCTCACCGGGTTACGCGATATCCCCGACCTGCTGCCCGGCCGCTCGGAAACCATCGAGCTATACCCCCTGTCCCAGGGCGAGATAGACCGCTGCCCTGACGGCTTCGTCGACGCCGTACTTCAGCACGGCGTCTCCCTGCGCGTGCCCACCTCGGGCCTGCGACGTGACGACTATCTCGAGCGGGCACTGCGCGGCGGCTACCCCGAGGCGGTCCGGCGCACCGATACCGGCCGTCGAGCCCGCTTCTTCGAGTCCTACATATCCGATCTGGTCAACCGCGACGTCCGTCAGCTAACCGACATTGAGCGGCCCACCGACATGCGCCGCCTAGTCAACCTGGTCGCTGCCTCGACCGGCTCGCTCGCCATCCCGGCGTCCATGGCCAGCCGACTGCAAGTTCCGGCCAGCACGGTCAAGCGTTACCTGGACCTGCTCGACCTGCTGTTCGTCACACGCCGCATCCCCGCCTGGTCCAGCAACCTCGCCACCAGGGCCGTCGCCACGCCAAAACTGACCCTGACCGACTCCGGACTCGCAGCCCACCTCACCGGAATGAGCCTGCGCCGCGCCCGGCATCCCGCCGCCCCCGTCGGACCGCTCATCGAAACCTTCGTACTCGGCGAACTGGCCCGCCAGCTCTCCCTCGCCGATCAGCCCGTACGGCTTTACCACTATCGTGACCGAGACAACTACGAGGTAGACGCAGTACTCGAGGCGCCATCAGGGGAAGTCATCGCCTGCGAGGTCAAAGCCGCGGAAACCGTCCGGTCCGAGGACTTCCGCGGCATCCGGCGCCTCGCCCGGCGACTCGGCGACCAGCTCATCGCCGGAATCGTGCTCTACGCCGGGGGCCAGGCGCTCCCATTCGGAGAACGGCTCCGCGCCTGGCCAATCTCAGCTCTGTGGACACTCAGTCCTGACGCAACGGCCACATGAGACCACAGTCCCTCGGCCCGACGGCGCCATGGCGCCGGGAGCGCAGCCCAGGACGATGATCAGGTGCGGAGCCACGGCCGTCTCGTCCAGGACCAACTGGTCGGCGTCACTGCGCGGAACCCTGCCATAGCTCCCGGCCCGTGGCCGGGTCAAGGCCGATCAGCCGGCCCGCGGTGCTCGCGGCGAGCTGCGCAGGTGACTTGACGAAGGCAGCGCCGCCGGGGCGGTTCCGGCTCCGAGGCCGGCAACCCTTCAAAGAAGCTCATGCCGCTAGCTCTACCGCATCGCTGGTGACAGCACGGTCACAAGGGCCGGTGAGCTAGCCGCGCGGATCACGCCGGTGGCGCGGAAAAGGCCTCAAGCCATGCGCGTGCGGGTGGCGTGATCCTCCTGACGCTGGGACAATCATGCGATGAGTCCGCGAAGCCGAGGCCGCCCGCCCGGCCGCGGCCGGCGCCGCCAGCCGGCCCGGCGCTCGGCAGGAAGCCGCGGCGGGCCGCCCGGCTTTGTGCCACGGCCCCAGGATGAATCGATGCTGGAGGCCGGGGAGGCGACCGACTGCTGGTTCGATGAGCCGGACCCGGCCGACCGGCGGTCTTGGGCGATACCCTCAGCGCACGGCACCTACCACGGGCTCGACCTCGAACTACTGGATCGCGCCGACGAGGACGAACGCACGTTTCTGATCGAGGCGCAGCACACAGAATTCGAAGACGCG
>Ga0187879_10001042_pt1 | contig 18817 bp, 13 predicted proteins | sample June2016WEW_19_1_FD_132423 | JGI IMG/M metagenome (GOLD analysis project Ga0187879, IMG submission 132423) | Peatland microbial communities from SPRUCE experiment site at the Marcell Experimental Forest, Minnesota, USA - June2016WEW_19_10 | ecosystem: Environmental > Terrestrial > Soil >... | reverse complement strand
CGGCTCATCGTTCTGGCCGGCTCGGTCTGGCCGGCTCATCGTTCTGGCCGGCTCGGTCTGGCCGGCTCATCGTTCTGGCCGGCCCGGTCTGGCCGGCTCATCGTTCTGGCCGGCTCGGTCTGGCAGCCCGGCTCAGCCTGGCCGGCTCATCGTTCTGGCCGACTCATCGTTCTGGCCGGCTCGTTCTGGCCGGCTCGGTCTGGCCGGCTCGGTCTGGCCGGCTCGGTCTGGCCGGCTCGGTCTGGCCGGCTCAGCCGGGCTGGCCGAATGAGTTCTCCGCTTCGCCGAATGCGCCCGGCGGCGCTTCGCCGCTCGGGCTGGGGCCGGGCAGGTGCTCGAACAGGTAATAGATTGCGATCAGCCCATATATCGCCAGCGCCACGCCTGACGACCAGAACGCAGCGACCAGCGTGCCGATCACGTAGCCGATCAGGCCCGCGCTGAACCGCAGCGTCGCCTGCCGCGGCGCCCTGATCGCCGTCGCTCCCAGCGATTCCTGATGCGCGGACAGGTACATCCACATGCCGGAGAAGGCAATCGAGATCGCGATCAGGACCAGCCCGTAGACGACCGCGGCTACCTGGCCGCCCGCAGGAGCGTCCGCCGTGAGGTGATCGGCTACCAGGGCCGTGGGGAAGGGCACGGCGACGACGCCCATCAGCAGGAAGGTGTTGAGGACCAGCGTGATCCTGTCGACCCTGGAGACCAACGACAGCATCGTGTGGTGGTTTAGCCACATGATCCCGATCGTCAGGAAGCTCACGACATATGCCGCATACTGCGGCCAGCTGTCCAGCAGCAGCCGGTAGCTGAGCGCGCCGTGGCCGATCGCCAGCAGGTTGAACACCAGCACCGTGATCGCGACGGCAAAAACCCCGTCGCTGAATGACTCGGCGCGCCGCGTGTCCATCCTGGGCCCTCCCCCCTATCCCCTGCCCCATGACTCCCGCTGCCCCGGTCAGTTAGCCCCAGGGGTAACGGGCGCTTCAGGGGTTCCGGATGGCCCGGAAGCACCCGGCGGCCCGGAAGCACCCGGCGGCCCGGACGCACCCGGCGGCCCGGACGCACCCGGCGGCCCGGACGCACCCGGCGGCCCCGGGCTCCCAGCGACGGCCGCGGCGGCCGGCGGCTGCACCGACCTGGCCAGCAACTGCGCCACGTCCACCACCTCAAGCGATTCGGCGGCTTCCCCGGAACCCTGTTTCGCGCCGATCGCATCGCCCAGCATGACCAGGCAGAACGGGCAGGCCGTCGAGACCGTGTCCGGATCGGTGGCCAGCGCCTCCTCGATCCGCTCGGCGTTGATCCGCTTGCCGATCCGCTCCTCCATCCACATCCGGGCCCCGCCCGCCCCGCAGCAGAACCCGCGCTCCTTGCACCGGTGCATCTCCTGGGCCTGCACGCCGGGCACCTTCTCCATGATCTCGCGCGGCGCGGTGAACACCCGGTTGTGCCGGCCAAGGAAGCACGGGTCGTGATAGGTGATCTTCTCCTCAATCGGCGTCACCGGGGTGAGCCGCCCTTCGGCTACCAGCCGGGCCAGCAGCTGAGTGTGATGGATCACCTCGTAGTTGCCGCCCAGCTGCGGGTACTCGTTACTAATCGCGTTAAAACAGTGCGGGCAGCTGGCCACGATCTTGCGAGCGCCCGCCTCGTTGAGGGTTTCCACGTTCTGCTGCGCCAGCATGCTGAACACGAACTCGTTGCCCATCCGCCGTGCCGGGTCGCCGGTGCAGGTTTCGGCCGGACCGAGGATCGCGAAGTTGACGCCGGCCGTGTGCAGCAGCCCGGCAACGGCCCTGGTGGTCTTCTTGGCCCGGTCCTCCAGTGCCCCAGCGCAGCCGACCCAGAACAGGTACTCGACGTCGTCGCCGATCGGGCCGTCGACCACGGGCACCTCGAAGTCAAGCCCCTCGGTCCACTCCAGTCGCTTGGCCTCGCCCATACCCCACGGGTCGCCCTTGTTCTCCAGGTTCTTCAGCATCCCTGATGCCTCGGGCGGGAAGGCCGACTCGATCAGCACCTGGTGCCTGCGCATGTCGGTGATGTGGTCGATGTGCTCGATGTCGACCGGGCACTCCTCGACGCAGGCACCGCAGTTGGTGCAGGACCAGAGCACATCGGGGTCGATCACGCCGCCTGCGGCGGCATCGCCGACCAGGGGCCGGTCTGCCTCTTTCTTAACGGCCTCCGGCAGCTGGTCCCGTTCCTCCTCCGATCCGGCCAGCAGGTACGGAGCCTTGGCGAACGCGTGGTCCCGGAGGTCGAGGATGACCATCTTCGGGGACAGCGGCTTGCCTGTCGCCCAGGCCGGGCACTGTGACTGGCAGCGCCCGCACTCGGTGCAGGTGGCCATGTCGAGCATGCCCTTCCAGGTGAAGTCCTCGATCTTCCCCCGGCCGAAGATGTCGGTGTCCGGGTCGGCCTCCTCGAAGTCGAGCACCTTGCCGCCCGAGCGCATCGGCTGCAGCCCGCCAAGCCCGTTCGGCCGCCGGGAGAACAGCACGTTCACCGGGGCGGCGAAGATGTGCAGGTGCTTGGAGTAGGTGACCAGCACCAGGAAGCCCAGGATGACCGCCAGCTGCGCCAGCACGAACGTTGTCTCGACGGCCTTGTCCGCGCCGACGCCGAGCGGGTGCAGCCAGTGCCCGACGATCTGCGAGGCGAACGCGTCGTGCGGGTAAGGGAAGACCCCGGTGTCGATCTGCGCGCCGCGGTACACCAGCAGCGTCGCGACCACCAGAAAGATCAGCACCAGCACGAGCCACGCGGCGCCAGTGTGCGAGCCAGCGAACCGTGAGTTCCGGCCCTCGCGCTTCGGGTCGTGGCGGAACCTGATCACCGCGAACGTGATGATCCCGGCCATGACCGCCACTGCGAGGAGGTCCTCAAGGAACCCGATCCACGCCCAGTGCCCGATGCCAGGTATCGCGAAGCTGCGGCTGAACAAGTCCCCGTAGGACTCTATGAGGGTCAGGATCAAGATGATGAAGCCCCAGAAAGTGACGAAGTGCGCGATGCCTGGCACCGTCCACTGGAGCAGCTTGCGCTGGCCGAGCACCTCGGTGGCCTCGGCCTCCGCGCCGCTGGCCGGGTGCGTCTTGAGGGCATCGATCCGCTCCGGGGCTGGCTGGCCGGTGCGGCCGATCCGGTAGAGCCACCACAGCCGCCGTCCTGCGATCGCGAGCGCGATCACGGTGAGGGCAAGGCCGATGATGATGCGCAGGGCCACGGGGACCTCCAGGTGCGGCGTCGGGCCAGGCGGCGCCAGGCGGCGCCTGGCGGCACGGTGCCGGTGCCAGCGTAACCCCGCCGGCCCCGGGGCCGATGATCTAGGTGGCGTCGCCCGGCCGCCCGGCCGCCCCGGGTCCCGATACCCTACCGACCAGTAACTTAGTCCCGCACAGGCATGCTTCACCGGGTCGCGCGGGCACCCGCGTCGCGCGGGTAATCTCAGAGCCATCGCAGTAGCACGGCCGCGACTATTCCCGGGCCTTACGGCCGTCAAGGAACGGCACCGATGACGACCCTCAATGACGCCTCCAGCCGTGCCGCACCGGTCGGCCGGGTCCTTGACCGGATGCCGCGGCCGTCGCCCGCCGACCTGGCGATACTGCGCATCTGGCTGCTGTCCCGGTGCGCCGTTCTCGTGCTCACCTGGCCTGCGATGTTTATCCTGCAGGGCAGCGCCAAGGCGGCCAGGCCCTGGCTAGGCCTCTGGCAGAACTGGGACGCGGTCAACCTCGCGTCGATCGCCCGGTACGGCTACTTCGGGCCGGCCGGCCACGTGATCCCCAACCAGGTCGCTTACCTCCCCGGATTCCCGATCGCGCTGCATATCGTGCAGCTTGTGGTGCGGCAGTGGACGGTGTCGGGGCTGCTGATCTCGTTCGTCGCCGGCGGCCTGGCCGCCGTTGCCCTCGGCCGGCTGGCCGAGCTCGACTACGCGCCAGGGTCGGGCAGCCGGGCCGTGCTCTACCTGGTAGCCGCCCCGGCCGCGATCTTCCTGGCCGCTGGCTACACCGAGTCGCTGTTCCTCGCCTTCGCGCTCTGCTCCTGGCTCGCGGCGCGGAAGCATAACTGGATGCTGGCGGTGCTCCTGGCGGGCGCGGCCTCCATCATCCGGGTGGAAGGGCTGTTCCTGTGCGCGGCCCTGATCGTCGAGATCGGCCGCCGGGCCGGTGGTCAGCGGGCCCGCGCTCTGGCGATGTTCGTGCCCGCGCTCCTCCCGCTGGCCGGATACGAGGTCTATCTGCGGCTGCGGACCGGCGACTGGCTCGCCTGGCTGCACGCGGAGGCAGCCGGCTGGGATCGGCACCTCACTAATCCGGTCGACGCGTTCCGTACCGCCTGGACCGCCGGGTTCAGCCGCGAGTTCACCGCGCCGGTCAATTTCGTGTTCCAGCTGGAGATCCTGGCCGTGCTCGTCGGGGTGATCACCACGGTCGCGCTGCTGTGGTACCGGCGCTGGCCCGAGTCGATCTACGCGGGCCTGACCATCGCGTCCCTGGCGACATCGGTATGGTACGAATCGGTGCCGCGCGCGCTCCTGCTGCTATGGCCGCTGTGGTGCGGGCTAGCCGCGCTGGCCGCCCGGCGCCCCTGGACTGGCCAGCTCTACCTGGCGGTCTCGGTACCCATCAGCGCGGCGATCGGGCTGTTGTTCCTCACCGGCAACTGGGCCGGCTAGCACCAGGCCGGCCAGCACCAGGCCGGCCAGCACAGGTCGGCCAGCACCGGGCCGGCTAGGCGCACGCCGCGGCGGGAATGTCCGGGCCCTCTGCAAAGTTGAGTACATCAGACTCAAGTCACTTGCCAGGCTGACTGCAGCGTGGCAAACTTGCGTCGACCAGACTCAACTTACACTCACGATCACAACAAGGGACAGAACTCATGGCACGAGCGGTAGGCATCGACCTGGGGACGACCAACTCCGTCGTCGCCGTTCTCGAGGGCGGCGAGCCCACGGTCATCGCCAACGCGGAAGGCTCGCGGACCACGCCGTCCGTCGTCGCCTTCGCGAAGAACGGCGAAGTGCTCGTCGGCGAGGTCGCCAAGCGGCAGGCAGTGACCAACGTTGACCGGACGATCCGCTCGGTCAAGCGCCAGATGGGCACCGACTGGAGCGTCTCCATCGACGGCAAGAAGTTCACGGCGCAGCAGATCAGCGCCTTCGTGCTGCAGAAGCTGAAGCGGGACGCAGAGGCGTACCTCGGCGAGACGATCACCGACGCGGTGATCACCGTGCCCGCTTACTTCAGTGACGCGCAGCGCCAGGCCACCAAGGAGGCCGGCCAGATCGCCGGGCTCAACGTACTGCGGATCATCAACGAGCCGACGTCAGCCGCGCTCGCGTACCACCTGGACAAGGACACCGAGGCCACGATCCTGGTCTTCGACCTGGGCGGCGGCACCTTCGACGTCTCGCTGCTCGAGGTCGGCGAGGGCGTCGTAGAGGTCAAGGCCACCAGCGGTGACAACCACCTCGGCGGTGACGACTGGGACCAGCGCATCGTGGACTGGCTGGTCAAGGACTTTAAGAACAACTACGGCACCGACCTGTCCAAGGACAAGATGGCGCTGCAGCGGCTGCGGGAAACCGCGGAGAAGGCCAAGATCGAGCTGTCCAGCTCGACCGAGTCGCAAATCAACCTGCCCTACATCACCCATTCCGACCAGGGCCCGCTGCACCTGGACACCAAGCTCAGCCGCGCGGAATTCCAGAAGATGACCGCTGACCTGCTCGACCGCTGCAAGGCACCGTTCCAGCAGGTGATCAAGGATGCCGGCGTCAAGCTGGATGCGATCCACCACGTGGTGCTGGTCGGCGGGTCCACCCGGATGCCCGCCGTGGTCGACCTGGTCAAGGAGCTCACCGGCGGCAAGGAGCCGAACAAGGGCGTCAACCCGGATGAGGTCGTGGCCGTCGGCGCGTGCCTGCAGGCCGGCGTGCTCAAGGGTGAGGTCAAGGACGTCCTGCTGCTCGACGTGACCCCGCTGTCACTCGGCATCGAGACCAAGGGCGGCATCTTCACCAAGCTGATCGAGCGCAACACCACGATCCCGACCAAGCGCTCGGAGATCTTCACCACGGCCGACGACAACCAGCCCTCGGTGCAGATCCAGGTCTTCCAGGGCGAGCGCGAGATCGCGGCCTACAACAAGAAGCTCGGCATGTTCGAGCTGGCCGGCCTCGCGCCCGCGCCACGCGGCGTCCCGCAGATCGAGGTCACCTTCGACATCGACGCCAACGGCATCGTCAACGTCTCCGCCAAGGACCTCGGCACCGGCAAGCAGCAATCCGTCACCATTTCCGGTGGCTCGGCACTCGGCAAGGACGACATCGAGCGGATGATGGCGGATGCCGAGAAGTTCGCTGACGAGGACCGCCAGCGCCGCGAGGAGGCCGAGGTCCGCAACCGCGCCGAGACCCTCGCGTATACGACGGAGAAATTCCTCTCCGAGAACTCCGACAAGGTTCCCGACGACGTCAAGTCCGAGGTCGAGTCCTCGATCGCCGAGCTGAAGCGGGCGCTTGAGGGCACCGACACCGAGGCGATCCGCGTGGCCAGCGAAAATGCGGCTCAGGTCAGCCAGAAGATGGGGTCGGCTATCTACGCCCAGTCGCAGCAGGCCGCTGGGGCCCAGGCTGAGGGCGCGGAGAGCCATGACGCTCCGACCCACGACGACGAGGTCGTCGAGGCGGAGATCGTCGATGACGATAAGCCCGGCGAGCAAGAAGGCGGCGCCGCCTGATGAGGCCTTCAGACGAGGAACCCCAGGGGCCGGTCATCCGTGACCGGCGGCGCATCGACCCGGCCACCGGTCAGGTGCGTGATCCCAGCAAGGCTGGCCAGGCCCAGCGCGGACCAGGCCTGCCCAGGCCGGGCAGGCATTCGGTGTCCAAGCCGGGCGGCGGGGGCGCGGGCGCGGCGGGAACGCCCGCTGCGCCGGGCCCCCAGGGCGGCGGGGCCGCTCCTGGCGATGGCGGGGACGGCACGGCGGACATTCTCGCGGTGCAGCTGGCCGAGCGCACCGGGGACCTGCAGCGGCTCCAGGCGGAGTACTCGAACTACCGCAAGCGGGTCGACAGGGACCGGGTGGCGGTCAGGGAGCAGGCGCTGGCCAACGTGCTCACCGAGCTGTTGCCGGTCATCGACGATATTGGCCGCGCCAGGGAGCATGGCGAGCTGACCGGAGGGTTCAAGTCGGTGGCCGAGTCCCTTGAAGCGGGGGTGGCCAAGCTCGGGCTGACCAGCTACGGGGAGAACGGCGACCCGTTCGATCCGACCGTGCACGAGGCGTTGATGCACTCCTACTCGGCGGAGGTGACCGAGCCCACCTGCGTTCGCATCCTGCAGCCCGGCTACAAGGTCGGGGAGCGAATCCTGCGCCCGGCCAGGGTGGCGGTCGCGGAGCCTGGCGACGTCACGGAGCCCGGCGCCCCGGCAGGGCCCGGTGGCTCAGCGGAGCAGCACGACGTCGCGGAGCCCGGCGCCCCGGCCGGCCCGGTCCAGGCCGAAGACAGCAGCCCGGCCGAAGGCAGCAGCGAGGCGTCGGCGGAGTCCGGTGCGGCGGCCGGCACCGATGACCCGGCACGCGCACCAGGCACTGACTAAAATTCCGCGAGAAGAGGACCGTTGAGCACCAAGGACTTCCTCGAGAAGGACTATTACAAGGTCCTCGGCGTCTCCAAGAGCGCGACCGCCGACGAGATCAAGAAGTCGTACCGCAAGCTCGCCCGCAAGTATCATCCGGACGCCAACAAGGGCGACTCAGCGTCGGAGGAGCGCTTCAAGGAGATATCCGAGGCCTACAACGTCTTGTCCGACGAGAAGCGGCGCAAGGAATACGACGAGGCGCGCTCGCTGTTCGGCGGCGGCGGAGTGCACGTGCCCGGATCGGGCGGCGGCTACAACTTCGACCTGGGCGACCTCTTCGGCGGCGGCCAGCCGGGCAGCACCGGCGGACGTCTTGGCGACCTGCTCGGCGGCATGTTCGGTGGCGGTGGCGGCGGCCGGACCACCCAGCAGCGGGCCCGGCGGGGCGCGGACATCGAGACAGAGACGTCGCTGAGCTTCGGCGACGCGATCGACGGTGTCACCGTATCGCTGCACCTGGCCGGCGAAGGGCCCTGCAAGACGTGCATGGGCACTGGCGCGAAGACCGGGACCGTTCCCAGGGTCTGCCCGACCTGCGAGGGAACCGGGCAGGCCAGCAGGAACCTGGGCAACTTCGCGTTCTCGGAGCCGTGCCGGACCTGTCGCGGCCGCGGCCTGGTGGTCGACGACCCATGCCCGGTCTGCTCCGGAAGCGGGCGTGCCATGAGCACCAGGACCATCCAGGCGCGCATCCCTGCGGGCGTCGCGAACGGCCAGCGGATCAAGCTCAAGGGCAAGGGCGCTCCTGGCGAGCGGGGCGGCCCGGCCGGGGACCTGTTCGTCAAGGTTCATGTCGCACCGCATCCGGTATTCGGGCGGTCGGGTCACAACCTGACGGTAACCGTGCCGATCACCTTCCCCGAGGCGACGCTCGGCGCCGAGATTAAGGTGCCTGCTCATCGCGGGATGCCGGTCAGCGTGCGCATTCCCGCGGGCACCCCGAACGGCCGGACGTTCCGGGTCCGCGGCAAGGGCGTCCGCCGCTCTGACAGCACCGTCGGCGATCTGCTGGTCACTGTCAACGTGCAGGTACCGCAGAACATCAACGGCACTGCCAAGCAGGCGCTGGAGACCTTCAAGCAGGCCACGGCGGGCCCAGACCCGCGGGATGAGCTGCTGCGCAGGGCCAGTGCGGGATAGCCCGCGGTACCGGTGCCCGCCAGGCTGGAAGGAGATGACATGACGAGCGAGTTCGAGCTTTCCGACGACACGCCCGTGTACGTCATTTCCGTGGCGGCTCAGCTGTCCGGGCTGCACCCGCAGACGCTGCGCGCCTACGACCGGCTTGGCCTGGTCTCTCCGGGCCGGGCGCCAGGCCGCGGGCGCCGCTACTCGCTGCGCGACATCCTCATCCTGCGCGAGGTCCAGCGCCTCTCGCAGGAGGAGGGCGTCAACCTCTCCGGGATCAAGCGGATCCTGGAACTGGAGAACGAAGAGCACCGCAGCCGGATGCTGCTCGCCGAGCTGCACGCCGAGATCATCCAGCTCCGGGACGAGCTCGAGTCGACCCGCGCCGTAGCCGCAAGGCTGGCAGGCCTGCTCAGGAGCCGGAACCGGAGCGCTGCCCTGGTGCCGGTTGGCCGCGCGGATAGCGCCGCGGTCCCGGCTGGCCGCGACGCAATAGGACAGCCGACGAATCCGGGAGAGACCGGCAATGGATGACAAGCTGACCCGCAAGAGCCAGGACGCGCTGTCCGAGGCGGTCAAGCGTGCCGCGGCGGCGGGTAACCCGCACGTGGACGGCCTGCACCTGCTCGCCGCGCTGATCGAGCAGGATGGCGGCACCGCCGCACCGCTGCTGCGGGCCGTCGGAGCTGATCCGGCTGCCGTGCTGGGCGCTGCAAGCAGGCTGCTGGCCAGGCTGCCAAGCGCGTCCGGGACCACCCTCGGCGCTCCCGAGGCCTCCAGGCCGCTGCTGGCGGCGCTCGCCACCGCGGGCCTGCGCGCCAAGGAGATGTCCGATGAGTACGTATCGACCGAGCACCTGCTCGTCGGGCTTGCGTCCGACGGCGGGCAGGCCGCGACCGTGCTGCGCGAGGCCGGAGCAGGCCCGGCTGAGTTGCTTGCCGCCTTCGAGAAGGTGCGCGGCAGCGCCCGGGTCACCACCCCGGACCCGGAAGGCACCTACCAGGCACTGGAGAAGTACGGCGTCGACCTGACCGCCAGCGCCAGGGAAGGCAAGCTCGACCCGGTCATCGGGCGTGACGCCGAGATCAGGCGCGTGATCCAGGTACTCTCCCGCCGTACCAAGAACAATCCCGTCCTGATCGGCGAGCCGGGCGTAGGCAAGACCGCCGTTGTCGAGGGCCTGGCTCAGCGGATGGTCGCCGGCGACGTGCCCGAATCGTTGCGCGGAAAGCGCATCGTCGCGCTCGACCTGGGCGCCATGCTGGCCGGCGCGAAATACCGCGGCGAGTTCGAGGAGCGGCTCAAGGCGGTCCTCGGTGAGATCAAGCAGAGCGAAGGCCAGGTCGTCACCTTCATCGATGAACTGCACACCCTGGTGGGGGCGGGCGCCGCGGAGGGCGCCTTGGATGCTGGCAACATGGTCAAGCCCATGCTGGCCCGCGGTGAGCTGCGCATGGTCGGCGCCACGACACTGGATGAGTACCGGGAGCGGATCGAGAAGGACCCGGCCCTCGAGCGCCGGTTTCAGCAGGTCTTCGTGGGTGAGCCGTCCGTCGAGGACACCATCGCTATCCTGCGCGGCCTGAAGAGCCGCTACGAGGCCCACCATAAGGTGCAGATCTCTGATGCTGCCCTGGTCGCCGCTGCGACCCTGTCGGATCGCTACATCACGGCGAGATTCCTGCCGGACAAGGCGATCGACTTGATCGACGAAGCGGCATCGCGGCTCCGCATGGAGATCGATTCACGGCCGGTCGAGATCGACGAGCTGCAGCGCACGGTGGACCGGATGAAGATGGAAGAGATGGCCCTGGCCAAGGAGGCCGACCCGGCCAGCAAGGAACGTCTCGAGCGGCTCCGCGCTGACCTGGCCGACCGGCAAGAGCAGCTGACGGCATTGGTCGCTCGCTGGGACCGGGAAAAGTCGAGCCTGAACAAGGTCGGCGAGCTGAAGAAACGTCTCGACGACCTCAAGGGCCAGGCCGAGCGCGCTCAGCGGGACGCAGATTTCGAGACCGCGTCGCGCCTGATGTACGGGGAGATCCCGGCCCTGGAACGCGAGCTGGCTGCCGCGGCGGCCGCTGCCAACGATGGCGCGGCCGCTGGCTCAGGCGGGGACGCTGCTGGCTCCGGCGCGGGCAGTGCAGCAACGGACGGTCACGCCGCGATCCCCGAGGGCCGGCCGATGGTCAGGGAAGAGGTCGGCCCCGACGATGTCGCCGATGTCGTCTCCGCGTGGACCGGGATACCGGCGGGCCGGCTGCTGGAAGGCGAGACGGGCAAGCTCCTCCGGATGGAGACCGAGCTCGGCAAGCGCCTGGTTGGGCAAGCCAGGGCCGTTCAGGCAGTGTCCGATGCCGTCCGCCGGTCACGCGCGGGCATCGCTGATCCGGACCGCCCGTCTGGCTCATTCCTCTTCCTCGGACCCACCGGGGTAGGCAAGACCGAGCTGGCCAAGGCGCTCGCGGAGTTCCTGTTCGACGACGAGCGGGCCATGATCAGGATCGACATGAGCGAGTACTCCGAGCGGCACTCGGTCGCCAGGCTGGTCGGCGCGCCGCCCGGCTACGTCGGCTATGAGGAAGGCGGCCAGCTCACCGAGGCCGTCCGGCGTCGGCCGTATTGCGTCATTCTCCTCGATGAGGTGGAGAAGGCGCACTCTGAGGTCTTCGACATCCTGCTGCAGGTGCTGGACGACGGACGGCTCACCGACGGCCAGGGCCGCACTGTTGACTTCCGCAACACCATCCTGATCCTCACCTCCAACCTGGGATCGCAGTTCATCGCGGACCCCGCGCTGGACGAGGCCGCGAAGCGGGAGGCAGTGATGTCGGTGGTCCGGTCGACCTTCAAGCCCGAATTCCTCAACCGGCTCGATGACGTCATCCTGTTCGACGCGCTGAGCACCGAGGAACTCACCGAAATCGTTGAACTGCAGGTGGCCAGGCTGGGCAAGCGCCTTGCAGACCGAAGACTGACGCTGACGGTCAGCCCGGCCGCGCAGGAGTGGCTGGCCGTGACCGGTTTCGACCCGGTCTACGGGGCCAGGCCGCTGCGCCGGCTGATTCAGTCAGCCATCGGCGACCAGCTCGCGCGGCAACTCCTGGCGGGCGAGATCAGCGACGGTGACACGGTGCTGGTGGATGTCGATACCGCAGCCGACTCACTCACGGTCCGTTCGGCCCGCAAGACGGCCCCGGCAGTGCCAGCGCCAGGGCTCTGATCAGGCTTCGTCGAGCAGCTTGTCGTAGCTGTCCTCGGCAAGCCCGAGATCATTGCGGATCCGGTAGCGGATGCTCAGGAGCATCCGCAGCTCGGCCCGGTCTTCACTGGACACGCCCCGCGCCGGGATCCGGCCGACCGGGCGCGGCTCGCTCACGGCGTGGAGCCGACCCGCCGAGCCTGGCTCGCTCACCCCGTGGAGCCGACCCGCCGGGCCCGGCTCGCTTGCCGCATGGGGCCGGGCCGCCGAGGGTCCGCCGTCGGCCGAATTCGGCGTGCCGGCATCGAGCGCGGGGTCGCCACCAGGGCGGGCTAGGCAGATTTCCACCCCCGCGGTCGCCCAGTCCAGGGCACCAGCCAGGTCAGAGCGCTCAACAAGCAACTCGGCCACGATGTCGCATGTCCTCGGGTCCGTCCTGCCCTCCGCCTTCAGCTTCTCGATCAGCGCCTGCGCCTCGCCCAGCCTCCCGAGCTGGAAAAGCGCTCGCGCCAGCGGGACGCGAGGATCAACGAAGACCGGTCCCCCGTCCGCCATCGCGAGCCGGAACCCGCTAGCCGCCGCGGCCGGATCGTCAGCGAGCAGCCACTGCTCCCCGGCCCGGAGGTATGCCTCTGACCGGGGCATCGAATCGGTCTGGATTCCGGTGACCGCAAGTCGGCTCATCCGCCTCGCGGCGGTCTGGTGGTCGCCGCTGCACGCAGCGTCGAACTCAATCGCGTCGAATTCCTCACGACTCAGCACAGCCACGGTAGGTACGGTACCCAGTCAGGACACCGTTCAATTGCGGCTCTCGGCTATTACGTGGACAATCCCGGCACGTTACCTACGGGATCGTTCGAGTGCATCCCAGAACCCGCGGCGGAGCGCATGCCTCACCTCATCGTGCAGCAGCGAGTCGATCGGCAGTGTCGATCCCTGCAGCAGCCTGGCCTCCAGGTCAGAAGGCATCCGGGGTTTGCGGGCCAGGACCGCCTCCAGCCACAAGGCCGGGGCGTCCCTCGCAACTGCGTCGCCGAAGCCGAAACCCTCGGCGTGCGCGGCCTGGACGGCATCGGTAAGCGAAATCGTCACCGGCTGTGACACCGGTTCCAATGACGCTGGGGGCTGCGGTCCGCTGGATGGGCCCTCGGGTGACAGGGAAGGGCGATAAAGCTGGCCAGACGGGGCCTGCCCGGGCGGCAAGGGGAACTGGGCCTGCGGCCGCTGGCCGGGAACCTCGCGGCCGAACCCGCCCGCAGGAGGCTGGCGGGGAACCTCGCGGCCGAACCCGCCCGCAGGACCTCCCAGGTACTGCTCGGCGACACTGCTCGTGAGCTGCGGTCCATGCGCAGGGGGCGACGGCAGAGCCGGCCTTGCGATTTCTTCGCGAGGCTGCCCAGGCAACCGCCCAGTCAACGGGTCAGGCTGCTGGTAGCCGCGGGGGCTGTAGCTCATGGAGCCAGCGTCGTCAGGACTGGAATACGGAGCGAGCGAACTCGCCTGCGCCTGAGGCGAGCCATCCACTTGATGCTGCCCTCCAGCCCGTTCGTGCAGCCCGGACTGGCCCGGCATCCTGGACTGGCCCGGCATCCCTGACGGATCCTGTGCCCCAGCCAGGCCCTGTGCCCCAGCCAGGCCCTGTACCCCCGGCGGGCCCTGCGTTCCAGCCAGGCCCTGCGTCCCAGCCAGGCCCTGCACCCCAGGCAGGCCGTGCGGCTGAGCCTGGCCGTGCGGTTGACCCTGGCCCTGCGGCTCAACCTGCGGCTGAGCCTGGCTGAGCGGCTGAACCTGGCTGAGCGGCTGAACCTGGCTGAGCGGCTGGGCCTGGCTGAGCGGCTGGGCCTGGCTGTGCAGCCCGGGCACGTGCAGCCCGGGCACGCGCTGCGGAATGCCAGCCTCGCGTTCTGCGGACACCTGCTGGCCCGACAGGCCGTGCCCTAGTCCAGTCGGCTCACCCGGCCTGGGTACTGGCAGGCCGTCAATTCCACCGCGAGCCAGCCCTGGGGCAGTGTCGGCTGCAGCGGGCGCGACATCAAACCTCGCCTGCGCCCGCGCCTGGTCGCGCAATCCGGCAGTGGTGCCCTGAGCCTGCTCATGAATCCCGCCGGACTCGGCGTCCCTGGACTGCGAAAGGCCACGGTTGGCGAGAGGCTGCTCATCCATCCGGTCAATCGGGGCAGGCTCAGCCTGGCGGCGGCGCGGCCCGTCATGGCCGCCCGGATCCTGCCCGTGAACCTCACCGGACCGCCGATATCTGAATCCCTGCGCGCGCTCGGGTCTGTCCGGAGGCGGCGCTTCCTGGCCGCGTGATTCCTGAGCGGCCGAACCCGGTGGCTGGGCGGTGCGCTGGTACTCGGCGATCACGGGAGCCGGGTAAATGGTGCTGCCAGCAGGACGGGCAGCAGCCGGAAGTGCCTGCTGAGAGAGCACACCGAGGTTCGACCCGTTACCGTTGGCAAGGGCGCGTGCGGGATAACCGCCATTTGGGTACTGATCGTCGAGCGCGGCAGGCTCAGCACCGGCTATGAGGTCGACAAACGGCCGGAGGTGCGCACCGGAAATCTCGACGATGTCGTCGAATTCCTGGCGGAGTGGCCGCGATACGGTCCAGGTCCCGTCCACCGTGACGTGCAGCAAGATTACCCGGACGCCTAGGTCCTGTACTTCCGCGATGACCTGCGCGAGGTCCTCCTCGGCACTGACAATGATCGCGTCGCAGACTGCGCCGTTCCTGGCCAGCGTGATCAGGTCACGGTGGATCTCGATCTCGACGCCTTCGCGGTGGCCGGGCCGCATCCGCCCGAGCCGTAGCTTGAGCCCGGGCAGATCGGCGAGCACGTCGTGCTCGCCGGTCCGGCGGCCCTCTACAGTCGCCTCGTACCAGTAGCAGCGCAGCAGGGGCAGCCCGGTCCGGTCCCGCGAGAGGCCAGCCAGCAGCTTGAGAAGACCTGGATAGTCCCAGGAAACAGAGTCGCGGCGACGAGTACCGTGCACAGCCATTGCGCCATCGGCGAGCACATAGCCCGCATCGACGAACAGCGCGCAGCGATCCACGCGACACCGTCCCTTCTGTTGACGCGAGAGGCTACCAGCGCCGGGTTGTCGTCGTGACATATCGCGCGGATCATATCTCTATATGCCAACCCGGGTTTCTGTCACCGGTTTCGGCATTCCGCAGATTCCGTACGGTCACGACATCGCGCCATTCCAGTGACCTGGGCAAACAAGCCCCTACTTTTCGGTGCGATAGACGCCGAACGTACCAGATCGCCGGAGGCGGGCTTCACCCCAGGGCACCGCTCATACCAGGGAACTCGCCACGCGAGGGGAACTGGCCACGCCACGGGAACTGGCCACGGTAGGGACCCGGCTACGGCCACCGAACCGGCCACGCCAGGGCACCGCTCATACCAGGGAACTCGCCACGCCAGGGGAACTCGCCACGCCAGGGACTGGCCACGCCACGGGAACTGGCCACGGTAGGGACCCGGCCACATGACTGAACCGGCCAAGGCACTGAACCGGCCAAGGCACTGAACCGTCCGGCGCTCCGGCTGGGCGACGGCGTTGCGATAGGCTCGGCTCCCGTGGCTGACCGTGACGAATTGCTCCGCATGATCAAGGCGGAGGCGATAGTCCACGGCGAGGTCATCCTCACGTCGGGATTGCGCGCGGACTGGTATATCGACCTGCGCAGGATTCTTCTGGCGGGCCGCTCTGCCCCACTAGCCGGGCGGGTCATGCTCGAAGCAACGGCGGACCTGTCCTACGACGCGGTCGGTGGCCTGACTCTGGGCGCAGATCCCGTGGCGACTGCCATGATGCATGCCGCGAGCGTGCAAGGCAGGGTGCTCGATTCGTTCGTGGTGCGGAAGTCGGGGAAGGCACACGGCCTGCAGCGCCGGATTGAGGGGCCTGACGTCGCAGGCCGCCGGGTCCTGGCTGTTGAGGACACGTCGACGACTGGAACCTCGGTGCTGACTGCGGTCGACGCCTTGCTGGAGGCCGGCGCGGACGTGGCGGGCGTTGCGGTTGTCGTTGATCGCGGCGCCCGCGGGCGGATCGCCGAACGCGGCCTTCCTTACCGGTCGGCCTACGAACTGGCCGACCTCGGCCTGGGCTGAGTGCCGCCAGGTCGGCTAGCCGCTTGCCAGGGAATGCAGCGCGGAAATCCCGACGACTAGCAGCGCGATCAAGACCAGCACAACCACCGCAGCCAAGACGTATCGCAAGCGTTCCCTGGGATCGGCATCGTGGCGTCCCATGAGGCGAGACTAGACCCGTGGCCTGGTACTTTCCGTTTATCACGGCCGAGACGGCCCGGCGGGTTCCGGCCGCGGCAGGTAACCGCCAGGCGGTTCCGGCCAGGGCGATCACGGCCCGTCGGGTCCGGCTGGGACGTTATTGCCAGGCAGTTCCGGCCGGGTGGGTTCCGCCACGCCGGTCCGCTTCGCGATACTGGGAAGGTCATCAACCGAGAGGGGACAGCCGCCGTGCCTATCGCGACCCCGGAGATCTACGCAGAGATGCTTGACCGCGCGAAAGAGCACGGTTTTGCCTATCCCGCGATCAACGTAACATCCAGCCAGACACTGAACGCCGCCTTGCAAGGGTTTGCCGAGGCCGGCAGCGACGGGATCATCCAGGTATCCACCGGCGGCGCCGAGTACCTGTCCGGCGCCGCCGTGAAGAACATGGTGACCGGAGCGACCGCGCTTGCCGAGTACGCCGGCGTGGTTGCCGAGCGCTATCCGGTGCATATCGCGCTGCACACCGACCACTGCCCCAAGGACAAGCTGGATGGCTTGATGCGGCCACTGGTCCAGATTTCCAAGGAGCGGGTCGCGCGCGGCCAGGAGCCGTTGTTCCAGTCGCACATGTGGGACGGCTCCGCTGTGCCCCTGGCCGAGAACCTGCAGATCGCCGCGGAACTGCTGGAACAATGCGCCAGCGCCCGCATAGTGATGGAGATGGAGATCGGCGTCGTCGGCGGCGAAGAGGACGGGGTAGTCGGCGAGATCAATGAGAAGCTGTACACCACGCCCGAGGACGCGCTCGCGACGGCCGAGGCGGTGGGGCTCGGCGAGCGCGGCAGGTACATCCTGGCCGCGACCTTCGGCAACGTCCACGGCGTCTACAAGCCAGGGCATGTCAGGCTGCGGCCTGCAGTACTGAAGGAGATCCAGGACGCGGTTGGCGCTAAGTACGGCAAGGAGAAGCCGTTCAACCTCGTCTTCCACGGCGGCTCCGGCTCTGCCCTCGAGGACATCAGGGAGGCAATCTCCTACGGAGTCGTCAAGATGAACGTGGACACCGACACGCAGTACGCCTTCACCAGGCCGGTAGCTGGTTTCATGTTCACCCACTACGACGGCGTGCTCAAGATCGATGGTGAGGTCGGCAGCAAGAAGCAGTACGACCCGCGGGCGTGGGGCAAGGCCGGCGAGGCCGCGATGTCCGACCGGGTCGTGCATGCCTGCGAGGACCTGATGTCGGCAGGCAAGCAGCTCAGCTGACAGCCAGGCAGCCCCACGGTACGGTTCGTAGCCGCCCGCCCGCTCGCACAGACCCGCCGTGCTGGCGGGACGGGCGGGCGAATATCCGTTATATCTGCGGCTGAACCTGCCGGTCAGCCCCGGCTTCCAGGGCCCGGGCCGCGTCAGCGCGGCCGAACGCGGCCCGCAGCGACGCCACAACCTGCCAGGGCACGGTGGTTATCTGGTGCCAGGTGAAGTGCACCACCTCGAACCCGGCCTCGCGCAGCCAGGCGTCCCTTTCGAGCTGGCTGATGGCCCGGGTTGGCGTCGAGTACTTCAGCGCGCCGTCGGCTTCGCCGATCGTACTGTGCTCCGGCCAGAAGAAGTCAGCGCGGCCGACGATCCCTTCGTCGCCGCCGACCCAGGCCTGCAGGCGGGGGGCGGGCAGGCCATGCTCATCGAAGCTCACCCTTGCTACCGACTCAAGGACGGACTCGGAGCGCCGATCGCTGAAGTCGATGACGTGCTGCGCCCGGCGGGACCCGGGCCAGTGCGGGTACGCCGCCTGCACGGCAATCAGCTCGCCCCAGGCCGTGTTCCTGTCATGGAGAGCCGAGTCGGCGACGACGACTCCCTCGACGAACGGGACGGTCCTGGCCAGATCGACGACGGTCCTGGCTACGGTGGTGACCTGGACGCCATGGGCCGTGGTCCGGTGAGCTGGCGGAATCTCCGCGATATGGAGGCGGGTACCGACTCGCCCTGAGCGGCTCTTGCTGCCCTCAGGTGACCGGGTCAGCGTCACCTTGGCCGGATGCGGCCGGGACAGGAGGCTTAGGCCGTGGATGAGGGCTGCTGACTGATGACTCGCCACCGCTCCGGAACCGAGTCGTCGGATGGCGGCAGCCGTCGCGAGAGCATGCTCGCGGGCCGGGTCGCCGACCGCAGCCTCCGCCAGGCCCGGAAGCGCGTATACGCCGCGGGAAAGCTGGACGAGGGCTCCCGTCTTGAGCTGAGTCCGGATGCGAGTCGGGGAAATTCCTGCTGCGCCCAGATCCGCGGTGGTTCCGAGACCTTCGAGCCGGCCGAGAACGGTCCGGATGTCAGGCGAACGCTGGCTCATCGATGTCTCCTAGCTGCCTGAATATCTGGGATGTCCCTAGGTTAAGGTTGGTGATCACTTACTTATACCGGATTAAGTGCATCGCGACAGCCCTAATGACCTATATGTCCCCACGAAATCCGGTATAAGCGTCCGGCAGGCGGGCCGGTCACGCCGGGCCGGTCACGCCGGGCCGGTCACGCCGGGCCGGTCACGCCGGGCCGGTCACGCCGGGCCGGTCACGCCG
>Ga0187879_10001038_pt1 | contig 18843 bp, 15 predicted proteins | sample June2016WEW_19_1_FD_132423 | JGI IMG/M metagenome (GOLD analysis project Ga0187879, IMG submission 132423) | Peatland microbial communities from SPRUCE experiment site at the Marcell Experimental Forest, Minnesota, USA - June2016WEW_19_10 | ecosystem: Environmental > Terrestrial > Soil >... | reverse complement strand
GGCCCGAAAATAAATCCGCGGGACACCAGCGGATGCAGCCAGAACCCTTCCCGAATCACAAAATCACTAAGACTGGAGAGAATCTAAGTCGCGGAGTCCATTTTTCCGCAGCCTGCTAGGGAGTCGCAGCGATTGGAGTGTGCCGTAGGCACTAGCTCCGGTCGGGTGACAGGCAATCCCCAATTGGTTCCGGGCCAGAAGTCCTCTTCTAGGAAGTTTCACCAGATCGGTGCTGGGAAACGCCCTTGGGTCTAAGAATTAGATTCGGATCGCCATCGCCTTTCATTAAGCCTGTCCGACCGTCCTCTGTAGTGCGTCGTCGACATCCGGCAAGATGATCGGGACATCGTCATCCCACGATCGTTTCACTTCTTTCTCCAGCAAATCCTGCAGCTCCGGCACCCAGGGATAGTAGTGTTCCTTCACCGTGTCGGGATGGTCAGCCAGCAGCATGGCAACGTGATCCACGCTCACCCGCTTCTTCAGAAGTTCGACGGCAAAGGTATTTCTAAACATGTGCGACTTGGGTCGGATGCGTTTGCCGTCGCGGTCTCGCAGATCGAGCGCAGGTTCCACCAGCTTCCATAGACGGCGCAGCGTCTTCTGCCAGGTGCTGGCGGCTTTATTCCTTTTGCCCTTTCCTGACCAAAAGAAATATTCGGGGTGTGCGTCCGGTCCCGGCGGAACCCTGCGCAATTCGTCTGCGATCTGCGGCGGGAGCAGCACCGTGACCGGGTTTCCGGTCTTGGTACGGTAGAGCACCAGACGATCGTCTTTGCCCAAGCGCGAGCGTTGCAGCGTCACCGCATCGGTAATGGCGAGTCCGCTCCAATGCATCAAGTTGCACAGCGCATGCAGCCGCCTGCCTTTGCCGCGAACTTCCGCCTGGTTCACCGTTGCCAGCGAAAGATCGTAGGTGGTGCAGGCCCGCAGCACGGCCTTGAATTGCGCGGGGGTGAATGGCAGCGTTGGGATGCTCGAGTCCTTCTTGCCGACGATTTTCGCCATGCCTCGTGCCGGGTTGCCCCGATCCTTGTCCAAGGTTACCTTGATCCACTTCTGCGCGATGCAATGATCAAAGAAGGCGACGGTGTTGTCGCGCTTCTTCGACTTGGACCAGTAGGTTTTAGATTTCCAGGTGCCCATCCACTTGTTAAGCAACGGGGATGTGATCTGGTGAACATACAGCACGCGCTCTGCCTCCGGTTTACCCTGGTCGTGGACGTGGAGAAAATCCATGAGTTGCCTTTTCATCGTGCCGTATTTCGATTCTGTGGTTTTGTAACCGTCAGGGTTGGAGGAAGCGGCTTGCTTGCTGGCAATGAACTCGTCGAAGGCTTCTTCGATCAGCTTGGGTGTGATGGCATTGTCGGCTTCCCGGGCCCGCTCTCGTAGGATTACAGGGTCGTGGTCGTCCGCCCATTCTTTCGCCCGCTGGCGGGCTGTCTCCCAGGATTTGGTCTTGGCGCTGATGCGGGCACGGGTGAGCCGCACATAAATATGCTTCGGGCAGCGGCAGCGGCCATCTTTTTCCTTTTGGATAAACTTGCAATCGGCTCGGTGGCGATAGACGATGACATCAACTTCGGGGCGGGTCTCAAAGTGAAAGTTGCCGGACATGCGCGGCTCCTACGGTCCAGGTAGAGGGCCTAGTCAGTAAAAGAATAGCCGAAATGTGTGCGGTCTGTGTGAGGATAATTTGTGGTTGGAGCTAAACCACTGATTACAATAACAAAATAAATGGTGGCCAGGGACGGAGTTGAACCGCCGACGCCAGCCTTTTCAGGGCAAGCTTAATTAGATCCATCAACGACTTACAACTTCACGTGAGACCGCTAAATACTTGTAAGAGCGTGCATGACACATTGAGTGCGGACTGGAATTGCGGACTGAACTGGATCAATTGACATTGTGCGAGGGGACGGTGCGGTTCAAGACCCATAGTTGTTAGTAGCCGCGTTCAATGCCGCGTCCAACTCCGAGCGCAGAAAACGCCATGTCGTGCGCCTTGTCCCCGAGAGCTTGTGCCCAGGAATCTTTCCCGTTTTGGCCCATTCGAGCAGGGTCCGGTGTGCGACCTTCAAGTACGCCGCCGCCTCTTTCGCCGTCAGCCATTCGGAAGTTGGTGGGGTGCTCATGATTTCCTTTCCGTCCCGGCGTTTATATTCTCATGTGTGCCACCAGGCGCGTTGTTCCCGCGGCCGGATGAAACCGCGCTAGGAGACATAGTGACGCGGATGCGTGCGAAAATTGGCGCGAGACAGGTCTGCAACATCCGGGATTACCGTGGCCCAACGGAGTTGGGTATTCGTGCGTTCGGAGCACGGCGAACCGATGTCCCGCGTGTCTCCGTTCTTGCCGCATCCAATCTTGCCGCAACCTCGTCGAAAGCGGGTGTGGGCCCGTCCCAACGCAATTGGTCCACGTTCTCAAACAGTGGCAGATCGGTCTGTAGTGTCGCCAGAGTGCGGAAGAGCAGCGCGCGATCACGCTCGCGGCTGAGAGTATCTGCCAGAGCGCTGGCGTTGGTGGCGTTCACGTGCCATTCGCGCCAATCCGCAGGAATTGATTCGAGGTGGCCATACTTGCCAAGGACAGCGGCCGACGACTTCGCACCCCAGCCGCGCAGGCCCGGATAGCCATCCGCGGAATCGCCCACCAGCGCCAGATAATCCGGGATCGATTGCGGCGACACACCAAATTTCTTGACCACACCCGGCTCGTCCAGCGTAATGCGAGTCCGCCTATTCAGTTGAACGATACGCGTGCCGCGCACGCATTGGGCGAGGTCCTTGTCCGGTGTGCAGATGATCACGCGTCCGACACGTGCATCGCGATCAGCCACCATTGCTGCGGCCGCAAGCGCATCGTCGGCTTCGAACTCCACCATGGGCCAGACAACAATGCCCGCCGCCGACAAAACGCTCTCCAGGATTGGAAACTGCGCTAGTAGATCAGGCTCAACGCCTTCGCTCGTCTTGTACCCGGCCCACAATTCATTGCGAAATGACTCGACCACGTGATCGGTCGCAACCGCGATGTGTGTGGCGCCGCCGCGGATCATCCCTAACACAGACGACAGCACGCCGCGAACAGCGGCGACCTCCCGGCCATCCTTATCTCGCGCGGAAGGCACTGCGTAGTAATGCCGGAATAGTTCATACGTGCCGTCGACCAGATAGACGTCCATTGTGCAACTCCAACACCACGCTAAACGATAAGCTTCAGGTCAGACAACCAGCTCTGCGAGACGGAACCGAGTTCTCGCCCAATCGGAACCAGAGATTCACGACCGTGTGCGAGGCTAACGGCTTCAGGTCCGATTGCGTGACATTGTTTCAGTTCAGATGGGTGGGGTATGGGTATGGGGGGCCGTGTTTATAGAGAGCACAAAACCGCGAACCGCCGCTCCGCCCTTTGCACGCATTTCCGGTAATTTCTCGATTGTGAGTTCGTCTTTTGTTCGCCTTCAGGCACCATTCAGCCGCCTTTAGCCGCCATTCCGGGGGATTGAGGCACCATTTACGAAGGCCTGATAGCGTCAGTAATCCCGGCAGTCGAGCCTCGCAATAGCACATGCAGCTAGATTGATCCCGCGACTACTGCAGCTTCGCGTACTCCGCCTTGGCTTCCTTCAGGATAGTGACATCAGGGTCCGCATCCTTCCAAAGCGCCAGAAAATCCTGATACGCAGCCCTCGCCTTTGCCGTGTCGCCGGAAATCACATACGCCCGGCCCAGACCCAGCTTGGCCAGCGGGTGCACGGGAAACATAGGAGCGATCCCACGATGATCCACGATCTTCTGAAATTCCGCTGCCGCTTCCGCTCCGCGCCGTGCCTGCAAGTAGGCTTGGCCTCGAATGTAGATGGGGAACAGCTCCTGGTCTACCCCCAATTCGTACGGCGTTGCCGACTGCAGCGCCTGGATCGCGGCGTCCGACGTCTTGCGATCTAGTGCAATCAACGCTTGCACCACGGGAATGATCACCTGGTGTAACCGCGTGTCATCGGGGAAGCGGTGTCCCAGTTCCTCGGTAATGGCTTGAGCGCGACTCGCATCTCCGGCCAGTGCCAGTGCGTACGCAACTGGTTCCAGATTGTCCCGGCCACGCGCCAGAGCTGCACTTGATGCCGCCAGTTCTCGCGCCTTCGAAGCATTCTCAACTAGCGCTTCGCGCAGCGCACCGAGCGCCTCCGTTTGCGCCGTGCCTCCCTTGAACCCCAGGCGTTGGCTGATCTGCACTGAATGCTGCATCAATTCCGATGCCTTCCGCATTCGGCCCTGCGCCGCAGCGGCAATCGCGGCCGCGCGTAGTAGGAGATACTCGCTCGGCTTTCCTTCCGACCATTTGATCTGTCGTTGCATTTCGTCAGCATCGCTGCTCAAGAAAGCCGACTGGTAAAAAAGCAAGTGAATAAAAAAGTTGTCGGCCTTGGCATCCACAGACCGTTGTAGGATGGAATGCGCTTCCTCCGTCCGGTTCAGTGCCATGTACGGCAGCGCCGAATGGAAGTAACCGAAGGGGGCCCCGGGTTCGAGCCGGGTGAATTCCATGGCTAGCGGGATAGCTTTCTCAAACTGCCCGTAATCTTCGTTATAGATGAGCGCAAGGTTGGCGAACGGAGAGGAGTCATTCGGATAAGTCTTGATGGCCAGTTCGAGGGTTTCCTTGTCCTTCTCGAGGTTGCCTGTCGCCGTATAAAAGTGATCGGTAATGTAGAATCGCTCGCGTTCGCTCACTCGCTCCCGCAGGTCGAAGGCCTTCCTGGCGAATTCAACCGATCGATCCTCCTCCCCAATATTGTTATATATGGCCGCCAGCCGCGCGTAGGCCATGGCAAAATTCGGATCGAGTTCGACGGCGTGCTGGAACAGAGGAATCGATTCCGCTTCGCCGCCGCCGTTGCGCATTGCGTCGGCCGCGGCATACGCCTTCAACGCTTCAAGCGACGATGTGGTCGCCTCGGTCACCGGCGTGTCGAACTTCTGAATCGACGCCAGCGATTCGCCCAATTTTCCGCGCAGGCTTGACGCCGCTTTACCCACCGTAGGAAGCACTGCTTCCTTCGTCGCTGCTGTCACCTGCTCTCGGGCGAGCGAATCCCCCGTCGCACAGTTAGTGGCATCGAGCGCAACAACGTATTGGCTGCCCAGCGTCGCAATCGAGCCGTTCAGCATGGCCTTGATATGTTCCCGCTCGCAAATCTCGCGCGCCACGCTGCCTGTGACTCGTTCGTCTGCGCTGCGTCCCATGAATTGCAGCGTCTTGCGGACCGTCTGATCCGGCACAATATTCAGATAGGGCGACTGCTCCAGTTGCACCGCCAGTGCCTGCTTCAGCGTCCCGTCGAAAACCGGATCACCCGTCGTGTTGACGAAATCCGCCAGCAGAATGGAATCCTTCTCCGTAAGCGTCTGCGTAGAATGCGATCGCCAGTAAAACCCGCCCGCAATAATCGCCGCCAGAAGAAGCCCGCACGCCACCACAGCCCACGTAGGGACAGCCGCCCTCGGCTGTGCAGCGGAGCCCATCTCGGCAGGTTCGTGTGGCGCGGAAATTGCTGTCCGCGCAGCCGGCGACGAGCGAGAAACAGCTTCCGCCGAGCCGCTGGGTCGTTGACTTGCTGGTGAGCTAGATCGTGGCGAAGAAACCGCAGCCTCAGCTTCCGGCGGCTCTTCCGCGACAATCCTCCGCCCTGACTCCGTATCCCGTTTCAACCGCTGCAGCTCAGCCCGCATTTCCGACGCATGTTGATACCGCAGATCCCGGTCTTTCTCCAGCGCGCGGCTGATAATCCGCTCCAGTTCCGAAGGAACATCAGGATTTAATCGAATCGGAGATGCAGGCGCCCGCTCCAGAATCGCGTTAAAAATCACCGCCGAAGTATCTCCCCGGAACGGCAGAGTCCCTGTAGCCATCTCGTACAACACGGCTCCAAACGAGAACAGATCGCTTCGCGCATCAAGCTCCTTGCCCTTGGCTTGCTCTGGTGACATGTAAGCCACCGTACCCAGCGCCGTCCCCGGACTGGTCAGATGCTCCGCGTCCACCGAACCCGTCTGCGTGTTAAGGGACCCAATGTTGCTCGAAGAACTGGCTGTGATCATGACCTTTGCCAGCCCGAAGTCGAGAATCTTGGCGTGCCCGCGCTCAGTGACGAAGATGTTCGCAGGCTTGATGTCGCGGTGGATGATTCCTTTGGAGTGAGCGGCATCCAGTGCGTCGGCAATCTCGATGGCGAGAGAGAGAATCAACTCGGTTTCCATCGGACGCCCCGCAATGCGATGCTTCAGCGTCAGTCCATCCAAGAACTCCATGGCGATGAACGCCTGCCCGTCCTGCTCGCCGATGTCGTAAATCGTGCAGATGTTGGGGTGATTCAGCGCAGATGCAGCCTTGGCTTCGCGCCGAAACCTCTCCAGAGCTTGGCGATCTTGGGCTATGTCTTCGGGTAGGAATTTGAGAGCGACGAAGCGGTCGAGGCGCGTATCCTCGGCCTTATACACAACACCCATCCCGCCACCGCCGAGCTTCTCGACGATGCGGTAATGCGAAATGGTCTGCCCGATCATTAGGGGCAAATCTTACGTGGGTGAAACCGGCAAGTCAATGAAAGCCGTGGAGTTGGCAGCATCCCCAATCCTTGGAACACCGTACCCCTGTGATGTGCATCATTGCAGGATGAGACTTCGGAGTGGAACAATGACGCTGAACGATGTAAGCAGCCCAAATCCCTGGAGCACGGTCGATGCCGATGTTTTGCAGCAATTGCGGGGCTGCTTTGGCAGATCGGGCTGCGTTCTGCTCAGCCTGCGGAACTCCCGTGGAGCCGGGGCGAAGTGTCAGCCCGTTGAAGCCGTCGAGCGAGCCTCGATACAGCATCGTCGGAGAGCCGCTAAATCCAACCCAAGACGAATCAACCCGCGTGGCTTGCATGGAGCCTCCGCTAGAACGCCGGAGTTTAATCCTTGGTAACGCGACGAAGAAAATATTGTTGCCTGCTATCGGTCTGATACTCGTTTGGCACCTGCTGTTCGCCTTGTCTATGACCAATCGACGATGCTTAGATGACGTGCTGCCAGCGCCCTCTTGTCTGACTTCCGCTTCGCTTTGGGTTAACCCGTTGACTGATGCTGCTACATTGACGGCCCCGGGTTCAGCAGCATTCGGCGTCGCGGATAAGGACTTGGCCGAGGGCTTCCGTGTGGGCTTCGACTTGGCCGCATCTGCGGTAGCAGAAAAGAAACTGAACGACGGCGCCCGGAAGTATTTCGACCTATACGCTATGGTGCTGCCCTATCGAGTGATAGTCGGAGAAAAGGATGTTTCAGAGCGCCCCATTCCCTTTAGTCTGAACGTGACGAGCGTCAGCAGCGTTCAGGCCGATCCGCAGGGCCACGTTATGCTGTTTGCGGAAGCGCATTCCAAGGACGGGAAAGACTTTGTACTCGTGTGCCACGGTGCGCAGCCTACTTGTCTTCATATGCGACCGGGAGACTACACCGTTACAGTCCTTCAACCGGGCGATCCTTATTACGCCTACGACTATACGAAAGAATCGGGCGCAGTCGTTGTTCGCGCGAATGTTCACCGCGAACCGGATCGCGCCGAGCTTGTTGCCGTCTTCACTATGGTTCCAAAACGGCAAGAAGGAGGGGTGCAATGAAGCTGCGAGGCAGCCGAAACGATGGCACTGCCACAACGGTGTTTAACGACAGTCAATCTCTTTGGTGTGTGTTATGCCGTTGCTTCTCAAGAGCAGGCACTCTTGTCCTTCCAGAACTAGGCAAGGCTGTGACAGATGCCATTGATCGGGCATCTTTTCACACTTGAGCAGGTTGGCATGGCCTGCTGTTGTGGTGATGTCTAGTGGGTTGTCCTACACAGTCTGCGCAGTTTGCACGGTCCGCGCAGGTGCATCACCGTCACTCGCGCCGATGAAGTAGCACGCGATGAACAAAGCAAGCATCGAACCGCCGAGGATGAGCGCGAGTTTTGCGTAAGTATTCATTGTTTCCCCCCTTGAAGTCTTGAAGTCCCACCACGTCCATTACATATTTTCAGCGACACAAAGCGTTGTCTGTGATTGAGCACAAAAGAAGTTACTGGGGTAACGACGTGTACGCGCCGCTCGCAAACCACACCCGTGAGCCGACCTCATTAAGTAAACGCCCCTTAATGACGAGCCGTTCATTTGGTTTTGGCAATGCCAATCCTCAAACTGCATTGTGATGCTGGCCTTTCACGATGCCCACAGCGATGCAGCCGTCATTTGTGGGGTCAATGTAGACACGTTGGAGATCAGAGCGTCACCCGGCTAGGGCGGGTTCAAAGCCATTTTGCAACTCCGCCATGATGAGAGCATGTCCCTCGGCGGCTCTGGCTGAAACTGTAACTTCCGTCTCGACATTGGGCAGTAGCTCCTTGAGGCGCTGCCGAGCAGTTCTCGGGGCGCTTTACTGTTTCGCCCTTGCTGTTAACATACGTGCCGTTGTCGGTACATTTCGGTTGGGACTTTTGCTGTTGCTGCGGTATCGGTTGAGTGGGCGATGGTTGAGGAGTCTGCGCGAGCAGCGAAGTGAACAATACAGCCGCGAGTAGAACGACGGACATGAGTCGGCGCATTAGGGGTTACTCCTCTGCAGATTGTCTACCGAAACTACATGTTGGGTCCAGTGACTATCTAACGCAGTCTTTCCAGCAACCGCGACAGTGCGGTCCTGCTCCGCACGTGCTACCACAATTTGTTTGATTGCAGCCGTAACTGCCGCACCCGTGACAACATTTTGTTCAATCTTTCGAGGCGTGATGGGAATCACTGATCTGCGTATACCGGGCTGCGCTCTGTGATGTGCATCCTTGCACAGAAAACTTCCGAGTGGAACAATTGCGCTGAACCGTGTAGGCAAACCAAATCCGAAGGGCGCGGTCGGCGCCATCGTGATGCGTTCTCGCCGCTGGGCGGGTGAAGCGTTATGTCAAGACAAAGATTGAGCTCCTGCGAGGTCAGTGTACCTCCTTCCAGTTTCTTTGCTCTGGTACTTGTTGTCGTTTGCCTCTTTTTGCTTTCGCCGTGTGCCATCGCAGCGCCTGAGACAATACCGACAACGGCACATGAACGTTATGTTCCCCCAGAACTGCAGGCTGCCGATCCTAACGTTAAAGCGTTCTTGGACTCTGCCGAGAAATCGGCAAAACTTGGCAATGATGGAGAGTGTTTAACATCCCTTCAAAAGGCATTGGAGCTTGCGACGAAACAGAAGTCTCTTGCCGATAAGGGAATCGTCGAGGACAAGCTTGCAGTCTATTACTTCATACAAGGAAAGCTGGAAGACGCAAGATCGCAGTGGGTCAATTCCCTCTCTGATGGGATGGCAGTCTCAAACCTGGTTCTGCAAGCGGATGTGTTAGTGGCTTTGGCCACTCTCCAACAGGCCAGCGGTCATCTCGACCAAGCAATGAAGACTGTGAACCAGGCCCTGGACCTTTCCCGAAAGAGTAAGAGCCTTTACCTCGAATCACGGGTTTTGGGCGAATTAGGGCGCCTGCAGCTTCTGGCCGGCAAACAAGCAGATGCTCGCGCGTCAATCGAAGAAGCACTCCAGATAGACCGCGTCAATCGATACGACTGGGAGGCTGGTCACCTTCTCTACATGGCGTGGGTCAGTGCAGCCGAATCAAAAACTGACAAAGCGATAGAGTTCGCTACGTCTGCGCGAGATTTGGCGGTCAAGAACGAGGACTACCTGACGTTCATCCAAGCCTCCGAATTTCTGGGTCTAGCGTACGTGCACACAGGCCGGGCGGATGAAGGCATCCGCACGTTAGAACTCGCCCGGAAGGGATTGTCAGAGCAAAGCAAACCGCTTTTTCAGTCTCCCGATGGATACTCACGAGCAGCGTCACGGCCGTATCTGAAGGTCGTGTTCCTGGAAGCGCTGGGTCTAGCGTACGAAGCTACGAATCGTCCTGACGACGCTTTGAAAAGTTGGCAGGATTTATATGATACGGCTGTGACTTCGAGCTCCACTCTGGCGAGAGCGGAGAGCGCGCGTCATCTGGCGGACCTCCACAAAGCAAAGAAGGAGCCTGCTAAGGCCATCAATTACTACTCTCTCGCTGCCGACGCGTATGCAAGTGGAGGAAATGACCAGAGTAGGATTGAGGCTCTTACGTCAGAAGCCGCTCTGCTGTTTCAGCAAGGTGAAAAAGAAAAGGCACTCCCGGTTTATGAACAGCTCTTACCGTTGGCGAAGGCTTCCAAGAATGCGCGGCTGCAGTTCATAGTCGACCTTGCCACGGCAGAGGTTTTGGATGGCGCTGGACGAGTGGATCGTGTCGAGAATGCCCTCAAGGATGCGGAGTCCCTCGTTGGCTCCGATGTGACGGTCCCTGGTGTGGAACCCAATTATCTTGTTGAACTCTACGTCCGGCTCGCTGATCTGCATCAGAGTCGGAAAGAAATTGAGCAAGAACTGATTGCTCTGGAAAAAGCCCTAACGCCAGCTCGGGCACTGGCCAATGCTCCAAACGACAAGAAGGACTATAAGCCAATCGGCTTGCTGTTCCAACGCCTTGAATCAAAACTTCCCGAATACAATATCAGAAACGCTGGCGAGACGGCTTATACGAGTGGTAATTTTGGCGAGGCACTGATCAATTTTGAAATTCTTCAATACTTTGAAGAGTCTGACGCCGGTTGGAAAGGAAAATACGAGGAGTACATAAACAATACAAACGACCCCACAATTGCTCGGCTGCTTCCCATTCCTCAGAAGCTCATTTCTGAGGACGGTGGTGCGGACATCCTGGCGAGAAATATTGAGGACATGGGTCCCCTCGCCGACAAGGTCAGACCTTTAAGCCTTTTCCTTCTCACAACCTACTCGACGGTGCACCGGCATCCAGAGATGGCGGTCAAGTTTGCGAAACAAGTGTTGCCGTCCGCCAAGCCGGGCGAACATGAGACCACCAACGAGTATCTTGTCTCGACATCATGTCAACTAGCATATGCACTCATGTTGGAAAAGGATCTGAAGGCCGCAGTTGAAACCGTTGGTGACTGCATCACGGGAGCAAAGAAACTCGGCATTCCAGAACTGTTGCAGATAGCTCATCAGACGAATGTTTGGGTGCTGGAGGCTGCGGGAAAACACGATGAGGCCCAGGAATCGATCCAGTTCTTGCTGACGCAGAAGCCTGATGACCCAGTGCAATATGTGGAGCTTGCTCAGGTAAAAGCAGAGCAAGGGGACAGAGTTGCAGCGGCTGATGCTTGGAGGAAGGCTATTGAGTTGTATGAGGATCGTAAGAATTTGAGTGGTGCGGCTGATGCCCACCTCGCGCTAGCCAATTTGCTGAGTTCTGGAAGTGTTGCAAATCCAGAAGAGCAGAGCATGCACCTTGAAGCTGCAGATGCATTGTATCGGCAACTTGGCTCTAGCGAAGGTCAGATTAGGGCGGAGGCGTTTCTCGGAACTTACTACTCTGCGCGGAAGAACGCTACAAGGGCCCACCAATATTTCGAAACCGCGCTCAAACTCGCTCGCGAAAGTAAAAAGAAGAATCTTGAAGCCGGTGTATTGTTTCAAGTTGGACAGGCCTATGAATCGTCAGACGATTTGACGCACGCGATTGAAAGCTATCAAGAATCCGCTGATATCGATGAACAACTGAACGATCCAGCGGATGAAGCATTTCGATTAAGAAATGTGGCCAATGTCTTAAGTACTTGGCACAAGCAGGAAGAGGCCCTGGAGACGATTCTAAAAGCGAAGGCTGCTGCTGACACAAGCAATTCCTGGACCGCTCGCTACTGGGTGCGCAGAACCTTATCCGAAATATATGGCCGCGAAGGACAGTACCAAAGTGGTTTGGCTGTTTTACAAGAGGCGAAGCAGATCAGCGACAACGCGAATCAACCGCTGGAGTCTGCTTGGGCTGCTTTAACTCTTGCCAGCGGTTTGGAAATAGTTGGCAGCTGGCAAGAGGCCCTGGATCAAGTCAATTCGGCTATTCCGGTGCTTCAACAGCTCAAGGACACAGATAACGAATACTTGGCGTATACGGAACTCTCGGCGATATATGGAGAGAGAGAATCAGAGCTCAAGGATTTGGATAAGGCCCTTGAGTTCTACCAAAAGGCGTACGAACTTGTCGTGAAACTTCATCCTGAACGGGCTGCTGGGCTCAATCTGGAGGTCGCCGAGATCTACTGGGGAATGGGGCGATTCAAAGACGCCATCTCGAAGACAAATGAGGCATTGAACTATTTCAAGCAAATAAAGGATGAACCCGATCAAGGTGCCGCACTGATCAGCCGTTCTGAGGCACAACGCTCCGACGGCGATTTACAGGCCGCTGAGAAGAGCTTACAACTGGCACGGCCATTAGTACTGCGGGCCAAGCAATTTTATCTTACGGGGACTTTTTACTACAACCAAGCTCGGCTATACAGATCCCAAGGGCGACTCAAGGAATCAATTGAGCAATATGAACAAGTCATTACTTTTCTCGAACAGTTCAAGTCAGGCAGCAACGTGGAGAATCGACGAAAGGTTTCCGAGAAGTACGATTTTATATACGACGAGTTGATTGAAACGTATTACGCACTCGGCCAAACCGACAAGCGGGGCATGCGATCATCGGCTGACAAGGCATTGGAATATGCCGAGTTGAACAAGGCGCGAGCATTTGCAAACTCCTGGGGGCATGCACTTGTTGATGGGCTGAAGCAGCAAGTTCCGGTGAATCTGCAAAACCAAGAAACAAGCATTGCCAATGAACGCGATGCGCTCCAATTCGAGTTGCAACAAGCGATGACGGGAACAGGACACCGGTCGGTAATTCAGATTAAGGATGAACTGGCGAAGCTCGGGAGTGCGGAGGCTGACCTCGAAGACCAACTGCGGCGAGCAAGTCCAGCCTATGCGGAGGCACTCTATCCCCAGCGCATGAATATCGAGCACATTCCACTACATCCGGGGGAACTGCTAGTGCAGTTCAAAGTGCTTCCCCAATCGACACTTGTCTGGTTGCTTGCAGGGACAAAAGGAGACACTACGCTGACCGCATTCTACAAAGTTGATCGGTCGAGACAGTGGTTTGCGGATCGCATAGTTAGGATCAGGGATGCTTTCAATGGGGGGCATCCAGAACAATTTGACTCAAGGATTACCGACGAGCTCCTTGGCGCATTATTTCCAGACTCGGCCCTCCAGAGTGTCAAGGCTGCCAAGGCGATCATATTCGTGCCCGATGACATTTTGTTCCTTCTTCCTTTTGAGATGTTGTCATCGCACGGAGAGTACCTTCTGCTCGGTACACCCACTGAATATTTCCCCTCGTCCGCCGTTTTGCGTTTGGCTAGGACTTCGATTCACGCTAGCGGGGACTGGCAGGAATCCTTCATCGGTATAGCAGATCCCATTACCTCTTCCGACGATCCACGATATGAAGCCGTTAGTCTCCTCTCCGATCCTGTTTCGCAAACTGGACCGGGACAAGCTAGCAACTCTGCGTCATTGGACAGGATTGTTTCTCGTGGTTTTTCGCTCGAACGGCTGCCGGGTACTGCTGATGAGGTTCACAGCATCGCCGAACTCTTCGCATCGACTCCGTCGAAAACTGAAACCCGCACAGGGATGGACGCCACAAAGCAAAAACTTCTCCGCACGGATCTAGCCCGGTACAGATTCATACACTTTGCTACGCACGGAATTCTTCCAGTCGAATCGGGAATAAAAGAGCCGGCATTGGTTCTTTCCTACAATGGCAACGGTAAGGATGACATGTTGTTAACGCTGTCTGAGATTCTTGAATTCAAGCTTCGAGCCGACATGGTGGCCCTTTCGGCGTGCAACACTGGATCTGGGAAGGTAACAAGAGCCGAAGGAGTAGCCAGCTTGGGGATTGCGTTTCTGGCTGCTGGTGCGTCGAGCGTTACGGTTAGCTTGTGGCAGGTAGCCGACAACTCGACTGCGGAATTGATGGAAGAGTTCTATCGGAATCTTGTGAGTGGGAAGTCGAAGTCTGTGGCACTGGCTGCAGCACGCACAGCACTTGTCGCAAAGGGCTACAACAATCCTTTCTTTTGGGCTCCCTTCGTGTTAACGGGGGAGTGAGGCCGCTGTCTGAGCTTGGGAAATCCCACTCAAGAACCCATTCGACGCTGTTGCGACGAGGTGCCTCCCGTCGGGGAGGTCGGCGGACCAGGAGCGGAAATTCCCATCCATGTCAGGTTGCCAAGCATTCAAAACAGTGCCGTCGGTGAATTTTGCGACGATTCCAATACTGGCTCCGTCGCGTCTTCGAATGAGGTATAGGACTGCATCGGGATACACGGCCTTGGAAACCAGCTGAGCGTCAGACAACTTTCCCGACAGAAGCTGCTGCGGGGGTGGCGAGGACACCGAAGCTTGTGCTCCGCGCGGGTTCATTTGCATTCCGGTGAAGAGAAAGCTCTTTATCACGTCCGCAGCGATGGCGTAATTGAGGTTTTGGCCTTCCTCGCTCATGGCCACCAACCCGAGGATGTTTCCTGAGTCGTCCACTACCGGTCCTCCGGAATTCCCAGGATTGATCGCGGTCTGAAGTTGTAATACGTTCGCCGCATGGCTTGAGCCGTCGTGATATTTCCAGGTGTACCCATTCCGAATCTGGCTGACGACGCCAGTGCTATATGACCAAAAGTTTCCGTGGGGGTGCCCGATGATGTGAATGTCCTGAGCGACTTGCACTTGGCCGATTCCAGCTAATTGAAGGGCATGCAGAGTCTTCGGCGGATCAACCATTTTTAACAATGCCAGGTCTATGGTCGAATCCTGATAGACGACCTTTGCCCCAAACGCATCATCTTTTGCCAAATCGGGATTGCCACTCGGCTTGAGAAAAACAATTGCTCCTCGATAGCCGTTTATGACGTGCCAATTAGTGAGCACGTAGCCACGGGTGTCCACAATCGCACCTGTCCCCAGGCCTTCGGGATCAAAATCATTGTCCTTGTTTATGCTTCCCACCACAACCGCGACGACTGAAGGCGAAACGCTCCTGAAAATAGCCTCTCCCTGTGCTCCTCTGGTCAGTATCGGATCGCGGTACTTGGCGAGCGCCTTCGCTTGCGAACCATATGCAAGGAAAAGCTTTTTCACATCAGACGCTTCCGAGTATGGCGGTGGTCCACTATCATGCCCCGTGCCAGTGGTGAAAGTCAGCTTTTCAAGGTCACTAATCGAGGGAAGCTGTGAATCCGGGGTTGACGCTGCAATCAAGCCCAGTAAACAGCATACTGCACAAAACAGAACGCAGATGCGTCTTGACATCGTTGTCGCCTCCAAGGACCGACCACTTGCGCAGTTTTCCCGCGTCTCTGATATTAGAACGAGTTTGTATTACAACTTGCAAAACTTTTAGCTAAAACACACGCCTGGGATGTGGCGGTGTCGGACCGCCCGGATGTCCGCGCGGCATAGGATTCAGAGACTCCGAGCTTCGAACCCCCAAAACAACGCCGTGAAAATCTGGTTGGGGCGCGGATTGAAGGTCCGCCTCTATTTCTTCCCTGCACGAATCTTGGCCCAGCGTGCCCGCTGAGCAGCAGCAATCCTTCTCCTACCTGCCGCTGATATCTTGCGGCGAGGCGCTTTCGTCTGCTTCGCCGCCTTCGCTCGTTTCACTCCTGTGCCTTCGAGCAAACGCAGTACCTGAGTCAGCTTTGAAATCTCTGCTTTGACTTGCTGTGTGATGGACTCCAGACTCATGCTTTTCCCTCATTCGCCAGATGCGAACGGACAGGATAGCACGCGCATCGGTGATGCTCATCACTGCGCCGCATTGCACAACTCTGTAAACTTCGGCAGATCTGTCATTGACTGCGGGTTTGATGGGAGGACGGTTCTCAGTCTTCGACTACCGCGAAACTCCTTCCCCTAATTTGTGGCCGAGCTGGGCTTTTTCTACCCAATACTCAGATACGACGGAAGGTTCCTATGAAGCGTATCTACTTCGCCTGCCTGTTCCTGTGTTTGACGACCACGTTCTTGTTGCCCCAGTCGAATCCCGTTCCTCTCAGTGACGCTGGAAGTGGAAGCGTCCCTTCCGAGCCTGGAATGTATGTGCAAACAGCGGGCGGGTTCAACAAAATCCTCGGCCAGATCGTTGCGTTCAAGCGCAGCGGCAGCTTACTCGTATCAAAACTTACTGTCGGAATTAAGACAAGAAAGGAAAATGTCCAGCTGCTGGGGCCGCACGCTCAGACCATCGTCGATGGCAAGCCGGTCTTCTATTTCATCCCCCCCAGGCAGGAAGCGGACGCAGGAGTCAACGCGGGCGACCTAGTGCTGGTGCGCCTGGAAGAGAAGGCAGAGCGGCGACAGTTCGAGATCGGAGCGCAGGGGGTAGCGCGCACCAGTTTGGGCATTTCCATCACACACCAGATTCAGTTATTCCGCTCCGAGCCTAAGCCGGGCATCTACACGATCACGCCCGCTGTCGCGCTCGGTAAAGGCGAATACGCGCTGTACCTCGCACGCGGCGAGGGGATGCAGGAATACGTTTACGACTTTTCCGTTAGCTCCCCGTTACCGAGTCGTCAAGCTGATAAGGTTGAGACAGTATCAGCAGTCCAGTCCCCACTCACGACTGCGCCTGCGGGAGTGACTGCATCGGTACCTAAGACTGGCAATAGAGGAGGAAGTTTGCGCGATGCGGGGACAAACGCAAGCAACCCTTCGCATTCGACGGATGAAGCGACTGCTGAAATATCATCGGACCCTTTGGGAGCGGATATCGAAATCGACGGCAACTTCGTCGGCAACACCCCGTCTTCGATGGGTATAGTAGCCGGGGAACATACTCTGAGGATATCGAAGAACGGTTACAAAAAATGGGAGCGTACTCTTATAAGCTCAACTGGTAAAATTAAGATTGCAGCGGTGTTGGAGCCGATACCCGTTGACGCCGGTGGGACCGCGCACACATCTGCCGAGGTCGCCGCGACCTCAACCATCCGCGATCCTGCCCCGCCCGCTAATTCGTCAGAGGGTATGGCAGAGGAAGCTCGAATCGGAATTTGGCTTACCGGTAATCCGACAGTCAAACACGACGGAATTGAGATTTCCGGTGTGCAGCCAGGGGGACCCGCAGACAAAATTGACATTAAGCCCGGTGATGTAATCATCGCTATCGACGGACACTATCTCTACACCATCGACGATCTCCGCGCCGTACTTCTACGACACGAGCGAGGGGCGCGGCTGGCAATACGCTATCGACACGACCGACTTACCTACGACAATTATCTTGCCCTTACCTCTAAAGACGCGGCTCCCCGCAGATAATTCCAGTGGATTCGGCCGGTGGGCCGAAGTGGAAACGCCCTCTTCATGGAGTGCCTCCTCAGTGAGGCACTTGTCATCGCTATCCTCCGATTGGGTGGCACTTGTGCTTCAGACGCGAAACTGATCAGGAGTCTAGGCTCTCTTCTGTACCTTTCGCCACTTTACCCAGCGTGCTTTCTGGGCGGCTGCAATTCTTCTGCGAGCGACTGGCGACATCCTGCGTCCTGTACGGGCTGTGACTCGCAAATTAGACTCTGGGTTTGACTTTCACACTTCCTACGAGAAGAGACTCCCTTGAGGTTGAGTGATCTCTGCCGGTGCTGAGCATTCTGCGTCGTCGTCGGCGGGTCGATTAACCCGAGAACTGACAGGGAAGCAACGCATCAGCCGAGGATCGAATGGCTTCAAGAAATCCGAGATCTCAGTAGTATCCGTTGTGCCCGGATCGAGCCATCGATCGTAGCACTGTGGATCGAGAATCACCGGCATTCTGTCATGGACAGGAGCGGTGAGTGCGTTAGAAGTCGTTGTTAAAATCGAGCACGTTCTTAGGGCTTTCCCACTCGGATCGTTCCAGGTTTCCCATAACCCGGCGAATGCGAAAAGCTCACCTCCATTGACTTCAAAACAATAGGGCTGCTTCACCTTGCCAACCTTCTGCCACTCATAGAAGCCGTCAGCCGGGACCAGACACCTGCGGAATCTCAATGCGTCGCAAAACGCGGGCTTGCTGGCCGCCGTTTCGGATCGCGCATTAATCATAGCGGCGGCCTTCGACGAATCCTTCGTCCATGAAGGAACCAACCCCCAACGAATCAGAGATAATTCGCGACGGGAGCTACGCGGATTTCGCCTGACGACGGGCACGAACTGTGTCGGAGCGATGTTGTACCGAGGCGTCCACTCTTCTTCCCCCGAGACGGCGTCGAAGTACTCCTCCACAATCTGCTTCCTTCGCGACAATCGATAGCGTCCACACATTGAAACATTATGACCGAAAAAAATCGACGCGGTGCAATAGTGGCCGGAGTGCGCTCAGTTGCGGCCTACAAGACTGGCTTTCGTCCGGGGTGGATCACGTGCGGTTTGCCCGTAATCCGCACAGAATTGATGCCAGGTGCGGGGAACACTTCCTACAAGCCGACTTCTCGTTACAAATCTGTGCGCGATGAGCGCATTGGTGACAACGCGCTAACCGAGAACCACCACGAGCCCGATAGCAGGCTGCTGGACCGAAACCCGTTCTTGGATGACTTCCTGTTTGCGACAATACGTCGAGTTTACGGTTTACGAGAACACATCGTCTTGCGCTTTTTGTCTGTGCGCTTGATCACGCAAAGATGTGATTCTGCCGGTCCTAAGAAGGCAACTTATGACTTTGTCATTGCGCGCTCAAGAGAAAGAAGTAAGAATGCCAGTTGATGAGAACTCGGCACAAATCCATTTTCTTCATGTTATTGGTCGTGGAACTCGCTTGCGCGGCGGTTGCGCAGCGAGACAACGC
>Ga0187879_10001037_pt1 | contig 18847 bp, 20 predicted proteins | sample June2016WEW_19_1_FD_132423 | JGI IMG/M metagenome (GOLD analysis project Ga0187879, IMG submission 132423) | Peatland microbial communities from SPRUCE experiment site at the Marcell Experimental Forest, Minnesota, USA - June2016WEW_19_10 | ecosystem: Environmental > Terrestrial > Soil >... | reverse complement strand
CCACGAGGCCGCGGCCGAAGTCTTCGGCTCCTACAGCCGCGGAGCGCGAATGCACGCGATTGCCTGCCGGGTGGAGAAGTTGGCCACCGGCACCGGAGTCCGATGGCAGGTGGTCGCCCTTCACATCGGCTAGTGCGCGGGCCCGACACCGCCTGCGAAACGGGCCAGCACCGGACCCGCGATCGCCATCACGAAGACGTACGCCGTCGCCAACGCCGCCACGGCGGACACCGACGTACCGACCAACCCGATGATGATCAGCGAGAACTCACCCCTGGCGATCAGCGCCGCTCCGGCGCGCAACTGCCCACGCCGCGCCACTCCGTCGCGCCGTGCGGCGAAAACCCCGGTCGCCACCTTCGTCGCGGCGGTGACGGCGCCCAGAGCCAGCGCCGCCGGAAGCATCGGAACCAGCTCGCGCGCAGCGGCCCCAGCACCTGACGGGCCCGGTCCGCGGTTTCACCGGTCAGGGTGAGGCCCACCAGAAACGCGCCGACCGCGGCCGACGCGTGCATCGACTCGGCCAGCGCCGCCACGATCAGGGTGCCGCCGAGCACCCGCAGCAACAGCTGTTCAGAGTCGGGGTGTGCCAGCAGCCGGCCCACGTGATGGCCCCAGCGATAGGACGCGGTGAACGCCACCAGCAGCGCGCCGACCGCGCCGACCGCGCCCGCGACGGCCACCGGCCAGGTGCCACCGGCCGCCAGCACCGCGAACAGCGGCAGGTAGGCCGCCATCGCGAAATCCTCCAGCACCAGCACCGACAGCACGGCCGGGGTTTCGCGGTTACCCAGCCGGCCCAGATCCTCCAGCAGCCGGGCGATGACACCCGATGAGGAGATGTAAGTGATGCCGGCCATCGCCAGGATGGCGACGCCGTCGAAGCCCAGCAGCCAGCCCGCCACCGCGCCGGGTGCGGCGTTGAGGACGATGTCGACCCCGGCCGACGGCAGTGGTGCCGCATGCTGGCGGCGAACTCGGTCGCGGAGAACTCCAGGCCCAGGGTCAGCAGCAATACGATGCCGATGGGCGCACCCGTCATGATGAACTCACCCGCGGCCGCCACCGGCCAGATACCGCCCTTACCCAGCGACAGGCCCGCTAGCAGGTACACCGGGATCGGGGACAACGCGAATCGCCGCGCGACGGTGCCCAACACCGCGAGCGCGGCCAGGAGGGCGCCGAGCTGAAACAGCAGCGCCCCCGAAACTTGCACTCGCTCAGCCCTTGTCGACGATCTGCTGGACCCCGGCGATACCTTCTTCGGTGCCGATGACGATCAGAACGTCCCCGGCCAGCAACACCTCGGCGGGCCCCGGGGATGCGAGCACGTCTTCGTCGCGCACGATGGCGACGATCGATGCACCGGTGCGGGTACGCGCGTGGGTCTCCCCCAACGGCCGGTCCACGAACGGACCGCCCGACTCGAGGTGGATTTGGCCCGCCTCGAGTCCCGGCACCTCCCGGGTCAGCTCGGTGAACCGCTCGGCGATCCGCGGTGCCCCCAGGATCTGGGCCACCGTGTCGGCCTCTTCATCGGTGAGGCGGAAGACCGGCCGGGCCTGGTCCGGATCGTCGGCGCCGTACAGGACGACGTCGAAGTCGCCGCCGCGCCGGGCGATGATGCCGATCCGTTCACCCTTGTGACTGGTGCGCTCTTAGCGCAGACCGACGCCCGGCAGCAACACCTCCTTGACATCCATGAGGATTCATCTTTTCACAGCGTTAGGGTGGCCGGATGGACGGAAACACAGTCAGTGTCGAGCGGGTCATCAAAGCGCCTGCAGAGCGGATTTTCGCGCTGCTGGCCGACGCCGGCGAACACGCCGGCTTCGACGGTTCGGAGTCGGTGAACGGCGCCGCGGAGAAATCGGTTCCGCTAACGATGGGGTCGAAATTCGGGATGGCAATGCGAGGCCGCAAGGAGACGCTGTTCCTCCCCTACCGCACTACCAACACCGTCATCGAGTACGAGCCGGACCGTCGCATCGCGTGGCAAACCTACGGGCTGGGCGGTCTGGTCGGTGGCCGCATCTGGCGGTACGAACTTGCGCCCACCGACGGCGGAACGTTGGTGCGCGAAACCTGGGACGTGTCGCAGGAGAAGAACAAGCGGATGGTGATCAGCGGCTCGATGCCCCAACGAACCGAGCAGGGCATGGCCGCCACCCTGGACCGGCTCGCCCAGCTGCTCGAGGATTAGTGCTGGCCCGCCGCCGCGTTCGGGTGCCGGCGTGGACACGGCAGCAGCGCCGGCACTTCGCGGCGGTAAGCACGGTATTGGTCGCCCAGCGACTCGACCAGGTCGTGCTCTTCCAGCCGCAAAGCGACCAGGATGTAACCCGTTGTGGCGACACTGAACAGCAGGTGCCCGGCCGTCATCGTCGGTGTCGACCAGAACGCGATCAGGAAACCGAGCATCAGCGGATGACGCACCAGCCGGTACAAGAATCGAACACGAAAGTCTAAGTCGCGGTAGGGTTTTCCGCGCCACGCCAGGTATACCTGTCGCAAGCCGAATAAGTCGAAGTGGCTGACCATGAAGGACGAGAAGAACACCGTCGCCCAACCGAGCCAGAACAATGCCCACAGCACCACGCGTGGCGCCGGCAGACTCACGTCCCAAACGACGTCCGGCAGGGTCCGCCACTGCCAGTAGAGCAGCAACAGAGCGGAGCCTGCCAGGACCACGTAAGTGCTGCGCTCGATCGACGAGGGCACAAATCGCGTCCACCATCGCTTGAACGCGGGCCTTGCCATCACGCTGTGCTGGACCGCGAAAACACCACACAGCAGTACGTCGATCAGCACCGCCTGGCCCACGGAGGCCGAAAGCGCGTGGTCGACACTGCGCGGGACCCAGATGTTGCCCACAAATCCAATCGCGTACCCGAACGACACCAGGAACAGCAGATAAGCCACTGCGCCATAACAGATTGTCAAATATCGACTCATGAATTGATTGTCCGCCGAATCCCGTGTCAGGAAATGGGGCCGATGCCTCAATTTCGGTCGGTCATGGGATCGACAACCCCTGTTGTAACGCATACATGCTGGCGCCGATGCGATTTGAGACGCCGATCTTCGCGTATGTTCGCTCGACATGGTTGCGGGCGGTCTTCTCGCTGATCACCAATGCCGCCGCGATTTCCTTGTTGGAAGCGCCGCGGGCAACGAGGCAGAGCACTTCGATCTCGCGCGGAGTGAGTCCGCCCGGACGCGACTTGGGCCGCTGCACTGGTTGTCCCGCCGCATGCAGCACCGCGTCGACGGCGACGGGGTCGAGCTCACCGGCGCGCACCCGTTCATGCAGCCGCCGTGTCGCCGAGCTGGGTGGTAGCTCGTCACGGTACGGCCTTGGCTCGCAACCGGATTGGTAGCTGACCGCGGCCGCCAGGATACGGTCGGGCAGGCTTAGCGCGGTCCCGGCAAGCCCGCGTGGGTATCCCGACCCGTTCAGCATTCATGGTGGGTGCCGGCGACTTCCGCCAGCCGCCCGAGGCCGCGGACCTGGTTGAGGATCCGCGCGGTGAGGTAGGGATGCAGTCGCACCCGCTCGAATTCACCCGCGGTCAACGACCCTGGCTTGGACCAGATTTGATTCGACACACCGATGCGGCCCAGGTCGTGAACGTGGCCCGCACGTCGGGTCAGGTCCGCCGAGCCGGTGTCGACACCTGCCGCGAGGGCCGCGTCACCCGCGAGCCCGGCCACCGCGCGCGAATGCCCAAGAGTGAAGGGACACTTGAGGTCTACGAAGTCTCCGAACGCGACAAGGAGTGCATCCAGGGCCTTGTCGTCAAGCCGTTGATGGCGATCAGGCGCCTCACGCAGTGCCGCAGGCCACGCATCGCCGGGCGCCGGGCCGGCCAAAATCGCGTCGGCATGTTGGGTAAACGTGTCGACGACCTTCGGGTCGAACTGGCCACCGCGGCGGCTGCGAGCCATGGCCACCGCACCGTCGACACCGTACGCGCGGTGGTGCACCTCGACCATGTCGGCGAGCTGAGCAACCCGCATCTGTATCGGTATCTCGTCGCCGTGCGCGCCGGCGGGCAGGCCGCCGCCGTCGTAGCGCTCGAAAGCGAACCCGAGCGACGCCTGCACGTCGGGGCCCAGGCCGATCCGATCGGCCAGCAGCGCCGCGGAGGTGCAATGCGAATGGATCAGCCGGGACAACTGGCCGCGCGCATCGGCGAACAGGGTTGCCATGATGACCAGCCGTTGCGTCAACGGCTGACCACGACCAATGTTGCCCAACAAGAACCGCCAGTACGGCAGTCCCGCCCAGTCGACCAGGTACGAGTCATGCCGTACAGCAATGTCGTCGCCGAACCACCGCGCGTATTCATGGGAGTCGGCATGACACCCGATCCACATGACCAACGTCGTGTAATAGACGCAATCCCGTTGCGCATCGGTCAGCCCCAGTCGATCCGCGAGCCGGGTCGCGATCATCGCCGCGCGCAGCATGTGCTCGGCGGGCTGTCCCAAGCCGAGGTCGATCGCCACCGACAGCGCCGCCAGCAGCTCCGCCCGGCTAGGCGCCTCGCCCGCCGGCGCCGGCTCGGCTGTGTGCGACGCCATCGGCTCATTGTCCCCTTCGGTTGCATCCGGGTCAGCAAATCGAAACAGTGCCCTCCACGGCGCGGTGACGACCCTCGTCGAACGTCTCGAAGTGCCCCGAGCCCACCACGAACAAACCCCTTTGCGGTGCCCGAAAACCCCCCAGACGGGCTTGCTCGTGCAGCGGTTCGACCGGTCCGAGATCCACGCCGCGCAACACCGCGCGCGAGGAAGCCACCGCCCACACCCGCTTGGGGGCGATCATGAATCGCTGGCCGTTCGGCGCGGTCCCGGATAAGCGGAGCTGCCCTGCGCCCAACGTCGGGCCGGCCGCTCGGCCGATTGCGCCCAGCACCACCCGGTTGGTCCACGCCCCGCCCGGCAGCCGCGAGCCGATCGCGCTCATCAGCCGCGTTGGCACGGTGGCGCGCAGGTCGATCTCCCACTCGAGCAGTCCCGCGATGCCGACGAATAGCGACCACGGGGTGACCCACGCTACGTCGATATCGCATTGCACCGCGGCCCGGGGAGTCACCGAACTGAAGTAGCGGGCACAGCTCTGCGGACCTGGCGTTGTCGCATAGAACGTCCAGATGCCGTCGCGATCGCGGTGCCATACCGATCGGTACCCGGGCGAGAAGGTTGTTGCCGGAAAGTGCCGCAAGGCCAGGTAATGCCCGTCGGTGAAGGGCAGGCCCATCACACCGAAACCGACGAATCGTTCGTCATCCCCGTCCGGCAGCACGGGGTTGTGCAGGACAGCCGATGCGGCGTCGGCGGGAGCGTGCGACTTGGTCATGCACCGATGCTGCGCGACGCCGCCACGCCGGCGCATGAGGCCTATGCCTCAAATCGGATTAACGCCTTTTCGCCGATTTCGGCGGCTTGCCCCCGCGGCCTTGCTGTCGCGCGGCTGCCCGTCGCTCGCGACGGCTGGCACCGGCGGGTACTCCGGCCGGCGTCTTCTGAGCCCCGCCGCCGTTGCGTTGCACCTGCGCCGAACCGTCCTCAGACGGGCCGGAATACGTCAGAGCCGGCGCTTCGTTGTCAATCCCCTTGGCGCGCAGGGTACTTGGCGCCTCTTCGCGTGGTGCCGTGGGCGCATCGCTGCGTTGCCCACCTTCTGCGGCGGCCGCCGCGAACTCCGCAAGGCCCTCGGGTGCTTGGACCTGAGCCACTTGCGGGGTGGGCACCGCCTCCACACTGACGTTGAACAAGAAGCCGACCGACTCCTCCTTCAAGCCGTCGAGCATGGCCATGAACATGTCGTAACCCTCGCGCTGGTATTCCACCAACGGATCGCGCTGGGCCATCGCGCGCAGTCCGATGCCCTCCTTGAGGTAGTCCATCTCGTAGAGGTGTTCGCGCCACTTGCGGTCGATGACGTTGAGCAGCACGTTGCGCTCCAGTTGGCGCATCGCGCCTTCCCCTGCGAGCTCTTCGAGTTCGGATTCCCTTGCCGCATAGGCATTTTTGGCGTCTTTAACCAACGCGTCGAGTAGCTCTTCGCGGGTGAGCTCGTCGCGCTCGGATTCTTCGTCCTGGCGCGTCAGCGACTCGTGGTCGATCCCGACCGGGTACAGCGTCTTCAGCGCCGACCACAACGCGTCCAGATCCCAATCCTCGGCGTAGCCTTCGGCGGTCGCGCCGTCCACGTATGCGGTGATGACGTCGGTCAGCATGTCGGTGGCCTGCTGCTGCAGATCCTCGCCCTCGAGGATGCGGCGACGCTCGGCGTAGATCACCTTACGCTGCTGGTTCATCACCTCGTCGTACTTCAGGACGTTCTTGCGGACCTCGAAGTTCTGCTGCTCGACCTGGGTCTGGGCGCTCTTGATCGCCCGGGTGACCATCTTGGCCTCGATCGGCACATCGTCGGGCAGGTTCAGCCTCGTCAACAAAGTTTCCAAGGCAGCGCCATTGAACCGGCGCATGAGCTCGTCGCCCAGCGACAGGTAGAAGCGGGACTCGCCGGGGTCACCCTGGCGACCGGACCGGCCGCGTAGCTGGTTGTCGATGCGCCGCGACTCGTGCCGCTCGGTGCCCAGCACGTACAGTCCGCCGGCCTCGACGACTTCGGCGGCCTCCTCGCTGGCTTCCTCCTTGACCTTCGGCAGTTCCTCGTGCCAGGCCGCTTCGTACTCTTCCGGCGTCTCCACCGGATCCAGGCCTCGGGCGCGCAGCCGCTGGTCGGTGAGGAAGTCGACGTTGCCGCCCAGCACGATGTCGGTACCGCGGCCGGCCATGTTGGTGGCCACGGTGATACCGCCGCGTCGGCCGGCCACCGCGATGATGCCCGCCTCCTGCTCGTGATACTTCGCGTTCAGCACGTTGTGCGTGATGCGCCGCTTGGTGAACTGGCGCGATAGGTACTCCGAGCGCTCCACGCTGGTGGTACCGATCAAAACCGGCTGGCCCTTCTCGTAGCGCTCTTCGACGTCGTCGACCACCGCGATGTATTTGGCTTCCTCGGTCTTGTAGATCAGGTCGGACTGGTCGGTGCGGATCATGTCCTTGTTGGTCGGGATGGCAACCACGCCGAGCTTGTAGATCTCGTGCAGCTCGGCCGCCTCGGTCTGGGCGGTACCGGTCATGCCGGAGAGCTTGTCGTAGAGCCGGAAGTAGTTCTGCAGCGTGATGGTGGCCAGCGTCTGGTTCTCGGCCTTGATCTCGACGTGCTCCTTGGCCTCGATGGCCTGGTGCATGCCCTCGTTGTAGCGGCGACCGATCAGCACGCGACCGGTGAACTCGTCGACGATGAGCACCTCGCCGTCGCGGACGATGTAGTCCTTGTCGCGGTTGAACAGCTCCTTGGCCTTCAGCGCGTTGTTGAGGTAACTGACCAGCGGAGAGTTGGCGGCCTCGTAGAGGTTGTCGATGCCGAGCTGGTCTTCGACGAACTCCACGCCGCGTTCGTGCACACCGATGGTGCGCTTGCGCAGGTCGACCTCGTAGTGGACGTCCTTTTCCATCAGCGGCGCCAACCGGGCGAACTCGGTGTACCAGCTGGAGGCGCCGTCGGCGGGACCGGAGATGATCAGCGGCGTACGGGCCTCATCGATCAGGATGGAGTCCACCTCATCGACGACGGCGAAGTTGTGTCCGCGCTGCACCAGGTCGTCCAGCGAGTGGGCCATGTTGTCGCGCAGGTAGTCGAAGCCGAACTCGTTGTTGGTGCCGTAGGTGACGTCGGCGTTGTAGGCGACGCGGCGCTGCTCGGGCGTCATCTGCGCGAGGATGACGCCGACCTCCAGGCCCAGGAAGCGGTGCACCCGGCCCATCCACTCGCTGTCGCGTTTGGCCAGGTAGTCGTTAACGGTGACGACGTGCACGCCCTTACCGGCCAGCGCGTTGAGGTAGGCGGGCAACACACAGGTCAGGGTCTTGCCCTCACCGGTCTTCATCTCGGCGACGTTGCCGAGGTGCAGCGCCGCGGCGCCCATCACCTGCACATCGAAGGGATGCTGGTCGAGCACCCGCCAGGCGGCCTCACGGGCCACGGCGAACGCCTCGGGCAGCAGCTCGTCGAGGTCCTCGCCCTCTTCCAGGCGCTTCTTGAACTCGTCGGTCTTGGCCCTGAGCTCGGCGTCGGTGAGTTTCTCGATGTCGTCAGACAACGTGTTGACATAGTCGGCCACCCGCCTGAGGCGCTTGACCATGCGACCTTCACCAAGGCGCAACAACTTCGACAGCACAGCTATGTCCCCTGTTGGTAGGAGTCTTCGTCTATAAAGCGACTCCCATGGTAGGTGACAACCCCATGAGGGCCCCCGATCGCCGGGAGTCCGTCAGGAGAGCCTGATCAGCCCGTAGTCGTATCCATGCCTGCGGTAGACGACGGACGGCCGTTCGGACTGCTTGTCGTAGAACAAAAAGAAGTCGTGCCCCACCAGCTCCATCTCGTAGAGCGCGTCGTCCACCGACATCGGTATGGCCTGGTGCTCTTTGGTCCGCACTACCCGCCCGGGCTCGTGGTCCTTGTCGCCCGAATCCAGGCCGTCATGCTGATGCGGTTCGACCGGTTCGCTGGTGTTGAAGGACTTCTCCGGTGGCGCCACTGCGGTGGCCTCGGCCAGGGAGACCGGGGTCTTCTCGCCGTAATGGACTTTGCGGCGGTCCTTACCGCGCCGCAGTCGGCTCTCCAGCCTGACGACTGCGGACTCGAGGGCGGCGTAAAAGCTGTCGGCGCACGCTTCACCGCGGACGACCGGCCCACGGCCCCGCGCGGTGATCTCCACGCGCTGGCAGGACTTACGTTGGCGACGGTTGCGTTCGTGTTTGAGTTCGACGTCGAACAGATAGATGGTCTTGTCGAACCGTTCGGCGCGTGCGAGTTTCTGCGAGACGTAAATGCGGAAGTGCTCGGGAATCTCGACGTTGCGGCCCTTGAACACGACCTCGGCATTGACGGTCGGTTCCTGCGGGTCGATTTGTACCGGCGGTTGTTCCAGAATCTGAGCGGAATCCACGGTTAGCCTTGACATACGTGACAACTCGTTTCTTTTTTCACGTCACACGCGCTCTGCGTGCCGGCTTTCTCGATGACGCGCCGACGGGGTTGGAGAGCGGTTCTCAGAAGTGGTCGCCGCCGCAGGCAGCCCGCCGGTGCAAGGTGTCGAATACTCACCCCCTCCGCGTTGGGCGTCTCAACCTGGGAATCGCGACTGGAGACGTTGAAGGTTGTTTTCGACGTTAGCTCTTGTTCGCCTGGCGGTGCCACTGATTTGGCGGACCCGTTGCGAGTTCTTCACATCCTCTTGGCAATTTCATTGGTTTCAGCCGGATTCAAATCGACCTCAGCGTCAGCCTCAGGCTCAGGCGGCCGCGACCGCCAGCACCGCCGCCACCCGTAGACCGGCGGCCCGCAGCACCCGCGCCGACTCGCGGGCGGTGGCCCCGGTGGTGACGATGTCGTCGACGATGATCACTTCGGTGCGCGGCCGACGCCCCCGCAGCACCACCCGGCCGGCGATGTTGCGCTCGCGAGCGGCGCTGCCAAGGCCGACCGAGTCGCGGGCCAACGCTCGCATCCGCAGCGCCTGCACGACGGCGATATCCGGATGCCCGGCGACCGCGACCGTCGCGATGCGGGCGACGGGGTCACCGCCGCGCCGCCGCGCCGCGAACCGTCGGGTCGGCGCGGGCACGATCGTCAGCGGCGTTTCGACCATGCCCCAATGCAGCAACCGGTGCACACCGGTGGCCAGCGCGCCTGCCAGCGGCATGACGAGATCGCCGCGGCCGTGCTCCTTGACCGCCAGGATCGCCTGACGGCGCGCGCCCGCGTAGCGGCCGAGCGCGAACACCGGCACTCCCGGGTCGACGCGCGGGTCGATCAGGTGCGGCTCGCCGGGCTGCACGACCAGTTCCCGGGCGCACGCCGCACACCAGCGGGTCGCCGGCGCACCGCAGCCGCCGCATTCCAGCGGCAGGACCAGATCGAGCACGGTGTCAGTGTGGCGGCGGCCGCCGACAGGAGGGCTGTGACGCTCAGCCCGGCAGCACCGGGACGGCCCCGCCCGTCATAAAGCCCGGCACGTCCGACCAGCTCTGCTGGCTTTCCGCGGCACCCGCCGAATACTGCAGCAGCCCTTGCGGAGCCGCGACGTACACCGTCGAAGGGCTGGCCGCGATCGCGGTCAGAGGAATCGGCAACCCGTGGGTTGGCGCGTCGGAGTTCACCCCGTCGAGGTTCACGTACGACACCGGGTGGGCAGTGTCATTCCGGGTCACCACCATGTCGTCGCCGGTTCGCCAGTACAGCTACACCACCGTGTTGCCCAGCCCGAAGCCCAACCGGCGGGGATACGTCAGCGCGTACTGTCCGCCCGGGGTCTGCTCGACGCCGGTCAGGATGACCTCGCCACCGATCACCATCGCGGCGCGGGTGCCGTCGCGGGACAACTGCAGGTCGGTAATCGGCCCAGGGAAGCGGCTGGCCACCGCGCCGGAATCCACCGGAATGCGGGCGGGTTGGCCCGAGGCCGGTTCCTGAATGGCCCGCAACACGTTGTTGCCGTCCACCACCACCCACACCACGTCGTCTAGCGACCAGCTGGGCCGCGACAGGCTGTGCCCGTCCGCGGACTGAACCGCCTCACCGCCGAGATCGCCGATCCACAGTGACTCCGCCATGTCCGGGGCGCCGCGGTGCAGCGTCACCACGGACGCCACCTGGCGCCCGCTGCGCGACAGCGCAGCGGCGGACTGATCCCCCATCCGCCCAAATGCCCCGGGCACCATCGCGGTTCGCTGCCCGTCCAGGCCGACCAGCGATCCGTTGACCAGGGCGTGCAACCCGGCACCGGCGCCGTCGGCCACACCCGGGTCGGTGGCCGCAACGTCGGAAGTGGTCCACCCGTCGGCGAACCTGTCGTCCAGCGGCGCCCCGTCGGCGTTGATCACATACGGCCCTCTGATGTCGGCCCGGGCCAGCGTCCAAATGATCTGTGCGGCAAGCAATTGCCGACTATGCGGGTCGGTGGTAGACAGCTTCTCCAAGTCGACGCGCGCGCCGCCGTAGCCGCGCCCGATCCCGTTCTTGCCGCCGTCAGCCCGGGTCACCGGCCCGCGCAGCCGCAGCGGCGGAGCGAGCAGGTTGCGGACCGTGTGCGCCATCTCGGGCCGCGGCCCCGCCAGCAGCTTGGACACCAGCTCGGTCGCCAACTGGTCGTGATCGGCAACCGCGACATAACGCGGGTCGGGAACCACCGTCTTGCCGGTCGGGTCCGCGAAGTACAGCGTGTTGCGTTTGTAGGTGGCCTGGAACTGCTGCCAGTCCAGGAAGACGCCGTTGGGCAGCCGGTCGATGCGCCAGCCGCCCGACGTCTTGACCAACTCGATCGGCCCCGGGTCGGGCAGCACGCCCTCGGCCGTCTCGAACACCCCCACGTCGGAGAGCGAACCCAGGATGTCTGCCCGCATGGTCGCCGAAACCCGTTCGGCGGCACGGGTTTCCACGAACACCACATGGTCGATTAGCAGTGCGCTACCGGCGTCGTCCCAGGCGTTGGATGCCGACTGGGTGAGGAACTGTCGTGCCGCCAGATGCCGGTTCGCCGGATCCGCTGTGGCCTTGAGGAATTCGCGCAACAACACGTCGGGATCCATACCCGGGGTCGGCTTGGGCAGATTCGTCGGTGCCGGCCGATCGACGGTGCCGATGGCTTGCGGGGCCGACGAGCTGGGCACGCTGGCGCAGCCGGCAAGCAGCAACACCGCCAACGACATCAGAGTCGCGAGCAGTCGGTGCATTACCCGCTCCGTTCCGCGGGTTCGCGGTGTCGTTGACGGTCTTTGCGTTCCGGCACAACCGTTTCCGCGCCCGGCTGCGCCGCTTGCGGAATCGGCTTCATCGGCAACGGGCTGGTGGTGACCTTGTGACCGCGAATCAGCGGAAGGGTCAGCCGGAAGCAGGCGCCCTGACCGGGTTCTCCCCAGGCCTCCAGCCGACCCTGGTGCAGCCGCGCGTCCTCGACGCTGATCGCCAGACCCAGGCCGGTGCCGCCGGAACGCCGCACCCGCGACGGGTCGGAGCGCCAGAACCGGCTGAACACCAGCTTCTCCTCGCCCGGCCGCAGCCCGACGCCGTAGTCGCGGACGGTGACGGCGACCGTGTCTTCGTCGGCGCCCATCCTGATGTCCACCGGTTTGTGCTCGGCGTGGTCGATGGCGTTGGCGATCAGATTGCGCAGGATGCGTTCCACCCGCCGCGGATCGACCTCGGCGATCACCTCTTCGGTAGGCATGTCCACCTGCAGCTCGATGCCTGCGTCTTCGGCCAGGTGGCCGACGTTGCTCAACGCGCTCTGCACCGTCGTGCGCAAATCGACTGCCTCCACGGACAATTCGGCCACACCGGCGTCGTGCCGCGAGATCTCCAGCAGGTCGTTCAGCAACGTCTCGAAGCGGTCCAGCTCGTTGACCATCAGCTCGGTCGAGCGTTGCAGCGTGGGGTCCAGATCGGAGCTGTGGTCATAGATCAAGTCGGCGGCCATCCGCACCGTGGTCAGCGGCGTGCGCAGTTCGTGGCTGACGTCGGAGGTGAAGCGGCGCTGCAGGTTGCCGAACTCCTCGAGCTGGGTGATCTGACGCGACAGGCTTTCGGCCATGTCGTTGAACGACACCGCCAGTCGGGCCATGTCGTCCTCGCCGCGCACCGGCATCCGTTCGGACAGGTGCCCCTCGGCGAAGCGTTCGGCGATCCGCGACGCCGATCGCACCGGCACCACCACCTGGCGGGATACCAGCAGCGCGATCCCGGCCAGCAGCACCAGCAGCACCGCACCGCCGGTGATCATCGTGCCGCGCACCAGCGTGATGGTGGCCTGCTCGTTCTTCAGCGGGAAGATCAGGTACAGCTCCAGGTTGGCCACCTGCGACGAGGTCGGGGTGCCGATGATCAGCGCCGGGCCCGAGAAGCCGTCGGTGTGCACCGTGGCGTACTGGTAGGCGGCCTGGCCGGCCTTGACGAAGCCCCGCAACGAATTGGGCACCTGGTCGACGGGACCGGCCGTGCTCGCCGCGCGCGGGCCGTCGCCCGGCACCATCAGCGCGGCGTCGAACGCCCCGGCCAGACCGGCACCCGAGGCGGGCTCGGTTTTCGACGTCAACGTGTTGCGGGCCAGCTGAAGGCTGCTGTCCAGCGAGCGCGTCTCCTCACCATTGACGATGCCGGCGACGGTGGTGCGCGCCCGGTCGATCTGCTCAATTGCGGCTTTGACCTTGACGTCGAGCACACGATTGGTGACCTGGCTGGTCAGCACGAAGCCAAGCGCCAAGATCACTGCCAAGGACAATCCAAGCGTCAGCGCCACTACCCGCAGTTGCAGCGAGCGGCGCCAGGCAACGCCTATGGTGCGGCCCAGGGCTCCCATGCCCCGGGGTACGGGGCCAGAGCGCCCCCAGCGACTTCGACTGCGTCGCCGCGGGCTCCAGATCACGGAGGTCCGGCCTTGTATCCCACTCCTCGAACGGTCAACACCACAGTCGGGTTCTCAGGGTCTTTCTCGACCTTGGCCCGTAGACGCTGGACGTGCACGTTAACCAGGCGGGTATCCGCCGGGTGCCGGTATCCCCACACCTGTTCGAGCAGCACATCACGAGTAAACACCTGGCGCGGTTTGCGTGCCAGCGCGACCAGCAGGTCGAACTCGAGTGGTGTCAGGGAAATCTGCTCGCCGTTGCGGGTGACCTTGTGCGCCGGCACGTCGATCTCGACGTCGGCGATGGACAGCATCTCGGCGGGCTCGTCGTCATTGCGCCGCAGCCGCGCCCGCACCCGCGCGACCAGCTCCTTGGGCTTGAACGGCTTCATGATGTAGTCGTCGGCGCCCGACTCCAAGCCCAGCACCACGTCAACGGTGTCGGTCTTGGCGGTCAGCATCACGATCGGAACCCCGGAATCCGACCGCAACACCCGGCACACGTCGATGCCGTTCATGCCGGGCAGCATCAAATCCAGCAGCACCAGGTCGGGCCGCAGCTCGCGCACCGCAGTCAGGGCCTGCGTGCCGTCACCGATGACTGCGGTGTCGAAGCCCTCCCCACGAAGAACGATGGTCAGCATCTCCGCGAGCGACGCGTCGTCGTCGACGACCAAAATCCTTTGCCTCATGGAGTCCATGGTGTCACCAGAACGGGACAAAACTGGCGCACCACACGGGCGTTTCTTATTCGATAAGGCCAAATCGTGACAATCTGTGCTAATCCCGGCCTATTCGAAGGTCAAATCGGCCGCCAGCCCACCCGGATCGACGTCTGCGTCGACGACCAGCCACCGCCCGCCCCAGCCCGCGGCGGCCAGTTCGGCGTACACCGCCCGGGTGCGCTGCTGTAGCCCGTCGTCGCGTTCGTAGCTGTCGCGCGCCCGAGCGGGATCGCGTTCGGCGCGGCTGCGGGCCCGCTCCCCGGCGAGCTCTGCGGTCACGTTCAGCAGCACCTGCCAGTCCGGCGCGGGGAGCCCAAGGCGCTGGTATTCGAGCCCGTACACCCAGGTCACCGCCCGCCCCGCGGCGTCCTCGTGCAGGCGGGCGGCGCTGTAGGCGGCGTTGGAGGCGACGTAGCGATCCAGGATCACCACATCGCTCTCGCGGGTGAGCCGCTCGATTTCCCCGATCGCCCCGGCCCGGTCGAGCGCGAAGAGCAGCGCCATCGCATATACCGACGACGCGAGGTCCCCGTGCTCGCCGTGCAGCGCCTCGGCCGCGACGTCGGCGGTTACCGATTGGCCGTAGCGCGGGAACGCCAGCGTGGCCACCGACTTCCCGGAAGCTTCGAAGGACGTGCGCAGCCCCTCGGACAACGTCCGCTTGCCGGCGCCGTCAACCCCTTCGATCGCGATCAGCACGGCGCGAGCCTATCGAGCCCGCGCCGCGAGCGTGTCGATCAGTAGCGGTAGTGGTCCGGCTTGTACGGGCCCTCGACGTCGATGCCGAGGTATTCGGCCTGCTCCTTGGTCAGCTTGGTGAGCGTGCCGCCCAGCGCCTCGACGTGGATGCGGGCCACCTTCTCGTCGAGGTGCTTGGGTAGCCGGTACACCTCGTTGTCGTATTCGTCGTTCTTGGTCCACAGCTCGATCTGGGCGATCGTCTGGTTGGCGAAGCTGTTGCTCATCACGAACGACGGGTGCCCGGTGGCATTGCCCAGGTTCAGCAGCCGGCCCTCGGAGAGCACGATGATCGAATTGCCGGTGTCGCCAAAGGTCCACAGGTCGACCTGCGGCTTGATGTTGAGCCGCGTGGCGCCGGAGCGCTCCAGCGCCGCCATGTCGATCTCGTTGTCGAAGTGGCCGATGTTGCCCAGGATGGCGTGATCCTTCATCGCCTTCATGTGCTCCAGCGAAATGATGCCCTTGTTACCGGTCGAGGTCACGACGATGTCCGCGTCGCCGATGGCCTGCTCGACCGTCACGACGTCGAAGCCCTCCATCAGCGCCTGCAGCGCGTTGATCGGGTCGATCTCGGTGACGACGACCCGTGCCCCCTGGCCCTTGACCGCCTCCGCGCAGCCCTTACCGACGTCGCCGTAGCCGCAGATGAGGACCTTCTTGCCGCCGATCAACGCGTCGGTGCCGCGGTTGATGCCGTCGATCAGCGAGTGCCGGGTGCCGTACTTATTGTCGAACTTGGACTTGGTCACCGAGTCGTTGACGTTGATTGCCGGGAAGGCCAGGTCGCCTGCCGCGGCGAACTGGTAGAGCCGCAGCACGCCGGTGGTGGTCTCCTCGGTCACGCCCTTGACCGACTCGGAGATCTTGGTCCACTTGGTCTTGTCGGTCTCGAAGCGGTCGCGCAGCACACTCAAGAAGACCTTCCACTCCGCGGAGTCGTCGTCCTCGGCGGGCGGCACCACGCCGGCCTTTTCGTACTGCGCGCCGCGCAGCACCATCATGGTGGCGTCGCCACCGTCGTCCAGGATCATGTTGGCCGGCTCGCCGGGCCAGGTCAGCATCTGCTCGGCCGCCCACCAGTACTCCTCGAGCGACTCGCCCTTCCACGCGAACACCGGGACGCCCTCGGGCTTCTCCGGCGTGCCGTGCCTGCCGACGACGACGGCCGCCGCCGCGTGGTCCTGGGTGGAGAAGATGTTGCACGACGCCCACCGGACTTCGGCGCCCAGCGAGGTCAGGGTCTCGATCAGCACCGCGGTCTGCACGGTCATGTGCAGCGAGCCCGAGATGCGGGCCCCCTTCAGCGGTTGCACGTCGGCGTATTCGCGACGCAGCGACATCAGACCGGGCATCTCGTACTCGGCCAGGTCGAGTTCCTTGCGGCCGAACTCCGCCAGCGACAGGTCGGCGACCTTGAACTCGATGCCGTTAACAACGTCGGTGGTCAGCGACTTTTCGGTCGTGGTCATGGCGTGTCTCATCCTCTTCGGCTCATGGGGGCTCAAATTGAGCGGGCTACTCAGCTTTAGTTAGCTTGGGTACGCTCTTCCGCCACTGTAGTAGGCGGCCCTATGCCCACCCGGTCAGGGGACGTTGACGACGCCGTGACGCTCCGCGAAGGGCGTCATCAGCCGGGCCAGATCCCGCGCGACGTCGTGATCGGCTTCCGGCGGCATCGATACGTAGCTCAGTGCCAGCCGCACGATGGCACGCGCCAGTACCCCGGCGTCCTCGTCGCTGGTGGCCACCCAGGTCTGGGTCAATGCCAACCCCAGCCGGGCCGACGCCCGGGTGATGAGGGGCGCGCTGTCGGTGGTGATGAGCTGCAGCAGATCGGGTTTGGCGACCCCGCTCAGCAGCGAGATCACCAGCGGGTCCGACGCCGACTCGGCGAAAAATGACCGGAAGCCCTGCAGGAAGGATTCGTAGATGTTGCCGACGTTGGCGTCCAGGGCGGCGTGGATGGTGTCCACCAGGCGATCGGCCAGGCGCAGTGCGTAACCCTGCGCCAGACCCTGCCGTGAGCCGAATTCGTTATAGATGGTCTGCCGGCTGATGCCCGCGGCGCGTGCCACGTCGGAAAGCGTGATGGCGGACCAATCCCGGGTCAGCAGCAGATCGCGCATCGCATCCAGCACCGAGTCGCGCAGCAGGACCCGCGACGCCTCGGCGTAAGGAATCCGCTCCACAGGCGCGAGAATAGCGGCTTTGGCAGGGATTTTCGGTTTTCCAATGATGCCAGCGCTGATCACGAACGAACTATCTCCATCATCTCGAAGTCAGATTTCGCTGCGCCACAGTCCGGGCAGCTCCAGTCCTCGGGGATGTCATCCCAACGGGTGCCGGGCTCGATGCCGTCTTCAGGCCAGCCCAGCGCCTCGTCGTATTCGAAGCCGCACTGGATGCAGAGGAAGAGTTTGTAGTCGTTCATTGGATCGCTCCTAGCATTTCGAAATCGAGTTTTTCGCGCACCGCGCAGTCCGGGCAGCCCCAGTCGTCGGGAATCTGGCTCCACTGGGTGCCAGCCGGAAAGCCTTCTCTGGCATCGCCTTTGGCCTCGTCGTAGACATAGTCACAGCCCGGGCATCGGTAGGCGGCCATCACTGCTGCGCGCCGTAGCGGGCCAGCAGCTTTTCCCGCAACCGCGGCTGCAGGTTGACCCGGGTGATATCGCCGTCGTAGTGCGCCAGCACCCGCTGGTCCATCACCTTGCGCCACAGCGGCGGGAAGTAGGTCAGCGAGATCATCGACGCGTATCCGCTGGGCAGGTTGGGCGCGCCTGCCATGCTGCGCAGCGTCTGATACCGCCGGGTGGGGTTGGCGTGGTGATCGCTGTGCCGCTGCAGGTGGTAGAGGAACAGGTTGGTGACGATGTGGTCGGAGTTCCAGCTGTGTACCGGCGCGCAGCGCTCGTAACGGCCGTTCGGATTCTTCTGCCTCAGCAGTCCGTAGTGCTCGAGGTAGTTGACCGCCTCCAGGAGGGAGAATCCGAAGATCGCCTGGATTATCACGAACGGAATCAGCGCCGGCCCGAAAATCGCGATCAGCACACCCCACAACACCACCGACATCAGCCAGGCGTTGAGCACGTCGTTGGACAGATACGTCTTGGGGTTCCAGGGGCTTGCGCCCTGCCGGCGGATGCGCTGCCCTTCCAGCCGCAGTGACGAGCGCAGGCTGCCGAACACGCTGCGCGGCAAGAACTCCCAGAAGGTCTCCCCGAAGCGGGCCGACGCCGGGTCCTCCGGCGTCGAGACACCAACATGGTGACCACGGTTGTGCTCGACGTAGAAGTGTCCGTAGCAGGTCTGCGCGAGGGTGATCTTGGACAGCCACCGCTCCAGCGCGTCCTTCTTGTGGCCCATCTCGTGCGCGGTGTTGATACCGACGCCGCCGAGAACGCCGACCGACAGCGCCACGCCCAGTTTGCCCGCCCAGCTCAACGCGCCGTCGAAACCGAGCCAGTGCAGGTTCGACGCGGTGAACAAGTAGGCACCCATGACCACGCTGAGGTACTGGAATGGGATGTAGACGTAGGTGCAGTACCGGTAGTACTTGTCGTTCTCCAGCTGTTCCATCACCTCGTCGGGCGGGTTCTGCCCGTCCGGCCCAAAGCCCAGGTCCAGCAGCGGCAGCAGGACGTAAAGGAGGATCGGCCCGATCCACAGTGGCACCTGGGCGGCGGCATGCCAGCCGAGTTGGTTCATGCCCCAGATCAGCGGCAGCATCACGAACAGCGCCGTCGGGGCGATCAGCCCCATCAGCCAGAGACGACGTTTCTTGTCTCGCCAAACGGGAGCGACAACTTCCTCGGCGACATCAGCAGGTCTGAATGTGGTCATGGTTTGGACAATATCGAGCTTTGCGTCTCATGTCTAGACAAACGACCTT
>Ga0187879_10001035_pt1 | contig 18850 bp, 17 predicted proteins | sample June2016WEW_19_1_FD_132423 | JGI IMG/M metagenome (GOLD analysis project Ga0187879, IMG submission 132423) | Peatland microbial communities from SPRUCE experiment site at the Marcell Experimental Forest, Minnesota, USA - June2016WEW_19_10 | ecosystem: Environmental > Terrestrial > Soil >... | reverse complement strand
CGCGCGCCGACGCCCGAGAATACCGAGGCCGCCAAGCTGCGCGCGATCGCCGAGGAGATCGCCAGAACATCGGCCAGTTCCGATGATTCCGCGCTGGCGGACAAGATTCGCCAGGCAGCCGACGCACTGGAAAATTCCAAGCTGCCGCCCGAAGAGAAAAAGAAGCGCATCGAGGAAGCGATGCGGCAGGCCGACAAGGCCGCTCAAAAGCGCAACAACAGCCAGTCCGGAAAAAATCAGGCCGCCGGCAAGTCGAACGCACAGAACGGAAACGGCAAGAGCCAGGGCCAGGGCAAGTCGGCGGGCGCGGGCAGCGGCGAGGGCAAGAGCGGGACGGGCGCCGGCCAGAACCCGGGCGGGGAGAGTTCGGGTTCGGGCAACAGTGCTAGCGGCAAAAATTCGGGCAAGAACGAAGGCGGAAAAGGATCGGCAAAAAACGACAAGAACGATCAGAACAAGGGCGACCAATCGAGCCTCGAACTCCATGACGAACTCGCCAAAGCCGAAGCGCAGGTCGAGACCGCCAACGCAAAAAATCCCGGCCCCGACAACCAGCCCGGCAACGACAAGAATCAGAGCGGCGCCAAGCCCGGCGATAAAACCAATCAAAAGGGCGGCAGCCAGCCCGATCCCAACCGACCCGGCAACATCCCGAAGCCGGACGCCAACGGCGATCGTAATATTCCCGCCGCCGGCGGCAAGCCTAAGAATAACAAGGACATGGGCTCGAACCTCGGCGATACGCATCTCGGCGAGATGCCTACGTCAACCAACGCGCAGCGCTTCCTGAAGCCCGGCGAGAAGGGTGCGACCGTTGACATCAAGGATGCGCGCTACGTGATGTTCCGGCTGCCGGGAGCGCCCTCTTCCGGTAATGGCGGGAAAACGGTACTTGACACCGATCGGCCCACGGCGACGACGGGTTACGTCAATGCCCCGCTGGCGCCGACCAGCGACGACGCGCCGCCCGACGAACGACAACTGGTGCCGCCGCGCTATCGCGACATGATTCACTAGCTTCAGGATAAGGAAGGACAACGGATGGGAGCGGCTCCTCAACAAGCTTCACCCGACCAGCGGGTCGCGGAATTTCGCAAGATTTTCTCGCGCGCCGAGGGCGAAGTCGCGCGCGTGATCGTCGGCCATCGCGAGGTCGTGCGAAAGATGCTGACCGCGCTGTTTTGCGGCGGGCATATCCTGATCGAAGGCGTGCCCGGACTCGGCAAGACGCTGATGGTCAAGGCGGCCAGCGAGACGCTCGGGCTCAGCTTCAAACGAATTCAGTTCACGCCCGACCTGATGCCGTCGGATATCATCGGCACGCAGGTGCTGACCGAGGCCGACGGTCATCGCGAATTCCAGTTCAAGCCCGGCCCGATCTTCGCGCACATGGTGCTCGGCGACGAGATCAATCGTGCGACGCCCAAGACGCAATCGGCCGTGCTCGAGGCGATGGAAGAGCATCAGGTCACCGTCTTCGGCACCACCTACGTCCTCGATCCGCCGTATATCGTTCTCGCCACCGAAAATCCCATCGAACTCGAAGGAACCTATCCGCTGCCCGAGGCGCAGATGGATCGGTTCATCTTCAAAGTCGTGATGGGATCGCCCAAGCCCGACGAATTGCGCGAAATCCTGAGCCGCACCACTGGCACGGCGCAAGCCAGGATTCAGCCGCTGTTCGAACCCTCGCGCGCGCCGCGGGCGATCGAGGATCTCAAAGCTCTGGTTCGCGAGGTGATGGTGGCGGAACCGCTGGAGCGTTTCATCATCAGCGTGATCGGCGGATGCACTCCCGGCGGTCCCGGCGCGATCCCCGAGGTCTCCCAATACCTGCGTTTTGGGCCGAGCCCGCGCGGTGCGCAGGCGCTGATTTTGTGCGCCAAGGTTAACGCATTGCTGGCCGGCCGCGTGAGCGTGAGCTACGACGATATCGACGACGCGATCGTCCCGTGCCTGCGCCATCGCTTGCTGCTCAACTTCCAGGCCGAGGCCGAAAGTGTTACTTCCGAATCGATCCTCGAGCAGGTGATAAAGCGGCTCAGGAAGCCGCGCACGTAGCCGATGTTCGGACTGCCGGACGAGTTCACGCCGGGTTTTCTTGCCCGGCTCGAAAAGCTCAGGATCAGAACCCGCCAGCGATACGCCGGGCTGGGCCGGGGCATGCATCTGTCGCCCAAGCGCGGCTCGTCGCTCGAGTTCAACGATTTTCGCCATTACTCGCCCGGCGACGACTTCCGCTATATCGATTGGGGACTTTACGGCCGCAGCGACAAACTCTACATCAAGCTTTTCCAGGAAGAGGAGGACCTGCTCACGTACATCTTCGTCGATGCGAGCGCGTCGATGGCGTATCCCGCGGGCGACCGCAAGTTCGAGTCCGCAATCCTGACCGCGCTCGCGCTTGCCTACGTCGCGCTGGCCAGCGGCGATCGCGTGATGCTGCGCGTGCTCGGCGGCAGCGGCGGGAAGGTCGATCCGTCGTTCGTCAACGGCCGCCATCGAATCGTCGAGCTCGCGCGCCGCCTTCACGATCTCAAGCCGGGCGGGCAATTCGATTTCGCGACCTCGCTGGCGACCGAGCTGCTCGCGATTCGGCGCATCGGCAAGGTATTCATCGTTTCCGACTTCCTGATGCTGCTCAACTCGGTCACGCGCGGCCTTGGGATGTTCACCGCGGCCTCGATGGACCTGACGGCCGTGCAGATTCTTGGCGGGCGCGAGCTCGACGGCCAGGGCCTCGACGGCGACGTGGAGGTAGTCGATTCCGAATCGGGCGAGCGGCTGCGCGTCTCGATCGGCGACCGCGAACGCACGCAGTATCGCGAGACGATGCTGCGTCTCACGCGGGAAATAAAATCGTTCTGCCTCAAGCGCGGGCTGCATTACGCGCTCTACACGACCGACCACGACTTCCAGAATTTCTTCGTCCGGGCGGTGAGCGACCTAGGCCTGGCGCACTGAAGAGTTATCGGATGGGATTCCTTTATCCAGGCGCGCTGGTATTTTTCGCCCTCGTCCCGGCGCTCGTGCTGGCATATCTGGCCAAGGAGCGGCCGGCGCGGGTGACGGTCTCGAGCGTGCTGGCGTTCCGCGCGCTGCGCGGTTTTCGGCGCGAGCGTTTCGGCGGATGGCCGCGGCTGGATTGGATGTTCTTCGCCGAGGTCTTCATCCTGAGTCTCGCGGTGCTCGCGATGGCGGGTCCGTTCGTCTGGAAGAAAACCGCTCCGCTCGCAGTTGTGATCGACAATTCCGCCGCGATGCAAGCGCTGACGCCCGCGGGCAGGAGCCGTTTCGAGGTCGCGCGCGAAAAGCTCGACGCCGCCTTGTCCGCCGAAGACGGCGGCGGCGAAATCTCGGTTTACGTCACCGCGCCGCAGCCGCGCCGCGTGGCGCCCCCGTTCAACACCCTGACCGAGGCGCGCATTGCGCTGTCGCGAATCAAGCCGACCGATGCGCCCAACGACCAAACGACGCTCGAGAACTTTCTGGGCAACCTCGCCTCGGAAGCGCGCGTCGCAAAGGTGATTTTTGCCGGCGCCAACGCGCTCGCGGCGCCGGTTCCCGCGCGAATTCATCCGATCGCGGTGGGCGACGCGGTTGCAAACGCCGCGATCGGCTCGTTCTCGCTGCGGCGCGAAGTGCTTGGTGCGGAAGCCCTTCACGCGAGTCTCTCCATCGCCAACTTCAGCCCTGAAACCCGCACGCTCGAACTCGTCGTGACCGGAGACGGCAAGCAAATCGCCCACGCCAAGGAAGCTCTCGGCGCGCGCGAGACCGCTACGCTCGAGTTCCCCGCGATCCCGCCCGCGCGCATCTACGAGGCGAAACTCGCGCCCGACGACGCGCTCGCGCTCGACAACGTCGCCTACGCGACGGCCGGCTCCGTCAAGAACGTGTCGATTCTTTTCATCAGCCCGACTCCCGCCGACGCGGCGGGACTGAATTCGATTCCCGGCGTCGAGGTCACCGCACAAAGCCCCGATTCCTACTCGCCCGGCGATCTCGGCAGCTTCGATCTCGCCATCTTTGAATACGCCACGCCCAAGGAGCTGCCTTCAGTGAACACGATGCTCGTGATGCCGCCGCCGGGCGATCCCGTTTTCGGATTGACGGTGACGCCGGCCTCGAAGGTGCAGATTGCCGGATGGCGCACGACCGACACGCTCACCGATTCGGTGAATTTCCGCCTGCTCAATCTGCGCGGCGGCGAGTATTTCGGGACTCATCCATGGATGAGTCAGGTGGTGGGCGGCGACGGCGGCGCGATCCTGCTGAAGGGCGAGCGCGTAGCGCATCGTTTCGTCGCGACCGGCTTCAATCCGTTCCCGTATCTGGGGCGGCGCAACCTTCCCATGTCGGTGCTGACGCTCAACGCCATCAGTTATCTCGCCGGACTGGGTGCGAGCAGCAACGGCTACCGGACCGGACAGCCGTGGCTGGTGCCGGCGGGCGTCGAGCGCGTGATACTTCCGTCGGGAAGCGCGGTGGCAGCTCATCCCGGCACGCTTTTCAGCGCGGTTTCGGAGCAGGGAGTGTACGAACTCGCCGGTCCGGGCGGCGCGATGACGCCGCGCGCTGTGAATCTTGCCGACTTGACCGAGTCGGATCTCTCCAGCTCGGCGCCGCTCAAAGTCGAGGCCGCAAATTGGGGTTCCGCCGCCGCGCCGGTAATGGAAAAGTCGTCGCTTAGCGATTACCTTCTCGCCGCGATTATCGCGCTGACCGCTCTGGAAGCCCTCATCGTGTATCGGCGCCGCCGAATCGCCGAGGCCGCCGCGCCGTGATTCCAACCGTTTTTCCGCACGATTTGCCGCACGATTTGACCTTCGCTCATCGCGAGATGCTCTATCTGCTCGCGATCCCCGCGATCGTTCTGCTCTGGGGTCTGGTCAACGCGCGCGAAATTCGGCGCGTGTATCCACCGCTGATGCGCGCGATAGTGCTCGCGCTGTTCGTCGTCGCGCTGGCAAATCCGCAGCAGGTGATGCATTCGGAGGGTGCCGCACGGCCCGCAATCGTCGATGCGAGCGCCAGTATCACGCCTGCGATGCGCGCGTGGACGCTCAAGCTTATCCGCGACGACCTTGGGCTGCGCGGGGGAGATCCCGCATACATGTTCGCGACCAGCGCGGTCCCTGAGTCGATCCGCGCGATCGAATCGGCGTTCGCCAACGGGACCGGATGCGCCGAATGCGGGCCCGGCGCGACCAACCTTGAAAGCGCGCTCTACCGGATCGCCGCCGATCCCGACGCGCATGGCGGCCCGGCCGTGATGGTGACCGACGGATGGCAAAATCGCGGCGACGCGGAGCGCGCGACAAGCGCGATTGTCTCCGCCGAGATTCGCCTCGACATCTTCACGCCGCCCGGCGCGCGTTCGATCCCCAACGTCGCGATGACGGCGCTCGCGCTCCCGCCCGCGCTGGAGAAAGCCGCGGCGTTCGCGCTGGGCGCTACGATGGATAATTTCAACGACGTGCCCGCGACCGGAACAATCACCATCGAGCGCGACGGCGCGCTAATCGATGAGCGCAAAGTGACGCTTGCGCCCGGCTCGCAGCGCTTCGACTTCCCGGTCCGCACCGAAACCGCCGGCCTCGCTTCGTACACCGCCGCCTTCAAGCCCGACAATCCCGCGCTCGACATGTACCTCGAGGACGACTCTCTCAAAGGATGGGTGGGAGTGGGCGCGCGCCGCAAAGTTCTGATTCTTACCGACAGCGCCAGGGACGCGAGCTATCTCGGCACGGTCGTCAATCGGATGGGACTCGAACCGACGGTGGTGCCCGTCACCGGCGGGAGCTGGGACGGCGCCGTCTCGGGTTACGACGCGGTACTGATTAACAACGTGCCGAGCGAGCGTATCGCGCCGGCCGCGCAGGACGCGATGGCGGAGTACGTGAGTCGCGGCGGTTCGCTCGCGATGGTCGGCGGCGATTCGAGTTTCGGCCTTGGCGGCTACGCGGACAGCCCGCTGGCGGCGGTGATGCCGGTGACGATGAAGCCGCCGCAGCACAAGGAAAAGAAACGCGCGCTGGTGCTGATTATCGACAAGTCGGGCTCGATGGGCCGCAACGACAAACTCACCTACGCCAAAGCCGCCGCCGAGACCGTCACCAGCACTCTCAAGGACAACGACCTGATCGCGGTCATCGGATTCGACTCGCAGCCGTTCGTCGTCATCCCGTTGCAGTCCGTCGCGCAGAGCCGGCCGTATTTCGATCAGATGATCAACCGGCTCTCCGCGCGTGGCCAGACTTTCATGATTCCCGCGCTGCGCGAGGCCGAACGCACGCTCGGCAACAGCGGCGCACAGGTCAAGCACGTCGTGATCCTCACCGACGGCGAGACGGGCGGCACCGCCGAGATGTACTATGACCTGGTCTCGCGGATGCATCATGACGCCAACACGACGATCTCGACGATCGCGGTCGGCCAGGACGCCAACGTTGACCTGCTCCAGGCGATCGCCAAGTACGGCGGCGGTTCCTACTATCAGACCGACAGCCCGCGCAATCTGCCCCAGCTTTTCGTCGAAGACTTTCGCGCCCACGGCGGCGAGATCACGATGGTCGAAAAAGAATTCACACCGCATACCGAAAACCCTGACGCGATTTTGAAAGATCTCGCAGCGCGCCAGATGCCGGCGCTCAAGGGCTACGTCTCCACCGAGATCAAACCACGCGCCACGATGAGCATGTACGTGGATCGCAGCGGCACGCGCGAACCCGTCATCGCGAGCTGGAAGTACGGCGCGGGCAAAGCGATGGCGGTGACCACGGACGCGAGCGGGCGATGGTCCGGGAGGTGGGTCAGCGCGAATGTTTTTCAGCCGCTTTGGGATCGCGTGCTCGCCTGGATGACGCCGGAGATGCCCGCCGAGCCCAAAATCGACGTCGCTCTCGGCTACAACGCAGGCCGGATCAATATCAAGCTGACCGACTACAGCGCCGAGCCGGGCAACGCCGCCCGCCTGGTAACCGTGCTCGTGACGCGGCCCGACGGGACCAGGACTGAAACCGCACTCACCGAAGAAGTTGTGGGCGAGTTGTCGGGATCGATCGAGGCGCCCGCCGCCGGCAATTACTACTTCGAAGTCCGCTCGCCCGCCGGCAAGGACAAGAAGTTCCCGCCCCTCGCGTTCACCGTCAGTCCGTCCGTCAACGCCGAACTGCCGCGCCCCGAGCCCAACTACGGGCTGCTCGAACCGCTCGCGTCCGCCACCGGCGGGCGTCTCAATCCGTCGCCGGCGGAAGTCTCGACCGAACGCGCCACGCTCGAGCGCCGCGTCTCGATGAATCCGTACCTGCTCGTCGCCGCGATGATTATGCTTATTTCCGAGGCGCTGGTCCGCCGCCTCACCGCATGAGAGCATTTCGATGAAAGACGACCCGGTTCACGCCAACCATCATGTGCAGCGCGATTATCCGGGCAAGGTGAAATTCTGTCCGCTGTGCGGCGGCGCGATCGCAGCTCGCCTGATTATCCCCGAGAACGCCCGGCGCAACGTCTGCACGCGATGCGGCTTCGTGCATTTCCCGGGACCCAAGCTGGTCGCCGGATGCTTCGTGGTTGACGGCGGCCGGGTATTGTTGCTTCGCCGCGGCATCGAGCCGGCGGTCGGCAAGTGGACGTTTCCGGGTGGCTACGTCGATTTCGGCGAGAACTCCGCCGACGCCGCGGTTCGCGAGACGCGCGAGGAAGTTGGGATGCGGGTTGCGCTCGGGCCACTCCTGGGAGTGTTCACCGATTCGATGAGTCCGGCATTGACCGTCGTCATCTATCTCGCCGCACCCGGCATCGACGCGCCGTCTCTGTCCGACGAGGCAACCGAAGTCCGCTACTTCGCCCCCGACGAGATTCCGTGGCACGACCTCGCCTTCCCCACGACCACCGACGCTCTGACCGCCTGGGTTGCCTCGACCCGCTCTAGCCGCTGACAATTTTTGGTCCGACTCCGCCGAAAAACCCCACCAATCAAGCCAACTTTCACGCTTCGAGCATTAGCATTATTGGCACAATTGTGCTAAATATTTCACCCTAGAATCCCCCGGCACCTGCGGCCATACCAAGTTAGGAAGGTGGCTTTTATGGAACGGGTTGAAGTGGTTTGCGGCAATGTCTTCGTCATCCGGACGCGGGAATTGAGTCCCGACTGGTGGTGCTGCGATCTTTACGAGCGAGTTGAAACCGGCGCCGGCGGCGAGGCGTTTGTGCTCGAAAATTTCGGCCAATCAGAAATCGAGGCTATCGGGATGGCGCTGAGCGACGCGCACGAGTCCAACCACGTCCAGCATCATCAGCGCTGATTCACGGCGCGCTGAAACAGTGAAGTGAAGGGTCAAACTTTATCCGCCAGCGGCCGTATCATCTGCCGCTCGTAGTCCGCAATCACAGCATCGATTGAATCCGCCTGCTCGGGCGTCTTGTCGTCGCGGATGCGCACGATTCGCGCAAATCGCAACGCCATCCCGGCGTCGTAATTCGGGCTGCGCTGTATATCATTGTATGCAACCTCGACGACGACCTCGGGGCGAACGCTCACCACGCCGTGCGACTCAGCCGTCTTGAGCGCCAGCAGCCGTTCGGTCATCGCGCGGAATTGCTCGTCGCTCAGACCCTTGAAGGTCTTGCCGAGCACTGCGAAGCCTGCGCTGTGCTGGTCGCGCGCAGCCAGATGGTAGTTGGAAAGCCAGCCATGGCGGCGGCCGTAGCCCCATTCTGCCGCGACGATCACCAGGTCCAGCGTGTGCGTATGCTTTATCTTGAGCCATCCGCGCCCGCGCGCGCCCGGCGTGTATGCACTCGCGAGCGACTTCGCCATCACGCCTTCATATCCGGCGGCGACCGCGTCTGCGTAGAACTTCTCGGCGGCCGCAAGGTCCGGCCTGATGACTCGTTCAACTATTTCCAGCCCGGCTGACGACTTGAGCTCCTCGAGCGCGGAAATTCTGTCCGCCCACGGGCGATCGATCGTGAGAGCGCCGTCGAGCGCCAGCACGTCGAACACGTAAAGTTTAAGCGCCTGCTCGGCGCGTGCTTTTTCCACATCGCGGGTGCGTCCAAACCGCCGCATCAGATCCTGAAATGCGGCCGGCCGCCCCGACGCATCGACGCCGATCACCTCGCCATCCAGGATCGCGTGGCGCGCGCCGATTCGATTCACAGTCTCGACCACGTCGGGAATGCTCCCGGTAATTTCGTTAAGCCGCCGTGAAAAGATTCGCACGCGGCCGTCGGCCAAGTGATGTATCTGCACGCGCGCACCATCCAGCTTGTGCTCCAGGGAAAGATCGGGCCCGAGCACGGCGAACGCGTCGGCAACGTCTGCGGCCGGAAACGCGAGCATCGGCTTGAGCGGCTTGACCGCGCGCGTGCTGTGCGCGAGCGCACCCGCCGAAGATTCGCCCGCGACGGTCTTTCCGGCGCCGGGCGAGCGGATGATTCGCACCACGCGGCCGAGGTCGGCCTCCAGCATGTGAATCCGGCGAACTTCGCTGACCGGCCGCGCGCCCATCCTGGCGATTGCCTCGAGCATCAGCCCGTCGCTCATCCCGTGGCGCATCTCGCCGATCAGAATCTTCGCGATGTACCTGGCTTCGGATGCGGATGCGCGCGCGAACAGCTCACGCAGCGCGTCGAGCTTACGGTTGCGCGCGTGGCGCCCCTCGATAGCGGCAATCGCGACGAATTTTTCATTGAGCTCACGAATCGTAAGCGTGGGTTCGGGGTCGGCCGCGCGAAGCTTGAGCGTCATCTCCACGGCCTCGCCGAAGTCTTCGGCGGCGGCAAAGATGTCTTCGCCCTGGTCTGCGCTGTCCGTCATCTCCGCGACGATCTTCCAGATTGCGCGGCCGCTCATCTGGATGCGCTTCTCCTCGCCCTGCTCGACCGCGCGGCCGACGATGAATCGCGCCGCGATTTCCGCTTCGTCGAGGTCGAGCTTGGCCAGAAATGTGCCTACCGTCTCGGCCATCTGAAGCCGGCTCTGCGTCTGGCTGAGCGACTGGCAGACGATTGCGAAGTCGTAAAACGAGGGCACGTACGAGATTAAGGCTGCCCGCGACCCCGCGCGCAAGCGCCGCGAGGTTTTGCTCCTAAGCGGCCATCGGATGCGATTTTACGAACGGCAAAAACACTTTCAGGAATGCGTCGCGGCCCTCGTCTATGAACGCGTGTCCCACGCCCGCGATGATGTGCAGTTTCGCGCCGGGTATCTGCGCCGCGATAATCTCGGAGTTCTTCGCCGGGATCAGCACGTCTTCGGCCCCGGTCACAACCAGCGTCGGCGCCTTGATTTGCGGCAAGCGGTCGAAAGTTTTAAGCGTGTAGGTCGCTTCGAGCTGGCGTTGGAACGCAACCGGCGGGGTCGGATGCTTGAGCAGGCGCGCAATCGCGGCCTCGAGCAGCGCCCGATTCTGCGCGATGTACTTTGGCGTGTACCCGAGCGGCCATCCGCGCCGAATCACTTCCTCCGGCGGAACACCCTCGCGCGGCGCGGTCAGAATCTTCAACGATTCGAGCGGCGGCAGCACAGAGTGCGTGCCACCCGCCGTGGTGCATCCAAGCGTGAGCGTCGCCGTTCGACCGGGATGCCGCAGCGCGAACTCCTGCGCGATCATCCCGCCCATCGAGACGCCAAAGATGTGCGCCCGCGGAACTTCGAGCTTGCCGAGCAGTCCGGCCGCGTCATCGGCAAACATCTCGATCGAATACGGCGCGTCAGGCTTGTCGCTCTGCCCCGTGCCGCGATTGTCGAACGTGATCACACGAAACGTGCGCGCGAGTTCGGCGACCAGCTCGGGATCCCACACCGCGGAACTGGCGCCGAGACCCATGATCATCAGGATCGGCTCGCCCTTCCCGGCGACGTCGTAGTTGAGGTTCACTTCGCCGACTTGAATCTTTGGCATTTCGACTTCCTTTCCGGACTGGGCCAACACGGCCCCGCTTTATTTGTTAATGCAGAATCCCCGCTGCTTCATGTACTCGACGGAGTTCCCGGTCAGCGCGGATTGCGCGGTCGCATCGGCCCGATAGACCGAGGTGTGCTGCGGATCGTAATAGCACATCAGCTTGATAGCCTGGCCCAAAGGAATCTGAAATTCGACTGACTCGGGAGCGTTGAGCGGCCCGTGTGAACTCGCCATCAGCGTCGTCGCCGGCTGCGACGTTTGCGCCGGCGCCGAAACCCCTCCCGTGACCTGGCACATCTTGACCGCATCGATCTCGCAACTGCCCGCTGCGGCGGGCGATATCTGCATGTTTGCCAGATCCATCCCCGGCGATTGCGGCTGCTTGCTCGAGCACGACGTTGTGCAGATTGCCGTCGCCACGATGAAAGCCAGCGCCCCGGTCCCGGCAAGTCTGAAGATGCGATGCTCTGTCATCTCAGGATTCGCTTCCGGATTTCAGGCCGCCGTCGAGGCAACCGCGGTGGCGTCGCTGCACGCACGAGCTTCGCGTTCAATCTTGCGACATCGGAGGATCAGCTCGCTGCGCATGATGTAGGCGGTCTCCTCGATCACGATTCCGTAGCGGGCAAGGATCTCCCGCAGCCGGCCCAGCGTGTAATGCGTGATGTGCTCGACCTTGTATCCGCCGGGCATCAGGAAGCCGTAAATCGGTTCGATAATCCGCCATCCAATCGTCGCATAGTCGGGCGTGCCGAGGATAAGCCGGCCACCGGTCCGGAGCACCCGGCACATCTCACTGAAAATCGACTCGTTGAATGGAATATGTTCGATGACCTGCGAACTGATCACGCAATCGAACGATTCGTCCTTGAACGGCAGCGCGAAGGCGGAGCCGTTGACCAGCGGAAATTCGTAGCGGCGCAGAAAGCGGAGCTTGGCGTAGTTGTAATCCATGCCGATCACGTTGTTGAGGCTCTGCACGATCAGGCTGGAACCGCATCCCGCGTCGAGCACGCGGCCCGCGCCGCGCGCCCATAACACGGTGATGCGATGGCGGCGGCGCTGCCAGTAGCGCTGCGGGGGAATCAGGCTGTAGAAGGCGCGTTCGTCGTAGTCGGCGGACGCCAGCGAGTTGCGGATTTTCCACAGCGGCAGCGAAGCACGCAGGATTTTCCATCCGAAGCTGGCCAGCTTCGCGTGCGAGCGGCCCGCGCCGCGCGGATAATATGTGAACGGAACTTCGACCACGCTGAATCCGCTGGCGTAGGCTTTGACCAGGATTTCCTCCTGCACCTCGAAATTCGTGGCCGTGAGTTCGAGGTTCGCCAACGCCTCGCGCCGGTACAGGCGATATCCGCTGGATATGTCGCGCACCGGCATCGAGAGCATCCGCCGCAGCAACCCGTTCAGCAGCCAACTCGTAAAACGGCGGACGAAGCCGGAGTAGGCGACGCCGCCGAGCGCGTAGCGAGACGCGATCACAATGTCGGCGCGGGTTCGCGCCCGCCACATCTTGACGATGAAGTCGGGATCGTGCGACTGGTCGGCGTCGAGCGTAAGCAGGTAGTCGCCGCGCGCCTCGGCAATACCCGTCTCCATCGCGCCCGCGTACCCGCGCCGGCGTTCCGCAACGACTCGCGCGCCGAGCGCTTGCGCCGCTTCACGAGTGCCGTCGCTGGACGCGCCATCGATCACGACGATCTCGTGCGTAAGCCGCTCGCGGTCGAGCAACGCGATGAGCCTGGGGATCAATGTCCTCAGGTTTTCGGCCTCGTTCACGACCGGCAAAATTACGGAAACGTCCATTCGGGCTCAGTTTCCATTATGCTCGAACGAAAGAAAAGGGAATATGCCGAATTGCCGATGACCGCCATTGCGCGAGCCCGGCCGGCCTGCCCGCGAACGTCGCGCGCCCGCCGCCGGCGGAGTAACCTCTTGAGGCGGATGGGCGATGGGCGTGCGGGAAAAATCAATATCGAAGGCTATTGCGTTTGCGGCGCTCGCTATTCTGGCGGCGAGTTCCACTGCGTCCTTTGCAAGGGTGATCCACCGCTATCCAACCGCATCGAAGCGCGCCACGACCGCAGAAGAAGAGGCACCCGCGGTTCCGTTGACCGCCATTCACGTGCTCGGCGACAGGCCGGCTCCGTTCGCCCTCGACGCAAAGGCCGCCATGATGATCGACGCCGACACCGGCGCGGTGCTGTACGCATTCAACGAGCATCAGAAGATGCAGCCCGCCAGCCTCGCCAAGATCATGACGTTCTACCTGACCCTCGACGCGCTGAAGGCAGGCAAGATCGCCGGGGCCACCGACGTCACGATCAGCGAGAAGGCGTGGCGGCTCTCGATGGATGACAGCGTGTCGCGGATGTTCCTCGGCGTCGGACAAAAGGTCGGCGTGAACGACCTCCTGTATGGCCTGATGGTATCGTCGGGCAACGACGCGGCGGTGGCGCTCGCGGAATACCTCGGTGGCAGCACCGACGCGTTCACGCAGATGATGAACGACAAGGCGAAGGAGATCGGCCTCAAGGAGACTCACTTCGACAATCCCGACGGGTTGCCGGTCGAAGGCGAGTTCACAACCGCGGCCGATATGGTGGCGCTTGCGCACTCGCTCGTGCGGCATCATCCGGAGTCGCTCAAGTACACCTCGGCCAAAGAATTCGCGTTCGACCGGATCAAGCAACCCAACTTCAACACGCTGCTGTTCTACGACAAGCGCGTCAACGGGATAAAGACCGGCCACGTCGACGAAGCGGGCTATCACCTGGTCGCGTCGGCATCATCCAACGGCATGAATCTGCTGTCGGCCGTGATGGGCGCGCCGAGCTCGGAGCGACGCCGCACCGAAACCGAGAAATTAATTGAATGGGCGTTTCGCACTTATGTCAGCTACCGGCCCGATTTGAACAAGGCGATGCCCGCGGCGATACCGGTGCGCGACGGCGTCGCCGAGACTGTCGCTATAGGGCCCGGCGGCACTGCAGTGTTCACGCTCGGGCGCGGCGAAGAGAGCAAGGTGACGGTACAATTCGAGCCCGCGGTAAGGTACCTGGAAGCGCCGGTTCATCCGGGAGATCCGGTCGGCGATCTCGCGGTTCTGCTCGACGGCAAGCCGCAAGCGACGATTCCGATCGTAACCAAAGCGGGCGTGACTCGCGCCGGATTCCTGGGCCGCTTGCGTCAGAAGATCGGCCGCATGCTGTAGGCGCGATCAGTTTTGCGCGCTCACCACTTGAGCCCGAGCGCCTCGGTGAGAAACTTCATGAACGGCGCTGCCGACGCGCACGCGCTGGAAAACAAATCCATGAACTCGGCGGAGCAGACTTCCTTGCGCGTGAACTGCGTCCCGCCGATGAAGTCCTTGCGCTTGAGATCCTCGATCAACGGATGGTTGGCGTCGTAGCCCTTCGGTGGGCGGGACAGCATGTCGCCCGCCAATTCGAATCGCGCCCTGAATTTTCGATCGTTGACGGCGCTCTTCCATTTCGCGGGCCGCGCGACAATCGCGTCGCGAATCCTGGCGACTGAATCCGCCTGCGGATGCCAGACTCCGACGCCGGCGAAAGCCTCTGCGGGCGAGAGTGAAAGATAGAACGACGGCGAGTCGAAGTGCTTCCCGTCGCGATGGCCGAACGCCGCGGCCGCGTTGGTATGATACGGCGTCTTGTCGCGCGAGAAATGGAGACTGCGATGGATGCGCATCATCGAGCCGCCGGTTGGGCGCGGATCCGCGACGTAGCGCGCGCTGATCTTTCGCAGCCACGGCCCGAAATCCGCGATGAATGCGAGCATCGGCTCGCGCACGTCGCGCTCGTAGCGCGGCTTGTTCTGCGCGAACCATTCGCGATTGTTGTTGCGGCCCAGTTCCTCGAAAAATTCGAAGAATCGCGGAGTGAAGTATCGCCGTGCCATCGCTCTCACTTCACGCCAGGATGAATTCGTTCAGTACTTTGAAGAAACGATCGGGTTGGTCGCGATGCGCCCCGTGGCCGGCGTTCTCGAAAACTTCGAGTCTCGCCAGACCCGGTGCGATCGCCGCCGCGATATCCTTCGCGTCGGCAACCGGCGTGATCGGATCGAGTTCGCCCGCGGCGATCAGCGTCGGGCATTTTATCCGTCCAAGCTCGGGCAGAAAGTTGAAGGTGTGCGATTCGTGCTTGAAAAAATCGGCCATCAACTCGAGATTCATCACCGAGCGCAGAAGGGACTCGGGCCCCGACGGAGTCCGGTTGTACAGGGGGAGACACTTTTTCTGATAGTCGGCCATCGTCTCCGGTCCGGGATTGTCAAAAAATCGCCGCGCCGCTTCGCGCGCTTCCGCCCCGCCCAGCCGCTCGAACATGTCGAGCGATCGATCCTGCCGGCTTAGCGCCGCCGTGCTGCTCAGCACCAGCTTGCCAGGATGCTCGGGATGGCGCGTGGCGTACGACATCGCAACCATGCCGCCGAACGAGGTGCCCATCACGATCGGGCGCTCGATCTCCAACGCCTCGCAAAACGAGCGCAAGTCGTCGCCCCATTGCGGGAGATTCCATTTCGACCGATCGCTGCGATCGCTGCGGCCGTTGCCCCGATGGTCGAGATATACGACCTGCACAATCTCCGTCAGTCGCGAAAAGTCGGGCTTGAAGTTCGAATGATCGAAGCCGGGCCCGCCGTGCAGCAGAACGACGGTCGGCACCTCACGCATCGTCGCGCCGTCGGGACGCAGCTTCGCGCCTTCAACATCGAAGAACAGGCGGACATCGCCAATTTTTACGCGCACTGGACGTGATTTCTAACCCGAAGGGTCGCGCAGTGCAAACCGTTCCGGCCGCGCGAGCCAGTGAAAAAGTGAAAAGTGAAAAAGCTACCTCTCGATGCGTAGATGGAAGATGCCGTCGCGCGCCGTGGATTCGAGCACCGCGTAGCCTTCGGCCTCGGCGGCACCGGGGATGTCGCGAGCGCCGCGCGGATCGTCGAGCGTCAGTTCGAGCACCTCGCCACGCGCCATCTGCTCCAGTCGCACCTTCGCGCGCGCCCAGTTGAGCGGACACTTGACGCCTCGCAGGTCGAGGCGAACCGCAACAGCTCTGCCGCGCGCTTTCATGCCTCCATGATTCTTACCACACCCGGCCCGCCGCGGCGCGATTCGCTCAAGTGGTTCCGGTGAATCGGCCGCACGGAATCGCTAAGCTGGATAGATGTTCCTCGAAAGTTCCGAGCTCTACGACGCCATCTATCACTTCAAGAACTACGCCCGCGAATGCGAGCGACTGCGCGCTTTGATCGCCGATGCCGTGCCGGGCGCGCGCACGATTCTGGACGTCGCGTGCGGCACCGGTGAGCACGCGAAATTTCTCAAGGAGCACTACGCGATCGACGGCGTCGATCTCAACGAAAACTATCTGCACGCCGCGCGCGTGAAGAATCCCGCCGGCCGCTACACTCGCGCCGACATGATCGACTTCGATTTGGCGACGACTTACGACGCGGTGACATGCCTGTTCAGCGCGATCGGCTACGTTCGCACCGCCGACCGCATGAATCGCGCGATCGCATGCATGGCGCGTCACGTGAAACCGGGCGGCGTGCTCATCGTCGAGCCCTGGCTCACTCCGGATGATTGGAAACCCGGCGCGAGCTTCATTCATGCCGGCGAGATCGGCGCCGACAAGGTCTGCCGCATGAGCCATAGCGGGCAGGAGGGCAATCTATCGGTCGTGCTGCTGCACTATCTCAGGGGCCGGCCCGACGGCATCGAGCACTACAGCGAGCGGCTCGAACTCGGATTGTTCACGCGCGACGAGATGACCCGCGGGCTCGAGTCCGCAAACATGGAAGTGCGCTACGACGCCGAGGGCTTGATGGGGCGCGGCCTGTACATCGCGCGCCCGCGCGCCTGATCTCGCCTCACGCCTTGCGGCTGCGGCCCTTCGCCTCCGCCCATCCCTGCTTGAGCGGCACCACGTGATGGAAAAACAGCTTGCGCTCGGCGAAGCGCCAACGCCCGCGCTCGCGCCGATATTTATCTTCATAGTAGCCCGCCGCCGTGACGCTCTCGCCGTTGCGCGCGAAGCGTGCCTCGATCGCGCAAGTCCCGCGCGCGTCGTCGCCGCTTAGCTCGATTACGTGATTCTGGATGAAGGGCAATGCGGCTTCCGGCTCGCGCACCGACGCGCGATAAAACTTCAGCAGCGCTTCGCGGCCGCGCACCGGCTTGAAGTCAGCGTTGGTCACGTCGAGCACGCCGTCGTCGGTGAACAGATTCGCGACCGCCTCGCTTTCGCCGCGCGCAACGTGCCAGCAATATCGCGCCGTCAGCTCTTTGATTTCGTCGCGATCTTCCAGCTCCCGAACGCGCTGCTCGATTGATTTCGCCATCGGCGTCAGCTCGCGAATCTCTCGCTCGCGCGTTTGAGAATCGCGCGCGTCGCGTCGAGGCTCTGCGCCCCCACCAGCGGAAATTCGCCGATGAAAAACGTCGGCACGCCGCTGACGCCGCGCTGATGCGCCGCCAGCGAATTATTCTTCAGCCTCATCTCGTAGCTGGGCGATTTTATCGCGTCCGCCACCTCGCCCGCGTCCAGTCCCGCTTCTGCCGCCAGCCGCGCGACGGTGTCCGCGTCGCCGATGTTCACGCCTTCATTGAAATACGCCCGGTAGATTCGCTCTTCGAGCGCTTCATCGCGGCCCGACTCGCGCGCAAACTCGGTGGCTGCCAGCGCGGCGCGTGAGTTGGTCAGCACTGCCGGCGCTTTCATCGAAAATCCCACCGCCTCCGCCATCGCGCTAATCCGCTTCCAGAGCGCGACTCGCGACGCGGGGTCGATCGTCTCGCGCGCCTTGTCAATGGGAATTCCTTCCGCCGGCCAGTCGGGATGAATCTGAAACCCGCGCCATTCGAGCTGGAAGTCGAATTCCCGCTTCAGCCTTCGCATCGTTTCGAAGCCGACGTAGCAGAACGGACAGATGTAGTCCGAGAACATCACGATCTTCAGCGCCATCGCACTACCCCCATTGCGCACAATATAGGACTCGCCCTTAAGCGCCGTCAAAAGCGCCGCGGGCCTGCCGTTGCTGTCGGTCATTTTCCGCGAAGCCGCAGCTATGTTATTGAGCTAGCAGAGCCGCGCGCGCCGCGCGCGATCGAGGTGACCCAATGATTCTCGATTCTCTCAAGCTCGACGGCAAAGTCGCCATCATCACCGGCGCCGGCCGCGGTCTGGGCCGCGCGATGGCGGTGAAGTTGGCAGAGACGGGCGCCGATATCGTGGCCGCGGCGCGCACCCAGTCGCAGCTCGATGAAACCGCCGACGCGGTCAAAAAAACCGGCCGCAAATGCCTCGTCGTGACGACCGACGTGACCGTCTCCGCGCAGGTCAACGCGCTCGCCGCGGCCACTGTCAAGCAGTTCGGCAAAATCGACATCCTGGTTAACAACGCCGGCGGCGGCGACGGCAGCCGCGACAAGCAGCTCCCGGAAATTACTGACGACGAATGGCGCCGCGGTATCGACACCAACCTAAGCAGCCAGTTCTACGGATGCCGCGCGGTAATTGCGCAGATGGTCAAGCAGAACCGCGGCAAGATTATCAACATCGCGTCGGGCTACGGGCTGCGCGGCGGCAAGCACAACTTCATGTACGCGTGCGCCAAGGGCGGCACGATCCAGTTGACGCGCTCGATGGCGCTGAGCTACGCGCAGTTCAACATCCAGACCAACTGCATCGTGCCCGGCGTCTTCCCGCACAACGAAGCGGCGATGCAATTTTTCAAGGGCGGCAAGTTTATTCCCATCGGCCGCGTCGGCCAGGACAGCGAACTCGGTCCGCTCGCCGTGTTCCTTGCCTCCGATGCGTCCAACCATGTCAACGGCGAACTGATCGCGATCGACGGCGGCGGACTGGCGGGCGGAATCGCGCCGACCGGAGTGTCGCCGG
>Ga0187879_10001027_pt1 | contig 18926 bp, 18 predicted proteins | sample June2016WEW_19_1_FD_132423 | JGI IMG/M metagenome (GOLD analysis project Ga0187879, IMG submission 132423) | Peatland microbial communities from SPRUCE experiment site at the Marcell Experimental Forest, Minnesota, USA - June2016WEW_19_10 | ecosystem: Environmental > Terrestrial > Soil >... | reverse complement strand
CAGCTCGCGCGCGACGACGGCGTGCGCGCCGTGGTAATTCGCGGCGCCGGCGGAATCTTCTGCAGTGGCGCCGATCTGAAATATATCCGCGCCGGCGGGGATGCCGCCGACCTGAGTTATCTCGCACCCAAAGCAAGCGGCGGCAGTGATGATCGCTACGGTGAGCTGTTCAAGCAAATCCTCGAGTACATCCACAGCACCATCTCCGAGATCAAACGCGCGCCGAAGCCGTTTGTCGCGGCAGTGGACGGCGTCGCCGCGGCCGGCGGCTTCGGAATCGCGATGGCGTGCGATCTCGTCCTCGCCTCCGACCGCGCGAGCTTCGAATGGGCCTACGGCAAGACCGGCCTGACCGGCGCCGAGAGCTCGACGTTCTTTCTGCCCAAGCTCATCGGGCTTCGCCGCGCGATGGAAATGGTGTTGATGAATCCGCGCATCGATCCCCAACGCGCGCTGAGGATGGGACTCATCAACGAGGTCTATCCCGCTGCACAGTTCGAGGCCGAGACGATGGCGGTCATGCGCCGGCTTGCCGACGGACCGACAGCCGCATACGCGGTCGCCAAGCGTCTCATCAACGAGGCAGCGGGCGTCGACCGGCTCGACTACCATCTTGACCGCGAACTCGAGAGCCTTGCGCGGATTGCGGACAGCGGCGACTTCGCCGCCGGAATCGACGCGTTCTTCTCCAAACAGCCCGCGCGCTTCAACGGCAAGTAGGCAGTCCGGCGCGATGCACGAGTATTCGATAGTAAGTGCGCTGCTCGAACGCGTTAGTGCCGAGGCGCGGGCGCACAACGCAACCGCGGTGCATCGCCTCACGGTGCGGATCGGCGATGCCGCGGGCGTGGAGCCCGATCTGTTGTCGAAGGCTTACGAACATTTTCGCGCCGGCACGATCTGCGCGCGCGCCGAACTCTGCGTCGAGCGCGTCGCGGAGCGATGGGTTTGTCCCGTATGTGGCCGAACCCTCGAACGCGGCGCAGTCCTGAGCTGTGAAGGGTGCGGAATGCCGGCGCGCCTGATGGCGGGTGACGAAATCATCCTCGAACGAATCGAAATGGAGGTGCCATAATGTGCCAGGACTGCGGATGCGGTGACCCGGAGATCATGCCGGTTGAAGTTCACGAACGGCTGCTGTCCGGCAACGACCGGGTTGCACGCCATAACCGCGAGCATTTCGCCGCGCACGACGTGCTGGCAATCAACCTGATGGGCTCGCCCGGTTCTGGCAAGACCGCGATTCTGGAGGCGACCGCGCGAGCGCTCGCCTCGCGCCACCGGTTGGGCGCCGTGAGCGGCGACCTCGCCACCGACCGCGACGCCCAGCGGTTGCGCGCCGCGGGAATCCCGGCCGCGACGATCACCACCGGCTCCGCGTGCCATCTCGACGCCGAGATGGTGCATCATGCGCTGCACGACTTCGCCCTCGACAGCCTCGATATCTTCGTCATCGAGAACGTTGGTAATCTCGTCTGCCCGGCGATCTACGATCTCGGCCAGACGCTCAACATCGTAGCGCTCTCCGTCACCGAGGGCGAAGACAAGCCGCTCAAGTACCCCGTGATGTTCCGCAACGCGCAAGCAGTGCTGCTGACCAAGATCGATCTGCTGCCTCATCTCGGCGGTGTAAATCTCCAGATGTTCAACGAAGCGCTTGCGCGGGTGATGCCGGAGCCGCGGGCCTTTCCGGTCTCGGCGCTCACCGGCGAGGGAATGGATCGATGGCTGGAGTGGCTCGAAGCGAGCCGCCCTCGGGTGTGAAAATTCCGGCGAGAAGAAACCAGTGGCTGTCCTGAAAATGCTCCTTAAGCGGCGGTAGGAAGGGCACAAGAGCGACCTGGTATCCGAGGCGCTGGAGTTGGGCGAGGCTGCGGCGCCTTAAAGCGCAACGCCGCGCTGATGCTCAAGCCGGTGGGCGCGGAGCTTAACGGCACAGGTGACGTGAACGGCGGGGGAGGTCCCAAACCCTCTCTAAGACCCCCAAAAGGGTAAGGATGGCTAGGGGAACAGCCCACTAGCCTGAGATGCGGCCTCGGTGGCAGGAAACCAGCCAGAACAGGGCAGACCGGGCTTGGTTTGAGGGTATCAGCCCAGCCGTCGAGCTGAGAAACAGGGTTAAGTATTAAGCGATAATTGCCGCGAGGCCGGGAATCGAGCTGCCGAGGCCAAGAATTTTCTTGATCATCTCAGGCCCGTTGGCTGCGATGATTTTCGCTCCAGAGTCGTTGATGACGTGCGCGGTCTCCTCCGGTCCGCTGGTCGTGTAGAGCGGTACGACGATCGCGCCGAGCCCCAGCACGGCCTGATCGACGACGATCCATCCTGGGCAATTGTCGGAGAGGATTGCGACGCGGTCGCCAGGGCGCACGCCCAGGCTCGGCAGACCGGCGCGAAGCTTTCCCACGGCGTCGGAGACTTCACCAAACGAGTGGTCCGTCCAGACTTTGCCGGGCTTATCCTTCAGGAATGCGCGCGCACCGTACTTCTGTGCCTGCGCCTCGAAGACTTGGGAAAGGGTCGCTACGGGATCAGGCATGAGAAATTAAGCTCGATTTGCTCGCGCGGTGTAAGACTTTGGCCCCTCGCACTTCGAAGCGGATCGATGGCGAGCAACGCTCCCAGCGCAACAACTAAGTACTATCTGTTGCACTTTCGCTAGCTCCCTCCGGAGACAGCTGGCTTTAATAGCGAAACCCGCGATAGCTTTCACGCCAGGATCATTTCTTGAGAGCCTGTTTCAAAATATTTTTGTCGAACAACGCGGGATTTTGCAGAAAATCGTCGAGAGTATTCATAGACGAGAAGTTTGCAATTTTGTAAGTCCCGCCTTCGCGCAATACATAGGAATAGCTCAAAGCTTGCGGCATCCATTTGTCTCCGGAGCCCCGCGCCTGAAATACGAGGAAGATGGGGTCGGCGTTAAGTACGAATTTGACATTGGCCATCATCGCCGAAATCAATCCTGCCGTTTCATAGTTCGAAGCCGGGGACGCGCTTGCCCGTGATCGTTGCTTTGCCTGCTCTCGTTTTTCCGTTGCGGCGAGCCACTGACCTATTGTTTCTCGGCTCCGCGGAGTGAAATCGCTGGCGAAAGATTTGTCTTTGCCGCTTCGTATAGCGAAGGCTGCGTTCCGTAGAAACTCCAGCAAGGGAGTGGGCGCCTTTATCTTCTCGTCGCCGATTGGGAAGTCCATCGGCGCTCCGTCAAATTCAAAGAACGCCGGATGCGCACCCGCATCGCCTGGTCCGGCGAGTGGAATCGGATACTGATAATCCACGTTGATATTCGAAATCGGTTTGTACACAGCCGGATCCGTTCTTGCCGCGACGAAGGCGTTTAGAATCAGCGGCTCCACCGGCGAGTTACTGCTCACTGCGCTCAGCCTCAGTTGGTTTTTCTGATCGAGCCCGATGTAGAAGGCATTGCGCTGGATTCCAGCTCTCGTGGGCGCATCCCAGATGAACATGGTTTCCGATCCAACCAGCACTTCCGCGACAACAGTTAGCTTGTCGAAATCGAAATTGCTTCTCGCCACCTTTATCCAACTGTCGGTGCTGTTGTCGGCCAAGGTCACGGTAACTTGACTAAGCCGTTTCATTTGATCTGGCGATGTCCACACGCTCGCGAACTTCGCTGCGTCATCTTTGCGGATTGCATCCACCGCCGTCGCGAACATCGTTTGCGCGTTGTCCATTGGGCCTGCGGCAAACTTTTCGAACGGGAGGTTGTAACTCTTCGTCTCCAACTTCAGGTAAAGGCGGCAATGCGTCGGTTGACCATCGAGCTCCACCGGAATCGGAACGCTGATCCCGCCGAATTCCTGGCCCAATACGATGCCGGGCGCGACAACAAGCAAGCAGCCTGCGACAAAGCCCGCGCTCAACCGAGCCATCTTCAACTTGAGTAAAACACTGAGCATCAGAATCTTCCCTCAGAAATCTTAACCCTAAGGTGCAGGGTTTAACCCCGCCCAAGGAAGTGTGAACCGGGATTTCCGTTTTGCCTCTCCTATTCCAACCCCCGTATAGGCCTGAAGAGCTCTCTCCGCAAGGGTTTTGCCAGAGTATTGGTCCACGGTCTTCCCAGCGGCGCCGAAGGGGCCGGTTTCGCGTCGGGCGAGCATGTAACGCCCCGAAATGACCCTTTTCCCGGTCGCATCGGCAGATGCTTCCCCTCCAGACAGCACCTTCATCGAAAATTGCTCCGCTCTGCGGCTCGCCTCATCCCGCTGGCGACGGTAACGCCGCGATTTTTTGCAGCATGTTCCCAAAGAGCCGCCGGGTCAGATGGCTCTCCGCTAGCAGAAGCCAGTAGTAACGCGCGTGCTGGACAATCTTCCGCCGGTTTTCTGCTGCAAGCTGGTCAGCGACCACTTTCCGATCGGCGTGGGCAGCGCCAGCCGTCGCCACAAGTTCCCGAGGTTGTAGGCGATCAGGCTCAGCCACAGCCGCACTTCGTTGGCGCGAAAGCGGTGACAGGAAAGCCGCGTCAGCGCGACCGCCTGCTTGCCCTCTTTGATCCACTGTTCCGCTGTCCCGCGCTTGTTGTAAAAGCGCACCACCGCCCGGCTTGAAGTCCCAAGATTGGTCACGATGAAGCCGACGCGGGGAAACAACTCCCCGCAATGGAACTCGACTTTCGTCACCACCCGGCGGGCCATCGTCCAACTCGCCGCCTGACAGAGAAAACTTTTAGATCGAAATACCGGCCTGTGGCTTGGCCGTCCCGCAGGCCGGGTCAACAACTCCGTAATCTTCCGCTGCAGATGGTCGTTCGCGGGAAGGCGGAGCGCGTTTCACGTCCCGCTCTTCGAGCGCTTCGTAAAGCTCCGGCTTGGCAAAGGCGGCGTCGCCACGGAAGGCCACCTCTTTGCCCTGCGCCTGCTGCCGGTCGATCTCGGGCAGCAGCAATTCCTCCCAGCCGTCGGCGCTGTGGACGTTGCTGGGGCGCAGCTTGGCGGCCAGGCAGTCGCCCTCGCGGTTGAACAGCAGCAACGGATGATAGCAGGTGGACTCGAAGTGGCCGTTGTACGCACTCTGCTCCTGCCTGCCATGGACCCGGACTTCGGTGCTGTCCATATCCAGCACGATCCGCCGAGGCGAATCGATAGCTTCGGCCCTCGCGACTAACTCCCGATTGAGCGCGGCCAGCCCGGCAGGGTTTTCCTCCTGTGTTAGCACTTCAGCGCGGTAACGGTCGAGGTAGACCGTTCGCTAGGACATCACTCTTTCACTCTATGGCTTTTCGAGGCACGTTGCGCATACGCTAACTCAAGGTTATCAACTGCATCCGCGGAATGCGGCTGCGTGTTGCGGCATAGTAAGGAGGGGGAGTGTGGCTCTTTCGAAGCGTAACCCGAGGTTTCTTATCGTGCTGGCTTTCGGACTGCTGCTGGCAGGGTGCGCAACAAAGGCTGGATGGCAATATCAGCCGAGCGCGAGCACAGCATCCACAACGCCCCTGCCGGTTACGGTTGCCGTCGAGCACTTTCAAGATCAACGTGGAACTGGAAACTCAAGATATTTCTTTCTCTGCGTAATTCCGCTCGTCCCATACTGTTCCGCGAGCTACAAGCGACCTGAGAATGCCAATGGCTTTCTGACAGAGACGGCTTACAACTTCCGCCCGAGCGATGACCTGGCCCAGGCAACCGCGGCAGAACTCCGTCAGGCCGGGCTGTTCCGCGAAGTCTATGTGACCGACCGCCCTTCCGATCCAAATGCACAGCTGCTGCTCCGCGGAGACATCATCAGCACTGATTGGGACGGCACGGCTTACGCTTACCTGATCGGTCCCTACGCCAATCTGTTTTATATCCTCGGTCTGCCGATAGGATCAGTCCAAGACACGCTCAATCTGAAGCTGGAACTCGTCGATAACGCGAATGGCCATATCTTGCGGGCGCATGAAATCAGCCAGAGTTGCGCACAGACTGAAGGGCTGTACTACAACTACGCGGAAGACTTCGGCTATCCGCAGATGTTCCGCGACGGAATCACCCCAGCGATAGCGTCGTTGGAAAGCTTCGCTGCCAATCAACCACCGGGTTTCTGGGATCACCTGCAAGCGGCTCCTGGCCAACGCAACCGAAGTGAGGACAGATGATCTGCACCCTATTGCGCCATCACGACGATTGGCTGGCGTCTATGTCGTCTGCGCTTTCGACTCCGTCCGCGTCACCAGTGCGTTCAAACCCTGGTCGGTGGTCGGGTAGTAGCCGTTGTCGAGATAGTAACGATCGACACAGACTTAGTCGCCCGATTTGTGAATGGTTTCGACCGGAACGATTTCGAGCATTAGTTGATCGGCGCCGCGAATTACCGAGACCGGCGTGCGAACCCCGACTTGGCTCATCGTGAGATGACGCTGCAAGTCGTCGATGCCGGCGATCGGAGAGTCACCGAGTCGAATCAGCAGGTCGCCCTCTTTGATGCCGCCGAGCGCGGCCGGACTGTCAGCCTCGACCGATGCGACGCGAACCGCGGCTTCTGCAGGCAGGCGGTAGAAGCGCACGAAACGGCGCGGCAACTCGACATTGTGGCCGGCGATTCCTATATAGCCGCGGCTTATCTTGCCGTCCTTGATCAGATGCCCTGCGACGAGCTTGGCGCTGTTGATGGCAATCGCGAAGCAGATTCCCTGCGCGGGCAGGATAATCGCCGTGTTGACGCCGATTACCTCGCCGCGCGAGTTGACCAGCGGTCCGCCGGAGTTGCCGGGATTCAGCGCGGCGTCGGTCTGGATAACGTTGTCGATCAATCGGCCCGATCCCGCTCGGAGCGATCGTCCAAGCGCACTCACCACGCCCGCGGTAACGGTGCATTGGAAGCCGTACGGATTTCCAATCGCTACGGCGAGCTGACCCACGCGAATCGCCCGCGAGTCACCTAGCGACACGGCGGCTAGATTCGACCCGGCCATTCGAATCACGGCAAGGTCGGTGTCGGGATCGTCGCCGATCAGTTCCGCCGCCGATTTGCGCCCGTCGGAAAGCGTGACAGAGATCCGCGATGCACGATGAACGACGTGGCTATTGGTAATGATGTATCCGTCGGGCGCGACGATGAAGCCGGAGCCGCTCCCCGCAGGTGCTTCCGGATTCCGCGAATTTCCCGCCCGTCGTCCAGAGGCCCGGTGGACCTCGATATTCACCACCGCCGGGCTGACAGATTCGGCCGCGGCCATCACGGCACGCGAATACGCATCGAACAGATGATCATCAGACGAATCATGAGAGGACGGACGGCTGCTATTGAGGGCGCCGCCATCCGAAACCAATCTCAATGGTGAACGCATCGTCGATACTCCCGACAAACAAAGATAACCACGATTTCCCGGTTGTGATGGGCGTACGTGATCCCGCGAATCGCTTGGGGATTTGCGAAAGAATTCGGGCCGGACCAGGTTTTGAGAAGGGACAACTCCCGAAAGTTCAAGGTTGGACTAAGCTTCGGCCTTGTCGCCGTGCCGCGGTGGTCGTCCGTGATCCAGCGCAAGGCTCGTCTCGGCGCGTCAGAATATCGACGCGCCGGACCACGGAGTCGCTCATCTTACATTGCCATCGGCGCTTTCTTCCCCACGTGACCGCCCTTGCCCTCACAGGATTTGGCGTCGGTCGTGATGACGTAGCCTTTACCCTTGCACGAATTCTTGCCCTGGCAATCGTTCGTGGCGGTCTTGCACGCGCTTTGCCCCTTGCACGCATTCGCACCCAGGCACTTGATTTGGGCAGCCTGGGTCGACGGGCTCGGCGCGTCCGCGGCATTCAACCCCCTACTGGTGAATGCCAATGCGACCGCCGTTGCGAGCACTGCTCCAACTAGCTTCGTTCTCTTCATCGGATAGATCTCCCTTCGAGTTGTTGGGAAACATACTTCGCTCCAGTCTGCGAACACCGGCACCTCAGCAAGACTTCTTGATACGGAAACCCTGTCGCATCAGGGTAGGCCGACTGTACCGCAGCTCCGCGGTCGTCTCAATATGCGAACGTAACGATCATACCGGCTTCGACAGCAAACCATCGCAGCAGTAGCTAGCCATCCTAGGATCTTTTGCGAAGTTCCTAATCGCAGCCCGCCGGTGATTTTCCTGTTGGTCGTCATCAGCATCATCACGATCATAGTCGGTGGGGTTGAATCGTGGATATTGGCTCGAGCCTGAAAAAGCCGTCTAGGTTGCCTGAGCGCAACCTTGCCGTCGAGTGAAAGGTTTAGCTCAGACATGCGACCCTCCTGGCGCAAGTTTCTCATCGTCACTTCTTCGCGAGCATCGGCCCGAGACTATTCGTCGCGCGCAGTTCCCACGATTTCGCGTGCTTGCTTGCGCGTGATTTCGATCGCGGTGCGGAAGGAATGGTCCGCCGGCGGGGTATTCGATGAATTCTGGGCCAGCAACAGTTCGCTCTTCAGCCAATGCGCCTCCGCGTATGTTGCAAAAATGAGTCATTGGATGTGTCGGAGTTGCTAACGGGGTCATATCCTCTGTAATGATTCTCAACATATTTTCACGGCATAAAAGTTGCTCTTAAACGGTTTGAACTAATTTGACACGCTTTATAGAAGTGTAGTGCTCAGAAACTTCGATTTATTTGCCGTTGGGGAGGGCTCCGCGATGAATCGCCCGCTTGGTCGTGAGCGCGGACAAGTCCTGGCGCTGGCCGTCGCTTCGATAGAGGCACTGATGGGCTCCCCGGCGATCGTTCGATCCACAGGTTCGCGAAACTTTGTCGGATGCGCGCCGCGCGCAGCAGTGACCTTAGTTTTCGTGGGAGAATCGTGATGTTAAAATCTGGATTTTGGAAACTCGCAGCGCCGTGCCTGCTGATCATAGCCGCAACCTTGGCGACTCCCTCCATCGCGGGCGACGGCATCGCCGATCTTGTGCTGGGCCAGGCCAACTTCACATACAACGCCCCCAACTTTCCCGACGCACAAAAGCTTAATTCTCCGCAGGGGGTTGCGATCGACGCCAGCACAACGCCAAACCGGCTTTATGTCGCGGACGTCCAAAACTCGAGGGTGTTGGGCTGGAAGAATGTGACGGCGTTCACCAATGGCGCTCCGGCCGACCTGGTCATTGGTCAGCCGGATCCTTACTCGACTGCGTGCAATTCCGACACCGGCGGAGGCAATCCCACCGACGACGACCTGTGCAACCCCTATGGCGTCGCGGTTGATGCCGCCGGCAACCTCTACGTCGCGGACGCAAACAATAACCGGGTGCTCAAATACACCACGCCATTCGCCGGATGCGGTTCGTTTCCCTGCGTTGGGGGGTCCGCCAATATGGTGTTCGGGCAAGGCGGCAGTTTCAATTCGAATACCGCGAATAACGGCGGCGAGCCGAGCGCGAACAACCTCAACTCCCCTTGGGGGGTTGCGGTGGACGGAAACGGCAACCTCTATGTCGCCGACACAGTCAATAACCGCGTGCTCGAATACAACGCACCGCTTACGAACGCCGCCACTGCCAATCTGGTGTTCGGGCAGGGCGGCATCTTCACTTCGAATACCGGGAATAACGGCGGGGCGAGCGCGAACAGCCTGTACCTTCCCGTTGGGGTTGCGGTGGACGCAAGCGGCGATCTCTACGTCGCCGACTACTTCAACAGCCGCGTCCTCGAATACAACACGCCCCTGACCGTAACCGCGACCCCCGGCAGCGGCGACACCACTGCGGACCTCGTGTTCGGGCAGGGCGGCAGCTTCACCTCGCATACCCCGAATTATGGCGGGCTGAGCGCGAGCAGCCTCAACTACCCCTTTGGGGTTGCGGTGGGCGCAAGCGGCGACCTCTACGTCGCCGACTACCTCAATAGCCGCGTCCTCGAATACAACACGCCGCTTACGTACGGCACCACCGCCAATCTGGTGTTCGGGCAGGGCGGCAGCCCCACCTCGACCGGCTGCAATTCCGACACCGAGGGGGGCAATCCCACCGCCAACGACCTGTGTTATCCTTGGGGGATTGCGGCGGACGCCGCCGGCAACCTCTACGTCGCCGACACCTCCAACAACCGCGTGCTCGAGTACGACACTCCGCTTGCACCCAATATCACTGCCGATGTTGTGGTGGGACAGCCGGACTTTCTGCACAACCTGCCAAACTTCCCTGACCAATACTCGCTTTACAATCCATTCGCGGTCACGATCGACACCAGCACAACGCCCAACCGGCTTTATGTCGCGGACGAGAGCAACTCGAGGGTGCTGGGCTGGAAGAATGTGACGGCGTTCACTAATGGCGCTCCGGCCGACCTGGTCATTGGTCAGCCGGATTTCCTCTCGGTTGCCTGCAACACTGGCGGCACCAGCGGGAGCAGCCTGTGCTACCCCTATGGGATTACGGTGGACGCAAGCGGCAACCTCTACGTCGCGGACTATGTCAACAGCCGGGTGCTCGAATACACCACCCCATTCGCCGGATGCGATAATTCGTTCCCCTGCGTCGGGGCGTCCGCCAATATGGTGTTCGGGCAGGGCGGCAGCCCCATCTCGACCGGGTGCAATTCCGACACCGAGGGAGGCAATCCCACCGCCAACGACCTGTGTTATCCATATGGCGTCGCAGTTGATGCTGCTGGCAACCTCTACGTCGCCGACGCAAGCAATAACCGCGTGCTCGAATACAACGCACCGCTTACGAACGGCGCCACCGCCAATCTGGTGTTGGGACAGGGCGGCATCTTCACCTCGACTGGGTGCAATTCCGACACCGACGGAAGCAATCCCACCGCCAACGACCTGTGCGAGCCCAGCGGGGTTGCGTTAGACGCAAGCGGCGACCTGTACGTGGCAGATAACGGCAACAGCCGGGTGCTCGAGTACAGCACGCCGCTTACGAACGGCGCCAGCGCCAATATGGTGTTCGGGCAGGGTGGCAGCCCCACCTCGAACGGGTGCAATTCCGACACCGAGGGAGGCAATCCCACCGCCAACGACCTGTGTTATCCCTATGGCGTCGCAGTTGATGCTGCCGGCGACCTCTACGTTGCCGACAACAGCAATAACCGCGTGCTCGAATACAACACACCGCTCACGAACGGTGCCACCGCCAATACGGTGTTCGGTCAGGGTGACAGTTTCACTTCCAGCGACTGCAACTTCGGCGGGACGAGCGCCAGCCCGGGGAGCCTGTGCGGTCCGAGTGGCGCCGCGGTGGACGCAAGCGGCAACCTCTACGTCGCCGACACAACCAACAACCGGGTGCTCAAGTACAAGACGCCGCTGACTGGGACGACCGCAACTGCAACGGCAACCGCAACCGCGACTCAGACCGCAACATCAACAGCAACGCCGACCGCAACTGCAACGGCCACTGCGACCCCAACACGGACTATCGCTGCGACCGCAACACCGACCCGGACTGCTACGGCCACTGCGACCCCAACACGGACTATCGCTACGACCGCAACACCGACCAGGACTGCAACGGCCACTGCGACCCCGACGCGAACCGCAACTGCAACTGCAACGCGAACCGCCACTGCGACCCCGACGCGAACCGCAACTCCAACTGCGACGCGAACCGCAACTGCAACGGCAACTGCGACGCGAACCGCAACTGCGACCCCGACGCGAACCGCGACACCGACTGCCACTGCTACGCCTAAGCCTGGCGTTTTCTCGCTAAATGAAGTGGGGCTCCTGTTCGACCCCCGCAGGGTCGGAACGACTAGTTCGTCCCAGACCATCACAGTCACGGACAACAGCGGGAATCAGATCAGTTCGCTGTCGCTTTCGATTACCGGAGACTTCGCGAAGTCCACGAATTGCGGCTCGATCCTCGCGGGTCACGCGTCCTGCAACGTGTTGGTGACGTTCCATCCGACCAAGACCGGCATCCGCATTGGAACACTCACCATCACAGGCACCGCCAGCAATAGTCCACGAACAGTCTCTCTGTTGGGCTTGGGGTACTGAGCAGGTACGGCCAGCGGTGTTTGTGAAGAGGATGAGCCGGTTGGAAGATGGAGGAGTGGCGATAGCGAGGATGTTGTTGATGGCGGGGCGGGAAGCTTGAGCGGTGTGGTGGAGGTCGAAGGGTGCAGCGCGGTGCTGGCGGGATGCTCATGCGGCGCGGGGGCGGCTCCGCCTGGGCTGCTCGACCGGATTCGCCTTCTAGCGCTCGGGCGCGATCGTCTCGGGGCGGTTGCGAACCGCGTTGAAGATCGTCGGCGGAACGCGCAGCCGATCGTCATCGTAAATCGCGCGGACGTCTGAGAACGCGCCGTCACCGGCCAGCGTCAGCGCCGCGATCTTGTCCAGCAGCGTGGTCTGCTCGGCGCCGAAGGTTCCGTCCGGCCCGGTCATCAGTCCGCACGAATCCCACGGCAGCAACTCCATCCGGTTGAGCGAGGCGAGATCGCGCAGGACGTTGCCGGCGATGAACCACGTGCCATGCATGTTGAAGATGCCGAAGCGCGCCGGATCGGAGCGTCCAGCGCGGCACATGGTCCAGGCGTCGCCCGCAATGATGAATCGGTCGCGCGGCGTGTCGAGCGGATCGAAATCGAGCCGCAGCGTCCGGCGTTGTCCCGAGTCGAGCTGCGCGTCGACCAGGACCCATCGCGACTGCGCCGCGTTCCAGTACTCGCATACCCAATGGTCAACGAACTCGCCCGGCATGAAGTACGCACCGAAGCCGCATCGTGCTCGCGCCGGCGTCCCCTGCGCCTTCAGAAAAGCCGCGAGCATGAGGCTGAAGTCGCGGCAGGTCGAGACGATTCGGCGCTCGGGCGCGCGCGCCACGCCAAGTGCTCGCCCGTCCAGCGCAACAATCCTCGCCAGCATCGCGGCGGCGGATCGAAGATGCGTCTCCTCGACGCGCTCGTCGGGCAGCTTCACGTTGTACAGCGCCTGCCAGTCGCGATGAATCAGCAGGCCCTGCACAACCTCACACAGCGCCGGGACGTCGCCGGGCAGCGCGCGAATCTGCGCCGCATGCGCTCTTGGCTCGGTCATCGGTCCGGGATGTTTGTAATATTCCTGCGGAGTTTCCATGAAGCGCAGCTTCCTATTTGGCCGAAACTGTCTCCGACCCTGATTCGTCCCGCACTAAGGACACGGCAGGCGACCCCGGCCCGCCATTCCGGCGTCAGAGCTTTGCGGAGACCGGGTTGCTGGATGTCCATCACGCGGCAGGTCAGATGTCGCCATTCGCTTTCCAAGATTCTTGAGTATTGGAGCTGCGCCCGCTGCGGTCAACCGGCCATGGGGTTGGAAAACAGACAGAATCTGCTCCGCATGCACGCTTAGTTCGGGAGTTCGATTGACCTCAGGGTTTGATGTCAATTCGCTGGTGCCGTCCCGATAGCGTTGCGGCGCGCTTGTCCCATCGGATGTCTGGCGCTAACCTCGGGCAACACCGTCACAGCCGGAGAACCCAACAGCCGATGACTCAATTCAACATTATCTCCGCCACTCAGGAACCTGACCTGTCGACCGCGATGAAGGTCGTTTATCAGTGGAACTACGGTTCCGAAGTCGAGGAGTTGCGCCGTTTGTACGTCAAGGCCCTGGAGGCGCAGTGGATCGCTGAACGCGACCTCGACTGGGAGCGGCCGATCGATCACATTGCGTTGGCTGCCACGCCGCTCGGAATCGGCTTTCCGGTCGAACAGACCTCGTACTGGCGCTCGCTCAGCGCGGAAACGGTATGGGAGCTGAAGAAACGGATGGCGAGCTTTCGCCTGAGCAACTTTCTGCACGGCGAGCAGGGCGCCCTGATGGTCGCTGCGCAACTGGTGAATGCGGTGCCGCACACCGACGCCAAGTTCTATGCGGCGACCCAGACCATGGATGAGGCGCGACATGTCGAGGTATTCGCGCGCTATATCCAGAAGCTCGATATGGTCCGGCCGATCGCGCCTAACCTCAAAGGTCTGCTCGACAGCACGCTGGAGACCGGCGACTGGGCCAAGAAGCTCGTCGGCATGCAGATCGTGGTCGAGGGGCTCGCACTCTACAGCTTCCGTGAGATGCGCAATCTCACCGAGGAGCCGCTGCTGAAGGAGATTCTCACCTATGTCGGGCGCGACGAGGCGCGTCATCATGCCTACGGCGTGCAGTACGTTGAACGGTGTGTGCCCTGCCTTTCGGCGGCCGAGCGTGAGGAACTCGAAGACTTCGCCTTCGACGCCGCCGTCGCCATTATCGGCGGCCGCAATCAGGCCGGATTCATGGCCGCGCTGCTGCAAAGCTGGGCCGAGGCGGGCATCGACACCGCTGAGCTGATGGCCTGCGCGCAACGCGAGCGCGACCAGTTGACCCGCGCGTCACGTCCAGGGCGCCGGCGCGGACCGGTGTCGGGGTTCGTGCTCCCGACCCTGCGCCGCTGCGGGTTGCTCAGCCGGCGTATCGCCGGCCGCTTTCACGAAGTGTTGCAGGAAAATCTCGGTAGCCAAGTAGTAGGGAACAGCGTCGAAGAGTTCATGCGATGGATTCCCGACCTGCCCGAGGACACCGCGGCCTGGGTATTGGGCGAGCTCGAATAGCACGCTTGATTCGCTGCACGAGCATCCGCGCTCCGGAACAGCACCCGTGCCTGTTCAAAACTCCGCGGAGCAGAGCCTCGATAGAACCGTGCCCTCGATGGTGACATCGAGCAGGGTGTTGAAGAAGGGCGAATTTTGAAGATTCGATACGAAGGCCGCCGGCGCAATCTCAATAGAAGTATTCCCGGTGCGTCATGAACCGATGCGGGACAATCCAGCGCTGCGAGATTACTCCCTGGTTGATGAACCACGTGTCGTGCTGCGGCCGCTCAGGACTGGGGGTAAAGAAAATCGTCGAGTAACCGCTTTGCACGTCTTCATCGACCAGCGCAGTCTGAAACAGCCGGTCGAACGAATAGACGGCAGCTTTCGAGTCGGGATATTCCCGGTCGCGCACCGTGTTGAAGATCGCGAGCGTCTTCCAGAGCTTCCCGTCGTGGTCGTATTGATCCGAGGCGGTGATGAACCATCCCTGCGAATCAATATACAGAATCCGCTTGGCGATCGCCGGAATGTCGGCAAATCGGCCCGGCTTGCGCGCGTCGGCTTCGATTACATACACGTGGCGCAGCTCCCAGTCCTCCGGACATACGGTACGACCGCCATCGGCCGCGCATGACTTGGCGGGAAGCGACTTCGCGTGCACGACCGCCAGTATCTCCTTCTCGCCCAGGAACTTGAAATCAAAGTCCTGGAACCTGCCGGCGAAGCCGAACAGCGAATCCAGGTCCAGGTTGCCAAAGAACGCATTGCCCAGCAGATAACTCGAGGGTCCCATGCCCGGGAACTCGCCGTACCATCGCGACATCGATGATACATCTGACCATACGAGGTCCGACCGCTTGGGGCTCGAGTATCTGTAGCGCACCATATAGGTCCATGGGGTCTGCCAGAAGGGCGGCTCGATCGGAACGATGATCGGACCGAGCGCCATGCGCTCCATGATTCCCGTATCCCCGTCGTAGTCAGTGGGAGCCGGGGCTACTTCCTCGCGACCGAGATTCCGATAGACGGCAAGATGCCCTATCGGATAGACCGCGAACGGATTGCCAGGATGGCCCGGCGCGAAGTTCTGGACCTCCGTGTCCTCTGAGTCGAGATCGTCGGTATAAGCCGGACCGAACTGGAAGTTCCACATGACCTTCTGCGCGATCCTGGGATCGTTCGCATCAAGCATCGGGAACGGCAGGCCGGCCAGGTAGTTAGTTAATTCGCCGTCGGGGCCCAGCCGCACCTGCGGGGAATGTTGCTCGGTGGAGCCCAAGAAGGGAGCCGGCCAATTATAGTCCTTGGTCGGGACGATCTTCATCTCCATACCCTGGCGCACCAGCACATAGTTGCCGGGGCTGACGAGGTCGGCGACCCTGGCGGCGTTGGCCTTGGTGATGACGTCGCCGGGCTTGATCCCGACCGCGGTCGCCGGCCCCGGCTCGGCAGCCATGGCTGGCGCAGCGCCAGACATCAAGATGGTGATTGCGATTGTGAGCGGTAGCGCGCGGTTCATAGACCACCTCCCAGCGCTAAGGACATGGGCACGCGATGCCCGGAAATGCCCCTTTTCACCAGCGGTTCCGTGGACAGCAACACACCGGCAGCGGCCGCGTCCGCTGAAATGATTCCCAGCCGTGAGACTACCACGCGTTACGGGATCGACTCTAGATCATTTGCTACAGCGACAGGGAAGCGAACAGTGATGAATTCCGGCGCGACTCTCCACTTAGGAACCTCTGTCCAGTGACCTGTGCAGAGGGGTGGTGTCCTAATTTGAAATTATCGGCGCCGCGATTTCTTCATCGCATTGTGTTCAGGATACCGTTTCCCCACAAGGTAATGGTCGGCACCGCATCGGGGGCAAACCAGAACTTCGGCCAACGGAACCCGCATTTCCTTCTGAAGGATCGATTTGACGCGATCCTCGTAGCAGGTTGCACACAAATAATGACGAAGGCTGGGCGGGCCGCTGTCTTTCTTCAGGGCGTAGGCAAACACCTCGGCGCGCGGCATCGGTTGGGTCAGTTCGTATTTCTCCTTCTCGGCATCCCATGTTTTAAGATCAGCCACTTCTTTTTCAAGCTCGGTTACTCGCTTCAGCGCCGCCGTTTGATCCGAATGGGCTGCAACTGCGGTGGCTTGGGCGGACATTATTGTCCCTTGGAGTTCGATGACCTTCTCCCTGACAACGGCATCGTCATGAATACCTACGAAAGTCTTTGCCAGATCGAACGCCGCCTGCAAAGAAACAATAGCTGCGCCAAAGTCCGACATGATTAACCCCTGTAATCTTCGCCGCTCGGCGGATTCAGAAGACGCTTAATACTGTAAAGCTCGGATTCGATGTCGCGGACTGATCTGTCTAGGTTATCGAAGCGTTTATACATCTCTTCCAGTACCGAAATATGAACACGCTTGAGATGGCTGGTAATATCCCAAGTCGCGAATATCAATGCGACCAAAAGTCCCCAGAATAGCGCGTCCGTCTGATTCATTTTACATTCCTCTCGTTTGATGGCATTATTCAGTGTATGCCTACGCGCTCAAGGACCGGAAAGCCAGATATAAACCAAATGGCGTCGAACCTTACCGGTCGCGGTCGCTACTCTCCGCCAGCGATGGTTGAATGCCAACGTGAGGAATTGATCGGACAGCCCGATCCTGACCATATTAGCACCAGCTATGTCGAGCGCCAGAATCTCACGATGCGAATGCAGATGCGCCGCTTCACGCGCCTGACCAATGGATTCAGCAAGAAGCGGGCGAACCATGCCGCTGCGGTCGCTCTACATTTTGCGCACTACAATCTCGTTCGTGTTCACAAGACGCTGCGCATGACGCCTGCGATGGCGCACGGCATTAGCGATCACATCTGGACGGTAGGCGAGCTATTAGAGCGCGTTTCAAATTAGGACACTACCTGTGCAGAGGTTCGCTAGTTGGCGCTGCCGACCGCACCCGCATAGCGGCGCTGCAACTGCGCCATTCGGCCGAACAGGTCCATGATGTTGCGCGGTGAGTGATCGTCATTTATCTCGCGAAAGATCGTATCCACCGTTACTGCCAGCCGCTCTGCATCTTCCCAGGCGCCGAATGATCCCAGCGCGATATTCTGTGCAGCGTCCCATGAATTCATTCCCGCGGCATGACGTTTGCGTGCTTCCTGGTCGATGTAGACCAGATAATCCTGCATCCGCTTGACGCCAGCCTTGTCGGTGATCGGGCCATGGCCGGGGACAACCACGTCGACTTCCAGGCCCAAAATTCGGTCGCAGGCTTTGATCCAGTTGCTTACGGGACCCGCCCATGCGATCGGAGTCCCATCTATGAACAGAATATCGCCGGTGTAAACGACCCGATTCGCAGGGACAAAGGCGATCACGTCGCCCGCTGTGTGCGCCGGTCCCACTTGGATGAGATTTACCTGCTTGTCGCCGACGTTGAGCGTTTCCTCTCCGGCAAAGGTCCGGTCGGGCAGCCTGAATGTCACTCCGGCGAAATCGAATGCGTCAAAGATTCTCTTGAAAAAAGCTCCGACCTCTCCCATTGCGGCGGTGTTTTTCATCAGCTGGGCGAGCATCTGCGGATTACCTTCTTCGCGCATCTCGTGCGCCGCCGCTTCCGACGCGATAATCTGCGCATTTACCGCAAGCCGATTGCCAAAGGTGTGATCGCCGTTCGAATGCGTGTTCACCACCACGCCAATCCGATCGGCGCCAAAGCCGGTCGCGTCCTGCATCACGCCAAGCATCTCGGCGGTCAGCCGTTCGTCGAAAAGCGTATCGACCAACAGCGATTGATCTCCGTCGGTAATCAACCCGGCGTTGCTGTAGCCCCAGGTGCCTGACGGCTGCAGGTATGCGTACGCGCCACGTCCAAGGTCATGCAGACCTTTGGTGAATTGCCATTTGCTCACGACCTTTCTCCTGATGGCCCGGGTACCGCCGCCCATAAGTCTTTCACGCGAAATTCCCCCAGCGCCAGCTCCCCAATATTGAAGTCTCTATACAACGCGTCGCCGTTTCCATGGCACGCACACGCGCGGCGAGAACACTATCGATGGCTTCGCTCATGCGATCTATCTCCTCAGCCGCGTTTTACGATTCGGTTGCGAAGGACGCCGATCTTTTCGATTTCCAGCTCGACCGTGTCGCCCGGCGCCAAAAGGCGCCCATGCTCGAGCCCGCAGCCGCCGCCAACCGTCCCGGAGCATATCAGCTCGCCGGGATAAAGCGTTTCGCTCTGGCTGACGTGCGCGATGCAGTCCTCGAAACGATGGTGCATGGTCGATGACGAACCGCGAGACAGTTGCTCGCCGTTGACGCGGGCGGTCATCGTCAGGCTGTAAGGCTCGATCTCATCGGCCGTCACGATGCATGGACCCAGGATGTTACCGGTGTCAAAGTCCTTCCCTTTCGCCGGGCCGAGCGAACCCGT
>Ga0187879_10001026_pt1 | contig 18928 bp, 13 predicted proteins | sample June2016WEW_19_1_FD_132423 | JGI IMG/M metagenome (GOLD analysis project Ga0187879, IMG submission 132423) | Peatland microbial communities from SPRUCE experiment site at the Marcell Experimental Forest, Minnesota, USA - June2016WEW_19_10 | ecosystem: Environmental > Terrestrial > Soil >... | reverse complement strand
GCAAGATCATGGCCGTGCCCGTTACCACCGGCGCCAATTTCGATGCGGGATCCCCAGTGGCGCTCTTCCAGGCGAATCCCCGCGAAATGGTCGCTACCTCCGAACGGTTTGCCTATGATGTAAGCAAAGACGGTCAGCGATTCTTGATCAACACGCAGCTGAAATCAGCATTGACGCCAATGTCCGTAGTGATGGATTGGACTGCCAGCCTGAACAAATAGACAGCGTTCTCGAACCGGACAACGCAAGCTGCTCAGATTATTCGCTCCGACGGATTCCCACCGAGCTGTTTTCCAACGAACTTCCGCCTAAGGTTTTTGGGCGAAATCCACCACTGCCTGGTTGAAATCAACCGGTGTAAGTCAATCAAAAGAACGGAACTCTCCCTCATTCCCCGTGTTCAATCTAGTAACAGGAATTCTGGGGGACATTATGAAAACCAAGTTATCTAAAACGCTTCTTACAGCGGTGTTGACGAGCGCAATGGCGCTCGGGACTGGCACTTCCTTGGGGGCGCAGGACCAGTCGATGGACAAGCCCTCAGCGGCTGTGGGCGCCCAGGTGGATCAAGGACCGCCGCCAGAGCAGACCGCGCCGCAATACAATGCGCCGGACCAGAGCGCGCCTCAGGATGTCGCGCCTCCATCACCGCGAGATCAAGATACATACCAAGACCAGGCGCAGGCGCCTCCGCCTCCAACGGGGCCGGATCAGCGGCAGTACACAACGTTGCCTCCGGAGCAGTTGCATAAGCTGGTAGCTCCGATTGCGTTGTATCCTGATTCGCTCGTGGCTCAGATACTGGCCGCGTCAGAGTATCCAACGCAGATTGTAGTGGCGGACCGGATGGTACGGGAGAACCCAACGCTGAAGGGACGGGATCTGGCCGAGGAAGTGGACCGGCAGGATTGGGATCCGAGCGTGAAGTCTCTAGCGGAGTTTCCCACAGTGTTGGCGAACTTGGACAGGGATTTGTCGTGGACCTCTGAGCTGGGCGAAGCCTATCAGAACCAGCCGAATGACGTGATGCAGGCGATCCAGGATATGCGTCACAAGGCTTACAACGCGGGCAATCTGCGGAGTACGCCTCAAGAGCGCGTGTACGAGCAGGGGCCGAATGTAGACATCCAGCCAGCTGATCCGAATGTGGTGTATGTGCCCGCTTACAACCCGGCGTATGTATACGGATATCCCATAGGCGTGTGGCCTGGGTTCTATCCGTGGTGGGGAGTTGGCGGCCCCTACATTTCGTTCGGCTTTGGCTTCCCGATCTCGCCGTTCTTCGGCTTCGGCTGGGGGTGGCATGGATGGGGTATCGGCTGGGGCTTCCACGGCGGAATCTTCTTCGGCGGCCATCCTTATGCCTTCCGCAGCGGAGCGTTTTATAGCCACGCCGCCTTTGTGCACGGAAATTATCGAGGATTCTCTTCCGCGCATGGCGCAGTCGGAGCGCACTCATTTGCGGGTCGCGATGCGCACGGGTTTGGCTCAGCCGCAGGTCGCGGATATGCGGGCGCATCTCGAGGCTACGCGGGGGCATCCCACGGCTTCGCCGGCAGCAATCGCGGAGCTGCCGTTAACCGGGGCGCTGAAGGTAACCGAGCCTACGCAGGCAACCGGGGAGTTTCCGGCGGCGGACATGCCAGCTTTGGACACAGCAGCGGTGGAGGTCACAGTGGCGGCGGACACGGAGGCAAACGCTAAGTGTTCCGCATAGTCGTCACCGTTCCACTCCAAATTGAAGGCCCCGCTCTCACGAGCGGGGCTTTCTCGTTCGGACTGTCTAGGTGGCGGCCGCTTCTATTTGTTCTGTCATTACTAGCCGTTTGTAGCCGCTACACGGCGAGTAACAGCACGACCCGCGGCTTCCTTAAATATGTATCGAACGGGAATTGGGCTCTGTGATTCCAGGATGGTGCAGAGCGTCACCATCGAAGGGCAGAATAGCAGTCGGTGATCTCATATACAAGTATTTCGATAGCGTTACTTGTGATACGTAGGATGCAATTTTTGGCTGCGTCGAGTATTGATCGAGGTGGACACATGCCTTTGGGGGCAGACGTGACACAGGGTCAGGATCCAGCATGATCGCAGCGAACATCGAATCGCCGAAAATGCGATCATCTTCGATCGGGCGGCCAGCGGAAACGGTAAGCTCGGTAGGTATCGTAGCCCTTGGGTAGAGTGGCGTCGAAGATCAGGCGCCCGTTGGGGTCGAATTCCGAGAAGCGCCCCGGCTCACCCCAACCCACAAACGTATTGCCATTGTCCAGCAGTTGGGCGCTGCCTTGCGAGAGCACCGAAATATGATCGGGATGATCAAGGGAGCGGATCAGCGTGGCAGTTTTTGCCGAGGGATCAAGCTTCAGCCAGATGACGCGCGAGCCGGGCAGCACCGGCTTGGGATTCACTTCGTTGTCGAATATGCGGATCGTATTGGGTCCCGCCGCAACCGGGTCGTGCTGAAACGAAAAAGCGGCTCCCGCGCCAAAACGAAAATCACTCTTCTTGCCTCCCAGTCGCCAGATCACTGCGCCGGTGTGGCGGTCGAGTTTATAGATGGTTGATGTGTGGCGCGCCGAGAGCAGCAAGTTTCCGTCGTCGTCAAGCGCGATGCCGTTGATGTGGGTGTAGTCCCAGGCCGCGGTGGGCGAGTCTGGGAGTGGCCAGTAGCTTTCGTCGAATCCAACGTTGCCGAGGCTGTGCCATTCGAAGATCACTTTGCCGGTTGCGACATCGATTTCCTGAATCGATCCCTCCCACACCGGGGCGTTCTTCGATCCACCAACCGAGGACAGGTCGGCCGTTATGACGTCGTAGATGGTAACCAAGGCCGTGCCTTGAGGCGTGAGGAGGAACTCATGGGCATCTTCGTTGAGGCCGTTGCCAGCGCGCACGGTGGCGATGATGTGATAGGTGTCGTCGGCGATGTAGTTCACCGACGTCGCCCCGGCGAGCTTTCCGAAGTTGCTCTGCTGCGCCCACGTCAGCACCGGTTTGCCACGATAGGACTGAACCCGGAAGTCGGCTGCGACCTGACCATTTGTCACTGGGGAGAACCAGATGACGCGGCCGCGGCTATCCACGATTTCGGGTCCTACCGGGCCGGGCTGCGGGCCACCGCCGATGCCCGCGCCTTTGGGGGCGATAAAAATAAGCCCATCGGATTGCCCGGGACCGTTCTGAAGAACGGTAACATTCGGCGGCTTGACGGCGGACGTCTGCGCCTCTGACGAATTCCCTGCAACGCAGAGCAACAGGAACATCACGGCAGACAACGGGCGTAGCATGGGCAAATCTCCTATGTCTAGTATTTCCATCGACTACATAGTATACTGCCGAAAGTTGAAATAGAAGGCGTCATCGCAATCAGGAAAGCTGCCTTATTGCGGCACTAATTTTTGATCTGTTCCCTCCCCTAGCACTCATACCGTGGACAAATGCGATAAGCCCGCGCCCGGAGCGTGTCACCGGCAGGATGTGTAGTTCTCGCACGAAGGGCGAGTGAATCGGAATGAAGTACAACTACTCGTGGGGAAATACGCGCAACGATTTGCTCGCCGGCGTGACCGTCGCCGCGATCTCGTTGCCACAAGCCATGGCTTATGCTCTTATCGCGGGCGTCGACCCGCGCTTTGGGCTGTATTCCGCTATCGTGGTCACGTTCGTGGCCTCGATCTTCGGTTCGTCGAAGCACCTGATCAACGGTCCCACGAACGCGATTTCGCTCGTAGTTTTCAGCGCTCTCGGCTTCTTCAATTCCGACGCCCGGCTCGACGCCTACCAAGCCATGTTCCTGTTGGGAATCATGATTGGCTGCATCCAGATCCTGATCGCGATATTCAAACTCGGAGACTTGACGCGCTACATCTCGGAGTCGGTGGTGATTGGTTTCATGGCCGGGGCCGGCACTTTGGTGGGACTAACCCAACTGGGCAACCTGACCGGCTTGCGCGATCGTGGCACGGGCCAGCAGCATGTGCTTTACCGCATTTGGCTGACGCTTAGCGGCGGCCACGCGAATCCACGAGCCCTTGGTATTGGAGTAGGAACCATTGTTCTCGTCATCCTGCTCAGACAACTGGCGCGCCGATATCGTCTGCCGCAATTTGACATGCTGATGGCCTTGATTGTTGCAGCTCTTGTGGCGGCCGGCTTTGGCTGGTCCAAGCCAGCGCTCGATGGAGCGACCATTATTTCTGTCGTGGGTAGTGTCCCGCGCAATTTACCGATGCCGCATATTCCCCACATTCAATTCTGGTGGGTAAAGGAATTGTCGGGAAGCGCGTTGGCCATTGCTTTTCTTGGACTCCTGGAAGCGTTGGCGATTGCAAAATCGATAGCCAACACCACGCGCCAGTCGCTCGACTACAACCGGCAGTGTCTCGCGGAGGGTCTGGCCAATCTCACCGGAGGATTTTTCCAATGCCTACCCGGCTCAGGCTCCTTGACGCGCTCCGCCATCAACTTTCAAGCCGGGGCTGTGAGCCGTGTTTCGGGAATCTTCGCCGCGGGAACGGTCGCCATTGTCGTAGTTGCACTCGCACCCTTCGCCCGCTACATTCCGAAATCGGCTCTGGCCGGTCTGCTCCTGGTCACAGCTGTCCGGCTGGTTGATTGGAGAAGGATGAGTTATGCCGTGCGAGCCTCGCGCTACGATGCCGCACTGGTTGCGGTTACGGCCTTCTCAGCGATCTTCATCAGTGTTGAATTCTCCATCCTGATCGGGGTGGCTTTATCGATTCTGATGTTCGTTCCCCGCGCCGCACTCCTGCGTTGGAACGAGTTGGTGGTGAGCAGCGACCGGGTCGTCCGGGAACGTCTTCCCGAGGACCGGCCTTGCACTGCCATGGTGCTCTACGATTTGGAAGGTGAATTGTTCTTTGGCGCAGCCCCTGAGCTTGATCGCTGTTTCGATCACCTGAAGCGCCGCACCGAGGCCGAAGGCATTCGCTTCGTCGTGTTGCGTCTTAAGCGCACTCGCAATCCCGACATGGTTTCACTCGAACGCTTTGACCATTTTCTGCATGACATGGAAGCGCGAGGAGTAACCGTTCTGCTTTGTGGGGTTCGGCCAGCATTGGCGAAGGCCATGGCAAACCTGCACTTTCACGATTGGCTGCCGGGCGACCGTGTCTTTCCGGAGGAGGCAGAAAAGTTTTCTGCCACTCTCAAAGCCGTGCGCCATGTTTACGAACTCTTGGAAGACAATCCCTGCGACCATTGCCTGCAGGCCGAGTTCGCAGGAACCGACCAGCAGCCTCTTTATTACTTGGTCTAGCCGGCGGGCTCCTCCCTGCAAACGCTCCAGACTCCGGGCAGAAGAGCGGCACTTCAGATCGGCGCGGAGCCGACACACCCTGAGCCATAGTCCACGATACATCCCTCAACAATCGGTTCAAATGGCGGGAGAGGACCGAGCTCATCAAGCGGTACCGGCGCTTCAGCGCGAACTGGAAGCAAAAGTCCGAAGAAGCGAGGCGCGCGAAGTAGAGACACCGAACTAATGGTGTTCTCCCCCGTCTGTGGGTTTTGAAGTGTCCCATAACTCTGGGTACTAGGGGTTCTGGGACACGGGCCAGCAAAAGGACGATGCAAGAACAGCGGTTAGGTTAACCGTCAGACAAAAAACCCGACTTTGCTTTCAATAACTTGAAAGTCTGGTTGTCACGTAGGTGTCAGTTATGAGCGCAATTGAGATTATCGACGCGAGTGAACTGGCCAAACGTTGGCAGGTTCCACAGACTTGGATTCGGAATTGGACACGAGAAGGGTATGCCAATGACCCTATCCCCCACGTTAAACTCGGGCGCTACGTGCGATTTGAACGGGGTTCTAAGTCACTCTCGGAATGGTGGGAAAAGCGCAGACGCTGAACGCCTCGTTTTCTTGTCCGAGTCGCGCGCAAACCGGAAGTTATTGTTTTGTCAGTCGGGTTCGGTACCGATAAACGTTCTTGTGTCCATAAACAGCAAGCGGAATTTGTGACTCAGGCAGAGGCATTCCCGGCTATAAAGCTCTCGCCACCTCGATTGCGGTTGCGAGTTGGGTGTCTCTTCCTTGCTTCCATGCTTCCCGCGAGAGTTCAATAGAAAACTTCGGCGCAATCCCCGAGGCTGCCTCTGCTCCTCCCGCCCTTGCTTGTTTGTGTTAACTGTGGTTAACTGTGTAGAATAATCTTTGGTTAATATATCAAGCAGAAAGACGTTGCCGGTCTTGGGGCAAATGAGTGGGGGCATTCATGGCGCGGGCGTTTCACGTTCCTCTTTTCGTGTTGACCGTGGTGTGCCTTCTCCCGGCGAAAGCACTGGCGCAAGGCGAAACCACCAGCGCCATCGTTGGCGAAGTCAGCGACGTATCTGGCGCGGTTGTCGCGGGTGCCACCGTGACGATCACAAATCACGAGACCGGTCTGAAGCGTAGTGCCAAGACCGATGACGCAGGCCGGTTCAACTTTCCGCAGCTAAAGCCGGGTACCTATTCGGTCACAGTGGAAGCGCGAGGCTTCCATCCGGGGCAAAATGACAACGTCGTTGCGGGCCTAGGACAGAAGCAGACCGTGGATTTCACGCTCAAGGTGGCCCGATCCAATGAAGCGGTTGAGGTCAGCAGTGAGGCTCCACTAATCAACCTGGAAAACGCAAACACATCCACGACCCTGAGTGCACCGGCACTGGAGGACCTGCCGAATCCCGGAGGCGACCTGACCTACCCCCTGCAGTTTGCGCCTGGAGCCCTGATCAATACGGCCGGCAGCAGTAACGATTTTGTCGGTGGCAGCAACGGGTATGGCAACGTGGAATTCAACGGACTCCCGGCACTCTCCAATGGCTACATCGTGGACGGGTTGGAAACGAACGACCCGCTCACCAATCTCAACAGCGGCCTCTCCACCAACCTCGTTTTGGGACTGAATTCGATCTCAGAGGTGACCGTCAACACGCTTTCTTATTCGGTGGACCAAGGACGGTATGGAGCGTCTCAAGTCGACTACGTCACCAAGTCTGGCACGAACCAGTTTCACGGAAATCTTTACGAACTGTGGAATGGAGCGCTGCTTAATGCGGCGGACTACTTCACCAATGCGACGCCGGGGAATCACAAGCCGGGGGCAACTGTGAACCATTTTGGAGGCAGTGTGGGTGGGCCGATCGCGCACGACAAACTGTTCTTCTTCTTTGACAGCGAATGGGTGCGGATCGCACTGCCCATCGTCACGCCCACGATCGTTCCCAGTCCGGCATTCCAACAATACGTCTTGAACCAGCTTTCCACGGGCCAGCCGACCGGCTGCGGGTCCAGCGAGGCGAATGAGAATTGTTTGTTCTATCAACAAATGTTCAAGCTGTATGGAAATACCAGCGGCACAGCCACCCAGGTGCTCTGGTGTCCTTTCAACTCGGACGGCACTGCGGCGCCCGGCAATCCACCGAATGGAAACGGTTGCGCCAACCGGCAGAGCATTTCGCACTCCAGCGACGACCACGAACAGGTGCAGACAGCCCGAATCGACTACAACATCAATGAGAAAGATACGACTTGGTTTCGTTTTCAAGCGGACACCGGCCTGCAAGCCGCGTGGACGGACCCCATCAACCCAGTGTTCGACGCGCTTTCGCCGCAGCCTCTCTACTCGCTTGCCGCGGGATATACGCACGTCTTCTCGCAGAACCTGGTGAACTACTTCAATCCCGCGTTCTCCTGGTACGAGAGCCTGTTTGGGCCAAACAACCTGCAGAAGACGCTTTCGGTGTTCCCGATTGTGTTGCAGGGCAGCGGCGCGAATGCCTTCACGCCCATGGGAGGACTCGACAACACCTGGATTCAAGGCAGGCGCGCATCCCGCTTTTTCATCAATGACAATCTCGCCTGGAGTCACGGCGCTCATGAACTGCGATTCGGAACCAATACCCGTATCTTCCGCTTGAACGATTACGACTTCGGAGAAGGAACGGTTCCCACTGTGACCTACGCTAACTTGCAGAAATTTATCGAGGGAGTGGCGAATACCGCGTCAGAGACGTTCCCTTCGAACGCAAATGAGCCCTTTAACTTTGTCAATCTCGATGTCTACGCGCAAGACACTTGGAAAGTAACTCGCAAACTGACCTGGACGTTCGGTCTGCGAGACACCTTCAACTCCAATCCGCTGAATCCTCATGATCAAGTCGCTCGGCTTCGCGGGTCCTTCAGTTCCATCCTGCATAACGATCAACCGCTCAACGCCGTTATTCAAACTCATCTCGACCATCTGTTTTCGTCCACGCCGGCGGCCATTCTGCAACCGAGAACCGCGATTGCGTGGCAGTTTGAACCGAAATCCGTGCTCCGGTCCGGCTTCGGAATTTTCAGCGACATCTTACCGGGCACCGTGGCCGACCTGATCGGCACGAATCCGCCCTACGATAAGACGTTCCAGGGAGGAGTGCTTGGCAGTGTGGGCGGCACAGCCATCGCGCCGGGAGCGCCCAACAGCGCAGTCGGCGCACTCTTTGCCGCGAATCAGACTTTTACTTCGGGATTTCCCCAGGGCCAGCCCTCGCTTCCACCGGTTGCGATCACGGCCATTCCAGATGGCAAACTCCACGCGCCGTACTTCAGGGAGTGGAGCCTAGGAATGGAACATCAATTCGGGACGACGGCCAGTTTGCAAGCGCAGTACGTCGGCACGCGCGCCGTAAACCAGCCGTACTCAACACAAGTGAACGGTTACCAGACCGTATGCCAAGGTTGTTTTGCGCCGTTCCCCTACATGCAGCCGACCGATGCACGATTCGGAGCAGTGACGCAGTTCTCCACCGGCGCGAACAGCCACTACAACGGTCTTCAGCTGACCGCGATGAAACGACTCGGCCATGGCTTGCAAGGACAAGTCAACTACACTTGGAGCCGTTGCATTGATACGGTCTCGAACGGAGGGTTCCTTCCGTTTTCCGCCGGAGGGATTCTCTCGCCTTTGCCGGGAGACTTGGCCCGCGATTATGGGCCTTGTGACTATGACATCCGGCACAATTTCAACGCGCAGTATGTGTATCAGTTGCCGATCAGAGTGCGCAGTCGTTCTCTGGGCTACGCGCTCAACGGCTGGCAGATCTCCGGAACAGCGTTTTGGCACAGTGGAGTTCCGTTCTCGGTACTGAGCACGCCCTACTCAGCTGCCAATCCAAGTACTGGGCAGCAAGACGGAATTGTGCAGGGCAGTGGGCCGCAGTTTGCCAGTGTCGTTCCCGGCGTTCCGCTGTATGTGCATCATCCGATTCCCGGCGTAACTCAGGCGGGAACGCTGCAGTGGCTTAATCCGGACGCTTTCGTATCGGCGGTCGATCCGAGTACGGGGCAGTGCTATGGCGGCGACAGCCCGCAAACCTGCCAATTCGGAACCCTCGGCCGCAATGCCCTGCGCGGTCCCGATTTCCTCTGGAGCGACTTCTACCTAACAAAATGGTTTCCCTTGCAGGAGCATGTGAAGCTGCGGTTTGAGGGTCAGTTCTTCAATGTCTTCAACCATCCGAATTTCGCGCTTCCCAGCATGGTGCAGGCCGGCATTCCAGGAAATCTTTCCACGCAGAGTGGATTTGGAGCGCTCGCGTCCACAACTTCTCCGCCGACCGGCTTGCTGGGAGTCGGATTGGGTGGCGATAGCAGTCCACGCATGATCGCCTTTCAGGCGCGGTTGGAGTTCTGATCGTGCCCCCGATTCTGGACGAATAGTCAAAGAGGAAGTGATCTGATGCTGGCGACCGCGATTGGTAACGACAAGTCGGCTAGTGTTCAGCTATGGGGCAATGTGGCGGACCGCTGGTTCATGGGACGAACCTTAGTGACACGGTCCAGAAGCCCGTTTCCGAAGCGCCGACAATTCGGGAGTCGACGCTACTGCGATTCGCGCTTCCGCGGCTTGCCGATCGCGAGCAGGAAAATGGCACTCTTGTCCTTTGCGTGCGGTGAAAAGAAGCTGACCACATCATCGTCGAAGAAGGTCAGCCCAGTCGCACCTAGGTGCTGGGCATATGCAGCCAGGTAGACCTTGCCCCCAATGGCGCCCGCCTCGAGCTGGACGGCCCGATACCCGCGGTTCCCATATCGCTCCAGAATGGGTTTCAAATCAGCGAGAAAAAAAATGTCCGCGCAGGCATCCGCCGGCAGTTCCTGCTCCAGCCCAAGGTGATGGGCCTCGGCGCGGAACTCTCCCTCTCTCAAAAGCTCCAGGATGTTCTGATCACGCCGGAAGAAGTAAGCACCCGGCTTGAGCCCCTGCACCGAATGCACGATCAGGTAAAAATCGTTGAGCTGCTCGCCGGGAGACTCAAGAAAGTCAGCCTGAAGACCTCGCGTAGCGCTGTCGAGAATGGTAGAAAGTTGTGCCAGTGTGATGGATGCCGTCTTCTCGAACGCTCGGGTGGAACCGCGGCGCAAGATTACCTGCTCGATCGTGTCCTTCGGCTGTTCTTCTTCCGGCGGGGGGTGCAGTCGCACTCCCCCGCCCGCCGGACTGCAAGGAGGAACGACCGGTTGCTTCCCGCGCCATTGAGCTACTTCCTGTACGGACGCAAGCGAAGACGCATCGTGCATCTCGAGCATGGTGGGATATTCAACCTCGCGCTGCGAGAGGGGAATCGTTTCCAAGCCGAGTGCATCAGCTTCACTGGGCGTTGGGGGCGAACTGTCCGATCTGTGCCCGATCGGTACGAGGCACAAGGAAACCTCGTGCCGGGTATCGAGATCGAGTACGCGATTCACATCGGCGTCCACGAACCCGAGCACGATCTTGGCGGGCAATCCCGAAGCCGCAGAAACAGCCAGCATATTCGCCAACAGGGTGCCATTGTCCCAACCAAAATGGCGATAGGTGCGTGCCTGATACTTCCAGGCATTCCGCCAGTATATTCCGGTGCAAATGATGGTCACGGGCGCGCCCACCACTGCCGGTTCCAGCGCCGTCGCCAGAGCTAGGTTTCCGCGACAATCACCTTTTCGGAGAAGCCGTAGCGAAACATCCGCCGGATTGAAGTGGTACACGCCGGCATCCAGGCCCGCGAGATCGCCAGTCACGATATACAACTCGATCTCGTAGAGGGCTCCAGTACAGGCTGCGGCGCGAAAGTAGATTTCTCCGCCTGGAGATCCGCGCTGTTTGGTGATCCCCGCCGAGAAATAGAGGATGCGCGCCAGATCTTGGAGGTCAGGTACCGAATCAGCCGGCGAAGAGGACAACGCATCTGAGAGCGCGGAGAGCGCGGCCACGCCCGTTTGTGACACGTCTCGCGGTAGCGGAAGCCGCTCTAGCTTCGGATAGATTTTGAAGGGCTGGGGCCGATTTGCCCAGTCCAGGAAGTGAGGATTGTTACGAATACTCCAGTAGGAGTGTTTCGTACTATCGTGATATTTCCAGGCTGCCTGGATGTCGCGGTTGTTCATCAGTTCCTACGTCAGACTAGCACCTGCGGTGGACCAGGGGCGCAATGAGCCTGGTGACTGCGAATTGCGCATGGATGAAGGGCTAACCGGAAGTCATTCCGGGCCAGAAGTCGGCTAGGCTGGAGACAAAATCCTGGATGCTTGCGCGTTTCACAGGACTAATGTCCGATGTCGGTTCAAACCCTTGCTCGATGAGTGCATTGCCCTGTAGTCACCAAGAGAGATTTCACAGCGCTGCCGATGAAGAAACACACGGCGGCTTAGCGTTAGCGGGGAACATTCTTCTGGAATGAGCCGATCACTAAAGCACGTCTAGACAAATCATCAAAAACGGCTGGGGCGAAACGTCAATGAGCCGCGGCGGCTTCCTGTTTGCTTAATGCCTTCTCGAAAGTCTCCTGAGCGTTAGCGACGAACTCCCTATAACCCTCAGGGTCGATAAAAACATGGGGACCATCTTGCGGATAGCGCTTCAGTTTGGTGAGCATGTCGAATTACCCACCATGGGCTCCCAGAAATACGTCGCAGGGCAAAGCACGCAACACCGAAAAGGTATGCTGGAAATCCTGAACGATGCCGGGGTAGCTTACGAGATGGCGGGGTGTAGCGACGAAGTGGTACTCCGACCAAAAACCCGCACCGCCGACGATGACGATATTCCGCATCGTCTCCGCTGGCTCTCCTGGAAGGTGAGCGCGCAATGTCCACGTGGTACATCCGCGCGTATGGCCGGCGGTTTTGTGGGCTGTCAGTGTCACACCGCCCAGGCTTACCGTGTCTCCGTCATGGAGAATGCGATCTACGTAAACAGGAGCATATTTGAGGACGTTAGGCGAAGGCGACAAGAAGTCTGCCCGTGCGCCGGTTTCGGCGACGCTCACGTCACCGTCCATCACCATGCTTTGCGCATGTGTCTCGCGAATCACCTCCGCCGCGCCACCCATGTGGTCGGAATGCGCCTGGCTGTTGAGCAGGATATTGGTGTCATTCCAATGAAACCCTAGCGCCTCCACACTCGCCCGTAGCTGCGATGGAGAGGTAGCCAGGTTCGCATTGATTAGGATATTTCCTTTGGGCGTGACGACGAGGTAGCTGGCAAGGTCCTGGCTTCCCACGTAGTAGAGGTTGTCAGCAATTCGAAACGGAACAATCGGAGCGGTCCATGAAGGGTTTGCCTGAGCAAGGATGAGTTTGGGGCTGGAGAATAAAAGTAGTAACAGGCAGGAGAGGATAGCGCGCATTCTATTTTTGTAGCAGAGCGGGAAGAGATTGAGTTGGTCCGAAACGCCGAAGGAGGCAAAGCGCTCATTAACTTCAAAGGCACTCCCAGGATCAGTCCCCTAAACGCGCATGTCACCAGGATCGATTCTGGATTGGCGCTAAATCGCCAATGCGCTCACCGACACCGGATTAGTACCGATATGTCGGCTAGTGTTTACCGATGGAGAGAGGTGGCGATTGCAATTACTGCTTCTGCCTGAGTCACGGCGAGCGGATGCGGCACTTGATCGCGCACTTTGACGCTGGCCAGAAGTCGGCTTGGGGGAGGTGCAGTGGCGGCGAATGCCAACCCAGCCGAGAGTTCCGCGAAGCCCGTTTCTGGATAGCTTCCGGACTGCCGACCATCCGGGAGTGATCGCGCGGTAACTCGAATTAAAATGCGGACGCGGTTAACGTTTACGAGTTGTGCCAAGTGAGTCATGCGCCTTCCTTGGGGTGCTAAACTTACCGTCGATTTGCATCCCCTTTCAGAGAGAGAAGCGTGAGCGATCTGACATCCAAGTCAACTCCGCACAACGCGGGCGCGAGCGACAGTTCGGCTCCTAAGGCCGCCTTCGACGTAGCGCTACTCCGATGGAACCTCTTGCGCCCGACCTAGGTTCGATTGGGCCCTATCGCCTGATCAGGAAATTGGGAGAGGGTGGGATGGGAGAGGTGTGGCTGGCGGAACAGTCTGCTCCCGTCAAACGGCAGGTTGCGCTAAAGATCATTAAAGCAGCCCGCTATGACAAGTCCGCATTGATACGCTTCGATCTGGAGCGGCAGGCGCTCGCCATGATGGATCACCCCTCCATCGCCAAGGTTTTCGACGCCGGTTCCACGGCCGAAGGCCAACCGTACTTTGCCATGGAGTATGTGCAGGGCCTGCCCATCACCGAATACTGCGACGAGAAGTGTCTCTCTCCTAGCGAGCGCCTGCTTATTTTCACAAAAGTATGTGAAGGCGTGCAGCACGCGCATCAGAAAGCAATTATTCATCGCGACCTGAAACCCACGAACATTCTGGTGGTTGAAGTGGATGGCAAGCCTGTGCCGCGCATTATCGACTTCGGACTGGCCAAAGCGATCTCCGAGCAATCGCAGCGCGGGACGCTGGTGACGCGTGCCGGGGGGTTGGTGGGCACGCCCGGATACATGAGCCCGGAGCAGATGGATCCCATTGCGGCCGATGTAGATACCCGAAGCGACGTCTATTCGCTCGGCGTGGTGCTCTACGAACTGCTCACGGGAGTGTTGGCCCTGGATGCACAGCAGTGGGAGAGCAAACCCTTTCATGAAGTTCTGCGGCAGGTGCACGAGGAGGAGCCGACGAGTCCGAGCACAAGACTCACCACAGACCCGGCTGCGGCGGCCATTGCGGAGAAAAGGAGCACGGACGCTAGGCAATTGGCAAACATGCTGCGCGGCGATCTGGACTGGATCACCTTGAGAGCTCTGGAGAGAGACCGCGCTCGCAGGTATGGCACCCATGGGGAACTGGCGGACGATCTCGGACGCTATCTGCGCAACGAACCTGTCATTGCGCGGCCTGCAAGCCTGGTTTACCGGACCAAGAAATACGTTCAACGCCACAAATTCGGAGTGGTGGCGGCCACCGCTATGGCAATGCTGCTGATAGCGTTCGGATTGATGCAGGCGATCGAGTTGCGGAGGATTACGCGGGAGCGCGACCGCGCCGACCGCGTCACGAAGTTTATGACCGGTATGTTCAAAGTATCGAACCCCAGCGAGGCGCGCGGCAACGCAGTTACAGCGCGCGAGATTCTGGATAAGTCCTCGAAAGATATCGACACTGGCTTGCGCAAGGATCCGGAGTTGCAGGCCCAATTGATGGAAACCATGGCGCAGTCGTATGCCGGACTGGGATTGTATGGCCGCGCGCAAGATTTGGTAGTACACGCGCGGGCAATTCAAAGCTCAATGTTCGGAGAACGAAGCCGGGAAACACTGGCAAGTGAAAGTTATCTGGCCCAGCTCCTCCGCGCCCAAGGACATTTGCCAGAGGCGGAAAAGCTGTTGCAAAACACGCTAGAGGCCCAGCGCCAGGTTCTCGGTCCCAATGATCCTGACACTCTGGCGTCTATGGATCGCCTCGGCTACGTTTATGCCAATGAAGCACGTCACACCGACGCTGAAAGCATGTTCGGCCAAACACTGAACGCGGAGCGCAAAGTACTTGGCCCGGACGATCCTCAAACTTTGAGCACTTTGAACGAGCTGGCAGAAATTCTGACCCCGCAGGGGCGGTATGCGGAAGCAGATCAGATTTATAGCGAACTGGTCGCAGCACAGAAGCGAACTCTCGGGCCGGACCATCCAGCGACCCTGCTTTCGATGTCACACGCGGCTGAAAACCTTGAGGAGGAGGGCCGCTTCCCAGAGGCTGAAAAGCTGTATTCCGACGTGATTGCCGCTCAGCGTCGCGTACTGGGGCCGGAACATCCCCAAACTCTTAGGGCAATGATGATGCTTTCCGTCACCATGATGAAGGAAGGGCGTTACGCCGAAGCCGACAACCTCCAGAGCCAAATTATCGAGATCAAAACTCGCGTGCTAGGCCCGACCCACACCTCCACATTGCAGAGCATGGAAATGGAAGCGCTGGTCCTCAGCCGGGAGGGACATTATGCTGATTCAGCGAAAATGTTTCGCGACGTGATCGAGACAGCGGAGAAAACCAGTCAGCCGGCCACAGTGGCCGAGGCTTGGTACAACTTTGCCTGCGCTGAGGCGGCGAGAGGTGCGCCGGACGAAGCCTTCGCGGACCTGAACCACGCCATCGAGAACGGCCTCATCTCGCCGGGAGAACTTTCAGCTGATGCTGAATTGAAGTCTCTTCACGGTGACCCGCGATTCGACGCCTTGGTCGCAAAGGCACGCGAAACGATCAGCGCCAGGAAAAAGTAGGAAGCATGAGGCGCTCGTTTCATAGTCCCGACTGCCCCTCGCGCTGGTTTCGCTTCCGGGGATTGCGGCGGGGCGCTTCCAGATCGTACCAGTAGGGCCGGGGCAGGCTTGTAGAGTTCGGAGCCGCGCCGGTGCCCAAAAGCCGTATGATCATGCTTGATACCTGATTTTGGATGGCACATTGCTGCAGGGTTGCCGTTTGACGGCCATTCTTGGGGCACGAATCTCCGGAAATATCAAGGAAGTCATTTCCCGGCTTTTCTCTGGAGCGCACACCCGCAGTCCGGTTTCACTGAGGGCATTAGGCGAATGCAATGCGATCAGAAGTCGGGGAGCCAGCTATAGCGAGTTGACTTTTGCAAGTACCTTAAAAACCGAGTTCGTCAATAAAGACGCTATTGTCGCCGTTTTGCACGACTGTCGGCCCGATCAGTCGTCCGCGGTTATTTCCGGTTTGCCCGGTGCCGATCTGACGCGCTTCCCAGAAGCCCGTTTCTGAACCTCCGCTCTTCGCAAAAAACGCGAAGGAACGGAGCACCCACTGTGTTGGTAATGCCCGCAAGATCCAAAAGCCTGGGCCAACCGCCCACAAGACGTAAATGGTTAATGAGGTGAATCCTCCGCCTGGAAGTAGACGCCGAGTTGATTTATGGAGGTGAAGTAGCCGGTGCCTCCCGGCTGGCCGATGATGCGCACGCCATCTCCCCATGTGTTCGGCAGGTTGAAGGTGTAGGTAGTGAAGCTGCCCGCGTCCGCCGTAAAGGGATACGGAGGCGTTACGGTCACGCCCGGAACGTCCACCCATTCAAAGTTCCGCCGCACTTGAACCCGCAGCTTCGCCGCATACCAGCCACCGTTCGGGAACATGGTCCCGGTGGTGTAGACCATCTGGTTGATGTTGTAAGCCTGGGGCCAGATGTAGCCCCACCAGTCCGATGTCTTTATCTGCTCGTCGTAATCGTCTTCGCTCACGGTCGCATTTCCGCCATCCAGCTGGTCGGAGCAGCCACGGCCGCAAAGGGTTCCGAAATGTGTGCTCTTGCTGATGGCGCGCGTACCCCGAGAGAGAGCCAGATTATCGGTCGATGGGCCATTGCTGGGCGAGGAGGGCTGGGCGGGCTGAAGATAGACTCTGCGCAAAGAAAACCGATAGGAGTTTCCAGCGCAGCAGACGTTGCTCTGCAACCACAGCGTTTTCCCGTCAGCGCTGATGAACTTCGAGGGGATGCTGGTGCCGTATTGTCCTCGGTTCCGCCTCAGACGAAGCGGGCCGAAGTCGGTCGACTGAAAATGCTTCCAAGGACCCCACGGCCGACTTGCTTCATAGAGCTCATGCGTGCTGCAGGACCATGACGCAAAAATGTACTTCTGCAAAGGCGCGTCGTACGTGACGCCGCCCTGTGCAATTACCTGCTGGTAGGGCGGGCAATCCGGTCCGAACATGACGGGATAAAGCAGGCGCGTGTCGGTGAGCACGGGCATCTTCTTGGTGATGTCCTCGGTCCAGACGGGCGCCCCATCTACATTGGTGCCGGCATAAAACTCCCAGTCCGCGCGCTTCTGTACCTTGTCGGCAGGCACGCGGCCAAGGTACATCGTCTCCTGCGAACGCCAGTTGTCGTCGAGACCGTAGGCATAGACATAACCATCGATCGCGTTCGCAGAATCTTGGCCATAATCGAGGAAGAAGACAGTGGTGAACTTGTAGGCTTTTGGGCTTGCGGGGTTCGTGGGCGTGCCGAACATAGGCGCGTTTGCATTCCAAGTCCAGGTGACTCCGTTATCGACGGATTTGGCGATCGAAGCAGCCGGCGCGTCATCGAAGGTCGATTCGTTCAGATTCTGAAACGCGAGATAGATGGCTCCTCCTCTGCAGAGCATACCCGTCGGTTTGCGGGTATAGACACTGCCGCTCCAATTCGTGCCAACATTGGTCGCGATCGTGGTGCCGGTCAACTCTCTCGGCGTGCCGCTGATGCGACTTACCGCCATGTCGGTGTAAACGTCGCCAAAGCCTGTACCATCGCCATTGCCTGCATACAGGTTGTCGTCATCTGCCCAGCATGAGGGCCAGAGATCGCCATTCCCCGTCATCTGGTGGGTGGAGAAACGTTCCTCCGCGATGGTGGAGAAAAACTTGCTCTCCGGCGGAGTTTGCGCCGGACATGATGGAAGGAGCAGCAGGCCGAGAAAAAAGAAGCAAAAAGTGCGCAGAACGAAGTTGCAACGCATGGAGAGGTTCTCCTCGAGAATGGCAGATAGAATAGCCTGCCGAGATTGTGGATTCAATCCTTATAGAAAAATGGTAGTGGTGCAGTTTGAACTGCACCGCTACCAGAAAAAGAGAGAACCAGCCGAGTTTCAGCGCCATAGGGCGACAGCCTCATGCTAGACGAGGCCCCTAAGAGGAGGCTGAGATGTTCGTCCGGCAAAACGATTATGTGTACGAGGTGGGCCAGAAGTCGGCTTGGGGGAAGTGCAGTGGCGGCGAATGCCAACCCAGCCGAGAGTTCCGCGAAGCCCGTTTCTGGACAACTTCCGGATTGCTGACCATCCTACCAGAGACCTTGAGGCCTAGTGCTGCCCGAGGTGGCGATCGCCTCTACTGAACCAACTGAACCTGTGCTTGCCGAGCGGGCCCTGACTCTGTCGTCACGTTCTTCACGTTGTCATCGGGAATTCGGTCAATCAGCAACGCGAACGGATCGAAGCCTGCTTTCTCCGGCAATTGGGCCGTTGTGAACGTGAAGCTCGAATTGCGCTGTGTAATATGCATACGTTCGCGGTAGAGAGTGTCGCCGTATTTTCTTCCACTTGCGGGCTTGGCGAATGCCCCGATATCGATCCAGTCATCCACCGGCACTTCGGTTTCGTTGCCTTTGGCATCGGCCTTGAATTTACGGGCTTCTACATTGATGGTGACGTCATATTTTCCATCCGCGCGCTTCACCGCCCTGGCTTCCAGAGTGCGATTCGAGAACAGAGTGATATCTTCAAACAAGTCTTTGATCAAATATTGCAGGTTGGGCGGAGTCTGTTCCCGCAACGCATCCACCAAGGCATAGGACGTGGGATAGGGTGGAGGGGCATAGGCATACTGGAGAATCACGTTGCGCAAGGCTCGATTGACTGCATCCTCGCCGATCATCTCCTTCATGTAGTAGAGCACCACGCCCCCCTTTGCGTAGTGAATGTAACCCTGCTCGGACTCGACGGTAAGGAGCGGACGTTCCTTGAGCCGCTCCTGGCCGCGGGAGCGCAGGTAGTTATCCATCTCAAGCATTAGAAATTTCCTCATCAGATCCCGGCCATACTCCTTCTC
>Ga0187879_10001025_pt1 | contig 18931 bp, 18 predicted proteins | sample June2016WEW_19_1_FD_132423 | JGI IMG/M metagenome (GOLD analysis project Ga0187879, IMG submission 132423) | Peatland microbial communities from SPRUCE experiment site at the Marcell Experimental Forest, Minnesota, USA - June2016WEW_19_10 | ecosystem: Environmental > Terrestrial > Soil >... | reverse complement strand
CTGTGCCGTCCTCGCCGTCACCGTGGCGGGGTCCGGAAATGATCTCCTCGACCATGCCGGAGCGATCTTTCGGGAGTGGACGGACCATCTGGCCGGACTACTCGTCGCCGGGGGAGTGGCCGAGGGCTCTGCTCAGCAGCTCGCCGTCATGATCATCGCAGCGACCGAGGGAGCTGTGGCACTTTGCCGAGCTGAGCGAAGCCGCGAGCCATTCGATGTCGTCGACAAGGCGCTCATGCAGTTGGTTTCATCAGAGTCTTGAAACCGCCGAGGACGAGGGTCCTCCGGTCCCCTAAAAATGACCCGAAGATTGCCCGAAGGTCCGTGGGATCCCACGAAAATCCCACGGATTCAGATTTTGATGTCACGTGTCGTTTTCCTGGTCGGACTGGGTGTCGTCCCATTTCCCCAGGTAGATCGCCAAATCGGACGAACTGGATCAGTCCGTAAAGTCCAGTTGCACAGAACGAATAGGTCTCATAACCCGAGGTCGGAGGTTCAAATCCTCCCCCCGCCACTCAGTAGGTGCAGTTCAGAGCCGGTCCACTGGGCCGGCTCTTCTGCTGCCCGGCGACGAATCCCACGGACGGGCCCATTGCTCCTGGGGGGCTACGAGATCCGTGAAAGGGCTTCCTGGGAATCGGAAAATGACGTTATTATCCGACCATGACTGGGGCTTCCGCAACGAGCGATCTCTTCGACCTTGCGGGGAGAGTCGCAATTATCACGGGTTCGACGAAGGGCATTGGGCGGGCGATGGTCCAAGGACTCGCAGAAGCGGGCGCTGCCGTTGTCGTCAGCAGTAGGAAACAGGATCTCTGCGACCAAGTCGCCAAGGACGTCGCGGCTTCGACGGGTTCGACTGCCATCGGGATTGCGTGTCACGTCGGGGACTGGGAGCAAATACCGGGATTCGTCGAGCGGGTACATGAGCGACTGGGCCGGATTGACGTCCTAGTGAATAACGCTGGCATCAACCCTGCGCACAAGAGCGCCACTGAAATGGACCTTGCCTTTTGGCGCAAGGTGTTCTCGGTCAATGTCGAGGGGCCGTTGCGCCTGAGCCAGCTGGTGGCGCCATTCATGCGAGATCAGGGTGGAGGAAGCATCATCAATATCGCGACCATGGCCGCCTATTCGGGTGGGGCAAGGATCTGCGCATACGGAGCGTCAAAGGCAGCGCTCGTGAATCTGACAAAGTCAATGGCCCAGGAACTGGCACCTTGGAAAATCCGGGTCAACGCGCTCGCTCCGGGACCCTTCCTCAGCGAGATGGTGGAGGGCGTCGAGCGCAGTGAACCGGGATACAAGGACATGATGGCGAATCTCACGTACATGCGACGGATCGCAGAACCCGCGGAGATCGTGGGGCCCGTCCTCTATCTCGCCAGTGACGCGTCGTCCTTCGTCACGGGCGATGAGATTGCCGTGTGTGGAGGAATGCAGAAGTAGGCGATTGGCGTCGTTCCCCTCAGCCTGAGCACCCAACCGTTGCTCCGAGGTTCGCGCCCATGCCGGGCCATCGATCTGTGCCCTGGCCTCAGGCCGGACTCTCTGCGGCCCGGACCTCTCGCAGGGGCCGCGAGGACTCCGTGTCGAGAACGACGTGGAGCGAAGAGATCTTGAGCGTGCCGCCGTCATTCCTGACAGATCCCGTCACGATGCCCGTCGAGAGATTGGACACCTGTCCTTCGACAATTTGAGTGACGAATATGTATGACGTGAACACAAGATCGCCTCCACGCGTGCCGGTCAGGTGGACATTGGTCCCGTTGTGTCGGAGCGGTGACGGACTGTCCAGGCGGTGTTCAGCTTGCCAGATCATCACGTCCGACTTTCCACGAACGTCCGCAGTGATGAATTCCTCGTATTCCGTCCTTCCGCTGTCACTTCGCACGGTGAAGTGGACATCACCCGTCAGTAGCGAGTCCAGCTCTTCGAACAGACCTTGGTCGTAGGTGAACCACCAGCGACCGATGAGTTCTTGCACTTCCCAAGACGCCGTCATGGCGAGACCTCCCTCGTGATGGCCAACGGGAGGGAGCCGCCGATGAGCTCAGGGTCTTGACGGTTGGGGGGGATCGACCGGGGACACGAGCGGGTCGCTCCAGAGCGCATTGCGCCATCGACAACCTTCATGTCCCGCTCCCTTCGCTGCCATCGCCGGGGTGAACCACGGCTCTGCCTCCCATTGGCATTGACAGGATAGCAGGATCTAATAGCGTTGTTATTAGTGCTGCGGACCGCCATGGGCTCGCCTCTCGGGGCCAGTCAGCTGGTGGTTCCGATGCGACTTCGGTAGCTGCGCATGTACTCCTGTACTTCGGTGCTCGCTCCGGCGAGATCTTGGTTTCGGTTCTCGAGGGCCAGGCATGACTGCAGGTTCGGTGCGTCGAGGTTCGCCCACATGGCCTCTTTCGTCATACGGAGACCGGTTGCCGTGTAGCCGGCAACTCCCCGTGCCAGCTCCAGCGTCTCGTGGGAGAGCTCCTCGTCGGCAAAGACCCGCGAAACGATGCCCATCTGTAGGGCTTCCTGAGCGTCGATAGCGCGGCCGGTCACCATGAGATCGAAAGCACGGGATGCTCCGATAAGGCGAGGCAGGAAGTAGCTGATGCCAATGTCGGTTCCTGTGAGCCCAGTCCGGATGAACGCAGAGCAGAACGACGCTGAGGTCCCCGCCAGTCGAAGGTCGCAAGCCAGGCTCAGGGCCATCCCGCCGCCATACGCAGGCCCATTCACCGAGGCGATGACGATCTGCGGCGTATTCCGCAAATGTACCGTCAGCGAGGACATGAACGACTGCCCGGTCGAGCCGGCACGACGATCGGGATGCTCCCCGACGGCCGGTAGTTCGCCCCAATCCTTGAGGTCCAGGCCGATGCAGAAGGCCCGCCCACTGCCCGTCAGCACGACCACCTTGCATGCGTCATCGAGTGCGATCTCATCGAGTTTGCTGTGAAGGTCCGCGACGAGATCAAAATTGATGGCATTCATGCGGTCAGGTCGATTGAGTCGGAGAAGGGCAATGTCCGGGTCCGGCCGCTCCAGTTCGACGACTGCCATATTTCTTCTCCTAAGTTGAGACTGTTTGAAGGCATGACTGCGAAACCGCACATTGGGGATGCAGTCGGAGATTGAGCTGATGATCGGCTGGGTCTCGTCCATGACGAGCCTGCTCGCACCTCGGGCTGACCGCCCTTCGTTTGGCATAACAACGCTATATTCAACGGCGAGGACTTTCAATGGATATCGATGACACGCCTGAGGAGGCAGCGTTTCGGGCCGATGCGCGGACATGGCTGGATGCCCATGCGGAGCGACGTAGCAATCGGTCGCCCGCGCCACGCAGCCGGTGGCGGGACCCGTCACAAGCGGCGCACGTCGCCGCCTGCCAGGCTTGGCAACGCACCCTCTTCGAGGGGGGTTGGGCCGGCATCACGTGGCCGCAGACATACGGCGGACGCGGCGGCACGTCAATGCAGCAAGTCATCTTCGGTCAAGAGCAGTCCCAGTTCGAGGTCTCAACGGGTGCGCTGACCGTTGGCCTGAGCATGGTGGGGCCAACTCTCATCACGTGGGGTTCAGAAGAGCAGAAGCAACGCTTCCTCGGGCCGATGCTGCGCGGTGACGAGGTCTGGTGTCAACTCTTTAGTGAACCGGCCGCAGGGTCCGACCTTGCCAGTCTCACGACGCGAGCGGAGCTCGACGGAGACAGCTGGGTCGTAAACGGGCAGAAGGTATGGACGTCGCTGGCACACCAAAGTCACTGGGGCATCCTGTTGGTACGTACGAATCGCGACGCTCCCAAGCGATACGGGATCTCGTACATGCTCCTCGATTTGAACTCTCCCGGCGTCGAGATTCGGCCCCTCCGTCAGATCGACGGCGTCGCACACTTCAACGAAGTGTTTCTCACCGACGTTCGGATCCCTGTCGATCAGGTTGTCGGGGAGATCGACAACGGATGGAAAGTTGCCCAGACGACGCTCCAGAGTGAGCGCGTGGCAATCGGGGGCGGCGAGGGGCTTCGCTTTGATGATCTCCGGGTGCTCAGCGCAAGGGCTGCCGGAAATCTCCGATTTCGACAGGAGATTGCCGCGGCGTACATCCGCCTTGAATTGATTCGCTACCTCGGTCTTCGGGCTCAAACCGCTCTCAGCCATGGGCGACTCCCTGGTCCCGAGAGCTCGGTGATGAAGCTCGCGTATTCGCGACATGTTGCAGCAACCGCCGACTTGCTCATGGCACTCCAGGGTCCAGCCGGGATGTTGGGAGTCATCGGGGCGCCGGACGAGGGCTTTTGGCAGCAACAGTTTCTCTCGCAATGGTCGATTCGGATAGGCGGCGGCACCGATCAGATTCAGCGCAATATTCTCGGAGAACGGGTCCTCGGGTTGCCAAGGGAGCCCATGACCGAAGCAATCTCGCCGAGCAAACCAGCGACTCGAACGGTCTGAGGGAGTCCAGCGGTATGTTCGATCTGCAAGGCCGTGTCGCCCTCGTCACAGGTGCCGGGCAAGGAGTCGGCGCCGAGATCGCACGAGCGCTCGCGCGTCAAGGTGCCATGGTCGTGGTGAACGACCTTGTGGCTGACCGAGCACAGGCCGTCGTCGAGCAGATCAAGGCGGGCGGCGGCCAGGCGGTTGCTACGCCATTCGATGTCACTGATTTGCCCTTGGTCCGTGAAGGGATCGCCCCACTGTTGCAAGTCGACATCCTCGTCAATAACGCTGGCAACAGCGGGACGACGGAGCGGATGCTCGTCCGCCAGTTCGTCGATATGGAACCTGAATCCTGGGAGGGGCCCATCCGGGTCAATCTCTACGGCGTTCTTCACTGTTGCTCCGCAGTCGTCGGCGGCATGTGCGAGCGGGGCTGGGGCCGGGTCATCACGATCTCATCGGGCGCTGCCACTGCCGGAGTGGGGATCGGGGTCACTCCGTACAGCGCAGGCAAGGGCGGAGGGATCGCCTTCACTCGGAGCCTGGCCCTCGAGGTGGCATCGCAAGGGGTGACGGCTAACACGCTGGCCATTGGCCTTATGGAATCTCCAGCGGGCCCTCGGGTCACCGCTGGTTTGGCGCGGGGTATCCCGGTGGGTCGAACTGGAACACCTTCGGACGTCGCCGCTGCGTGCGTCTGGCTCGCCTCCGAGGAGGCAGCGTGGGTCACGGGACAAACGATTCAAATCAATGGTGGCTCTGTGACCACCTAGTCCCGCCGTCAGTTCGTTGACGGATGTATCTGTCAGGCCGGCCGGATGCAGGCGGCAGAGCCGGAGGTCCTTCAGCACTGTCTGCCCGGTGCAACCCGCTCCTGAGCGGCGCCGACGCATGTCGACCTAAACTAGTTGACAGACTCTTACAACTATCTTACCATTGCCGAATGATGGAACAACAGACAATCGAGGTCGATCGGACGGGCACGGAACTCGATGCCGTGGAGCGCGCCATCGAGCGGTTGCTGCGCTTGTACGGCAGCCGCAAGGTGCACGCCCGCCGGGCTCTTGCCGCGGGCGCTGTCATCTCCCAGCCCGGCTTCTCGCTCCTCCGGCGACTCCAGGAGGAGGGCGATCTGTCGATCGGCGAGCTCGCCCGGCTCACCCAGATGGACCCGGCGGCAGCAGGGCGTCAGGTCCGGCTGCTGGAGGAGGAAGGGTTGGTGATGCGAACAAAGGACTCGGACGACGGCCGCGTGATTGTCGTCCGCGTCACGCCGAAAGGCGCGGAGGTTCGGAAGCGATTGGGCAGCGTGGGGGAGCGTCACATGGCCGATGTCCTTGCCGGCTGGACTCCAGTCGACTGTCAGCAGCTGGCGATCCTGCTGCCGCGGTTCGTCGAGGGGTTACGGAACGTCCCCTTCCGCGGCGAGGCCGAAGAGGCGGCAATTCAATGATATTCCCGGACATCGGTGTCGTGGACCTGATGATCGGATTCCCCGATGCCAACGCGCGCAAGAAGTATGAGTCATTGCGGGGGCTTGCAAAGGATGCCGGCAGCCAGGCGATGGACTTTCCGGCCGAGTACATGTTCAAGGACGTACCGAACCGCCTCGATGAGGGGGAAGACCCGATCAACATCACGCTGGAGGCGATGGATCAGTACGGCATTGCGATCGGCCTGGTCGGCCTCGGGAACGAGGTAACGGTCACGGCGCTCGAGCGGCACCCCGACCGTTTCAAGGCCGCGCTGGAAGTAGATCCGAACAATATTGGGGTTGCCGTGCAGAGCATCCGGCGTGCCCATACGGAGTATGACATCAAGGCCGTCACCACCTTTCCCGCGGGATGTAACCCGCAGGTGCCGGTGAGCGACAGAAGGTATTACCCCATCTACCAAACGTGCGTCGATCTCGATATCCCCCTTGTCGCAAACGCCGGCATCGCCGGCCCCAGGGTGCCATCCGACTGCCAAAACGTGATGCACTTTGATCAGGTTTGCTACGACTTCCCCGACCTGCGACTTGTAATGCGCCATGGAGCGGAACCGTGGGAGGACTTGGCTGTCAAGTTAATGCTCAAGTGGCCCGGGCTCTATTACATGACCTCGGCGTTCGCGCCCAAGTACTACCCGAGGGCCATCGTGGACTACGCCAACACCCGGGGCGCCGACAAGATCATGTACGCGGGCTACTACCCGATGGGGCTCAGCCTCGACCGGATCTTCAGCGAATTGCCAAGTGTCCCTTTCCGAGACAACGTCTGGCCACTGTTTCTACGCGAGAACGCAGTTCGGGTTTTCAACTTGGAAGTAACGACGTGACCTCGACACGGCGCATTCCGTACGCCGGCAGCGTGCACGATGAGCGTGAGATTGAAGCTGTGATCGACGTCCTGCGCGGTGGTCCGCAGGCACTGCGCTTGGGAAAGAACGTTCGGGCATTCGAACAGGGCGTCGCGGAGCTCTTCGGGAAACGGCGCGGCATCATGTGCAACTCTGGGTCATCCGCCCTCTACCTCGCGGTCGAGCTCCTCGAACTGTCGTCCGGGGACGAGGTGGTGACGTCGTCAGTGACCTTCTCGACCGACGTTGCCCCTCTCGTTCGAGCTGGTATCACGCCGGCCTTCGTCGACGTGGAGGCAGATACATACAACATCGATGTCGCCGCTATCGAGGAGATGATCGGGCCGCGCACCAAGGCGATCCTCGCCCCCAATCTCATCGGGAACGCGCCCGACTGGGACGCCATTCGCACGCTCGCCGACCGGTACGGGCTTCGGGTGATCGAGGATTCGTGCGACGCTCTGGGCGCCACGCTGCGCGGGATCCCCACAGGAGCCCGGGCTGACATCTCGGTGACATCGTTTGCGTTGAGCCACATCATCACGGCCGCCGGCACCGGGGGCATGGTGTGTCTCGACGACGACGATCTTGCCGACCGGTGCCTGTTGCTGCGACGGTGGGGCCGGCGATCGGAGGTGCAGCTCTTCGGTACGAGGAAGAGCACCGCCTCACGCTTCTTCTCCTCCATCGATGGTGACCTCGAGTACGACAACCTGTTCATCTTCGACGCTTTGGGATGGAATTTCGAGCCCTCTGAGCTCTCTGCGGCTTTCGGTCTGGTCCAGCTCGAGAAACTGCCGGAGAATCTTGCCGCTCGCAAACGAAACTTCGCTCGTCTCAGCGAGCACTTCTCAAAACGGCCCGACGTCTTCGTGCTCTCCCGCACTTTGGCGGAGCTGGACACTGCGTGGCACATGTTCCCGGTGCTCATTCGGCCAGAGTCCGGCGTGCGTCGCTCCGAATTCCAGCAGCACATGGAGAGCCACGGCGTAGACACTCGCATGGTCTGGACGGGAAACGTCACCCGTCAGCCGGCATTTCGGGCCGTCAAGTTCCGGGTCCCGGCGGGTGGACTCCCGAACGCAGACCGGGTGATGGAGCAGGGGCTCGTCCTTCCCTCGAATCACGCCCTTACTGACGACGACATCGACTACATCTGGACGACGGCAGAGGGATATCTCTCATGACCACAGAACAGCAGGGCGACCGCTTCGTGCTCATTTCGGCGGACGGGCACGCCGGCGGCAACCACGACCAGTACCGGGCCTATCTGGAAGCGAAGTATCTCGACCAGTTCGACGCGTGGCGTCAGCGGTACTCGAATCCGTTCAAGGACCTGACTGGAGGGACGCGCAACCGCAACTGGGACGACGAACGGCGTCTCAGTGAGCTCGAACAGGACGGTGTTGTTGCCGAGGTGCTCTTTCCCAACACGATTCCGCCGTTCTTCCCGACCGGTGCAGTGGTGGCGAGACCGCCGACCCCGGACGACTACCAGCTGAGACTGGCGGGAGTCCGAGCCCACAATCGGTGGTTGGCTGATTGGTGCGCCGGGTACCCGGATCGTCGGGCCGGCATCGGCCAGATATTCCTCAACGACATCGACGATGCCATCACCGACGTCCGCTGGTGCCATGAGCACGGTATGCGCGGCGGCGTGCTCGTCCAGCCGGTCCCTGACGACATGAAGCACATCAAGCCCCTGTACGCCCCTGACTACGATCCGCTCTGGGCCGTCTGCGAAGACCTCGGCGTCATCATCAACACTCACTCCGGTGGTGCCGGCATGCCGGACTACGGGCCGTATCCCGCTGCTGGGCTCTTGTGGATCGCCGAGACCTCCTTCTTCTCACGGCGCCCCCTCACTCAGATGATCGTCGGCGGTGTCTTCGAGCGCTTTCCAGCACTGCGGTTCGTGCTGACGGAACAGGGCGCCTCTTGGATCGCGCCAACCCTCAAGCAGCTCGACTCGTACCACGGCCAGATGAAGAAGGCTGGGCGAATCGGTGAACTCAAGTACGACTCGGACCAGGCTCTTCCCATGAAGCCGAGCGAATACTTTGCCCGCAACTGCTGGGTAGGGGTCAGCTTCCCTTCTCCGGTCGAGGCAGCCGCGCGCTACGACATCGGTGTAGATCGGTTCTTGTGGGGGAGCGATTACCCGCACGATGAGTCGAGCTACCCGCACACCCGAGAAGCACTTCGGCGTGCGTTTGCGGGCGCCCCCGAAAGCGAGCTCCGACTGGTGCTCGGTGGCAATGCTGCATCCGTGTACGACTTCGACCTCTCTCGCCTCCAGGTGATCGCCGATCGCGTCGGTCCGACTCTCGCGGAACTCTCGGCTCCCTACGGCGGTGGGATTCCCGAGGGGAATCGATCCCCCGCGTTCGTCCGGCCGTGAACGATTCGAAACAGCAGTCGACGCGGCCAAGCCGACCGGCCGTGGTCGCTCGACCTCGATGAACGAAGGTCGCTTCAGCGGGCGGCGGGTCATCGTGACCGGAGCCAGCCGCGGCATCGGAGCCGCCATTGCGCAACGTCTTGCGGCGGAAGGGGCGGACGTGGCGATCACGGCGCGTACCTTGGATCGCCACGCTTCCCTCGAGGGATCTTTGCACGAAACGGCGAACCGACTCCAACACTTCGGCGGCGCCGTCGCCGTCATCACGGCCGATCTCGCTGATCCCGATGATCGAGCCCGCATTGTCCCCGAAGCGACGCGGGCTCTCGCCGGTCCGATCGACATCCTCGTCAACAATGCGGCGGCCGCTATCTACCAGCCTCTCCTGGATTTCCCGCTTCGCCGGCGCCGTCTGACGTTCGAGGTGAACGTGCACGCACCGTTCGACCTGGCCCAGGCCGTCCTTCCGTCGATGGTCGAACAGGGCGAGGGCTGGGTCGTCAATGTGTCGAGTGCGACAGCACAGGTGTGGCAACCGCCCTTTCGGTTGGGCTCGCTGGGGTCGACCACCGGTGTCTATGGCGCATCCAAGGCGGCCCTGAACCGGCTCACCAACGCATTGGCGGCGGAGCTGGCCACTTCGGGCGTGCGCATCAACACGGTGGAACCGCGGGCGGCCGTCATGAGCGAGGGTGCGGAGGTCCTCACCGGGGGCTCGTTACAGATTGATCAGATCGAGACCATGGAGGAGATGGTCGAGGCCGTGGTGGCGCTCTGCGACTGCCCCCCCGAATGGACGGGTCGAGCGCACGTCAGCCTGGATCTGATTGCGGAGCTGGGCCTCGTCGTGCGCGACCTGGAGGGGAAGCCTTTGGCTCGTCCGTAGCGGACGATCTCGTGTGATCCATTCCCGCTGGCGAGGGTCAGTGTGATGACGAGCTCGTCTCGTCATGCAGATGGTGCCGAGCTAAGAACTCGTTCGACTGTTGCCGCCCACCTTGCGAGCGGTCGCTGCCCTCGGGCCTGGAACACCGAATGTCGAAAAGATCGTCGCGAATAGCGCCGCCATTGCGGCGGGGGCCGGCACGGGGAGATCGAATGCCTCTAGGAGACCGAGGCCGAGTTCAGCGCACCACATCGCGGACACAGCGGTCTGTGCATCCACGGTGGGCGACGTGTCATAGGCGTCGAGCCAGCGTTCAAAGCCGGCGACCCAGGACGCTTGATGCCGCAGCTCCACCTCTCGAAGTCGATCGTGGACCTCGGGATCCGAGCGAGCCGCAGCGGCGCCCTCGACGAGGAGCGCCCGCAGCCGTGTCCGCTGGCCGAACTTTTCGAGATGGAACTCGATCAGCTCGGCCGGAGAGCCCGATTCGATGAGCGCATCAGGGAGTCGTTCGAGATCTTGAGCCAGACGGGCCTCGATTGCCTCCACGAGCAGGATTGCCTTGTTGGCAAAGTTCCCGTAGATGGAACCCGTCGTCAACCCCGTCGCGCGCGCTAGGTCGCGGACCGTAACGGCCGCGTAACCCCTTTCCGCGAAGAGTCCGATCGCGGCATCAATGAGTCTTTCCCGCGTGGTCGGTTCCTCATGGGGTTCTCGTCGCGATGAGATCTTGGACACAGTGCTTGGCGGAGCGCTCGACGTTCGCCGCGAGCTCATGCGCCGCTGCCGCCCACGAAGGTCCGATTCAGTGCTCAGCCTTCCCGCATGAGGTGTCGCACGTCCGCCCTGTCCCTCGAGGGCCTGGAGGAACGTTCCGACGAAATCTGCCAGGGGAGCCGGCTTCACCCGAACCGCCCCCTGGGCCTCGAGGACACCGATACCGAGCTCGATCGACCACAGCACTGGCACCATGGTCGCCATGTCGATGTCGGGATCGACCTTGCCAAACTGCTGCCATGCTCGGTAGTCCTCGATCCATTGGCCGATGAGCGCCGTCAGTGTCGAGCGGAGGCTCGCACGAAGTTCAACGTCAGTCCGCGCCGCCGCGCCCGCTTCGAGGAGAAGGGCGCGCATCTCAAGCCTCTCGGCCAATCTGAGAAAACTTTCATGGACGAACGCCGGCAACTGCAGGTCTGGCTGGGACCGCTGAGACCGCTCCATGTCCTCCCGGATGCGAACGTCGAGCACCTCTGCCAGGAGATCGCCCTTGCTCCTGAAGTTGGAATACAGAGCACCGGTGGTGACCCCCAGGCGTGCCGCGAGGTCCCGGACTGAGACTTGGGCGTACCCTTGAGTGGCAAAGAGCGTGGCGCTCAGTTGAAGCAGCTTTGCTCGATTCTCCCCGGATCGTGGCCCGTTGACTGAGCTTTTCGTCATGGATCAGGCCAATCGTAGAGGTGAGGTCCGAGGCCCTTGGCCATGGGCAGCTTGTGCCGCCGCCGACCCCCGATCAGTGGTCCCCCTGGGCTCGACAGCGCCTGGGCCCTCCGACCTTGCATCGGCACTCGTTGCTCCCCAGCAGGGCGCAGGCGAGTCTCCGGTGAGAACACAAATTCAATCCTAACGAGTGAATATCGTTGTTATGACTTCTGAATGCGACCGAACGAGTACGCGTCTGGCCACCCCTGGCTCGCAAGATTCTCTTCTTGGCGTGCGATCACGGCCGGAAGATCATTTGGCTGCCACCCTTCCACCAGGTGCATGCCGAGCAGGTCGTGGACCGGGCGTCCTAGCTCGAGGAGAAGCTGAAGGCTGTAGGCGATACGCCCGGTCAGCGCCGCTGGGTCACCAGAGCAGAGGGCGAGTGCTGCCTCTGCCATGGTGTCGAGCGGTTCGAACATCGTCTCGTTGATCCACCCAGCGGCCACGAGGCTCGGAGTGGCGATGGCCGCCTGGGGAGTCAGCGCGTTGACAGCGATCCCTTGGCCCTCGCACTCGCTTGCCGCAGCGATTGTCAGACGATTCAGCGCGGCCTTCGACGCTCCATACTGAAAGCCCGCCTTCGCCGGCTTGTTGGTGGGGAAAGGCGGTCCGGGCGGGAGCTCGGCGGCGAACGAGGTCAGGTTGAGGATCCAGCCGCGACCACGTGCGCGCATGCTAGTTACGACTCCGCGCATCAATTCCCAAGGAGCCCAGAGATTCACCTGGAGGCAGCGTTCCAGTGCGTCGGGGGTCGTGGCGTCGAATGGCTCGTAACCGTTGACGGCAGCGTTGTTCACCAGAATATCGATCGGACCCAGCTCAGATTCGACCCGTTCAACGAGACCCGCTCGTCCGCCTCCCGGGTTGGAGAGGTCACAGGGGATCACGTACGCCTGGCCGCCGATCGTTTCGATCCGGCGCTGGGTCTCCTCCAAACCCTCCAGCGTGCGGGCGGTGACCGCCACCTTCGCCCCCTCGGCAGCGAGCCGCAGGGCAATTGCCGTTCCCGTTCCACCTTTGCTCGCGCCGGTCACCAACGCGACTTGGCCTTTGCAGACGTGCCCCGACATAGAGACCTACCTCTTCTCGTAGGTTGCGGCGGGTCCCGTCATGCTGCTTGAACCCTGGCACCACAGTCGATCCATTCCTGCGAAAATAGCCTTATATTCCGCCCTCGCACACTCCGTGCCAGGGTATCCGGCGTCACTGCTCCTGCAATGACGCCGTGTCTGAGCGATGCCTGGTGCGCTGAGCCCAACCGGTACGTCAGCTCCAGGACATCGTCTCGGTGAGGAGAGGATATGGACAGCAACAGCCTGAACCGCCTGCACGACCTGACAGGACGCGTGGCCATCGTCACGGGCGGAACGCGGGGTATCGGTTTGTCGATAGCTGAGGGTCTGGCGGCTGCCGGTGCCACGATTGCGGTGGCGAGCCGCAAAGCTGACGCCTGTGCGCGCGTGGAGGCCCGTTTACGCTCCATGGGCGGGGAGGCAATTGGTGTACCAACACACATGGGCGAAATCGACTCCATCAATGCCCTCGTCGACCGCTGTGTCGAGCAGTTCGGTGGCATCGACATCGTCGTGAACAACGCTGCCAATGCGCTGACCCTACCGTTTGGCCAACTCACACCGGAAGCATGGGACAAATCTCTGGGAACCAACCTCCGCGGCCCGGTCTTCCTCGTGGAGCGGGCGCTACCCCACCTTGAAGAATCCGGCAAGGGGGCAATCCTGAACGTCATCTCGGCGGGCGCCTTCTTGTTCTCGGCCAATACCGCGATGTACGCAGCCGCTAAGGCAGGACTGATGTCCATGACCCGATCGATGGCGGCCGTCTTCGCTACGAAAGGCATCCGAGTCAATGCCCTCGCCCCAGGAACGGTCGACACTGACATGGTCCGGAATAACCCGCCAGAAATGATCGAGTCCATGAAGAATGCGTGCTTCATGAAGCGGGCGGCCCACCCCGACGAAATGGTTGGCCCGGCGCTGCTCCTCTGTTCAGACGCAGGGAGCTACATGACCGGCCAGGTCATCATCGTGGATGGGGGCCTGACACCGCATTGACCCCTGGTTGGGCAGGGTTTGAGCGCGGGGCACCTCTGCCCGACAGGCGCTTGGTTGTCGTCGAAACTGGGGCTCCCACCAGCAGCAGCACCGCAGGACTCGCAATCGAGTGGTCCAGTGCGATATAACAACGTCATTAGATAATCTGGTCGTTGGGATCCCTCGCCGCATTCTGTGGGGTTCACCTCGATCGAGATAGGGGAGGCGAGTCGCCGGAACCGCCACGGATGGCTTCGGCGACGGAGGTGATTGCCATGAAGAGCAAAGCAGCCATTCTGTGGGACACCCAGACCAAGTGGAGCGTGGAGGAGATCGAGCTCGATCCTCCCAAGGCTGGTGAAGTGCTCGTGGAGCTGGCGGCGTCCGGTCTGTGCCACTCCGACGAGCACCTGGTGACCGGCGACATGGTCCTTGACCCGGCAATGGCCGAGGCCTTCAATGCGCGTCAGTTTCCCTGCATCGGCGGCCACGAAGGCGCGGGAGTCATTGTCGACGTCGGACCGGGGGTCACGAGTCTCACTCCGGGCGACCACGTCGTGCTGAGCTTCATCCCGGCGTGCGGACGCTGCCCGTCCTGCGCCATCGGCCACCAGCACCTGTGCGACCTTGGCGCGTTCTCGCTCGCCGGAAGGCAACCGACGGACTTCACTTCGCGACACCACGCTCTCGACGGCACCGATCTGGGAGTGATGTGCATGATCGGGACATTCGAACCGCTGACGGCGGTGAGCGAGGCCAGCTGCGTCAAGATCGAACCTCACATTCCACTCGACAAGGCCGCGTTGGTGGGATGCGGTGTGACCACGGGATGGGGCTCGGCCGTCAATGCGGCTGAGGTCCGGGCGGGAGAGACGGTGGTGGTCGTCGGCCTTGGTGGAATCGGGATGAATGCAGTGCAGGGCGCCCGCCTTGCCGGCGCCGACAAGATCGTCGCCGTTGATCCCTTCGAGAACAAGCGGTCCGCAGCCGTGACGTTCGGAGCAACCCACGCCGCCGGCTCCATGGAGGAAGCCCAGTTCCTCGTCGCAGAGCTCACCAAGGGTGCGATGGCCGACAAGAGCATCCTCACGGTGAGCGTCGCACACGGCGATCTGATTGCCCCGCTCCTCAACCTCACAAAGAAGGCTGGCCGTGCTGTCGTCACCGCGGTGGCCCCGATCTCCCAGACGGACGTCAAGCTCGACCTGTTCATGTTCGCCATGATGCGAAAGGAGCTTGTTGGGTGCATCTTCGGCAACGCCAACCCTCGTCGCGACATCCCACGCATCCTCGATCTGTACATGAACGGCCGAGTACTTCTCGATGAGCTTGTCACCAACAGGTACCCGCTCGAAGACATCAACCAGGGATACGAGGACATGCGAAATGGGACAAATATCCGCGGCATGGTGGTCTTCTAAGCCGCATATGAGTGCATTCTCAACCGCCACCGCCGTGTCACGGCATCCCGCCCAGTGAAACGAGGTCAAGCATCATGACTGCAACCCAAGACCTGGCGACCGTCCTCAAACCGGCAGCACCACCGCGCGTGATCGACGGCGTGTATCGCGAGGACGAATATGCGCGCATGGTTGATGTCGTAAAGCACAACGGGCCGTGGAAGAGCATCATCGCCAATCACTTCAAGTCAGTGGATGAGGTGATCGCGACGGTCACCGGCAACATCGCTCCGGATCACGGACTCACGCTCGATGACATTGCGTCGGCACATTTTCGTGGGTTCTTCGCGAAGAATTCCGTCTGCTTCTATCCCGATCTTGAGGACGTGTTCTACAACAGCCGGTTCCTGGCCGAGGTCAAGTCTTATTGGAATGCCCAATACGCCAAGCCGACGCTCATGCTCTTCAACATCTGCGGACCGCACAACACCGGGTTGGCACCGCACCTCGACGCTGTCACCTTCCGCGGGGTCCGGATAGAGAACACCCCCGTATGGCTACAAAACATGATGGGCAAGTCGGGCCTCTTCACTGACTACCTCGTCAAAATGGCTCAGATCATCACGTGGTGGTACCTCGGCGACCCAGGGGGTTTTACCTACTGGCCGGACGGACCTTACGGACCGCCGCAGAACCTGGAAATGCCGATGTGGAATCGCGGCGTCGTGGTACAGAACGAACTGATGTTCCACCGCGGTGACCCCGTGGGCCCACCAGAGGATCGTGCCATCGAAGGTCTGAAGAACCGGTCACTGTTCGGCTACGACGAGCCGGACGACAGCTGGACGATCAGGACGGACGGAGAGGTGATCAAGCGCTATAAGCCCGAGCAGATCAGACTCCTCGTCCACTGGAACGCCGAGGTGTACTCGGACATGGCCGAGGTCGAAAAGGTCATGGACCATTCCGATGATCTGACGCACGATCGTGTGATCGATACCTTCCTGGCCGACCTACGGGCCCGCGGCGTCAAGGTCGCTGAGCCAACCGAGCCGTTGCAGGACGTGGAGTTCATGCAGACGCTGATGAACACCTACGACGTCGCACCCACGCAGGACTGGATCACCGAGCCGGGGCTCTAGTCGTGCCGACGGCGCGGATGGAAGGTCCGGTTCCTCAAACTGGAGGTCTAATGACAAAGAGGATGTCTGGAATTCGGACCCTGGGGACAGCTTTATTGCTCACGACACTTGCCGCGGCCGGGGTGATGGTCGCCCCAGGGACGAGCGGCGCGTCGTCCTCGACGAGCTCGACGATGTTCGGCACGCTCCCCTCGCCCTGCGGCAAGGGGAGCGCTACGGGAAGCACGGACCAGGGCGTCAACAACTCCACGATCAGAATCGCCTATGGCGACGACCGGGGTTTCAGCACTGAGCCCGGTCTCGACCAGGAGATGGGTGACGCCGTCAAAGCGATGATCGCCTGGTGCAACGCGCAGGGGGGCATCAACGGACGCAAGATCGTCGGTGACTTCTACGATGCCGCCGTCACCAGCGTCGGCAACGTGATGACCGAGGCCTGCAAGAACGACTTCATGCTGGTCGGCGAGGGCTTCGCTCTCGACGGAGTGGTAGAGCAGACCCGTCTTGGTTGCAACCTGGCTGCGGTTCCGGGCTTCACCGTCTCATCCGTCGCGGCCAACGCGTACGAGATGTACCAAGCGACGCCCAATCCGGCGAACTACAGCCCGGTGTCGAGCGCCTACCAGGCCGAGAAGCTCTTCGGGTCGAAGACCCAGCATGCCGGCGTGTACGACTCCAACTTGTCGACGGAGGAGCAATCCACGGCGAAGGCAGTGCAGGCCTACACCGAGGCCGGTTGGAAGTTCGTCAACTGCCCGTTCCAGGTCAATTACACCGGCGAGGCCAGCTACACGCCCTTCATGCAGAAGCTCCAGAGCTGCGGGGCACAGATCATCTACAGCGACACGGGCCCAGGCGCGATCCTCTATGGCGCCCTCGAGGCGGAGAGCCAGCTCGGGTACGACCCCATCTGGGTGGAGGACGCGAACGGCTACACCGAGGGCTTTGCCCAGTGGAACACCGCGGGCCTGGGCAACAACGTGTACGTCCGTTTGGCCGACGAGCCACTCGAGGCGGCCAAGGCCGTCCCAGCGGTCGCTCAGTACCTGGCGATCCTGAAGAAGTACGGCGGCCTCACCTCATCGCTGGGGGAGCAGTCCACCTCCTCGTTCCTGCTGTGGGCCACGGAGGCCAAGGCATGCGGCTCGACGCTAACCCGGCAGTGCATGATCAACCATCTCTCCAGGGTGACGAGCTGGACGGGGGGTGGCCTCAACGCGCCGGGCAACCCGGGCAAGAACCTACCGCCGTCCTGCGGGCTTCTCATGAAGCTCGACAACACCAAGTGGGTGCAGGTATACCCGAAGAAGCTCGGGACTTTCGACTGCTCGTCGAAGTACGTCGTTCCGAACTCGGGTTCGGTCATTGGCACCACCCTCAACGCCCAGGGCTACGCCACGGAGTACGCGACATCAACGGTGATCAAACCCCAGGGATGAGCACCCCACACGTCGGCTCGCCCGTGGCGTGTAGTGACCCTTGAGGCTCGCAGGATGTGGCCCTACAAAATCCCTACAAACCGTGCATTCCGTGTCGAGGCGGAGTAGCTGCTCAGAGAGCTGCAAGCTCGAGAGTCCCAGTTCAGCACCAACTCCGAAGGACTCAACGGGACTGGCTCGGAGGCTCTAGACAGGTCGGAAGGGGCTCATAACCCGAAGGTCGGAGGTTCAAATCCTCCCCCCGCCACCAATTGAAAGCGCAGTTCAGGGCCACTCCTAGGGAGTGGCCCTTCTGCTGCCCCGAGATTCATCCCACGCCAAATCCACGAATATGCATACGATCGGGGTGTGCGTGGGTCCAAGCGCAAGCTGAAGGACGGGGTCTGGGGGTTCTTCGGATCTGACGGGGGTTCGCACCCCTGATCAGTGACGGACGCGACGGCCGGGGGCAGACTCTCGGCATGGAGATCGACGACCTCGATGACGATGACGAGTGGATCGCCTACGAGGGCGATGGACCCAGTGGTCAGAGCCAGCTCGAGATGATGAACGTGATGATGGGCACCGAGGACGTCCACGTGATCGGGGTCGAGCCCAAGCACTCGTCGCACCGGGTGCTTGTCGAGACGGTCGACGAGGAGGCGACGTGCCCGACTTGTGGCTCTCCGGCAGATCCCGCGGGGCGACCGGTGCGCGAGCTGGTCGATCCCGAGCGGTTCTTCGGGAAAGTGATGATCTTCGTCTGGCACGGTCGGCGCTGGCGCTGTCCGAATCCGGTGTGTGCAACGACGACCTTCGAGGACGAGCTGCCTCCTCTCGGTTCAGCCCGGAATGCTCAGCGTCGGAAGCAGTGACCAGTCGGGCCTACCGGCATAGAGCAGGGTGCGGATCCGATAGTTGGCGAAGGAGCGGAACCCGAAGCCGACCCGCTTGATCCGCTTGGCCAGATTGTTCATGGCTTCGGTGGGCCCGTTCGAGATCCGCAGGTCGTGCCAAGCGATGATCGGCTCGCGCCACCGGGCGAGCGTGCGACCCATCGAGCGCACCTCGACGGGCCAGTCACGGTCGGCCATGTCGGTGATCAACTCGTCGATGAACTGACCGGCGAGTACGGGGTCATGGACCTCATAGAGCTCGCGCACGGCCTCCTTGGCCCACCAGGCGGCCTGGACGTCGCCTCGGGGATCTCCGGCGCGCAGGATCCCGAGCATCTTGTCCCGACCCTCTGCGTCGAGCCGCTCGGCCGCCATCGACAGCCGGCGTCGGACCCGGAACAGCGGGTCGTTCTTCCTGCCCCGGTGCCCGAAGGTCTCGTTCTGGACCCGCCGCCGGCACTCGTCGAGCT